>Ga0302326_10016138_pt1 | contig 15647 bp, 15 predicted proteins | sample Palsa_T0_3_FD_202264 | JGI IMG/M metagenome (GOLD analysis project Ga0302326, IMG submission 202264) | Peat permafrost microbial communities from Stordalen Mire near Abisko, Sweden - Palsa_T0_3 | ecosystem: Environmental > Terrestrial > Soil > Palsa > Peat permafrost | place: Sweden: Abisko...
CTCGGCGGCGAGCTTAGGTCCCGGGAGGCGAGGGCGATTTCGGCCTCAGCGACCACGCATCTTGAGCGAGACAGTGCCTCTCGCGGTCCGTAGGCGTGCGCCGCTCTGCGTAATAGCGCCCTCGCTCCAGCAAGATCGCCGAGCTGCGCCAATGCAGTGCCACGAAGCGCTAGAGCGGGCGGATCTTCACGCAGGGCGATCCGCTTCAGTGCACCAAGGGGGTCACCGACCGCCAGCGCGCGCGCAGCGGCAGTGATCAGCGAGTCCATCGAAATCCCGTCACACTTGTCACTCCCAACACTGGGTGCCCGACGCCTAATCTAGCTCATCAGCAACCACGAGCTAGGAGACAGCCATGACGACGCACAGGACTGGGACACGTAATGAGTGGCTGGTCGAGCGGCTCGATCTACTCGAAGCGGAGAAGGAGCTCACACGGCGCAGCGACGAGCTGGTGCAGCGGCGGCAGGCGCTGCCATGGGTACGCGTCGACAAGGAGTATCGATTCGACACCGACGAAGGCAGCGCCCCGCTGGCAGGCCTATTTCGGGAGCGTTCACAATTGCTCGTCTACCACTTCATGTTCGGGCCCGGTTACAGCGCCGGCTGCCCCTCGTGCTCGATGATCGCCGACGGCTTCGACGGGTTCGCCGTGCACCTGGCCAATCATGACGTGATGCTGTGGGCGGTGTCGCGGGCACCGCTCTCGAAATTGCAGCCCTACAAGCGGCGGATGGGGTGGACCTTTCCATGGGCATCCTCGTCCGGGAATGACTTCAACTCGGACTTCAGCGTTTCGTTCACGGAGGAAGAGCAACATGCGGGCGACATCGAGTACAACTACCGCCGCGGCGGTCACGCGATGGACGCGAAGAGCGCGCCAGAACCCGTTCGCCAATTCGCCGCCATGTGCGGAACCGATGCGCCAACCTACACGCGCGACCGTCCAGGTATTAGCGCGTTCGTGCTAAAGGACGGAGTCGTCTATCACACTTACTCTGCCTATGCGCGCGGTCTCGATGGTTTATGGGGCGCGTACCAGTGGCTGGACCGTGCACCGCTGGGCCGCAACGAGGCGGGAATCTGGTGGCGTCGCCACGACGAGTACTAGGAGTCTCACCATGTGCCCTTTGTGTATCACGACAGCTGCGCTTTCTGTTGCGGGCGCTACCTCCGGCGCCGGCGTGATCGCCATAGCGGCGAGCAGATGGCGGACTCTGAAGCGCTGGTTTTGCGGTTGAGATGCGCACAAAGATTGCTGAGTGGTTTGCGCCACACGGTCAAGATAACGTGCGCAATAGATTTTTCTCTTAGCACTGCAGACACCTGGTCGCGACCAGCTCTTCGTAGCATCACGATTAGAATTTAGGCGATGACAAACAGCCGATATCGCCGCGGTTATCGTACGGGCAAACGCGAACACCTGGTTGTGAACCAGGTTCTCGGGGGCCATAATCTAATAACTCGCGACCGACGAGCTTTTGCGGAGGTATTTCCGATACGGACGCAGTCGCCGCGCGCGAAGTGGCGAAGGAAAGAGCCTTGGGGAGGCTGCGGAAAAGATTATTATAGACTCAAGTGTCGGTGATCGGATCTGAGCGCCGTACGTCGCGGCGCTTACTGCGACCGATCTTGGCGCAAGCTACGCATCAGTACCGACGCCGGGTCTTTCTTTAGCAGGGCCCCAGGCGCAAGAAATCATATCAAGGTCAATACGGCAAGCCCGCGCCGTGCTCTTAACGAGTTCTTCCGTCCGCGGCGTCGCGGACGGAAGAGTCCCGATTAGATACTCTTAGGACTTTGCAGCCTCAGCAGCAGCAATGAGCTTGTTGGCCTGAACCATCGCGCCCTTGACGGCACCCTGCACACAAGGTGTCTCGCCTTCAATAGTGTTAGGGTAAAGCGTAGCAAGTTGCTGACATGCTCGCGTCGCCGAATCCTTGATGCGATTCTGCAGCTCGACAGCGCCCGAGTGCGTGGCGAGATTGAGATCGGAGTAGTCCACCTTGTATATAATTGACAGACTTTCCCTTGGTTTCCCCGGGGGCGCGGTTTGAGTGCTCTTCTCGATGCGCGGTACCTCGACGATCACTTGGGACATTGGCTGAGCCAGGCTGGTTGCGCCGACCAACAAGAATCCTAACGTGGTAAGCGCAAATTGCAGTGTTCCGATTTTCGACTTCACGACAGTTTCTCCCCTGCGGTTCAAGTTAATTCCCCGGAACCGGTGGCCAGCGATAGCACGACTTCGTTTTCCGGGAGCAAGTTGTTCGATGACCAGGTATGACCCTGGCCCTCTCTGTAGGATCCATTCCGATGCCGCCGGGAGATAGGCTCGCGAACATGAGCCATCCACGAAGATATTGAGCGTTTCACCCGCAGCATCTTTACTAAATACAGGACACAGGCCGAATAGTTGGTGAACTCGCTGCCCGGGAACGCCCAAGAGCAATACAGATGGAGTTCTGGGGGCTACGCCCGGGGTATCTCGAACACAGACGCGCGGCTTAGTTCACGAAGCTACATCGACCTAAGCGCAGCCTTGCAGCTGACTAAGGTCGTATCCCTGAGGGCCGGGATCAACTATCTGCTTGACAAAGACCCACATAGGAATTCAAAGATCTGTTTTCGGGGCGAGAGGTGGCGCTCTGATGATGCCATGCCTGCTTCAAGTCCAATCAAGGCTTCTGCTTTGCTACCAGCTCGCGTGTTTCTCTAAGCTGCTTCCAGTCGGGTGCATACTTTATGGCCTCGTCGTATTTCACCAGCGCTGCTTTGAAATTGCGTTGCTGTACAAGCAGATCACCCCAGGCTTTCAGCGGATCGGCCCAATGGGGTCCTCTTTTATTGGCCTCACTGAATTTGGCGGCTGCACCATTGAGATCCCCGTGCTTCGCGAGCGCACCGCCCCAGGAGTAGTACGCGGCGGGTAAGTCTGGGGCAAGCGCGACGGCTTTTGCATAGGCGTTTTGCGCAGCCGGCCAGTCGCCACGGCCATCGAGGATATCGGCACGGAACCGGTAGCAATCGACGAAGGTGCCGGCGGATTTGAGGATCGCGTCGGCCTTATCATGCTGGCCGGCGGCTTCCTCGGCGGGCGCGATCCAGCACTGATAACCGCCGTAATTACCCGAGACGACGGGGTCTCTGAAGGCCATTCCGAATGCCTCCAGCTCCGACACGGCTTTCGTCACATCGCCAGCGGCGACGGCCAACCGCCCGTCAACGAAGTGCGTAATGGCCGCGATGGTTGGATCGCGCGGGTCCTCCTTCGTTGTCTTCAACGCCAGTTCCGCCGCGTCCGGATTGTGCAGTCGCATTTGGACGTCTGCGATACCTAGAGTAGCGGAAGCCGCCTGTGTCCCGGCCCCGGCATTGGCTGCGGCATCGCCGAGACCCGAATCCAGCCACGCGCGCAGGTTCCAGGTCAGCCAGTCCAAATTCTGGAACATCACCTCAGGCGCCCGGCCCGGTCGGCCGCCGGAAGCGGTAAGCATGGCTTCACCGGTGCGCCAAGCCTCCTCCTCGGCGCCCAGAATCGTGAAGGTGTTCATGAGATTGGTGTAGGACCGCCATAGGTCCGGATTGAGCTTTACGGCTTCTCGATAGAGCACGAGCGCCTCCTGCGGTGAACCGCCCGTGTTAAGGAGCGCATTCGCCCAGTCGTTAAGAAGATCAGCGCGAGCCGCCGGATCTGCGCTCGCCGCTGCTGTTCGGCAGAACTCGATTGCCTCGACATTGCGCCCGGTGACGCTCAGAAACGCTGCCCACCGCGACGGTTGGGATTTTGAGTAGATGTACTCAGCCGCCTGGACGACGATCTTCTCAAGATCGGTGCCCAACCCGCTAAAGTTGCGCGGCGGTACACCGTTGCCGCGCACCGTGAGCACGAGCCCGCCTTGTTGGCTTTCTACCAGATCTCCGTCGATGTGCACGTCATGTCCGAAGCGCTCGCGCAGCATTCGCGAAATCTCGCCTATTGAGATACCCGTTTCTGGAACGTCGAGTTTGATGTTGCCGGCCCAGGCGCCTGACAGATTGAGCGCGGCAGAACTGCTACGGGTGGCCTCCTGCAGACGCGTAAGTTCGTCCAGAATAGCTCCGGCCGTAATGGTTCCGTCGAAACCGCGGGCGGCGAGCGTCGCGGGCATGCGCAAGGGCTCGATTACGACGCGCCTTGAGGTGACGGCGTCGCGGATCATGATCGCGATGCCAACGCCGATGACGGTGGCGAACAATGCGATGAAGACCTGGAACGCAACCCGCAGGCGAATGCCAAGAAGGCGCGGTCCCCATTCGGCTGCAAAGAATTTGTGTTCGGCTTCGAGAGTCTTGCGCTGAACTTCCAAGACCTCGATTTGCTTATCAAAAAATGCGCCGGTCTTGGTTGCAACCTCGGGGCTTTGGTTTGCAATATTTGCGGCCACCGCTGCCGCGAACGCTGCGGGACCCACCTGATTTGAATCATTCCTTTCCTCGGCGTCGCCGCCGAGTACCCCGCCGAGCAAGCCTTCTGCCATTTGCATAGCTCCCCAAAGTTAAAACATCGTCGCGCATGTTCCTGGTATTTGGCAACCCAGACGCAGGCAGGTCTTCGTGGCGATGCAGCGGCTCCGATAAGCGGATAGCGCCCCAGCTTGGGGCAAAAGCTCAATGCCACAGCTCACCCTAATACGCGAAGTCCTGCCCGGAACACCGCAGAACTTAAATGCGGACTGGCACGCAAACATATGCTTCGTTGCCCTATCGGACGATCATCGTTGGCGTTCGATGCCCTGGCATGGAGTGATCGGCAATGCCGACAGAATCCGACCGACAAGAATGGCTCGACAGGTTTGCAAACTGTGGCTCCGGCCCCTGGCTCAATGTTGGATTAGGAGCCTGTTACCCGGAAAATCGATGCACACGACATGGTGGGAGAAGAAATTATAACCAATGAAACCGTCGAAACCCGGTGGCAAGGACACATCCCATATGTCAAGGTCCAGTGGCCCAAAGTCGGTGCCGCCGAGCGTGAGTCGCCTCGTCGTCATGGTGTCTCCCGGCGGATGAGAGGGCGCCGCCTCGACGAATTTCTTGCTGAGTCCGGACGTCGGCGTTCCAGTATCCCACCATACGGTGAGGTGCCCCAAGTCGATGTCAGCCTCTGTGACAGGCTCCCCATGCCATGCCGGCGAAAATGGCACGACGGCTCCTTTGCAGACAGCGGACTGACTTCTGGTCGCGTCACGCGGCACCAAGGTTATACGTCGATGCGCGTAGTCGAGCACTACCTTATATGCTTTCAACAAAGATGTTCCCAAAAAACCTTGCTGGCCGACCTGATCCGCTTGATAAGACGGGTCGTGCACATCTAGATCGCCAATGACGTCGGTGAAAACCGCGGTTCCTATCTGGACGTGCGGAATTCTGAACTTGGGATAAACAATGACATTTCCCTTAGGGTCAATTCCCTTGCCGGTTTCACCCGTCGGTATTGCTTTCACGCGGTCAATCAGCGCCTGCTGCAGCGCTACCGTTCCCGAGTTGCCGAGGTCAACTATCAAAAGTACATCGTATCCATCGATATTCACGGTGATAGCCGGAAAATCGCCCAGCAACTGCATCGGTAGCACGACAAGCCGGTCCGCGGGCACGCAGCTGGATACGATCATGAACGTTGCAAGAAACGACAACGCTCTACAGGGTGCGCGATGAATCATAGGTCCGTCTCGCAAAAGCCCGAAAAATGCACATTGGGTCCGCACGCGGCATCCGCTGCCCTTCAACTGCTGATTAACGTTAGCCTCCGGGCCGGGGCTTTAACTTCGTGTGCGAGGCCTTTGTGGCTTCACTGCGCGTCGGATCCGTCCGGGCAGAGGCCTTTGGTCTCCCAGCGCTATCGCAGGATCTCCACGAGCAATACCCACGCCCCGAAGAGTCCGACGATCAGGGACAGCAGCAGTGCCGCCGCAAACCAGTCCAAGCCGCCCGGCAAAACTCCGTTGAGGGACAGTCCTGCCAGCAGCAGTGGCATGGTTGCCAATTGATGCAGCAGAAAGCGATTGAATGCTAGGCTAAACCGATAGTATTGCCGGCGGCGAAATCCGTTAATCTGCATCGCGCTCGGGATTCCCCAAGTAGGGAGCCAAAGCAGTAGAAATGCAACTCCCAGGCGCGAGGGAGTCAGGTCGGGAACGAGCGCCAGCAGCGAACCGATCAGGCCGGCTCCCAAAATCAATATTGTCTCACCCGCACGACCCGCAACGCCCGGCAGTTCAAGGATCTTCGCAAGGTTGATGGACAGCGCTACGAATACCAAGCCAGCAAGCGCCGCGGTCGCGCCTGCACTTGCCACCAGGAAGTCGGTCCACGCGGCACTGTGTTCCATCGTCATGCACCAAGCTGCACGGGTTCAGTCTTAATGTTTTACCGTAGCATCCAGTTCATCTGCGCGGCGCGGACAGTCATTGCAGGCCGTAGCTGAATATTTTGACGCCGGATTGACTCAGTGTGAAAGCGCGCGCACGTCCATTCCCGGATCAGCTGGAGTGATTCAGAGGTTTGCCGGTGGTAGATCTTTCCCGTGAAACGTGTCGGATTTCTTGACATTACCCCCGGCCGCCTGAATCAGCTGCACAGCGGTATTGGCGCCCTCGAATGCAATCGAGGGACTGTACGCAGTCACTGTGAATCGCGTGACGAGACGGTCGGCCCGCATGGCCCCGCCATTCGCGGTGAAGTGGTCCTCAGTGACGAGCGCTACGCCGCAGCGCTCAATCTGGGATTTGAAATCATCCGGCGTCTTCTTCAGAGCAAGATTCTGCCGCGCGGTTTTTGCGACGTTCAAGACTCCGAGCCCGCCGAAAACTCCACGACGATTGCAGGAATCGCCGACCTGAACGTTGCCGCCAGCCTGGAAGCGCCACGTGGGTGACTCCGGCAGGTCGATCGATCCGCTGAAACCGCCATATTTATTAATGAGTCCGCTCTCAAGCGCGGTTTCGTGAATCGCGTTAGCAGTTGAATACCCGACCGAGTGGATGATCCCCATCACCCGTTCCTTGCCCGGAACGGGCGTGAACATGACTTCGTAAGACTCCCCGTCCCCAACGAAGCCATCGTCGGCAGCGGCGGGTGGGGGCGGGCTCCACGCTGCAATGACATTTACAAAATGCCCGTTGGATATCGGCTGCATGACGCCTTTGGCTGCATCCAGATAGCTCAGTGTCTCAGCCGACTCATCGAAGTGCAGGAGCTTTTTGGACTTGAGCACCGCGCGTACGTCATCGGGCGACATGCCAAGTTTCACGCCGCCGACGTCGATCTGCTCGGGCGATACCGCGACCCTATCCGCCACCGCGACAGGCGGCGGCGCTGGGATTTGCGCCGCCGCTGGCGCTGGCGTTGGTGCGGCTGCTGTCGCTGGCGCGGACCGCGCAGGGGTTGGCGCGCGGCTGGCGGCGCCGCTCAGTACATATCCGGTCGTAACCAGCATCCCCTGCTGCTGTGCATCGGCACAGCGGTACAGTGAGACAGCGATATTCTTGATGCCCGTCATCCCGTCCTTGCGAGGGACGGGATCACCCATAACACCATTGGATTCCCTATTGCCCGTTTTGGTGTTGACCAAGCAGTAGTACCGATGGACGTCCGGAGGTGATCCGAGCTCAAAATGACCGCGCACCACCTCGAGTTCGGGGTTCGATTTGAAGGATTGCTCCACCGACGAGAAAATACTGCCTCTAGGAAGGGATTTCGGTTCATCGCTCGTGGAGGAACTTTCCTGCGCTGCTTCCGTGCTGGCCGGCGGGTCAGCGAGGACGCCGTCACCGCGGCCCAGGCACAGTCCGACGGTCACCACTAAAACGCTGTACCGCACCTGTCGAGAAGTCCTCACGCTTTCCCCGCTTAGTTTTCGATCCCGGCTAAAGAAGATTCTAGTCTTTGACGAGCGATTCCGCACTAGCGCTATATGCAGGTTAAAGAAAGGCGACCCGGCCGTGCCTTAAGCGATTTAATGGCTCTTCGGGTCACCGGCCGGGCACCTCTGCCGTGTCGCAGCGGGACGGTTATTACAGTGACCACGCCGGCCAGAAGGGCGTCTAAAACTAAAGGAGCCCGAGCTCAATCAATATGCGCCCTCAGTCGCGCGGTGGAGAGAGGTTTTTATTGGCCTGCCAGTTAAGAGTGTAACTTCGTGTCACTGGCCGCGCTTTTGGTTGGCGACTATGACGATTTCGCGAGCCGCGCGTTTACCTGCGCGATTATCGACTTGAATCGGGGTTCTTCTCGGATCGGGTCAAAGTCATTATCGGTCTCCAGCCAGCTCATCATGCCCGCGGATAGCTTCGGGCTCATGTCCGCGAGGGTCTGCAATGTCAAATCGATTTCTCCAAGTGCAACCATCGCGCATGCAAGGTTGTAGTGAAGGTTGACGTTTTCGGGATCCACGAGACGCGCCCGTATGGCCCACTCCTTGGCCCGTTCCTTCTCGTTCAGGTCCGCGAGCATGCAAACACCGATGCCGAGCGCGCGACTGTGGCCGGGTTCGGCCGCGACGATTTTTTCGATACGCTCAAGGGTCATGCGTGCGGAGCTTCGCATACGCTCCAGATCCCCCTTGGCTTTGTGGCTCTGCGATATGAAAGACGCCGCCGTAAAGTCGGATTCCATCGCGGCCGCGGCGTGTTCGAAATAGACGATCGCATCGTCGTAGCGCCGCAGGCCGAGGCAGCAGAGGCCGGCAATTCGATTGGCGGCGTAACAATCCGGCTCGAGACGCAGCGCATTTTTGCAGGCCGCCAGCCCTTCCTCGAATCGCCCGGTGCTGCGATGCACCGCGCCCATCGCCGCGTGCGAGTCGGCAAGATTCGGATCGATTCGCAGTGCCGCTCTGGCGGCGCTCTCGCCATGATCTGCGGAGTCGCCGCTCCAAAAGCTGTTCCACTGCGACAGTGCCATGGTTGCCCATGCTTGCGCGTATAGCGGATCGAGCTCAACGACCCGAGCGCAGATGCGGACAACGATCTCGTTGCTTCTCTCGTTATCGCGAAGATGGAATTGTCTTGCCATCAGGTACAGCTTGTACGCTTCCGGATTGGATGTGCCGCGCTGCTGAAGAGCCTGTTTTTCTTCCGGTAACAGCGTCAGCTTCAAAGCGGTGACGATTGCTTTGGAGATCTCGTCCTGCAGCGCGAAAATATCATTCAGGTCACGATCGAAACGCTCACCCCAAACCTGGGAGTCGTTGGCGGCGCTGATCAGCTGGGCCGTGATCCGGACCCGCGCGCCTGATTTGCGCACGCTGCCGACAAGGACGTGGGAGGCCTTCGTCTGGCGGGCGATCTGGGCAACATCCGCCGTCGCGCCCCTGAAGGAAAAGGCGGTGTTGCGCGACACGATGGACAGCGCTGAGACTTTGCCCAGATCGGTGATGATATCTTCGGTGATGCCGTCACTGAAATACTCCTGCTCCGGATCGCCGCTCATATTGGCGAAGGGCAGCACGCAGATTGTGACGCTGGCACGTTTGTCCTTAGGTGCGAGCTCTGCCGCTTTTCCCGCCGACAGCTTCAGTTTTGCTTCGAGCGCGCTACAGAGTGCTTTAAAAGGAGCGCTGTCGCGGTTTCCCGCCCAGCTGTCGAGTTCGGTCGTGTGGATCGCCCGCACGTCAATCGGCAAGCGCGCACTGTCAAAGCGCACCGGCACAAGGACGCCGCGATCTGCGGCATCGCGCGCTTCACCTTTTACCCATCGCGAGTCGACCGAGGACGGGGTCCAAACGACGACAACGGCGCGCGCGCTCTCAAGTTCAGCGCCGATCAGGGCGTCGAACTCATCTCCTGGGGTGATTTCCGGGTCCCACCATACCGACCAGCCATGAGCTTCCAACGCTGCGACGAGGGGACCGACGCGCGCTTTATCAGCACGGGAGTACGAAACAAAAATATCGGCCATCGTCGCATCACCAACGCTCTCTAACTGCTACGTTAACATAGGTTGCGCGGTAGACTTTAATCGGGCTCAGATTGCGCTTGCGAGTCACTTTTCGCCACGGCTGTCACCGCCTTGAGGCTCGCGTTTGTGCCGAGTTTGCTCGGATCCCAGTCGACGCCTTGGCAAGGCGGATCGGCGACGGCTGTCGCAGCGGTGCCGCGAGATAGCAGCCGAACTCCTTGACGAAATCAACGGAGACGCGCGCATGGACGCGTCCTTGGCGATCGAGAAATTCTGCCTCGTCGTCGAGTGGCACCACCGCCCCGTGCCAGACATTCGGGTGCAGGTACAGACCGCGACGGCCGTCGCATAAAAAGGAGACGAATGTTTCCGGAGTCACATCGTCCCCGGGCAGAGCCAGTGGCACGACGAAACCGCGGCCGTCGAGCGGATAGAACAGCTGGCCGCCATCGGGATGGTAATTGGCGCGCCAGATGAGGGCGCGTTCGCGTACTTTATGGGAAGCACCCGTCGCTGCCTCTTCAGGCCAGTTGCTCCAGCCGAAACGATAGCTGTCGCCCACGGCATTGTTACGCGCGTACAGCGTCTCGCCCTTCCAGCAAAATTGGAAAAGGCCCTCGACTACGCCTCCCTGGTCGCCCGTGTTTGCGTCGATGGGCCGCCAACCTTGCGCGGGCCAACGGACGATCTCGATCGGAAAGGTCTTAGGATCATCCACAAGGCAACCATAACCCTTGAGACTTGCCTCGGAGGCGGCAACCAGAGGGGTTTCATGCATGCGCCGCACGCCGGTCGTTGGCGCATAAGCAATCTGCCACTGATCGGTATCCATGAGGCTCTCGTCCGGGCATGCCAGGGCGCCGATTATGCACCGAGACTCGCCACGCCGACCCCGCGGACCAACCGTGACGTCGCGACCCGCCCCGGCGCCCGAGTCGCTCCCGCCTGCAGCACGAGGTGACTGCGCGGCTCATTGAAAATGTCCTTGAACGCGTGCCAGGCCGCAAACGCTGCGACCCGGCCGTGGAGGTTGGGCGAGTCGTTCGGCCACTCGAAAACGCTGATGTTCGGATTCGACCCGTACGCGTGCCTGTTAATGCGCGGATCCGCATGCCCTGTCAGCATCTCGTTGTAGACCGGGTCACCAAAGGCGAATCCATTCGTGACGCGCGCTATGCTGCCGTTGGCCCGATTGCCGATGAGCTGCCCCTATGTCCCGACGACCTCCCGGAGGAATGGAAACAGCAGCTTGCGACGCGTGGCGGGGTCGTCATTCCAGAAGCGCTCCCGCAAGGCAGCCTGATTCTCCCAGATGCCGCCGTGCGCTTCGTTGAGGAGCTCGGGATCCGCGTCCGTGGATTTCTGCCAGCGTAGACCGTCGCTGACGACCAGGACGACGTTGCGGGTTTTGAGCTGGCAAAGGCCGGCGCACCCACCGCGAGCGCCAAGACCGTCAGGAATACAACCCAGGCACTCCTCCTCCTGCGCTCGTCGCCCTGACGGCCGATCGGACTGGGCCATTGTTCGCAGGTCGCGCGCGTGGACGGCGAGAGATCCGAACTGGCATCGGCCGGGACTTCTTAAGACACTGCTGCATTGCGACTCCGCCGGATCGATGGGTTGGTCGTCTGTCGCCGCTGAATCAGGACAACCCGTCACACCTGTGATCGTCGATAACAGGTCGCGGCATGATCGTTAACGATTCCGACGGACTGCATCCAGGCGTAGACGATAGTCGGACCAACGAACTTGAAGCGACGGCGCTTAAGTTCCTTGGCTATGCGTTCTGACAGCGGCGAGGATGCGGGCACGTGCTTGCCGTCGCCTTTCAGAACCTTTCCCTGCGTGAAGGACCAACAGAACTCGGCGAAATCCTCACCGCGCGCCGCCATTTCGGAGTAGATTTTTGCGCCTTTTATCGTTGACTCGATTTTGGCGCGCGAACGGATGATGTTGGGGTTGTCGAGGAGACGCACGACGTCGTTCTCCCGATAGTGGGCAACCTTTTGTGGTCTGAAGTGCGAAAACGCCGCCCTGAACGCATCGCGCTTGCGCAACACGACGATCCAGGCAAGACCTGCCTGAAATCCTTCGAGCATCAGCATCTCCCACAAGGCGCGGGGGTCCCGCTGCGGGACGCCCCACTCCGTATCGTGGTAATGCCGCATGACGGGATTGCCTTCCGCCCAGACGCAGCGCCGACGCTTGACTGCAGTCATGATAAAGCCCCGTTCAGCGCAGCCGAGGCGCCGCCGACAATCGTGCTTGACTTTACGAGGACCGACGCAGGAGCCTGAGCTCTCCCTGGCAAGTAACGCCGTTCCGGCGAGCGAAGTGTAGCGCGTCTTTTAAAGTCATGTCTTCGTCCGATTCCGTTTGCATTATTGTGATGACCCAGGTGGCGGCGCATAATTAACTGCTGGATCGAAACTGGCACTTATCCAATGGCGAGCGCTGTTGGAGACATAAAAATTCTTCTCTAAAGCATGGGAGCGCTTATGCACACATTTTTGCGAACACTTTTTGTGGGAGCAATTCTCGCCGTCGGCGCCGCTGGCGAAGTATCGGCGGCAACCGCGGACCCGGTCGTAGGAACCTGGACGTTGAATCTCGACAAGTCGAAGTTCAACCCCGGTCCGGGGCCTAAATCGCAAACGCGAGTTTACGCGCAGACTGCGGACGGCATTTCAATGAAAGTAACCGGGACTTCGGCGGACGGGTCTGCGATAGCCACGGAATCGAATTACAAGTACGACGGCAAGGACTATCCGATTACGGGTACTCCGAACTACGACACGTTGGCGCTCAAGCGTGTCAACGGCAGCACCGTCAAGAGCACGCAGAAATTGAAGGGGAAGATCGTTGGTGCGACGACTCGTACCGTCTCGGCACACGGCAAAGTTCTGACGCTCACCAGCAAGGGCACGGATGTCAAAGGCATTCCGTTCAACGACGTCTCCGTCTTCGATAAGCAGTAGGATGACACCAGAGTGGGACGGTCGCAGATCTTCCCTGACGCCGCATGGCGTGGGCCATGCAATGATGTCCGTTCCACTTCTGGTGCCGTGGACTCCATTACCTCGTCCAGTTACGTTTGAGGTCATCCCGTTAAGTTTGAGTCCCAGCGCTACAGCCCGGTGGGTGGCGTCTGGCGGGCGGCTCTTTCGAAATATCCGGGTTGGGCGGACGTTTGCGTGCCATAGTCGCGTTGGGCAAGTCGGCTGGGCAGGCCAGCCTAAATGCAGGAGCTAGTGTGAGCAGCAAAACGCCGGTGTTCGATCAGGCTTTTATTCAGAAGCAACGTCGTCAGTTGACTAAACTCCGCGAAGAGCTATTGCGTTCGATGAAGGCCGAAGAGAAGGAAGAGACACAGCTGCACAGCCAGTCAGTCGGCGATGCACATGAAGCCGAGGATGATGCGCAGAAACTCGCGATGCTCGAGATCGAAGGTACGGCGGTCGCTCGGAACATTGAGCGTCTGAAGCTTATCGAGCGTGCCTTGCAGAAAATCGAAGATGGCACATACGGTTTTTCAGATGCGAGCGGCGAAGCCATACAACGCGAGCGACTCGAAGCCGTTCCGGAGGCGATTTTTACCCTTGCAGAGCTTGAGGCGCGCGAAGCCAAGGACGATCCGCGCTCCGCCGCCGGCAAAAAGATTTAACGATCCCGAAGATTTCCGCCGACTCGGATCCCGCACGGTCCCCGATGAAGATGTCGTCGTTGCGCGGAAAGCTCGAGTCAGCACACGGCGAGCCTGCCGATGGCCGTGTGAGCCAGCCTCCGAAACGCCCGCACTTTGACCGGTTTATTTTTCGTTCTGGGTTTGAGCGAGTCCGGCGACTACGCTTGCATCTTGGGTACCGACTTTTTCCTGCAGTGCGTTATCTCGTTGGAGCTGCCTGGCAAAGTCGGCGTCTATCTCCGCTCCGGCGGCATCCGCTGGCCGCATGAACACGTAGGCCTGCTGCAATCCGCTCGCCGGACAGGCCTGCAGGTTATCGACAGTTGTCACCACACCGCTCGCCCAGCGCACATGCATGGGGCTCAGGGGTAGACACTCGTGTCGTGCGAAAGCGGCGCGACTCTCTTCATAGCTCAGCGTTACGGGAGTTGCGCCCCAAAGGCGTCCGCGCTCATAGAGAGTCGCGCCTTCAGGATCGGAGTGGAATGTCATTTTCAGCGGCGGGGCGGCAGCGCAGCCCGCGCAGAGCCCAACTAAGACTGTGTTTAAAGCGATGAACTTAAGCATGATTCGTCCTCCGCGTCGTCATTCTACGCCGGGAATTTCGGTTCGTCGTGTCGCGCTCAGGGGCACGGAGATTCCTCCGCGGGCGGCGTTCGCCAGGGCAGCGGGCACGGCGAAAACCCCGATTACCTGGGGGGCAGGACGCATGTCAGAATACCTCAGGCGCGGTTATTTCAGCAGGCAGATGCACCGGCGAACATCATGGCGATAAGCACTCTTGACCCGAGGACGGCACTCCTCGTCATCGATCTGCAAAAGGGCATCGTCTCTCTCCCCACCGCGCATCCGGTCGCCGAGGTTTTGAAGCGCGCGAGCGCCTTGGCCTACGCATTCCGTCGCCACGCTTTGCCGGTGGTACTCGTCAACGTCGCCGGTGGGGCACCGGGTCGCGCGGAACAGGCGCGCAACCGTGCAGAGCGTCCGGCCGGGTGGGCTGAGCTCGCTCCCGAGCTCAATCGGCAGCCGCAAGACCACACGGTTACGAAGCGGACCTGGGGTGCATTCACTGCTACCGATCTCAACGAATATCTGAAGAACCTGGGAATCACCCAGGTGGTTATTGCAGGCGTCGCTACCAGCATCGGTGTCGAGTCGACCGCACGTCAAGCGTACGAGCTTGGGTTCAACGTTACCCTCGCCATCGACGCCATGACCGACATGAACGCGGATGCTCACCTCAACAGCGTCACGCGGATTTTCCCGAGACTCGGTGAAACGGCCACCACACAGGAGATCATCGATCTCCTCGACCACCGCGGCACCTGATTATGCGCGACACGCGTATGGCAGACTTGGACGGTTCCGGGTGAGAGGAACCTTTCGCTCCCTGAAGAGCTTCAACTATCAGGTGTGGGCAGCCGGGGCGATCGTATCCAACGTGGGAACGTGGATGCAACGCACCGCCCAGGACTGGCTCGTTCTCACACAGCTGACCCACAAGAATGCGACGGCCGTGGGTGTGGTGATGGCACTGCAGTTTGGCCCGCATCTTCCCCTGCTGCCCTTGACCGGTTTTGCGGCCGATCATCTCGACCGGCGCAAGCTCCTGTTAGCGACTCAGGCGGCCATGGGCTTACTCGCACTGGGATTGGGCATTCTCACCATAGCGGGTCTTGTAAAGTTGTGGCACGTGTATGTGTTTGCGCTTCTGCTCGGGTGCGTTTCGGCCTTCGACGCACCGGCGCGTCAGACGTTTGTTGCGGAGCTCGTCGGTGAGGTTGACCTGTCGAATGCCGTGGCGTTGAACTCGACATCATTCAACGTCGCGCGGCTGATCGGCCCGGCGATCGCCGGCATCCTCATCGCCTCGGTGGGGTCCGGGTGGGTGTTCCTCATCAACGCGGCCTCCTATGTCGCCGTGCTGTGCTCGCTCGCCTGCCTTCGTATTGGCGAGCTTCATTTCAGGAGCAGGGCGCTGCGCGCGCCCGGAAGCCTTGCCGAAGGCTTTCGTTATGTGCGG
>Ga0302326_10016140_pt1 | contig 15646 bp, 11 predicted proteins | sample Palsa_T0_3_FD_202264 | JGI IMG/M metagenome (GOLD analysis project Ga0302326, IMG submission 202264) | Peat permafrost microbial communities from Stordalen Mire near Abisko, Sweden - Palsa_T0_3 | ecosystem: Environmental > Terrestrial > Soil > Palsa > Peat permafrost | place: Sweden: Abisko...
GACTACCAGCGGTCGCTCGATGTCATCGCCAAGGCGAAGAAGGCGATCGGCTATAAGCGGCTCGACGGCGCCACCGATGTCGCCAAAATCTCCGTCATCGGCATCGGCATGCGCAGCCACGCCGGCGTCGCGGCGATGGCGTTCCATGCGCTGGCCGAAAGCGCCATCAATATCCGCGCCATCACCACCTCGGAAATCAAGTTTTCGCTCTTGATCGACGCGGCGTTCACCGAGCTTGCGGTGCGCACGCTGCATTCGCTGTACGGCCTCGACCAGGCGTCGCCGTAAGTGTCATTCCGGAAGCGGCCAACGGGTCCGGCCCAAAGTGGCCGGCCCGATGACAAGCTCCGCGGCTGTCCGGAATCCATAGCCATAGTTTCAGCAGAACTTGCACCGGTCGCGGTTACGGATTCCGGGCTCCTCGCTTAGCTCGGCCCGGAATGACAATTCTCGCTGCGGCGCACAAATTCCCGCCAGAGTCATCGCACCGTCTCTGGCTTGCGGTTTGCCTACCGCATTCGATATAGGCTTGAGGATGCTCGCCGCGGGCCGGGGCCCAGGCGAACTCATCTTCGATGACGGCCGGGGCGCTGCGGGCGACGCGCCGGTCCAAACGAAGGCCCGAGGGACCTCACGCCATGCGTGGCGCGCTCGGCGGTCCGCGCGTGTTGTTGCGCCGGCTCCGCGAAGTCATGGTGGAGCCGGTCAGCGCGCAGGAACGCCTCGACAAGATCGTGGTGCTGATCGCGGCCAACATGGTCGCGGAGGTCTGTTCCGTCTACGTGCTGCGCGTCGATTCAACACTCGAACTCTACGCCACCGAGGGCCTCAACCGCGACGCCGTGCACAACACCGTGCTGCGTGCCGACGAGGGCCTGGTCGGATTGGTCGCGAGCCAGGCGAGCGCCATCAACCTTTCCAACGCGCAGGCGCACCCGGCCTTCTCCTTCCGGCCGGAAACCGGCGAAGAAATCTACCACTCCTTCCTCGGCGTGCCGATCTTGCGCGCCGGCAACACGCTCGGCGTGCTGGTGGTGCAGAACCGCGCCCGGCGCAACTATTCGGAGGAGGAAGTCGAGGCGCTGCAAACGACGGCGATGGTGCTGGCGGAGATGATCGCCTCGGGCGAGCTGTCGGCGCTGGCGCCTCCCGGCGCCGAGCCGGCGGCACGGCGATCGCTGCATCTCACCGGCATGGCGCTGTCGGAAGGCATCGCGCTCGGCCACGTCGTGCTGCACGAGCCGCGTGTCGTCGTCACCAACTACATCGCCGACGACATTCCGAGGGAATTGAAGCACCTGCAATCGGCGGTCGAGACATTGCGCACCCATCTCGACGAGCTGCTTGAGCACGGCGACGTGGTCGAGGGCGGCGAGCATCGCGACGTGCTCGAAGCCTTTCGCATGTTCGCCTATGACCGCGGCTGGCTGCACAAGCTCGAGGAGGCGGTGATGACGGGCCTCACCGCGGAGGCCGCCGTCGAGCGCGTGCAGTCCGACTCCCGCGCGCGCATGCTGCGGCAGACCGATCCGTATTTGCGCGAGCGCTTGCATGATCTCGACGACCTCGCCAACCGGCTGATGCGTCAGCTCACCGGCCGCGATCACGCGCCCTCGCGCGACAACCTGCCGGACAACGCCATCCTGGTCGCCCGCTCCATGGGGCCGGCGGCGCTGCTCGATTACGACCGCAAAAAGTTGCGCGGCCTGGTTCTCGAAGAGGGCGGCCCGACCTCGCATGTTGCCATCGTGGCGCGCGCGCTCGGCATTGCCGCGGTCGGCGAAATCGACAACGCCACCGGCATGGCCGATCCGGGCGATGCCATCATCCTCGACGGCTCGGCCGGTGATCTGCACTTGCGGCCGCTGCCCGACATGGAGGCGGCCTACGCCGAACGGGTGCGGTTGCGCGCGCGGCGGCAACAGCAATACCAGGCGCTGCGCGACCTGCCTTGCGTCACCAAGGACGGTGAAAAAGTCACGCTCATGATCAATGCGGGCTTAAGCGTCGACCTGCCCCACATCGCCGATACCGGCGCCGCCGGCATCGGCCTGTTCCGCACCGAGCTGCAATTCATGGTGGCGCCGAATTTTCCGCGATCGAGCGAGCAATATGCCCTCTATCGCGCCGTCCTCGACGCCGCCAACGGTAAGCCGGTGACCTTCCGCACGCTCGACATCGGCGGCGACAAGGTGCTGCCCTACATGCGCAATATCGAGGAGGAGAATCCGGCGCTGGGCTGGCGCGCCATCCGGCTCGGGCTTGACCGGCCGGCTCTGCTGCGCACGCAATTGCGCGCGCTTCTGCGCGCCGCCGGCGGCCAGGCGCTGAAGATCATGTTCCCGATGATCGCCACCGTTTCCGAGTTCGACCAGGCCAAGGAGCTGGTCGATCTCGAACTAACGCATTTGCGCCGGCACGGCCATAAGCTGCCCGACGAGGTCGAGGTCGGCAGCATGGTCGAGGTGCCGTCGCTGCTTTATCAGCTCGACGAACTCCTCGAACACGTCGATTTCCTCTCCGTTGGCTCGAACGATCTCGTGCAGTTTCTCTACGCGGTCGATCGCGGCAATCCACGCGTCTCCGGCCGTTTCGATCCGCTTTCCGCGCCGGTGTTGCGTGCGCTCAAGGACATTGCCGACAAGTGCCGCGAATACGGCAAGCCGGTGACGTTGTGCGGCGAACTCGCCTCGCAACCGATCGGCGCGCTGGCGCTGATTGCCATCGGCTACCGCTCGCTGTCGCTGGCGCCGTCCGCGGTCGGGCCGGTCAAGGCGATGCTGCTGGAGCTCGATTGCCGCAAGACGGCCGCGTTCCTCTGCCCGCTGATCGGGAAACCAAGCGGCGGCACGCCGATCCGCGCCGAGCTGGAGAAATACGCCGCCGATAGCGGCTTGCAGATATAGCACGCTGTCATGGGTGGGGCTTGTTTCGGCCCTTCACCTCTTTTACGTACCGACGATGCTGCCCGATCAGAAACTCGACGCGCTGGTCGCCCGTCATGCGGCACTGGAACGCGACCTTACCGCCGCGATGCCACGCGAGACCTATGTGAAGCTCTCGCGCGAATTCGCCGAGCTCTCTCCCGTCGTCGAGGCGGTGAATTCCTACCGGACGGCACAGCGCGAGCTCGAAGGGGTTACCAGCCTGATCGACGATCCGGCGACCGACGCCGAGATGCGCGCCATCGCCGATGCGGAACGACGGCAGCTCGAAACGCGGCGTGCCGAGCTAGAGCAGCAATTGCGCTCGGCGCTCATCCCCAAGGACGCCATGGACGAGCGCAACGTCATCCTCGAAATCCGCGCCGGCACCGGCGGCGACGAAGCCGCGCTGTTTGCCGGCGATCTGTTTCGCATGTACGAGCGCTACGCCGTCACGCAGAGCTGGAAGGTCGAGCTCATGACCATGAGCGAAGGCTCGATGGGCGGCTTTAAGGAAATCATCGCCGAAATCCGCGGCCGCGGCGCTTTCGCCAAGCTAAAATTCGAATCCGGCGTGCACCGCGTGCAGCGCGTGCCCGACACCGAAGGATCCGGCCGCATTCACACCTCGACCGCGACCGTCGCCGTGCTGCCCGAAGCGCAGGAACTCGACCTCGCCATCAACGATGCCGATCTCAGGATCGACACGCTGCGCTCGGGCGGCGCCGGCGGCCAGCACGTCAACAAGACCGAATCGGCAGTGCGGGTGACCCATATTCCGTCCGGCATCGTCGTCATGATGCAGGAGGACCGCTCGCAGCACCGCAATCGCGCCAAGGCACTCGCCGTGCTACGCAGCCGGCTCTACGACTTCCAGCGGCAGAAGCAGGACGCCGCGCGCGCCGCCGCGCGCCGCGGCCAGGTCGGCACCGGCGACCGCTCCGAACGCATCCGCACCTATAACTATCCGCAAGGCCGCGTCTCCGACCATCGCATCAATCTCACGCTGCACAAGCTGCCGCAGATCCTCGAAGGCGAGGCGCTGGGCGAGATCATCGACGCGCTCGTGGCCGAGCACCAGGCGGAGCTGTTGGCCGCCGCGGAGGCGGAGTGAGGACGCCGAGCGCCGATAACGCCGTGCTGGCGCGCGATAAGAGCGCGGCGCTCACTATTTCTGGCGCGCGGCGCGCACTGGCGGAAAAGTTCGGCGCCGCCGGAATCGAGTCGACCGAGCTGGACGCCCGCATCCTCGTCGGCCACGCGCTTGCACTCGATCACACCGCGCTCGCCGCCGCCGGCGCGCGCATCCTCGGCGCCGAGGAGGAAGACGCGATCGCGGCGCTCGCGCGGCGCCGCCTGGCCCACGAGCCGGTCGCGCGCATCGTCGGCTACAAGGAATTCTGGAGCTTGCGGCTCGCTGTCGATGCCGCAACTTTGGTGCCGCGGCCGGAGACCGAAACCGTGGTCGAAGCGGCGCTTGCCGCGATCGATGCCGGCGGCGCGCGTACCCAGAAATTGCGCATCGCCGACCTCGGTACCGGCGCGGGCGCGCTCCTTCTGGCGCTGCTCGCTGAATTGCCCAACGCTTTCTGCATCGGCACCGATACTAGCCGCGGCGCGCTGCGCGTCGCGCGGGCCAACGCCCAACGCTTGGGGTTGCGCGGGGCGAATTTCGTCGCTTGCGATCTGGCGGCGGCGCTCGGCGGAGCCTTTGACCTGATCGTCTCCAATCCGCCTTACGTCGCGTCCGGCGATATTGCCGCACTCGCCCGCGAAGTGCGCGATTTCGATCCGCGAGCGGCGCTCGACGGTGGACCCGACGGTCTCGATTGCTATCGGGCGATCGCCGCCACCGTGCCGGCGCTGCTCGAACCCGGCGGCGCTCTCGTCGTTGAACTCGGCAGCGGACAGGCGCGGGCCGTCGCCGCTTTGCTGGCGGCGGCAGGGCTTGCGCTGTCGCCGGCGCGCGCTGACCTTGATGGTGCGCCGCGCGCGCTCGTCGCGACGAAAGCCGCGACAGGACCGACAAAAGGGACATGAGCGTGGAGCGTTGGGCGCCGGCAAAAAAGCAGCAAAATAGCACTTGGAATATCGGCCGGAACCGACTAGCTTGCGCCTACGGAATCGGCCCGAGATGATGGTGCCGCGCCGCCTTGAACACCAAGAGTGTCCCTCATAGAGGAACGCCCCTCTTAAGAGGTTGGCAGCGCAGGCCAGGTGAAACGAAAGCCGGAACAGCGAAAGCCGGATCGGACGGCAAACGGGATCGCCAGATTCAAACCGAGAAGCTTCATCGGTTCGGCGCGCGTTCGTGAGATGTCGCGCATAACGAGGGGTTCGCAACACCGCGGCGAAGCCGCCGGTGGGGGCTGTATTGCCGAGGTTTGGTGACCACAACAGCTGCGCTGCCGCGAGAGCGGCCCGAAAGAAGATTGCCCGGGTTCATGCGTCAGGTCGATGTGACATACAGTGAAGTGAAACGGCGGCATCCGTGCCGCCGCAAATGAGGGGGTTGGTGGAACAGCAGTCATGAGAAACGGTCAGAACAAGCGCATGCGGGGTCGCAACCGCAAAGGTGGTGGCGGCCATCATCATCATCATCAAAATCCATTGTCGCGTATGTACGAATCAAACGGACCGGACGTGAAAATTCGGGGAACGGCGTCGCACGTCGCCGAAAAATATCTCCAGCTTGCCCGCGACGCGCAGAGTTCCGGCGACCCAGTCGCGGCCGAGAATTATTATCAGCATGCCGAGCATTACTTCCGCCTGATCGCGGCGGCGCAGGAGCAGTTCCGCCAGAGCCCGTCCTATTACCAGCAGCAGGGCGAGCCGCGAGGCAATGTTGCCGATAACGGCTACGATGAGGACGGTAACGAGCAACCGCCCATCAGCGGCGAGCCGTTTGCCCCGCGCGAGTCGCAGCCGTTTTATCCACGCGAGCAACAGCAACCGCAACACAATCAGCCGCAGCACAATCAGCCGCAGCACAATCAGCCCCAGCACAATCAGCCGCAGCACAATCAGCCGCAGCACAATCAGCCCCAGCACAGTCAGCCGCAGCACAATCAGCCTCAGCACAGTCAGCCGCAACACAATCAGCCGCAACACAATCAGCCGCAACACAACCAGCCGCTGCACAATCAGCCGCAACACAATCAGCCGCGCACGCAGCAGTTCCAGCCGAGCGGCGAGGAGGACGTGGAGCGGCTTCCTTCCTTCATCACCGGCGGCCAGCCGCAGCAGCCGACGCAACAGGGTCAGGGCCCGAACAACCCAAACGGCCCCAACGGTCCGCATAACCCCGGCGGGCCCAATGGCCCCAACGGATATGACGGCTCGGCGGACCGTTTCCCGCTGCATCGGCGGCGCCGGCGCCATCGCGGCCCGCGCGATCATTCGATGCAGGGCGACGACGACGCGTCGATGCCGTCGGATCCGCGCCCGATCGACGATTAGCCCTTTCGTGCAGCCATGAACAGAATGGCTGGGTCTGCGCCCGGCCATTCCGATTTTAGGGTATGCCGCTTTATCCGCCGCGCGGCGCTTTTGCCAGCCGCACCAGGAACCAGATCGGCACGACGATCACCGCCCCGAGCAGGAAGTAGCGCCAGAGCCAGCGCACCACATCGAAGCCCATCGTCCAGATTTGCACGACGAGCCGGCGAACGGATTCGACGATATTCCAGGGATCGAGCCCGATGGCGGCGAGGATCACGCCCACCAAAATCGACAAAAGCACCAGCCGCCAGAGCACCGCCAGCGGCGGACCGCCAAAAAAGCGGCGCACGTGGTCGGGCGCCTGATGAACCTCACCTTGACTATCCTGGGCCTGACGGTCGACGCGGTCTTGGGCTTCTTGGGCCATCTCAACCTCCGCTGGCGCCACTTACCTAAAGAGCCGCATCCCGCGCAAGCGGGACGTTCCAATTGAACACTGCCCACTGACGCGAACCCTTGCACGAAGCCTCGCCGGGGACCGTTGCCTCAGCTTCGCAACTGGCGCTAAGTTGCGCCCACCCCACCGCATCCTATTGGGCCCGCTAAAGGATATTTCATGGCCAAGATCGAGGACCGCGCGCCCGGCTCGACGGCAAGTCTCAATGACGACATCGGCGAGGAAAAGCGACTCGCTTTGTATCGCACGCAGGTCGTGATCCGCGAGGCCGAGCAGCGCGCCTACGATCTGTTCCTGCAAAACCTGGTGAAAGGCACGAGCCACCTTTCGCTCGGGCAGGAGGCGGTAGCCGCCGGCTTCGCCGTCGCCATGCGCCCGGGTGATCTTTCCTTCTGCACCTATCGCGGCCACGCGCACACGCTGGCGCGCGGGGTGCCGGTTTCCAAGGTTCTGGGAGAGCTGATGCAGCGCGACATCGGGCTGATGCGCGGCAAGGGCGGCTCGATGCACCTGACCTCGGTCGATCACGGCGTGATGGGCTCCTATGCGATCATCGGTGCGCATCTGCCGATCGCCTGCGGCGCCGCCTGGCGCGCACAATACAAGGGTCAGAAGGACGTGTCGGTCTGCTTCTTCGGCGACGGCACGACCAATATCGGCGCCTTTCACGAGGCGCTGAACTTCGCCGCGGTGTGGAAGCTGCCCGTGGTCTTCGTCTGCGAGAACAATCTCTACATGGAATACACGCCGATCAGCGAGGTCACGGCGGTGGAACATCCGGCCGCCGACCGCGCCGCGAGCTACGGACTGCCGCGCATCGTCGTCGACGGCAACGACGCCGATGCCGTCTATCGCATTGCCGCGGTGGCTTACGACAAGGCGCGCGCCGGCGACGGACCGTCGCTGATCGAATGCATGACCTACCGCTACAGCGGACATTCGCGCGCCGATCCGGCCAAATATCGACCCGAAGGCGAGCTGGAAAAATGGAAAGCGCGCGATCCGATCAAACTCTATCGCGAGCGGCTCAAGCAATTCGGCGTCGGCGACGACGCCATCGCGCGCATCGACAGCGAGGTGAAGCGCGAGGTCGACGAGGCGACCGAGCTTTGCAAGGCGGCGCCGCCGCCGTCGCTCGATATCCTCACCACCGACGTTTACGCCGACGGAGGGTTTGCATGGCGGAACTGACCTATCGCGACGCGGTCATCCGCGGCATCGCCCAGGAAATGACGCGCGATCCCGACGTCGTATTCATCGGTGAGGATGTGGGCAAAGCCGGCGGCGTATTCAAGGCGACGGTTGGGCTCTACGAGCAGTTCGGGCCGGTGCGCGTGCGCGACACGCCGATCTCCGAGCAGGCGATCCTCGGCGCCGCCATGGGCGCGGCCATGACCGGATTGAAGCCGATTGCCGAGATCATGTTCTCGGATTTTTTCGCGGTGTGCTTCGACTACATAGCCAACGAATTCCCCAAGAGCCGCTACATGTCCAACGGACAGGTCAAATGTCCGCTGGTCGTGCGCACCGGCAACGGCGGCGGCGCGCGCTTCGGCGCGCAGCATTCGCAGAGCGTCGAGAACTGGTGCATGATGATTCCGGGCTTAAAGGTGGTGGCGCCGTCGAGCCCGCGCGACGTTATCGGGTTAATGGCGGCCGCCGTGCGCGATCCCGATCCGGTGATCTTCTTCGAGCACAAATCGCTTTATCCGACCAAGGGTGAGGTGCCCGACGGCGAGATCGTCGATACGCTGGGCACGGCCAAGATCGTGCGGCCGGGCAAGGACGCCACCATCCTGGCGCTCGCTTTGATGGTGCCGCGCGCGGTCGCCGCCGCGGAGAAGCTCAAAAACGAGCACGGCATCGACTGCGAAGTGGTCGATGTGCGCTCGCTGGTGCCGCTCGACACGCAGACCATCCTCGGCTCGGTGGCGCGAACGCATCGGCTGTTCACGGTCGAGGAAAATCCGCGATTGTGCGGCTGGGGCGCCGAACTGGTCTCCATCGTCGCCGACGAAGCGTTCTACGACCTCGATGGGCCGCCGGTGCGGATCACGACACCGCACATCCCACTACCGGCCGCCGACATTCTGGAAGATTTGGCGCTGCCGAGTGTCGATCGCATCGCCGAGCGCGTGCAGCGCAGCCTGAACGCGTGACGGGAGGATAATTATGGCAAACGAGCCGAGCCGCGAAAATCCGAACGGACCGATCGGCACCGAAGTTCTCTTTGAGAACGACCAGGTGCGGGTATGGGACATGCAAGTTCCGCCGGGCGGAAAGAAGGCCTGGCACCATCACACGCTTGACTACGTCATCATCAACGTCACCGGCGGCAAGATCGAGCTTGAGACCGTGCAGGGCCACTCCATCATCGCCGACGACAAAGTCGGTGGCGTAATCTGGAAGGACGCCGGCGAGAAGCACGAATTGCGCAACCTTAGCGGCAAGCCTTACCAGAATATCCTGGTCGAGCTGAAAAACGGCAAGTGAAGGCGCGGGCGAAACGAGCGCCATAAGACCAAGTGCCATAAAGTGAGTGCCAAAAATGACTGCGATGTACGACAATCTTCTCGCCAACGTGCCGACCGATCTGTGGATCGGCGGCAAATGGCGCAAATCCTCCGACGGCGGCCGCTTCGATGTGATCGACCCGGCGACCGAGAACAAGGTGGCCTCGGTGGCGAGCGCCACCGTCGATGACGCCAAGGCCGCGCTTGACGCCGCAGCCGCCGCCTTCCCCGGCTGGGCCGCCAAAAAGCCGCGCGAACGCGGTGAAATCCTGCGCAAATCGTTCGAATTGATCATGCGCGACGCCGAGCGGCTGGCGAAGCTGATCACCATCGAGAACGGCAAGGCGCTGTCCGACTCGCGCGGCGAGGTGGCCTATGCCGCCGAGTTCTTCCGCTGGTACGCCGAGGAGGCGGTGCGCAATATCGGCGAGGTGAGCCGCGCGCCGTCGTCGGGCGCGCGCATCTTCGTGCATCACAAGCCGGCCGGCATCGCGGTGCTGGTGACGCCGTGGAATTTCCCGGCCGCCATGGCCACCCGCAAGATCGGCCCGGCGCTCGCCGCCGGTTGCCCGGTGGTGCTCAAGCCCGCTTCCGATACACCGCTCACCATGCTGGCGCTGATGCCGATCCTCGAAGAAGCCGGCGTTCCCGCCGGTGTCGTCAACGTCATTCCCTCGCGCTCCTCCGGCAAGGTGGTAAGCGCGATGCTGCACGATCCGCGCGTGCGGGTGGTGTCATTCACCGGCTCGACCGAGGTCGGGCGAAAGCTCTTGCACGAAGCCGCCGACAATATCCTCAAGCCGGCCATGGAGCTCGGCGGCAATGCACCGTTCATCGTGTTCGACGATGCCGACATCGACGCCGCGATCGAAGGCGCGATGGTTGCCAAGATGCGCAACATGGGCGAGGCCTGCACCGCGGCCAATCGCTTCTACGTGCATGAGAAGGTGCACGACGAGTTTGCGAAAAAACTGACCGCCAAGATGGTCGGCCTGAAAATGGGCAACGGCCTCGATGACGGCGTGGCGCTTGGGCCGCTGGTCAACAAGGACGGCCTCGACAAGGTGATCGAGCTGGTCGACGACGCGGTGAAGAAGGGCGCCAAGGTGCTCACCGGCGGCAAGACGCCGCCGGGGCCCGGCTTCTTCTATCCGGCGACCGTGCTCGCCAATGTGTCCGAGGACGCCAAAATGCTCAACGAGGAGATTTTCGGGCCGGTCGCGTCCTTGCAGACCTTCAAGTCCGAGGACGAGGTGATCACGCGCGCCAATCACACCGAATATGGCCTAGTCGCCTACCTCTACACCAGGGATTTGAGCCGCGGCATGCGGGTTTCGGAAAAGCTCGACTTCGGCATGATCGGATTGAACCGCGGCGTCGTCTCCGATCCCGCCGCACCATTCGGCGGCGTCAAGCAATCCGGCCTTGGCCGCGAAGGCGCGCATGAGGGCATGATGGAATTCATGGAGACGCAATACGTGTCGGTGACGTGGTGAGCGCCGTCGGGCATTGAAATGAACATTCTCATGCCGCAACTCGGCGAGACGGTCGCCGAGGGAAAAATCACGCAATGGTTCAAGTCGGCCGGCGATGCGGTGAAGCCGGGGGACAATCTGTTCGAGATCGAGACCGACAAGGTGTCGATGGAGGTGCCGGCGACGGAAGCCGGCGTGCTCAGCGAGATCCGCGTAGTGGCGGGCGAGGTGGCGCCGGTGGGCGCGGTGGTCGGCGTCATCGGTGACGCGGCCGGCGCCGCGCCGAGCGCAAAGCCGGCCGCCGCGACGCTAGCCGCCAAGGCAACCCCGGCGCGGCCAGTCGCAAAGTCACCTCCCACGCCGCCGACCGCGTACGAAAGCGATCCAGGACCCGCACCGGCGCCCACGACGCAGAGGCCGGTCAAGCTCGATCCGTTCTTCGAGGTGCGCACGCCCGAACGTAATTTCGGCCCGGCGCGGCTCGCTGGCGGCATTACGGTGACGCCGCTGGCGCGCCGGCTCGCCAGCGAAGCCGGCATCGAGCTGTCGCGCCTGCGCGGCTCCGGTCCGCACGGCCGCATCGTCGCCCGCGACGTGGACAACGCGCCGCCGGCCGAGCGGGCGCCGCTTGGCGGAGGCGCGAGCGCCGACCAGATCAAGGCGCTCTACGATCCGGCGGGCTACGAGGAAATCCCGCTCGACGCGATGCGCAGGACCATCGCAGCAAGGCTCCAGCAGGCCAAGCAGACCATCCCGCATTTTTATCTGACCGCCGACATCGCGATCGATCGCCTCATCGCGGTGCGCGAAGATGCCAATGAAGCGGCGCCGAAAGATCGCGACGGCAAGCCGGCGTTCAAGCTTTCGCTCAACGATTTCGTCATCCGCGCGGTGGCGCTCGCTCTGCAACGCGTGCCGGCGGCGAACGCGGTATGGGCCGGCGATCGCATCCTGCGCCTCAAGCACAGCGATATCGGCGTTGCGGTCGCGCTCGACGGCGGACTGATCGCGCCGATCGTCCGCGCCGCCGAAACGAAATCGCTCACCACCATCTCCGCCGAGATGAAAGACTTGGCGGCGCGCGCCCGCGACAAGAAGCTCAAGCCCGCCGACTATCAGGGCGGCTCGACCGCGATCTCCAATCTCGGCATGTCCGGCGTGCGCGAATTCTCAGCCATCATCAACCCGCCGCAGGCGACGATTCTGGCGGTCGGCGCCGCACGCCGGCAGGCGGTCGAGCAAGCGGGTGGCGGCGTCGCCTTCGCCAGCATGCTCACCGCGACTTTGTCCTGCGACCATCGCGTGGTCGACGGCGCGCTCGGTGCCCAGCTTCTGGCCGCGATCAAAGCGCTGATCGAAACGCCGGTGACCATGCTGGTGTGATCCCGGATCGACAATGACCGCCGATACGTCCGAAGTATTGCTGATCGGGCCGGCGCGGCCGGTCCTCACCAAGGGTTTCGCGAATTTCACTGTGCACAACGCCGCGTCGGGAGGAGGCCGCGATGACTTTCTTTCGTCAGTCGCCCATGTGCGCGCCATTGCCGTGAGCGCGCCGGTGGAACCGATCGACGATCGTTTGTTCTCGCGCCTGCCCAAGCTCGAAATCGTTTCCAGCTTCGGCGTCGGCTACGACCATATCGACGCCAATGCCGCGGCGAAGCGCGGCATCGTGGTCACGAATACGCCCGATGTCCTGACCGAAGAAGTCGCCGACACCACCATCGGCCTCCTGTTGTGCACTGTGCGCGAATTTCCCCAGGCGGAGCGTTACGTGCGCGCCGGCAAATGGCGCCAGCGCGACTATCCCTTGAGCCCGGCGACATTGCGCAATCGCACCGTCGGCCTCGTTGGGATGGGCCGTATCGGGATGGCGATCGCACGCCGGCTCGAAGCCTTCGCGGTGCCGATCGTCTATCACACGCGCCGGCCACGGCCGGAGCTTGCTTATCGCCACTATCCGCAGCTGATCGACATGGCGAGCGCCGTCGACACGCTGATTGTCATCGTGCCGGGCGGCACGGAGACGCGGAATATGATCGATGCGGCCGTGCTCGAAGCACTCGGCCCCGACGGCATCCTCATCAACGTCGCGCGCGGCTCGGTGGTCGACGAGGCGGCGCTGGTCGCCGCCCTCAAGGCGCGCAAGATCATGGCCGCCGGCCTCGACGTGTTCGTCAACGAGCCGGAGGTGCCGCAGGAACTATTGGCGATGGAGAACGTCGTGCTGTTGCCGCATCTCGGCTCGGCGTCGGTGTTCACGCGTGAGAAGATGGACCAGCTCTTGGTCGACAACATCGTCGCCTGGGCCGCGGCCCGGCCGCCGCTGACCCCGGTGCCGGAAACGCCCTGGCGGTCGTGGCGCTAAACGCGGATTGAAAGCCTATTCCGCTGCGATGCGCACTTCCGGCGCGGCGGCGCGCACGTCGGCTTCGACGTGATCCTCGAACTGGACGAAGTTCTTCTGGAACATGTCGACCAGCTTGCGCGCAGTCTGGTCGAATTCGAGTTTGTTCTGCCAGGTTTTCTGCGGATAGAGCAAATGTGGCTCGACGCCGGTGAGCTGGGTCGGCACGGCAAAGCCGAAATAAGGGTCGGTGCGGAATTTTACGTTCTTGAGCGATCCGTCGAGCGCGGCGGTGAGTAGCGTCCGCGTCACCTTGATCGGCATGCGCCGGCCGACGCCGTAGATGCCGCCGGTCCACCCGGTATTGACCAGCCAGCAATCGACGTCGTGGGCGCTGATCAATTCGCGCAGCAGGTTGCCGTAAACCGAAGGGTGGCGCGGCAGGAACGGCGCGCCGAAGCAGGTGGAGAATTCCGGCTGTACGCCGACCAGGCCCTTCTCGGTGCCCGCGACCTTGGCGGTGTAGCCGGACAGGAAATGATACATCGCCTGCGCCGGCGTCAATTTCGCGATCGGCGGCATGACGCCGAAAGCGTCGGCGGTGAGCAGCACGATGTTGCGCGGTTGTCCGGCGCGGCCGCTGCGCGAGGCATTGGGGATGAAATCGAGCGGATAGGCGGCGCGCGTGTTTTCCGTCTTCGAATCGTCGTCGAAGTCGCAGATGCGCGTATCGGGGTCGAACACCACGTTCTCGAGCACGGTGCCGAAGCGTTGCGTCGCGGCGTAGATTTCCGGCTCCGCCTCGGCGGAGAGTTTGATGCACTTGGCGTAGCAGCCACCCTCGAAATTGAACACGCCCTGCGGGCCCCAGCCGTGCTCGTCGTCGCCGATCAGCGTGCGGTTGGGATCGGCCGACAATGTCGTTTTGCCGGTGCCGGAAAGGCCGAAGAACAACGCGACGTCGCTGCCGGGCCCCACATTGGCGGAGCAGTGCATCGGCATCACGCTTTCGGCCGGCAGATAGTAGTTGAGCGTGGTGAACACCGCTTTCTTCATCTCGCCGGCGTAAGAGCTGCCGCCGATGAGAATGATGCGCCTGGAGAAGTCGAGCGCGATGACGGTCTCGCTGCGCACGCCGTGGCGCTTGGGGTCGGCCTTGAACGACGGCAGCGACAGGATGGTGAAATCGGGGACGTAGTGCGACAGTTCGGCGCGCTCCGGCTTGATCAGCAGCGCGCGGATGAACATCGAATGCCAGGCGAGCTCGTTATAGACGCGGGTCTTGATGCGATATCTCGGATCGGCGCCGCCGTAGAGGTCCTGCGCAAATAAAGTCTTGCCCTTGGCATGCGCGATGAAATCCTCGAACAGCAACTGGAATTTTTCCGGCGCCAGGCGGCCGTTCCTTTCCCACCACACCGATTTCTCGGTCTGGGCGTCGACGACGACGAATTTGTCCTTGGGGCTGCGGCCGGTATGAACGCCGGTCTCGGCGCAGAACGCTCCGCCTTGGACGAGGAAGCCTTCGCGGTTGGCGATCGCGTGCTCGACCAGAACCGTATCGGGTAAATTCCAGTGGACCGCGGCGAGGTCTTTCAGGCCGAATTTGTCGGCGCCGTGGGCGTTGTTCCGCAGTCCGCTTTCCTTCACGCTCGCCTCCGCAACTCGCCGGCCCTTCGGGGCCTTGCGTGCCACCCTTATCCGTCTGCCGGTGGACGCGCGACCCTATAGCGAGCATCCTAGCACCTGCCAAGACCGGGCTCGCATCACAAGGCTAACCGGGGAAAACTCAGTGCGTTCCCGCGTTGCACCGCAACAAACGCGCGCGTCTTTCCCGCGCCTGGTATGGAATTGGGCGTTGCTGGCCGGTGCGGGTCTATCGACCGCGTGCCGTCTTCGCCAAATCCACCACCACCTTGCGTAACTCGTCCGCGGTGGTGACCCGCGCCGGGAACGGCAGGCGCAACGTCGCATCGCCGAGCGCGAAATCGAGGCCTTCCGGATCGAGCCCGCTGAGCCGCCAAGCGCCGTCTTCGCCGCCAAGAAGCTTGGTCGCGTAGAGACGCACGGCTTCGGCGTGATCGTTATTCATGTGCGCGAGCGCATCGGCTTCGGCCTCGATCAAATTCTCCACTCCGGAAACGTCAGTGATCACGGCGGCGGCTTTCAGATCGGCGGCGCGGGCAAAGCCGGCATTGAGGTGCGCGGAAACCATTTTGAGGCGCCAGAACGCGAAATCGGCAAAGCCGGCGTAAAGCTCGGACTTTGGATGGCGGGCGAGAAAGCGCCGGCGCAGGCGCGGCTCCTCGTGCTGGTCGCGCGCGATCGCCGTGAAGGCGCCGAGCAGGGTCAGGCGCGGATGGGCGAGCGGATCGCCGCGGCCGGCGGACGACAATAGTAGCGAGGCGCGGCCGTCCTTTTCCAGATTGGCGGTATGGGTGGAAAGCCGCGAGACGAGGATGAGCGGCGAGCCATCAACATCGGTCGCC
>Ga0302326_10016142_pt1 | contig 15645 bp, 7 predicted proteins | sample Palsa_T0_3_FD_202264 | JGI IMG/M metagenome (GOLD analysis project Ga0302326, IMG submission 202264) | Peat permafrost microbial communities from Stordalen Mire near Abisko, Sweden - Palsa_T0_3 | ecosystem: Environmental > Terrestrial > Soil > Palsa > Peat permafrost | place: Sweden: Abisko...
ATTGAAATACAACCCCCTGAACATGCCGCTATCGACATTGTATTTTAGATAGGCGCCCCCGTTTTGCGGCGTGATGTTTTGCGCACTTCGGCCAACGGCCTCCGGAAAGCCCGTCCCGAAGTTCGTGTAAATCGCGTTCACATACCCGTAGCTCACACCGGCGGTCAATTCGTGGGTAACGACATAGCTGATATCCGCTTCGAATCCGCGCACCAACTGGTTTCCGTCCTGCTCCGGCACGTCGATAAAGGTACCGGATCCCGGGGGTGTTTCGACCCGGTCCGTGACGAGCACATTGTACTCCTTGTCGTAGTAGCCCCCCAGCGTGAAATTCAAATTGGAGTTAAGGAAGGAGCCCTTGATGCCGTAATCGTAGCCCTTCGCGGTAAAAGGCGCGTAGGTCGGGCTTGCGATCACCGAGGGGCGCGAGGTCTGGTCCACGAAATAGGCGGTGCTATAACTTCCATACACGTGGAGCTCGTTCGGGTTCGTTCCGTTCTTTGGCAATAGATTGTAGCTGAACCCCTCGTTCGGCTTGTTCTGATGCTCGTAGCGACGGACGACGCTTCCGCCGGGTTGATTGGCGCCACCGGTACCCGGAGCAAATGTGTTGCCGAAACCGACGCTCGGAAACGCCACCGTATAGTCGCGCTGGGAGAAGAGGACGTTGTCATTGCGGAGCCCGGCGTAGAGAATCAGCCGGCTGTCGAATGCCATAAGCTGCTCGCGGAGATTGCCACCGAGCGACGAAGTGCGGCGCCGGGTAAGCGTACCGCCATTGAGGGCCGGACCACCGGTGATCGAATTGCCGCCGGGCGCAAACAAAACGAGGTTGCTTGGGTTCTCCGGGGCAGACCAGTAGGTGACCCCCGACGACGGAACCAGCGTCATCTTGCCGTTGACCATTCCTGGGACCAGGGTCACGACCCGTCCCGAGGTCGCCGCGGCCCACGCCACCACGGCGGGATCGGTGTTGGCGCCATACTCCCAGGTGGGGTCCCAGCGGTAGTAGTCGTTAAAGTCGACGGTCAGCAGCGCCTTGCTTTCGACGGTATGGCCGAACAGCCAGTTGTGCGCGACGATGTCTTGTTGGAAGCCGCCGCCGTCCTCCATGATCTCGCCGCGGGAAGGCAGAGAACCACGGGTGGTGGTGACTGCCGCAGTTGAGCCGGCTGCCGGGAGCGTGATGGCGCCCCAGCCTGTGTTTTGATTGAAATCCCAGCGCCGGGCTCCGAATCGATAAGCGCCGAACCGTATGCTCCAGACATCGTTGAATTCCTTGTCGTAGGAACCACTGAAGGTGTCGCTGCCGCGGTTCAGCTCGCTGACAGGTCCATAGGGATTGATGGTCGCAAGCCCGGTATCGTAGCCCACCACCGAAGTGGTGGCTGTGTTTCCCGGGACGGCCGCGATGGTCTGAGAAATGATCGGGGGAGCGGACTGCGGAGCGTGTTGAATCTGGAGGAAATACTCCGCGGAGAGCTTGAGATGGGACGTGCTCGAGAAGTCATGCTCGATCGAGAGAAAGTCCTCATTGTTGCGAATGTGCGAGTCTCCGCCTGGAAAGCTGCGGTCCGTCTGGTTCAAGTTGAGCACATAGTAGGTGCTCGCGGACTTGTCCAAGGCCCCTGTCATATAGAGGTTGGCCATACCCTGCTGATAACCGCCGTCGGTCAGCGTCAGCTGCTGCTGATCCTGTTTTTCAGCCGGAAGGGAGATGAAGTTGATCATGCCGCCGGGTGAGGAGCGGCCGTAGATGGCGGCCTCGGGCCCGCGAATGATCTCCACTTCCTGAATATTGCTCAGGCCGTAGCGCCCCAGGCGGTAGAAGCCGTCGCGCAGCTGCGAGGTCGACGAAAAGCCGCGGAGATTGAAGCTGCCGCCGATGTTGATTCCGGTCAGACCGCCGATGTACGTCATGTTTTCATCGAGGACCTCAATGTTGTAGTCCTTGAAGAATTCATGGGTGAGATTCACGATGCTGTAGGGCAGATCGATGATCTTCGTGTTGATGCGGCTGCCGGTCATCGTCTCCGAGGCGATGTAGGCGTTGGAGGATTGTTCCGACACCTGGAACTCGTTGAGTTGAACAGGCTGGTCCCTTGCAGCGGCGCCGGGCGCGGCGACCGAGGCATCGGGCGGGGGAGCGGTTTGGGCGAAGGCCGGAGCTGCGAGAAGTGCGAGTACGACGGCCGCGCGCGAGGCGTTGAACGGTCTGATGGTCATGGATCGGGTTAGGGGGGTGAGGAAAGCGAGAACACTTCCAGAAACGAAGTAATAATTATCAATAAAACGCCGATGTCACTCCAAAAAATCTGCCTTAATTACTTCGAGCTGCGGAATTCACACCAGCCGCGGCCGGGGGAGTGCCTCCAAGCGCGGCTAATGGTTATGAAGCGATCCTTCGGCGCTTGAACTCGCCGTCTGCAAGCCTTGGCTCAGGGACGGACATCCGTCCCTGCGTCTCTGGTCACTCCGAATCGAAGCACTCCAAATATTTGAGGCCCGTGCTCGTATTGAACAAAACGATGGACTCTTCCGGTTTCACCTGGCCGGAGGCGAGCAGCAACCTCAGCGCGGCGCACGCGGCTCCGCCTTCGGGCGCCGCAAAGACACCCTCGGCGGATCCCATTTCACGGACAGCGGCGATCATGGCGTCGTCGGAGACCGCGACCGCGCCGCCGCCAGACTTGCGGAGTGCTTCCAGCATCAGGAAGTCGCCGATCGCCTTGGGCACACGCAGCCCCGAGGCCCGGGTGTGGGCTCCCAGGAATTCGGTCGCCGATGTGGCGCCTGAATCAAACGCACGGACAATCGGGGCGCAGCCGTCGGCCTGCACGGTGAACATTCTGGGACGGCGAGCGTCGATCCATCCCATTTCCTGCATCTCCGCAAACGCCTTCCACATTCCGATCAGCCCGGTGCCCCCGCCGGTCGGATAGAGGATCACCTCGGGCAGGCGCCACTTGAATTGTTCGGCCAGTTCGTATCCGAGGGTCTTCTTTCCTTCCACGCGGTACGGTTCCTTGAGGGTCGATACGTCGAACCATCCTTCCGCCACTTTGCGGCGAGCCACCTCCGCGCCGCAGTCGGTGATGAGTCCGTCCATGAGGGTGACGTGCGCCCCCATCTCCCGGCATTCGATCACATTGGCTTTGGGAGTATCCTTGGGCATGAAGATATGCGCCTCCATTCCCGCGCGAGCGGCATAGGCGGCCAGCGAGCCCGCTGCGTTTCCAGCCGAAGGCACAGCGAGTTTCTTTAGGCCGAGCTGGCGCGCCATGGAGACCGCTGTGGTCATGCCCCTCGCCTTGAAGCTGGCGGTGGGATTCTGCGCCTCGTCCTTGATGAAGAGTGAGCGAACGCCGAGGCGCGCCGCGAGACGCGGAGCCGGTAGGAGCGGGGTTCCGCCTTCCCCTAGGGAGACGATGTCGGACTCGCTTTTCACCGGAAGCACCTCGCGGTAACGCCACAGGGACTTCTCTCGCGAGGCGAGGGATTCCTTGGTCAGGGTCCGGGCCGCCGCGGCGAGGTCGTAGTGGGCAAAAAGGGGTTTGCCGCAGGCGGTGCAGACGTTTTGGGGAACGGACGCCTCATGATGGCGTCCGCAGGCGGTACAGGCTAAGTGGGTTAGGTACACACCATCAGGTTGTAGGAGACTTGGGCATCTGGGAAGTAGCATTTGCCAAGGGTCCGAAGAATGGCGTACTGAAAAGAATTCAGGCGTGATGACGATGAGCCCCTCCCGCTCGGCGCGGTATTTGCCGCCTCTGCTGATCGCGTTCGCCGGCTTGGCCGTGTATGCCAATAGCTTCTCCGGGCCGTTCGTCTTCGATGATCTGAACGCGATCGTCGAGAACCCGACTCTCCGGCATCTGTGGCCGCTGGGTCCCGTTCTGACACCTCCGTCCGGCGGGCTCACGGTCAGCGGCCGCCCGCTGCTAAACCTGACCCTGGCTATCAACTATGCTTTCGGTGGAACCGCGGTGTGGGGCTACCATGCCCTCAACCTCGGCATCCACATCTTGGCGGGCGTGACTTTGTTTGGAATTGCCAGACGAACACTCCGCTCCGACCCCACGGCCGCTTTTCTCATTGCGCTCCTATGGACGGTGCATCCCCTGCAGACGGAGTCGGTGACCTACATCGTCCAACGCGCCGAGTCGCTCATGGGCTTGTTTTATCTGCTCACGCTTTATTGCTTCATCCGCTGGATCGGAGACCAGGGCCGGGAGAACTCGGGGAGGCTGCGGCCGCTCTTTGCCGCGTTTTCGATCCTCTTCTGTCTTCTGGGCATGGCGACCAAGGAGGTGATGGTTTCGGCGCCGGTGGTGCTGTTTCTCTACGACCGCACATTTTTCGCCGGGAGCTTTCGCGAGGCGTGGCGCCGGCGGCGATCGTTTTACCTGGGATTGGCCTCCACGTGGATACTTCTCGGTTATCTGGTTGTAGGCGAGGGAGGAGGCCGCAGCGGATCGGTCGGCGTGGGCGGCGGGGTTTCCTGGTGGGCGTACGGTCTGACTCAATTCGAGGCGATTGTACGGTATCTTCAACTCACAGTCTGGCCCCATCCCCTGGTCTTCGAGTATGGCACGTTTTGGGTGAAGAGTGCGGGGCAATTTGTCCCGTATGCATGCGTCGTGGCGGTGATCGTGGCGGCCACCGGGGTGGCGTTGCTCCGGTACCCGGCCTGGGGATTCCTTGGGTTTTGGTTCTTCGCAATCTTGGCGCCCACAAGCCTGGTTCCCGGGACGACCCAGATGATTGTCGAACATCGGATGTACTTGGCGCTGGCGCCCGTACTGGCGGGACTGATCTGCGGCGGCCATGCCCTGTTGGCGGCCTTCGCACCGACGCGAAGATTTGCCGCCGGCGCGTGGACTTTGGCGCTGCTGGCATTTGCGACCGTAAGCGGAGTTCTGGCGGCTTCTCGCAACGAAGACTACCGCAGTGGCGAGGCGCTCTGGGCGGACACGGCCGCCAAGAGGCCGGAAAGCGCGCTGGCGCACAACAACCTGGGCACCGCTTTGGAGAAGATTCCAGGCCGCTTGAATGATGCGATTGGGCAGTATCAGGAGGCCTTGCAGCTCAATCCCGGATTTCACGAGGCGCACAATAATCTCGGTGATGCGTGGTTGGAAGTGCCGGGCAAACTGAATGATGCCATCGCTCAGTATGAGGAGGCGCTCCGGCTGAGGCCCGATTTTGCCGAGGCGCATAACAATCTTGGCAACGCCTGGTCGCGTATCCCGGGCCGGACGGACGACGCGATCGCGCAGTATCAAGCGGCGCTGCGGCTCAAGCCCGCCTACGCGGGGGCCCACAACAATCTCGGAAAGGAGTGGCTGGCTCTGCCGGGGAGGTCGCCGGATGCGATCGCTGAGTTTGCCGAGGCGCTTCGTTTGAAGCCTGATTTTGCCGAAGCCCACAATAATCTCGGCAACGCTTGGGGGGGCACACCCGGAAAATTGACCGATGCGATCGCTGAGTTTGAGGAGGCGATTCGCCTGAAGCCCGATTTTGCCGAGGCGCATAACAATCTGGGAAACGCGTGGGCTCAAGTTCCCGGACGGCTCAGCGATGCCATCGCCCAATGCAATGAGGCGTTGCGCCTGCGGCCGGATTACGCCGAGGCGCACAATAACCTTGGCAACGCTCTGCTGGGTATCCCGAACCGATTGAACGAGGCGGTGGCGCACTATGAGGAGGCGATTCGGCTTAATCCCGATTACGCGGAGCCACAGTTCAACCTGGCGGTCGCCCTGCTCCGGCTCCCCGATCGCACCGAGGAGGCCGTGCGGCATCTCCAGGCGTTCTTGCGGCTGCGGCCCAACGATGAGCAGGCGCGGCAGGTGCTGGCCGCCTTGATGGCTTCCCGGCCGGAACCCCGTTAGATTCGCTCGTTTGTGCTCGCCAGCAAGAACGGGTGCGACCGCAATCCCCTACGGCTGATTCATGAGCACTTCCAGCCCAGCCGTTTTCCTTAGCTATGCCTCCCAGGACGCGGAGGCCGCACGGCGTTGTTGCGAAACGCTTCGCGGCGCGGGCGTGGAGGTGTGGTTCGATCAGGAAGGGGGGCTTGAGCACGGCGACGAGTGGGACGTCAAGATTCGCAGGCAGATCAAGGACTGTGTGCTCTTCATTCCGCTCATCTCCGCCAACACCGAGGCGAGGCACGAAGGCTATTTCCGCATTGAGTGGGAGCTGGCCGCTCAGAGGGCGATGGGCATCGCGCACGGCGTGCCGTTCATCCTCCCCGTCGTGATCGATGACACGAAGGACACGACCGCTTTGGTGCCCGATCGATTTCTAAAGGTGCAGTGGATGCGCCTTCCCGGCGGGATCGTTCCCCCTGAAGTGCTCGCTCGGCTGCTCAAGCTGTGGTCGCATCGCACGGGTGTCATCAAGAACGAGGCGGCGGGCGGATCGATTGTGGGTGAGAGCGTACCGCGGGTCGCACCGAAGGAGACCACCAGCGATCCCTCGGTTGGCGGTTCGCCGCCCAACCCGTCGAGCCGCCGGGTGCCCGCGCTCGTGGCACTTGCCGTGGGTGTGGTGGTGATCGCCGGTTCAGCGTGGTGGCTGACAAAGCGAGGGACCGCCGAGCGCTCCGTCGCGGCGGGGGCGTCCGCGCAATCGGCGGCCTCTCCCACGGCCGCTCCACTGGCTTCGGATGCCAAAGCGGCGCCGGTCGGCCCGCCCGCGTCTGCTGTCCCAGGTCCGCCCAAAGCGGGCGCGAAACCGAGCCTCCCGTCGGCGTCAGCGACAGCCGCCGACCAGCTCGCGCAGCAGGCGCTCGCCCTGACATCGAAGTTGGGCTTCCTTCCCGACGATCTCGCGGTCGCCGCTGAATTGGCCCGCAAAGCAACCGACATGGATTCCGGGTCCGGCTACGCCTGGGGCGTGCGTGCCTGGGTGGAGGCGTCCTACATCCTCCGCAATTGGGACCGCAGTGCGAAGCGATGCGAGGAGGCCCAAGCCAACGCGAAACGCGCGCTCTCGATCAATCCCGACCAGACCGAAGCCCTCGACGCGCTTGCCCAGGTGATGCTCCAACAAGGCGCCTACGCGGAAGCGGAGTCATTTGCCCGTCACGCGACGGCGATCTCTCCGAATCACTATCGCAGCCAGCTCAACCTCGCCCGTGCGGAGGATTCCCAGGGCCGCTTCGATGAGAGCCGGGCCACCATACTGGCGGCATTGAAACGCGATCCCACCAACGTTTTGATCCGGTATGAGCTGGCGGTCGCGGTCATCGGCAACACCGATAGAGGAATATCGCAAGAACGGACGGCGGTGGCGATCGAGCAACTCAATGCCATCATGGCGACCCATCCCTTCGCCAGCGCGGTCGTTCTGAGGGCGCGGATTGCCGCCTCGTTGCAGGGGGATCTTCGCATCATGCGGGCGCAGCTCGACCGCCTGGAAAAGGAACCTCTGTCGGATCGGACGGAGGACCGTGCGGTGTACGTCGCTGCTTGGGGGTCCTTGTTGGAGCGTCACCCGCCGCGGGCACTGGCCGCTCTCGCGCTCACGGCGAAGCCCTATTTCGAGGACTCCATCGTCGCCTGCCCCAAAGCCTGGCTTTCAGCCTTGGCTCAACGGGTCGCGGGCCGTGAGAATCTCGCTCGAATCGAATGGCAGAAAGCAGAAGCGGTCCTGCAGCAGCGTCTCCGAACCGAAGCCGAGGATCATGACGATACCGCCCGCCTGGCGACTACGCTGGCTTGGCTCGGAAGGAGCAAAGAGGCGGCCAAAGCGATAGAACCGTTCGAAGCGGCGGCGCGGGAGCAGCCGACTCTCGTGAGCAACCGTCTTCTTGCGCAATACTATGCGGCCATCGGCGATGCCGCAAAAGCCCAACCCTATATCAAAGAAGCGCTCGGCCATTCGTTTTGGGTCACAATCTACACTCTGCGGCTGGATCCCTGGTGGGACAAGCTCCGGGGTCATCCGGAATTCGAGGCGTTTGTCGCCAAGTAATCCTCCTCAATGCTTCGGGCTTCCGAAAGCCGAAGCCTGGGCCGCCAGCCGCCGGTTCTTTGCGGCTTCCTCACTCTGGCCGGCGGCGTCCTGCGCAGAAGCCAGACGATCGAGGGCATCCGCTGCCTCGGGAAATTCGTGGTCGGTGGCAGCGGCGTCGGCGGCGCGCTGGAGCCAGCGCATGGCCTGAGGCCGCTCCCCGATTTCTGCGTGGAGTTCACCGAGTGCCAGGGCTGCCTGAACATACGCGGGTACCCCGCCGGGTGTCGCCGACGCCGACGATTCCGCGGTGTGGGCGAACTGCTCGTACTGGGCAATGGCCGGCCGGGCCTGCCCATTCGCGCGCAGGGCGCGGGCGAGGAGCACGTGCAACTCGAGGCGCTCCGGGCTGATTCTAAGCGCCTCCTGGAATCGCTGGATGGCCGCGGCGTGCCGGCCCAATTGCTCGTTCAGGAGCCCGCGGTTCGTCGCAACGGCGATATCCTGAGAAAATAGGGCGGCCAAGCGGTCGTAGGCATCGAGGGCTCCCGCCGAATCACCCGAGCGGATGAGGACTTCCCCCAGCATGCGCAGCGCCGGCGCATTGCGCGGATTTCGCTCGAGTAATCCGCGCAGTTCGCGAGCGGCGCCCGATTCGTCACCCGCTTGAACAAGGAGTGCTGCCTTCCGGAAAGGGACGCGCGGATCGGACGGATTCAGCCGTTCCGCCGCGGCAAGCGCTGCCGCGCTTCCTCGATCGAGCGTCAGGAAATACTGAGTCTGGTCGAGGGCTGCGAAGGCGAGCAGCGCCAACGCGAGTCCGGCTAGGGCGATCGGGCGCAGACGGAGAAAGGTGTGCCTAGGGCGGTGGATATCCGTCGCCGTTTGAATCGCCGCTTCACGGGTTGCCGCGTCACCGGTTGCCGGACCGCCCGCCGAGCGCGCCGGATCCCACGGGCGGCTTCGGACCTGCGCTGTTTCCCCCGGCGATCCGCCTAAGAGTAAACGCGCCACACGACCGTCCTTCAGTTTCCAAATCGCTCCGTCGAGGATGAAGTGGTGGAGATTCACCAGGGACATGAAGATCAGAAAGCTCTCCACGAAATCATGCTTCAATACGCGGCTCGCTATCCACGGTCCAGGAACGAAGAGGGCGATGCCTCCGACGATCAGCCAAATGTAATAGCTTCCAAACGAAAATCTTCCTCCTGTGGCTTCCGTCTCGCGCCGGGCGTAATAGCTCGTGATCCACAGGTACTGCGCGCAATGCATGAAGGCGAGCGCTCCGGCGCTGAAGTAGCTTGCCGGCAGTACCGCGCCCCCGAGGCGCGAAGCGAGTGCGGGGACGACAAACCACAGGAGTTGGGCCGAGGTCATCACCGCCGGAGCGAGGATCGCTCGATTCGACGAGGCCGCCGCCGTCTTCCAGAGCGAGGCCACCGTACAGCCCACGAAGGCCGCCGCGCACAGGAGCAGGAGGGGACGCGTGAGCGCCCCGGGGAGATCGAGGCTAAGAAACGTGGGATCGCCCGCGTCGCGGTGGCTGTTCAGCTCGAGAAACCAGCCGGCATAGGAGGCCACGTAGCCCCACCACAGCAGCGAGCGGGCGGTCGGATCGGGAGCAGCGCCGGAGCGGCGCACGAACATCTGGGCGATTCCGAAATTCTGCCCGGTGTAGTGCCACGGGCTCCACGTCAGGTAGAGGGTGACCAGCCAGGGAAAAAGGCCGGGCAGGAGGTGCGCCAGCACCACGGTGACGACGCACAGCGCGGAGATGTACACCGTAAAGAAGCGGTACTTGTGAAAATCCCCCGAGCGCCCGTACGCCCGCTGGATCGTCGCCATATAATGGGGATTGTTGCAAAACAGCCCGAGGAGGTAGAACCCAAAGCCAAAGGCAGCCGCATGCCGCGATTGAAGCGCCAGCATCACCGCGAGGAACGGCAGCGACCAGCCGCCGCAGCCAACGAGGAGATCGACCGCGGGCGAGACGAGCCACCGGCTGCGATCGTTTGGTCTCATTCAAACGCCCTGGGCGCCCTCGCTAGCTGCCCAGCGACAAGGCTCCCACGAGGAGTCCCAGCACAACGAACACGAAGGCGATGGACGCGAGGATGCCGATCGTATCTGCACGGTTCCACCGGTAAATCTCCCAGTCGGAATTGGGGAAAAGCAGCAGCGAGCGCAGGCGTTGCGGGTCGGCCATTGTGCTCTCGACCTTGGCCACGTCGGAATCGTGCCCGCGGCCGTCGACTCTTGTCCGCATCTTGGAATAGAAGCGGTCCAACATGCGGGCATCGTCGCGCGGGGCCGCCGGCGACACCAGGGCCAGGATGACGAACGGCAACAACAGCCGCAGTACGATTCTCATCGTCTCGTTGAAGGCCTTGGAATGGCTCTGAAGGTCAAAGCCGACCGCTTGGAGCAAAGCGAGGTCGAGAAAGGGATAACCCTGTCCGGAGAGCCGCCCGGAAACATCCGGCTTCAGGCCTTGCGACCAGAAGATGGATTCGGCGGGTATGTAGGTCTCGTGCTGGGGCCTTCGCTCGAGCGCAGTCAGGTAGGAATGGGCCACCATTCCCGGACGGGTCTGCAGCGCCAGCGCTGGAGAAGAGCGTATCGTGGGAAAAACGGCTGTCAGGGCGACCGGGACCGCGTACAGGGCTAAAAAGGAGAACAGGATCGATGCCCACGCTCCGGCGCGGTTGGCCCTCCGCCACTTCAGGCCGAGCCAGAATGCCGCGGAGAAGATGGCAAAGTATTCCCAGTTGAGCTTCAGAATGACCAAGAGACTGTCGAATTGGGTGGCGATCAACGCCGAGCCGGCAAGGAAGGTCACTCCGGCGATTCGGCCGACGGCGATGTAATGGCTGTCCGTCCTGCCCGGCCTCAGGGGCTTGTACAGGTTGGCGGTGACCAGCCCCGAAATGGTCAGCATGACAGAATTGGATACGGCCATGAGTGCCGAAAGCATGGCTGCGAGCATCAGCCCCACCAGCCCCAGGCCCGCGCCGCCCAAAAGATCGCGCGAAGCATGCCCCCAAACCAGATCCGAATCACGAATGGAACCGGCGTAAACCAGGGAGCAGATGAGTCCGCAGCCCGCCCAAAGGATCGTGCATAGCCGCTTGATGAACGAGCCCGCGACCATCCCGACTCGGGCGCTCATTTCGTCGCGCGCCGCGGCATTGGTCACCAGTTGATTGGGCTGGGTGATTACGGTGACTCCGGCCACAACCGAAACGGCAAGAACGTAGTACCAGGTGAAATCCGGCAGTTGGTTGGAGCCGAAGATCTGAAAGAAATCCTTGGGCAACCGCGCGTGCAGAGTGGCCAGAGCCTCCATCGGTCCGTGACCGCCCCAGGTTGCCTGGATTCGTGCCAGGCCAAACGGGATCAGCATGGCCGATAGGCCGATCACCAGCACACCCTGAAGGAGCGTTGCGTAAAAGGCGGCCGCAAGTCCTCCCATGACCGCGTTCAAAACCGTGACCGCGCATGCGGTCCAGATCACGGCCTGGGGCGTCAGATACGAAAAGGTCGCGTGCGGCGACGCATCCCGCAGTTCCTGCATGCGCCGGCTCTCCGGGACTGAAAGGGTGCGTGCGTCCGTCTGTTCCAAACGACCCAATTCAGCGGCCAAGGCGCTTTCGCCGCGCTCCGCTGGGCTCCACGAGGCGATGGGCTTTGGTGCCATCGCCACCGCGGTCTTCGCCGTGGCCACGTAGCCGGCTGAGAGGACATTCATCATTCCGATCGTCGCAATGACCGCGTAGGCCGCCGCCATTGCCTTTGAGCCGTACCGCTCAACGTAGAAATCGCCCATCGTCAGCACCCGCAGCCGGCGCAGCCACGGGGAGGTGATCCAGTAAAGAGGGGTGCAGAAAACCATCAGGAGCGAACTCCAGACTCCCGCAGCGCCGTTGTGAAAGGTCGTCGTCGCCACGGCGACCGGCCCGTCCGGAGTGGCCGCCTGCCCGAATGAGGCGAATACCTGGACAAGCTTTCCGAAGCGCCGGCCCCCGAGGAAATACTCTTCCTGGGTCCGGGATCTCAGCCGAGTCCACGCGCCTATGGCGGCGATCGCGGCGATATACCCGGCGATGAAGCCCAGGTCCAGTGGGGTGAATCCAAGCATCAGTCGGCTGCGAATTGCCGCTCAGGTCACCATCCGGCGGGCGGCATTCTGCGCGTTGAGCGACACTTCGGCGGTCTTAAAAGCGTGCGCCTGCGTCATGGCCTTCTCCGTGCGGTTCAAGCAATCGAGAATGAATTCGCCAAAGAATCGGTAGCCGACCTTTCCGGCCACCGCGAGATGGCGCTCGCCCTTGCCATCGACCATGTAGAGATGATCGCCGGTGCGTTCCCGGGCCAGATCGACGTACTTGCGAAGTTCGATCGTCCCCTGGGTTCCCAGGATGAATGTGCGGCCGTCCCCCCACGTGCTCAGTCCGTCCGGCGTGAACCAGTCCACACGCACATAGTTGGAGGCGCCCGTGTTGCCGATGAGCGAAGCCTCGCCAAAATCCTCAAGTTCCGGGTGGTCCGGGTTTCCAAAATTTCCCACCGCCGACTGAATCACGGAGGCGTCGGTGGAACCCGAATACGTGAGGAATTGTTCAAATTGGTGGCTGCCGATGTCGCAGAGGATGCCGCCGTATTTCGCGCGCTCGAAGAACCAAGCGGGCCTGGAGGCCTTGCTCAGGCGGTGCGGGGCCAGGTTGACGACTTGGATCACGCGACCGATGGCTCCCTGATGGACCAAGTCGGTGGCGGCCATGGCGCACTCGTTGTGAAGCCGCTCGCTGTAATACACGAAATACTTGCGCCCGGTGCGGCCCACGACGGCCTTCGCCTGGTCCAGCTGCTCGAGGGTCGTGAACGGTGCCTTGTCGGTGAAGTAATCCTTTCCGGCCTCCATCACCCGGCAGCCAAGAGGCCCCCGCTCTGAGGTCACCGCCGCGGCGGCCACCAATTTCACCTCCGAATCGCCAAGAATCTCATCGAGCGAGCGGGCGGGCCTTGCCTGGGGAAACTGGTGTCGAAAGGCCTCCACCTTCTTCGGATCGGGATCATAGACCCACCGAATCGTGGCCCCCGCTTCGGTCAACCCGTTGCACATGCCAAAAATGTGCCCGTGGTCCAGACACGCGACCCCGATTATGAACTCGCCCGCTTTGACGACCGGGCTCGGCTTGCCGGTCGGGGCATAGTTCATTCCGTCCGCCTTCTGAAAGGCTTGGGCGGGGGCGCTGCGGGGGAGGAGGGCTCCCGCCGCAAGGGCGGAGGCGGTCTGGGTAAGGAAGCTGCGGCGATTCATCGTAGGGGCGGGTTTAGGGTGTGCGCTTAACGCGCCAGCATCGGCCCAACGCCAGCCAGCGGTCAAGGTTTCCGAAAGTACCTACCCTGTGCTACGGAATAAGATAGATTTCGAGCAGGGCTTGCCCCGTCGCTCCGCCGACGCCTCCCATTTGCGCGGTGTACATGCCCGCCGGCAGGGTCGCCATGACGACCGCGTCCGAGGAGCCGGCCGCGAGGCCAAAGGCGCCCACCTTGGAGAATTGGGCGGCCAAGGTCGCACTGCCGCCCCAGGCTGCATTGGCGGCCATGACGCGGCCTGCCGAGTCGAGGAGCTGAATCTGAACCTGCGCCAAGGCGTCTGCCACCCCGAATTGGCTGAGACCCGGGCCAATGCCCCGAATCAACACGGTCGCGCCGGTCGCACCGCCGACGGCGAAGCCCGCGACCAAGGGCGTCGCTCCCACCTGCGTCCGGGCAGAAAGATTCACGAGGGAGCCCGCCGCCCCGGCTGGATCGGCATCGTAGATCTCAGCCATGGCGGTGCCCGAATCGCCCGAGGCCCCGGAGAGTTGGACGGAATAGGAACCGGGTGCGAGCGTGGTATCCAAGGCCGCGTCCTGGGAGGTGCTCGCAAGGGAGAAGGCCCCGACGTCCGCGAAGATGTCCGCGAGCTGAGGCTGGCCACCCCAGGCTGCCGCGGAGGCAAGCATGGCGCCTGAGGTCGCTTGAAGCGTCAGCACCGGGTCCGGCAGGGATCCTTCAATGCCGAAGGCTGCCAAACCGGGTCCAATGCCGCGAACGAGGATTTGTTTCGATCCGCCTGCGATCGTAAAGCCGGCGATCAGAGGCGATCCCGTTGCCACCCAGGAGCGCGTCGACAGATTGACGAGCCGGCCGGGTGTCGCCGTTGCTGCGACCACCGTCAGGGCGGCTGCCGCGCTCGTCAGTGAGCCGTAGTCATCTCTCACGGCCACCGAATATCCGGCTGCGTTGGCGCTGTTGACCTCTTCGAGGACGAGCAACGGCGCGGTCTCACCAGGCAGTGCGGCGCCGTTGCGGTACCACTGATAGGAGAGGCCAGGACCCCCGGTGGCCGAAACCGTGAATGCGGCAGTGCCGCCGGCGACACACGTGACACTCTGCGGACTTTCGGCGATCACGGGGGCGGTGCCTGCTGCTGGCACGGCTGAACGCAGCGTTTGGTTTCCAGAATCGGCGACCACCAGGGACCCCGAGGAACTTATCGCGATCCCGGAGGGGGCATCGAAGCGTGCCGCCAAACCGACTCCATCGGTGCTCCCCGGATCATTAGCCAGCCCGGCAAGGGTCACCACCTGACCGTCGGCGCCGACGCGGCGAATCGTCGAATTGCCGGTATCGGCGACATAGAGGTTTCCGCTGCCGTCGACGGTGATCGCCCCTGGCATATCAAAACGCGCGGCGCCGGCGCTGCCGTCGGCCGATCCGTTTTGGCCGGCGAATCCGGCTATAGTCGTCACGACACCGCCGACCGTGATCTGGCGGAGCGTGTCATTCTGCTGATCGGCGACATAGAGATTCCCACTGGAGTCGGTGGCTACCGCGACGGGATTTGCGAAGGTTGCGGCCCGGCCGACGCCGTCCGCGGCGCCGCGGGCGCCTCCCGCGAGTGTGGTGACGACGCCCGCAGCCGTGATCTTGCGAATGGCGTTATTTCCCGCGTCGGCCACGTACAGAGTGCCCGCTGAATCCACAGCCACTCCCGTGGGCCCATCGAATTGGGCGGCAGAGCCCGTTCCGTCGGCAAAACCCGAGGACTCCGACCCCGCTAGCGTGCTGACCGTCCCGCCGGGCGTGATCTCGCGAATATCACTATTGAGGGCATCGGCCACATAGACATTTCCGGCCGAATCGACCGCGATTCCGATCGGGGTGAAGAAGAGCGCTTGAGAGGCCGGGCCATCGAGGTGGCCGTGAACGCCGGCCACGCCGGCAAGTGTCGTGACTACTCCTGCGGGGGAAACCTTTCGGATCACTGCGTTACCATGATCGGCGACATAGAGATTGCCGGCTGCGTCATAGGCGAGGCCCCTTGGATCTTGAAACCGGGCGGCCGCTCCCGTCCCGTCCGATGCCCCGATTTGGTCAGGTGCCCCTGCCAGGGTGGATATCGCATAGGTCTGGGCGGCGAGCCGGGGCGTGAGGTGGAGGGTTGAAACAAGGACCAGGGCTCGAATGACGGAGGAGGGCGGCCATTTGAGCATGCTCCTTTAGTCTGCCGGCCCGGCTCCGCGGTTCTCCCTATCTCGCCCTCGGAGGCCGGCTTGTCCTATAGGTGCGCCACCGGAGGGATTTCGCCGGACGCGTTTAACCGGGATTCCCGGGCGGCACGAAAAAAGCGCC
>Ga0302326_10016147_pt1 | contig 15639 bp, 16 predicted proteins | sample Palsa_T0_3_FD_202264 | JGI IMG/M metagenome (GOLD analysis project Ga0302326, IMG submission 202264) | Peat permafrost microbial communities from Stordalen Mire near Abisko, Sweden - Palsa_T0_3 | ecosystem: Environmental > Terrestrial > Soil > Palsa > Peat permafrost | place: Sweden: Abisko...
CTCACAATGTCGCGAAAGTCGTTGTGAAAATAGGTCAGCGACAATTTCACGCGATTAGCGGCGAGGTATTGATCGATTCCCGCGTCGATCGTCGTGCTCTGCTCTGGCTTCAGTACCGGCGTGCAATCAACGGGAAACAGCTCCGGCTCCTTGATGCCTTCGCCGTAGGAAGCGCGCAGGCGCGTGGGGCCCCAGAAACCGTGGCCATCGCGGAGGGCGTACGAGGCTCCCACGCGCGGCACCGCGCGTGTGCCGAAAAATCCATTGGCCTCGACGCGGCCGCCCACAACCACGGAGAATCTCGGCCGGAAGTTGTAGCGCACCTCGATGTAGCCGGCCTGGTTGTGCCGCGCCTGCGCTCCGCCGTTTTCGACCTCGAACATATAGCCGGTGGTGACGCCGCCGTTCGTGAACGAATACGTGGCCTGGTCGTTCAGGCCGGCGCGATTAAAAATGCTGAGGAAGGGGCTGAAGGGCGGCGAAATCTCGTCCTCCCGGAAGCGCGATTCGTAGCCGTTGAGCTGGTTCTGCCAGTGCGCGCCGATGCCAAGGTCCCAGGTCAGGCCCGATGAGAAATCCTGCAAGTTGGTGTGCTGGCCGGGATCGACCGCGAACGGAGACGCATCCGCGAGAAGCGTTTGCCCCGGCTGGCCGGCGTCGCTCGCGCTGTTGCGAACGGTCAGGCGCAGCGTGTCGGTATCCGAAAACTTCCAGCCGAAATTGCCCGAGAGCGTCGTGTCTCGAAAATAATTCAAGGGACGCTCGTCCATGAACGGCGTGGCGATCTGGCCGCCGCTCGAGAAATATGCGGCGCCGAGCGAGTAATCGAAAATGCCTAGCAGCCCGCTCAACTGCGCGCTTCCCTGCCCGGTGTCGAACGTCCCACCGCTGCCATCGAGAACCAGTTCGGGCGTGCGCGTAGCGCCGCGATGCGTGAAAAGCTGCATTGCTCCGTCCATCGCGTCGGAGCCGTAGAGCGCGCTCGCGGCACCGTGGACAATTTCGACTTTATCGATGTCATCGGTCGAGTAATTCGAGAGATCGATGGCTCCGCCCGGCTGATTCACCGGCACGCCGTCCACCAGTACCTTGGTATAGCCGGAGTTTCCGCCATCCAGAAAGAGTGACGTCACCCCGCCCATGGGGCCGATCTGCGAAAAGCTGACTCCGGGCTCAGACGCGAGCGCTGGAGTGAGCCATATCTGCTGGGCCTGGTCAATGTCCGCACGGGTAATCACGTCGACCGGGGCGACCACGGTTGCCGCCTCCGCAGGCTCAGCCTGCGAGGTCACGATCACGCTCGACGAAAGTATTGCGAGCGCCATGCGAACGTCCCACGTCTTGCTTTCGCCCGGCGCCAGCGAGAAATGCTGCTCGATGCGCGCAAATGACGGGTGCGTTGCGCTCAGGCGATATTGCCCAGGCGCGAGCGTCATCGAAAACCTTCCATCCGAACCGCTGCGCGTCTCAACCGGCTTGCCCGAAGGTTGAAGCGGCTTGGCGACAATTACCGCATCGGGGACGGCGGCAGCGCTGGGATCGGCAATGGTGCCGGAGAGGGTGGCGTTATTTTGTTCTACTAAGGTTCGTGTTTGAGCGGCGGCTGACGGAAAGAGCGATGTTTGCAACAGAAGGACAACCAGAACTGGAAAAGCGAAGGCGGAAATGCGGCGGACTCTCATCGATTCCTCCTCTCCCTCTCGCGCGGGAGTTGAAGGTTGTCCCGATGCGCACGCCAATGGCATACGCAGCAGGCTGGAGGCTCCGCCGGTCTCCTGGCTTGGCGGCATGTCCCGAAAGTCTCGGGGTCTCGGTGCGGCCTTCCCAATCCGCCGGCGATTTATTGCTTCGCCTTGCGGATCAGTGGCGCGCGCCGAATGAAAAATTCCGCCTTACAGTCGCGCGGCGGCGACGGCTTTTCACCGTCTTCCCGTGCGCGGAGTCTCCCTGTGATTGTGGACGGCGTGACGGATTTCGTCGGCGCCGCTTGCGGAGACCGATTTCCGGCCTTCGCTAAAACGCAATAAATTCGAACCGGGCTATTCGCGCGTCCCGGTCAGTACTACCCGGGGGCGCCCGTTGGCCCGCATCTCCACTTCCAGCGGCGCCTCGAACACTTCCGCAAGCAGCTCGCGCTCGTAGACTTCCGCCGGAGGTCCGGCGCGCAGGCACTTGCCTTTGTGCAGCAGTACGATACGGTCGGAAAATTCCGCGGCCAGATTCAACTCGTGCGTGACCACCAGCACTGTGTAACGATTCTCGTCCGCCAGGCACCGCAAACGGCGCAACAGTTCGAGTTTTCCGCCGATGTCCAAATGCTGCGTGGGTTCATCGAGCAGCAGCAGCGAGGGCTGCTGCGCCAGAGCACGCGCAAGAATCACGCGCTGCTTCTCGCCGCCGGAAAGCTCGTCCATCCAGCGGTCGCGCAGCGTGTCGGCGCCCACCTGAGCCAGTGCGTTGCCAGCGAGCAGGCAGTCTTCGTCGGACTCAAATCGCAGCCGTTTCCCATGGGGATAGCGCCCTTGCAGGACGTATTCCCAGACACGCAAAGCGAAGAGCAACTCGCTTTCCTGTTGTACCAGCGCGATGCGCTGCGCGCGCGTGCGCGCGTCGAGTGAACTAACCTCTTCGCCGTTGACCTCCACGCGGCCAGAGAGAGGTTTGGCCATTCCCGCCAGGAGCCGCAGCAGCGTCGATTTTCCGCTGGCGTTGGGACCCAGAACGGCCACCACCTCGCGCTCTCGCGCCTCGAAGCTTACCGGGCCGAGCGTGAACTTGGGCGCCGAACGATCCGTCGCCGCATACGCGTAGCTGGCCTGCTCGACTTTCAACCGCAGGGCCGGTGATTTCGAAGAAGCCGGCGCCGCGACCACGACAGGCGCGGCTGAGTCGCCGCCGGACGCGCTCGCGTTCATCGCACGCGCCTCCGCATCAGATAAATGAACACCGGAGCTCCCGCAAGTGCCGTCATCGCCCCAACCGGCAATTCCGTTGGCGCCACGATGGTGCGCGCCAGCGTGTCCGCCAGCACGATCAAGATCGCTCCGCCAATGGCGGACGTGGGAATCAGCACTCGATAGTCCGTGCCGAACAGCATGCGCATCACGTGGGGCACGAGGAGGCCGACATATCCGATAGCGCCACTCACCGACACGGCCAGTCCCGTGAGCACTGACGCCGAGATGTACACCACCAGCTTGACGCGATCCACGTTCACACCCAAATGGCGTGCTTCTTTCTCGCCAGTCAGAATCAGATTTAGATCGGACGAAGCCGAATAGATTGCGCCGGCAGCGATAAGCATCGCCAGGTATAGCCACCGCAAATCGATGAGCGGCGCCGAGGCCAAATCACCCATCAGCCAAAAAGCCATGCCGCGCAGGTCGCGTCCGCTGAGGGTGGTCATCAGGAAAATGATCGCTGCGGAGAGAAAGGACGCCGCCACGATACCTCCGAGCAGCAGCGTGGGGCTATCCAATTGTCCGCCGCGCCTGCCGAGAAAATAGACCACGGTGATCGTCGCGCCGGCCCCTATAAAGGCCGCAATTTGAATTGCGCCCGGCGCGTGCGGTGCGAAAATCAAGCTCAGGATCGCGCCGAGCGCCGCACCGCTCGATACACCCAGCACGTAAGGCTCGGCCAGCGGATTGCGCAACAGCGCTTGAAATCCCGCGCCGGAGGTAGCGAGCGAAGCTCCCACCAAAATTCCTAATGCGATGCGCGGCAGCCGCAACCCGAAAATGACTAGCCAGAACTCGGAGGGAATTTGGTCGCGGCGGCCGAGCGTGCCGTTGATAAGGGTGGTCACGATATCGCTGACCGCGATCGGGTACGCGCCCATGCGTAGCGAGATCACCACCGCCGCGAAGAGCACCGCGAACAGCAGGGCGCAAATCCCCAGGACGCGCCGAGGAGTTAGCGGCCGCACGAAGCTCTCTCCACTCCTGCTGCGCGCACAGCGCACGGCGGCAACAGCGCTGCGCGAAACTCGCCCTCTGATTTTCCATTGTCGCTGCCGGCCGCAAAAGCCTCCGGATGTAACCGATGGGCGAGCAGCTCGATATCGGCCACAAGTCCCGAAGAAGGACGCACCATTTCTTCATCAACATCGACAACGTGGCCCAGTTGCACGGCTTGCAGATCCTTCCAAATGGGACGAGAGCGCAGGTCGGCCAACTGCTCGGCGTCGCTTGCGCCTGTTCCATTATCGTTTGCGCCGTGGTCCTCCGTAAAAATAAGGTATTCCGGCTGCAGGCGGATAACTTCTTCGAGACTCACCTGCGGCCAGTTGCGATCGGAAGAAATGATCGATTCGGCCCCTGCCCAGCGCAGCGCGTCGGCAATAAAGGTGTTCTGTCCGATGCTAATCAAGGGCTGCTGCCACGTTACGAATAGCACGTGGGCCATCGGGCGGTCGGCCAGCTTGGCATGGATCACGTCGAGTCTTTCGCGCAGCTGCGCCACCACTTCTTTTCCCTGGGAGCCCGCGCCCGTGATCTCTGCCATGCGCGCAACCGAATCCAGCATTCCGCTGACCGTGTGAGGGTCGCTGGTGTAGACGGCAATCCCGAGCCGCTCGAGCGCGTCCACCGTCTCCTCGCGATTGATGGAGGCAGATGCCAGTACGAGATCGGGACGGAGCCCGGCGATGGCTTCAAGGCTGGGATTCTGCGGATCGCCGATGTGAGGCTTTGCCTTTGCCGCCGCGGGTGTGTCGCAGAAGTTCGTATCGCCGGCGAGGCGGTCGCCCAGTCCCAGCGCATAAACGGTTTCGGTTAAATCGGGCGCGAGGGTGACGATGCGCTTGACCTCTGCGGGAACTTCGACGCGCCGGCCGACTTCATCGGTGATAGCTTCGCGGGCGGGAGGGCTCGCGGGAGTATTCTGAGCGGCGTTCTGGGCGGGGGGCCGCGCAGGGGCATGCGTATCGGCGCGAGAAGCCGCCGCGCCGAGCAGCACCGCCCAGGAGATCAACGCCCGTATCCAAAATTGCTTCACCGCACCTCCCCAAAATAAAAAAGCCTCGCGAGCAAAGCGAGGCGAATAGCCGCACTCTTTCTCGCGAAGAGCGCCAGCGTATGGCGGCCCTGGAAGGCGTCCTGACTTTCGGCCTGCGCTGTTTCTGCGGCGCGGTCGATCACAGTGGCGGGACCGTGGCCGATTTTCACGGCCTTCCCACAATCCAGACCAGCTCAAATTGTCGATGGCGAGTCTAAGCTGTGTTCGCAGCCGGTGTCAACCGACGTGAATCGCCGTCCGCTCGTTTGATCTTCGCCGCTTCAGCGAAAGCCGAAGTAGAACGTATGAAGCGAAGGCAAAGAAACCAGCGGAGATCAGCACTGTCGACCAATAACCAATAAAGCCCCAATAAGAGGTCTGAAAATGATACTGGCGTGCTGACTCCGCCTCAATCGCCTCATCCCAGTAAGCTATTAACGGCAGCCAGATCGCGAACAAACCTGCCCCGACGCCAGCCGCTCCAGTAAAGGTTCGGAAAAAAATGTTCCAGATTACGCCGACCCAGTTCTGTACCATCTGTTAATCTCAGCGGTTCTTCCACTTCGGGGCGCGCTTTTCAACCAGCGCCCGCAAACCTTCCTGCGAATCTTCGAGGTCCGCCAACTCGTTCAAGAAAACTTTCATGGAGTTACGGACGCCGTCGCGCAGCGGCAGACCAAGGCTGCCCATGATGGCCTTCTTGGCCATGGTCAGCACCGGCGCCGATTGCGCCGTGACCTTGGCGATTACTTCGTCCACTTTTTTCTGCAGTTCCGCCTCGGGAACGAGCCAGTTCACCAGACCCAACTCCCGCGCGCGTTCCGCCGACATTGTTTCGCCGGTCAGCACCAGTTCCAGCGCGTGTTTAGGTCCTAGCAAGGAAGGAAGAATGGCCGCAGCCAACGGCGGAAAAACCCCCAGCTTGATTTCCGGCTGCGCGAATTTAGCCTTGGGGGTAGCGATTACCAAGTCGCCCAGCGCCGCCAGCTCCGCGCCGCCGCCGAAAGCCGGGCCGTTGACTACTACAAGCAGCGGCTTAGCGGTATCGAGCATGGCCGAAAACGCGCCGTGAAACGCGTCGAGCAGTTGGAAAACGCGCCGCTGCGTGTATTCGCCCAGCTCGATGCCGCCGCAAAACGCCTTAGCGGCCGAATCCAGTACCATGAGCTTGACATTGCGGCACTCGCCGAGCGTGGTGATTCCGACGGCCAGCTCGGCCAACATGCGTTCATTCAAGAGATTGTGCTCGGGACGGTCCAGCGTGATGCGGGCAATTTCGCCTTGCAGGCGCACCTTTACAAACTGAAAATCTTCGATTTTGGGCGCGACCAGCCCCAGGGTGCCAAGAACTTCTACTCCGCGCGCCTGATTAGGCATGGGATCGACTCCGCATCGCCGGTACCCCGTGGAAACAGACCGGACTGGGCCTTAGGGGTTCTTACGAGCTTAGACGGTTTCGATTTCGACGGCCACGCCCAATCCGCCGGACACACACAATGTGGCAAGGCCCCTGCGGCCAGTCCTTGCGGCCAGTTGGGGGCTGGCCTCCAGGCCAGAGGACGTGCCGGCCGGAGTGCGGATTTCATGGATGAGGGTGGTCATGATGCGTGAGCCGCTGCACGCGATGGGATGTCCCAGCGAGATGCCGCCGCCGTTGGGGTTGAGCCGCTCGCGGTCAAAGTGCAGGTCGCGATCGCAAGCCAGCACTTGCGCCGCGAAGGCTTCATTTAATTCCACGGCATCGTAATCTTCCAATTTCGTTCCGGTGCGCTTGATTAGACGACGAACGGCCGGAACAGGAGCGATGCCCATGACGCGCGGATCGACGGCCGCAATCGTAGCGTCGACGATGCGCGCGATGGGCTTTAGATTCAGCTCGCGGACCTTTTCTTCGCTCGCGAGGACGACCACAGCGGCGCCGTCAGTGATGCCGCTGGCGTTGCCAGCGCTCACCGTACCGGTCTTGTTGAAAACGGGAGGCAGCTTTGCGAGGCCCTCAAGCGTGACGTCCGGGCGAACGTGCTCGTCTTTCACGAGCACCGTCTTGTTCCCCTTCTTGTCCGTAACGGTGATGGAGACGATTTCTGTTTTGAAATGGCACTCGGCGGCGCGGGCAGCGCGCTGATGGCTGGCGAGCGCGTAGGCGTCCTGCTCGTCGCGAGAAATTCTGTAATTCTCCGCGAGCAAATCTGCGGTTTCTCCCATAATCATTTTCGAAATCTGACAGAAAAGCCCGTCGCGATACATCGAGTCGATGACTTGCTGGTTCCCGAGGCGATATCCCCAACGCGCTTCGAGAAGATACGGCACACGGCTCATCGATTCCGCGCCGCCGGCGACGATGATGCCAGCTTGCCCGGTGAGAATCTCCTGCCAGCCGAGGACTATGGCGCGCAGGCCTGAGGCGCAGGCCATGTTCACAGTGAATCCCGGCACGTCGTCGCCCAGTCCCGAGCGCCAAGCAATCTGCCGCGCGGGGTTGGGACCGACGCCTGCCGGGCGCGCGTTGCCGAAAATCACTTCATCAACATGCCAGGGCAGCGCGGAACTGCTCTGATTACTTCCCTCGTGCTGTCCGTGCGTGTCACCCAGCGCGTAGTCGAACTCACCGGGCGTGCGCTCCGGCGGCAAAGGCAAACCGAAGGCGCGCTCGAGTGCCGCGCGTACCGCGATCACTCCCAAATCCGGCTGCGAGAATTCCGCCAGCATTCCGCCAAATTTTCCAATCGGCGTCCTTACCGCGCTCACGATGTAGACCGCGTTCGGCATCCGAAATTGGATGTTAGCACACCCATTTCGCCTTCAAGGTCCGCTCGCGGGCCGCGCTGAAAGCTCATCGAACTCCAACGGTTGTGTCGAGCTAGCTTGGGCCGTTGACTCCGCTTAGAAAGCCGCCGAGGTGTCCGGTAAGAGCAACCAGGGCCACCGCCGCAAATTCTACGATCAATCGGCCCGCGGACGAGACGGGCTGCGGTTTGCGTTGCGCTCGAAAGTGAAAGCTCCACACCAGCCAGATGGCGGCACTGGAGAGCAGCCGCAGGATCAAGTGCAGCCGGAGGTTTCCTCTGAGTCTTGCGCCCTCCAGCTGGAGTTGCCAGGCCAACAAGCCGGTAGCCACTGCCGGCACGGCGGATATCGCCGCCGCCGACACATTGTAATAAGCGGCGACGGCGAGCATCCGACTTCCTTTCCAAAGCGCAATCACATCAAAAGCCACACCGGCAATGAACAGAGCAATCGGAAAGTGTATCAACACCACGTGTTGTGCGTGCCGGGCGAGCAGCGCCGCTCTTAAGTCGAAAGGATTCATCTCGTCTCCGGTATTACTGCACCACGATCTCGGCCATCATCTTTGGATGTACCGAGCAGAAGTAGGGATATTTCCCTGGCTTCGCGAAGGTGTAAGAAAACTTGTCACCGGTATCGAGAGCCTTGGACTTGAAGGTCGTCGTATCTTCACTCACCACGGTGTGGGGCACGTCGTCGTTGTTTATCCAAGTGACGGTTGTCCCCGGGGAAACCGTCAATGTCATAGGCCCAAAGCTGAAGTTATCGATCTTGATTTCGACTGTCTTGGGGCGTTGGCCTGAGCGGCGGCCGCCTGGCTTACTTTGGTCCCTGCCATCAAAACGAAGCCTGCTACCGCGATTGCTGCGATTCCAAGAATCCACGTCGCTTTCCTGCTATTCATTGTTTCTCCTTTTCAAATTTCCTCTTGGTAAGAATGCTGGTTCTCGAACATTCCGAAGATCACGCTAATGACGAGTCCACGACTGCGAGCGTATGTTTGTGGCGGACGAAGTTGACGTCCGTGATTCCCAGCAACCCCCGCAATTGCTCCGCTGGCACTTTCATTGGTCCCGGCGAATCCGCTTGGCCCGGCTGCGGCTGCGGAAACGCCGTGGAGCAGGCTGTGTGGAACGTGATGTTGCCTTCGACCTTGGCCATGGTTTGATGGATATGCCCGTTGAGCACGGTCACCGAACCGAAACGCTTCAAATAGGAGAGGGCTTCGGCGCTGTCATCGGTGCCCCACCCCCATTGGGGGTAAACAGCCCACAGTGGAATATGCGCGAGCACGATGATCGGCGTGCTGCTCTTCAGGTGAGCCAGGTCGTTCTTTAGCCACGCCAGTTGATCGGGGCCCAAGTAACCGAGCCTACCTGCGCGCAGGTTCAGTACGTTGACCAAACCGATGAAATGAATTCCCCGTTGGTCGAAGCTGTACCATCCGTCGCCCTGGGTTCCCTTACCGAAGCGGGCACGGAATTCCGCGCCGTTGTCGTTCAGCACGTCGTGCTCGCCGGGAACGAAAAATATCGTGTCGGTTTTCAGACTCTTGAGTGACTCCGACAGGATGTCGAATTCGTCGGGTTTGGAGAGTTGAGTGAGGTCGCCCGTATGCAGCACCAGCGAGGGCGGCGTGGGCAGTGCGTTTACCTTAGCGATGGCTTCACGCAAGGTGGCGGTCACGTCCGGATTGGCGGCCTTGTTGAATCCGATGTGGCTGTCGCTGATCTGCACGAAGCTGAAGTCGCCGTGCAGACCCTTGATCTGATCGCGCGTGACGTCGCTCAACGGATAAGAGCGCAGGACGCCACCTTGCAACAGGCAAAAGACGCCCGTGCCCGCCCAGCCATGCATTCCAGAAACCCGCGGCGGTCGATGCCGTCCGGGTTGTGATTCTCGGTGATGTATTTCGGCCCGCTGTTCTGCTTCGCCATTGCGTCTCCTTTGCGGGTGTCCGAATTATTTGTCCCGCCTCACCTGATCGGACGCGTTACAAGGTGAGATATTCCCGGCCGCAGGGGGAATTTGTGGCCGGGAATAAAATCGTTGGCAGGAGCGTCTAAGAACAGATAGGTTTACAAGATCGTGGTGACCGAGACCGAATCCGCGCGATTTGAAGAGGCCATCCTTCCGCACCTGGACGCCGACTACAACCTGGCGCGCTGGCTGGTGCGGGGCAGGGCGACGCCGAAGATCTGGTGCAGGAGTCGTGTCTGAACGCATGGAAGGGCTTCTCGTCATTTCGAGGCGGGAGTATGCGCAGCTGGCTTTTGGCCATCGTGCGCAACACCTGCTATTCGTGGCTGCGCCCGAATCGCCGCCAAGACTTGGCAGTGGAGTTCGACGAAGGCACGCACACGCCGGAGAACGAAACGCCAGATGCGGAAGGGCTGCTAATCGCGGAGGCCAGCCGCGAGATGCTGACCCGTGCGCTGGAAGAGCTGCCAGCCGAGTTTCGCGAAGCCCTGGTGCTGCGGGAGCTGGAAGGGCTTTCGTACAAAGAAATCGGAGACGTGGCGGGAGTGCCGGTCGGCACGGTGATGTCCCGGCTGGCGCGCGCCCGCACGCGACTGGCGGTAATCCTGGCAGCCGATTCGGGAAAGGAGGCGGCGGATGAACTGCGCGGAAAGTAAACCCCTGGTCGGCAGCTATATCGACGGCGAGCTGGACGCCGTGCACAACCTTGAAATGGAGCGCCACATTGCCGGCTGTCCTTCGTGCGCTGCTACCCAACAGAGCGCGCTCACCCTGCGCTCTCTGATTCGAGAAAAGGCTCCTTACTTCCGCGCGCCCGAGACGCTACGCGCGCGTGTGAATGCTATTACCAGCGCGGGGCACGCGGCGGTTCGGACGGGAGACACGACAGCGGAGCGGCAACCCTCCCCTACGAAACGGCTCGCGTGGAATTGGATGGGCGCGGCTGCGGCGTTTGCCCTGGTGCTCGTCATGGGGTTGCGCGTGTCGAACCTCTGGGGGCCATCGCAAGAGAATTTGTTGGCTGGAGAAGTTGAGTCGGCGCACGTGCGTTCGCTGATGGCGAATCACCTTATGGACGTGCCTTCGACCGACCAGCACACCGTGAAACCGTGGTTCCACGGCAAACTCGACTTTGCGCCCCCTGTGAATGATTTCGCTTCCGACGGATTTCCGTTAACAGGCGGACGACTCGACTACGTCCACGGACAAACGGTGGCCGCGCTGGTGTATCAACGGCGGCAGCATCCGATTAACGTGTTCGTGTGGCCTGCGCCGGCTGAAAAGGATAGCGACGTGCGCGAGATCACGCGAGACGGCTACAACATTCTTCATTGGACACGCGGTGGTATGACTTACTGGGTTGTTTCCGATCTGGCGCTCGATGAGATGCGTCAATTCGCGAATCTATTGCGCCGCTAGTTGGCCGCTCTGCTCCTCGGAATGACGCAACAGATGCGGATGCGCACTATCCACTCGCCACCGGTTTCCGCTATTCTAATCCGCTCATGCTAGACCTTGCATATGTGCGAGAGCACCCCGAAGCGATCGAGAAGATGGCGCGCGACCGTGGAATTGCGCTCGACCTGGCGCCATTCCGCGAGATTGATGGCGAACGGCGAAAAATAATCACCGAGACGGAACGAATGAAGGCGGACCGCAACAAAGCCAGCGACGAGATCGCGCGGCTGAAGAAATCGCATGGCGACGCCTCGCCGATCCTGGTGCGAATGAAGGAGATGGCCGAAGAGATAAAGGCCAACGACGAGCGCATCGGCCAGCTGGACGAAAATCTACGGCAATTCATGCTGACGATTCCGAACATCCCACACGCAAGCGTACCAGTGGGCAAAAGCGCGGGGGATAACGTTGAGGTAAGGCGCTGGGGAGCCCCGCCGAAATTCGATTTTGCGCCGCGCCCGCACTGGGAGGTGGGCGAGGCCGCGGGCATCCTGGATTTCGAATCAGCGGTGAAGATTGCCGGGGCCCGCTTTGCGGTGTACATGGGCGCGGGAGCGCGGCTCGAGCGAGCCATCGCGAACTTCTTTCTGGACGTGCACACGCGGGAACACGGCTACACGGAGATCCTGCCGCCATTCCTGGTGAATACGGCGTCGCTGACCGGCGTAGGACAGTTGCCGAAATTCGCGGCGGAAATGTTTCACCTCGAAGGCACGGACCTGTGGCTGACGCCCACATCGGAAGTGGAGCTGACCAGCCTGCTGCGCGACGAAACGCTGGACGCGGAAGAACTGCCGCGAAAGGTGTGCGCTTGGACGGCATGCTTTCGCGCCGAAGCCGGCGCAGCCGGAAAGGACACGCGAGGGCTCAAGCGGCAGCACCAGTTTCAAAAGGTGGAGATGTTCAAGTTCACCCGGCCGGAGCAGAGCTACGGAGAACTTGAGTCGCTGGTGGGCAATGCCGAGGCGCTATTGCAGAGGCTCGGGCTTCACTATCGCGTGATGCAGTTGTGCACGGCCGATATGGGTTTCGCTTCGGCGAAGACCTACGACATCGAGGTGTGGCTGCCGTCATCGAAGGAGTTCATGGAGATTTCGTCCTGCTCGAACACGGAGGCATTTCAGGCCAGGCGGTCGGGGATCCGGTTCAGACCCAAGGGCGGCAAATCGGAATTCGTGCATACGCTGAACGGCTCGGGATTGGCGGTAGGGCGCACATGGATTGCTATCGCGGAAAATTACCAACAGGCGGATGGATCGATCGTGATTCCCGAAGCATTGCGGCCGTACATGGGGATAGAGAAGATCGAAGCGAAAAAATGATGTGGAGTGCGGCTAGTGTACCGGGGCCGCGCTCCACATCCGAGTGCCGCGAACCGTTAGCTGCCGCTGGCGACAGAGTCAACCTGCAGCGAACCATCGTCCAACAAGTGGCCGGTGACCTTCACTTCCTTACCTAAGTTCTTCTCGCCGTTGATGGCGTCTTGGTTGTGGATGGCGATGACCTTCTTGTCCGCAGTGTTGACGAACACCCAGGACGATCCGTTCTTGGTTACGCATGTGAGGGCGCAGGCCTTGTGATCCGCGCTCATGCCCTTGGCGCCACAGTGGGCGTCGCTGATCCAACCAGTCCATGTCGTGGTCTTGTTGTCAGCGGCGGTGGAAAGGCTAATGGCCGCCGCTAGGAACGCGAGCAGCCCTAAAGTGCTGATAGCTCTCTTCATGATCAATTTCCTCCTTAGACACAGCAGGGATCGCCGGGCTTTCCCCACCAGATAGGTTGGTTATACCGCCATAAGCTTAGAACCACAAGCGAAGAGCAGGACAGGCTGCCCTGCCCCCACAAGATTAGGACTCGCGATTAGGAGACTGGGCCGACCAGCACCATTGGGCCGGTGGGCTGCGGCATGCCCCCCGCTGGCTCCAGGCTTACGGCGAAGGCCTTGGGCGCGGTTCCAGCGGGCAGCCCGATCATCCAGTGGTTAGGCAGGCCGAAAGCGGGGTTGAAGACGCCGGCGCTGATGGGCTTGCCGTCAACGGGAACAAGCCAGAGTTGGTAGCTCTTGTTCGCAGGCGCGGGTGCAAGCGCCCCGTCGTACATGAGCATGCCAGTCTTTGGGTTGTAGGAGACTTGCCCGCTGCCGGCGGGCATCCCAGGCTGCTGTGCGAGCCGTATCGTAATGGTGTCGCTTGCGGCCAGCAGATCGGCCACTTGCCGCTCCTGATCGAGCTGCTGTTGCTCCAACCGCACAGTAGAGTGAAGCGCCTCGAGTTGACGATTCAGCTGGCGGTCTTCGTTCCACAGGAAAACAGTGGCAATGGCCAGAGCGGCACCCACTGGGACCAGGACGGCGGTCCACCAGCTGCCGAAGAATCCTTGGGCGCGCTCCGGTAAGGGTCTTGCAGGAGCGTCCCTTTCCGAGGCGGTGCGCTCCGAATCGGCGCGAATCTGGCTCATCAGGCGTTGTTTCACAGCAGCGGAAGGTGGCGTCGGCGGTGCGGCGAGTGCGAGCAAGGCAATGCGCCCCTGCGCTTCGGCAAGCTTTCGCGCGCAGTCGCGGCAGCCGGCAAGATGCGACTCAATGGCCTGCTTCTCCTCGCCTTCTAGCGCGCCGAGGGCATAGAGATCGAAATCTTCTTCGCGAGTTGGATGCCCGTTCATGTCGTTCCTATCCCCGATTCCGCCGAAGTATGCAGGGTTCGCCGCAAAGTTTCGAGCGCTGAGCGCAGGCGCGTTTTTACGGTGCCGAGCGGGTCGCCGGTGCGTTCGGCGATTTCCGAATGCGTGAGCCCTTCGAAATAGGCAAGCTCGACGGCCGCGCGCTGCTCGACCGGAAGATTTTCGAGCGCGCCGTTGATGCGGCTGAGAAGCTGCTGCTGGGCGACGGCTCCCTCGAGGTTAAACGCCGAGGCCACGGTGTTCTCATTGAGTTCGTCGCCCGCCGCGGGGTTGTGGTGTCGCAGGCGCGAGATGGCGCGATTGCGGCCCACAACCACAAGCCACCCGGGCAAAGAACCGCGCGACCCGTCAAAGCGTTCAGCGCTGCGCCAAAGCTGGAAGAAGATATCCTGCAAAATCTCTTCGGCGGCTTGCTTATCGCGCAGAATGCGATTCAGCACGGACAAAAGCATGCCTGCATAGCGGTCGTAGACCATGGCCAGGGCAGACTCATCCCGCTGCACGATTCTCTGCATGAGCGCCGCGTCCGATGTCTTCGGGTCGGCGTTCGGCTCTGCTCGCGTTAACGAACTCACCGGGTTTGACAGCTCCCTATCTGTAGGTACGCGACGCGGATCCCTGCGGATTGCAAAGCAAACCACTAATGCCCCGCTACGACGCGGGCAGAGGGTAGCCCGGGAAGCGAAGCCGGGTCAACCGTCGTTGTTTTCGATCAAAGGTGCGGATTCGGCACTGGCACGACCGGCTAGCCCAGCAACCTTCATCGTGCTGATTATAAGTCACTTAAGCACAAGAACGGGAATCGGATCGCGGTTTAACAGGTTTCAGGATGGACATCTTTTGACAGGGTTTTCATTGACATCCTTTGCGGCTTGGCTAAACTTCGATTCTCGTAAGACTTACAAACATCCACACATTTGGGATTGTGATGCAGTGGGCAGGATTGCGGAGGTCTCCCACCTAGGAGGAATGGCACGATGGCCACACTTGCCAAGCCGGCTCCCCCGCCGGTACCGCGGATAGCGCCGCGGGAGGACCTTAACCCCCATCGCATCGCGCAGATTCAGTTCGATATCGCCGCGGAGCATCTCAAGCTGGACGCAGGCTTGCGCCAAATCCTTCGAACGCCCAAGCGCGTGCTGGAAGTGTCGATTCCCACCAAGATGGATACCGGGCAAGTGAAGGTCTTTACCGGCTACCGCGTGCAGCACAACGTGGCGCGCGGGCCGGCCAAAGGCGGCCTTCGCTACCATCCCAACGTCACGCCGGATGAAGTCAAGGCGCTGGCCATGTGGATGACGTGGAAAACCGCCGCGGTGAACATCCCGTTCGGCGGCGGCAAGGGCGGTGTGATCTGCGATCCGAAGCGGATGAGCAAGGCGGAACTCGAGCGCATGACGCGGCGGTACACGTCCGAGATTCTGCCTGTGATCGGGCCGGAGCAAGATATTCCGGCGCCGGACGTCTACACAGACGCGCAAACCATGGCCTGGATCATGGACACGTATTCCATGACCAAGGGATATTCTTCCCTGGGAGTAGTGACCGGCAAGCCGGTCTCGATTGGCGGCTCGGAGGGCCGCGCGGAGGCAACGGCGCGCGGATGCGTTGTGATAGTTGAAGAAGCGTGCAAGGTGAAGAAGATGTCCTTGCGCGGGGCCAGCGTGGCGATTCAAGGATTCGGCAACGCCGGCTCGATGGCGGCGCGGCTCTTCGCGGAGAAAAAATCACGTGTCG
>Ga0302326_10016150_pt1 | contig 15638 bp, 11 predicted proteins | sample Palsa_T0_3_FD_202264 | JGI IMG/M metagenome (GOLD analysis project Ga0302326, IMG submission 202264) | Peat permafrost microbial communities from Stordalen Mire near Abisko, Sweden - Palsa_T0_3 | ecosystem: Environmental > Terrestrial > Soil > Palsa > Peat permafrost | place: Sweden: Abisko...
GCTGACGAGCTTGGGCAAATAGAGCGCCTTTTGCTCGGCCGAGCCGTGGACGAAGATCGCGGCGCTCGCGCCCTGCGTGAGGCCCGGATACATGGCAAACGCCATGTTCGCCGAGCAGAGGAATTCGCCGATCGATTGGGTCAGCGCCATCGGCAGGCCCTGACCGCCGAATTCCGCCGGCGCCGAGGCGCCGATCCAGCCGCCCTCGATGAGCCGCTTGTAAGCGTCCTTGAACCCTGTCGGCGTGGTGACGCTGCCGTCGGCGTGACGCTTGCAGCCTTCCTTGTCGCCGACGCGATTAAGCGGGGTGAGCACGTCCTCGCAGAATTTCGCCGTTTCCTCGAGCACGGCCTCGAACAGATCGGGCGTGGCGTCGGCAAAGCCCGGCAGGTTGTTGTAGCGATCGATGTGAAACACGTCGCTCAACAGGAACATCACGTCACCAACGGGTGCCTTGTAAGTCGGCATGTCTCCCTCCCTGAAGCGTCGAACCGAGAGGTAATAACGTAGCCGATTTACGTCAACGATAAGACTGCTATCTGGGAGGGGGAGGGGTCGTCATTGCGAGGAGCAGTGACGGTTTAGCGAGGATAGCCGTTGGCGCCGTCAAGACGCTTGCGGTAGAACGACGTATAGATTTGCCGCAATTCGGCGATCGCGACCTCGATGCCGCGCTTCTGCTGTTCGAGCAGATTGATCTGCGCCACGCATTGCTCGCGCGTCAGGTGCAGGTCGTTGCCGTCGGGCTTGCCGAGCAGGTCGCCGATTTCGGCAAGCGTGAAGCCGAGCCGCCGGCCGGTCATGATCAGCGCGAGGCGCTCGCAGTCGCTGCGGCGGTAAAGCCGGATGGCGCCGTCGCGTTGCGGAGCGATGAGGTGCTTCGCCTCGTAGAAGCGCAGCGCACGTAAAGTGACGCCGAATTCCCGCGCGGTCTCGCCGATCGTCATGGGACAGTCGCCGGGCATGGCCGTTTCGCCCGGTTCGGGCCCGTCAAAACGGCCGATGCGGGCAGCATCTTCCATGATCGCCGGGTCTATCGCCGGGATGGCCTCGTTCCGTGCCAAGAGCCTTCCCATCAGCCGTCGCCACTCAGGGATGTTGCGCCAGTCTACATTTCCCAGAGTTGCAGCCTCCACGGAAGGCTAGACCGGTAACCGTAACGGTTACGGGGCAAGCAACAGGTGCCGGGGCACCGCGCCCGAACGGTCGGCGAGCGGCCCGGTAAGGTTTCTTAACGGCTTCTTTACCGTAATCCTCAACATTTGGCGCGAGGACAGAAAACCGCGCCCTCCGCGTCGTCTGTTCACGAGTAGCGAGCTCGATACAGCGGGCACATCCTGCTCCTCCGATGTGGCTTGGACGTGAGAATGAAATCGGGCGGTCCGTGGAATCTCAGAGGTCTCCGTCCGGAAGCCCGCGCGGCTGCACGCGAGGCCGCGCGCCGGTCCGGCATGTCGGTCGGTGAATGGCTCAACACCGTCATCCAGCCGACCAATGGGGAGGGCGACGAGGGGTGGTTTTCGTCCGATTTCGAACACGAACCGGATGATCGATGGCGGCCGCGATCGCGCTACGAAGAAAGCGACCGCGACCGCGCCGCGCCGCCGTTGCGCCGGCGCGACCGCGAGCCGGATGATCAATATCGCCTGAATTCCCGCGACGAGGATTGGGAGCGCGGCCGGCATCGTGACGCGAACCCGCGGCATGCTCGCGTCGAAGAAGACAACGAACGGCCGGTGCGCCGCAAAAGCCCACCCTATCGCGAAGAGCACCGGCCGCCCGGCGGTCCTTTTCGCGGCGAGCCCGAACGCGGCGAGCGTCCGCGCCGCGAGCGACAACACAACGATGAAGGCGCCCCCAGGCAGCCTATGGAAGACGCGCGCGGCGCTTCGATCGATCAAGCCGTGGCCGAGATCGAGGCGCGCCAGCGCGCGCTCGATGGTGACCCCGCCGCCCAGATCAGAGCGCGACAGCGCGCGCTCGACGGCGAGGCCGCCCGCGAGCCTTCGTTCAGCGAGCGTGCGCCACAGCCGTTGCCGTCACGTCCGGATCAAGGCCCTTCGGCGCCGCCCGCCGCGGGCGCGCCGCTCGACATCAGCGGCCTCGAACATCAGTTACGTCAGATCACGGCACGGATCGAAACACTGCGGCCCTCCGGCGAACTAGAAGCGGCGATCAACGGGCTGCGCGACGATCTCGCGGAGATCGGCCATTCGTTCACCGAGGCGCTGCCGCGGCGCGCGCTGGAATCGCTCGAGATCGAGGTCAAGGTGCTCGCCCAGCGCATCGATCACACCCGGCAATCCGGGGTCGATGCGACGGCGCTGGCCGGCATCGAGCGCGGTCTCGCGGAGGTGCGCGAGGCCTTGCACGGGGTCACCCCAGCCGAAAGCCTGGTCGGCTTCGATGAGGCGGTGAAGACGCTGGCCAAGCGAGTCGATGCGATCGTCGCCCGCGACGATCCGGCCACGCTGCAACAGCTTGAAACGGCGATTGGCGCCTTGCGCGGTATCGTGTCCCACGTCGCCTCCAACGACACGCTGACCAAGGTCGCGGAAGACGTGTGTGCGCTCTCCGCCAAAGTCGACGGCCTCGCCAATAGCGGGGCAAGCTTGCCGGCGCTCACGGCGATCGAGAATCGCATCGATGGGCTGTCCGCCGCGCTCAATGCCTCAACCGAAGCCGGCCACGCCGTACCGCGGGAACTCGAGAAGCTGTTTTCCGGGCTGATCGAGAAGCTCGAATGGGTGCAGCTCACCCACACCGATCACACCGCGCTTGCGCATCTCGAGGATCGTATCGCGGCGTTGGTCAGGCGCCTCGATGTATCCGACGCGCGGCTTGGGCTACTTGAGGGCGTCGAGCGCGGGCTCGCCGATCTGTTGGTTTACATCGAGCAGTTGCGCGGCGCCGGCAGCGCGGGCGATGCGGGGGCGAATGTCGCAGCGCAACCGCTCGCCGTCGACGCGATCGAGCACGAGGTCGCCGAAATCAAACAGACCGAGCGCCGCACCCAGGATTCGCTCGAAGAGGTGCAAGGCACCGTGGAGCATGTCGTCGATCGCCTCGCCATGATCGAAAGCGACATGTGGGGCGACAATGCGAGCCCGGAGCCGGAGCGGGAGCCGGAGCTGTTGCCGGCACCTGAGCCATCGTTGTCGGCAGCGGCGGAGCCGCTGGAATATCCGGCCGACGCGCCGCCGATGATGGTGGAGGCCGCCGAGGTCGCGCCCGCGCCGCGGCCTGAGCCGCCGCCTCCGCCGCGGCAGCCGGTCGCAACCCGCACGCCGATCGATCCCAGCCTGCCGCCCAATCATCCGCTGGAGCCCGGCTCTGCTTCGGGCCGCAACCGCCACCAGCCGTCAGCAGCCGACCGCATCGCCGCGTCGGAAGCGGCGATCGGGTCGAAGCCTCCCGTCATTCCCGATCCGGGTGGCGGCAAGTCCGATTTCATCGCCGCAGCGCGCCGCGCCGCGAAAGTCGCCGCCGTCAGCGCACCTGAGGACAAAGCGAGGGCCAGGGCCGGCGCGGGAGGCGCGACGCAGCCAAAGAAACTCACCGAGCGCCTGCGCACCCTTGCCGTCGCCGCGGCCGTGGTCGTCATTATTGTCGGCGGCTTCCACATCGTGTCCCGGCTGTTCGAGGATGGCGGCTCTGGGGCGCCCCCGCATGCGCAAAGAGAACCGTCACGGGCGCCGACCGAGCCGCCGCCCGTGCCGCCGCCCGTGCAAACCGAGCCGGCGCCTATGCCGGCCGAGCCGCCCCACGTCGAGGCGGAGCCGGCAGAGCCGCTTGCGGTCATGCCGAAGACCATCCCGGTTCCCGATGCGGCACCGGCTCCCGGCGCGCCGCCTCCTGGCGAGACCCCCAGCCCGACGATAGGCGCGGGTTCCGGAAAGCAATCGAAGCTCAATAGCCAAACCGCGCCCTACGCAATGACCATCGGTCCGGTTACCGGCGACCAAGCGCACGGACAGGCGGCCGCCGCGCCCGCGCCGGTGGGTCCACCGACAGACATCACCGGGTCGCTGCCGAAGGCTCCGGGACCGCGTCCCCCTGCACTCACTGCGGCGCCGATGGGCGGCGACAAGCTGCCGGTCGCGATCGGCGGGCCGGCGCTGCGCGCGGCGGCGCTCGCCGGCGATCCGTCGGCCGCTTACGAGGTCGCTTCCCGCTTCGCCGAGGGCCGCGTGGTGCCGCAGAGCAGCGAAGAAGCGGCGCGCTGGTTCGACGTAGCGGCGAAAAAGGGCCTAGCCCCCGCGCAGTTCCGCCTGGGGACGCTTTACGAAAAGGGCCTCGGCGTGAAAAAAGACCTCGCCGCGGCGCGCGACCTCTACCGCACCGCCGCCGAAAAAGGTCACGGCAAGGCCATGCACAATCTCGCAGTGCTCTATGCCGAAGGCATCAACGGCAAGGCCGATTACCGCACGGCCGCGCAATGGTTCCGCAAGGCCGCCGATTACGGCATCGCCGACAGTCAGTACAACCTCGCCGTCCTCTACGCGTGCGGCGTCGGGGTCGAGCAGAATTTCAGCGAATCCTACAAATGGTTCTTCCTCGCCGCCAAGGATGGCGACCAGGACGCGGCGCAGAAACGCGACGAGGTGGCCATCCATCTCGACCAGCAGGCGCTCGAAACCGCACGCCTGGCGCCGGAGCAATGGACGCCGCTGCCGCAGCCTGCGGACGCGATTACGGTGAAGGGGGCCTGGGACGCGCCGGCGGCCGCTGCGCCGATCAAGGCGAAAGCGCGGTCGGCGAAGACTTCCGCGCCGGACGCCGCCAAGGTCAACTGAGCACCAGCAGTCACTACGCGCCTTACGGCGCTCCGTACCTCGTAATGAGGCTTCCGTATCGATCAAATTTGCGCGGTCGTCCGCCGCTGACGGTTTGCCGCCAGGCCTCGCGCGAGTAGAACGGTTCCATCTAACCGCACATCGAGCGCCCGGCAGTCCATCCGTGCAGATCTTCCTTCCCATCGCCGACATTCCCGTCAACGTCTTTCTCCTGTTCGCGATGGGGCTCGCGGTCGGATTTATCTCCGGGATGTTCGGGATCGGCGGCGGCTTCCTGATGACGCCGCTGTTGATCTTCATCGGCGTGCAGCCGGCGGTGGCCGTGGCGAGCGTTACCACGCATGTTGCCGCCTCCTCGTTCTCCGGCGCGATTGCCTATTGGCGGCGCAATGCGATCGACGTCACGCTGGCGCTTACGCTCCTTGCCGGTGGTATCGTCGGCACCGCCGGCGGCGTGGCGCTGTTCACCTGGCTGCGCGCGCTCGATCAGCTCGACCTGATGATCGGCCTGTCTTATGTCACGTTGCTCAGTATCGTCGGCGTGCTGATGGTCGGCGAGAGCGCGCGCGCCATCATCCGCAGCCGCATGGGCAAGCCAGCCGTGCTGCGCCGGCCGGGCAGCCATGCCTGGTTCCTCGGGCTGCCACTCAAACTGCGGTTCAAGCGCTCGAAAATCTATGCCTCCGCGATCCCGGTGCTGGCGATCGGGTTCATCATCGGCTTTCTTGGCGCGATCATGGGCATAGGCGGCGGCTTCCTACTGGTGCCAATGCTCATCTATCTGTTGCGGGTGCCGACCGCGACGGTCATCGGCACCTCGATGGTGCTCACATTCCTTACCATGGTGTCGGCGACCGTGTTGCACGCGGCCACCAATCACCTGGTCGACGCCGTGCTCGCGCTCATCCTCATGGTTGGAGGAGTGATCGGCGCGCAGTTCGGCGCCCATGCCGGGGCGCGCATCCGCGGCGAATGGCTCCGCCTGCTGCTCGGTTTGTTGGTGCTTGCGGTCGGACTGCGGTTTGCCGGACAGCTCGTTTTGCGCCCGGAAGACTTGTACTCGATCCGGCTGATCGGGGGCGCGCCATGAATCGCGCCAAGAACCGCGCCAAGAATCGCGTCACGGATTACGCGCTCACGGCTTTGCTGGTCGGTGCAGGCTTCTTCGGCAACGCCGGTCCGGCCGCCGCTGCCGAACGCCTTATCGCCTCGCTGACCAATCATCGCGTGATGATCACGTCGAACTATACCGGCGGCGAACTGGTGCTGTTCGGCTCGATCGAACGCGAAACGGCGAGGCCGGCGCGCGATGGGCCCTACGATATCGTCGCCACCGTCATCGGCCCGCGGGAAACTTTGCGCACCCGGCGCAAGCAGCGCGTGCTCGGTATCTGGGTCAACACCGAAGCGCGCACCTTTGTCGATCCGCCTTCGTACCTCGCGGTGCTGGCGAGCCGCCCGCTCGACGCCATCGCCAGCGCCGACAACCGGCGGCGGTTGCGGCTTGGCATCGCCGACACGCCGCTTCCCGAACTGATCCACAACGATATCGGTGAGGTGAGCAACGACCCGTTCCGCGCCGCGCTGGTGCGGCTGATGCGGGAACGCGGCCTCTACAGCGAAGAGCCCAACGGCGTGACCTTCCTGACGCCGACTTTGTTCCGAGCCGCGATCTCGCTGCCGGCGCTGGTGCCGATCGGCAGCTACACCGTCGACGTCAAGCTTTTCGCCGACGGCAATCTGATCGCGCACACGGATTCGGCGTTCGAGATCGTCAAAGTCGGTTTCGAGCAGTTCGTGGTCAATGCCGCGCGCGACCACGGCCTGCTCTATGGGCTTGTCACCGCGCTGATGGCGCTCTTCACCGGCTGGATCGCTAGTGTTGCGTTCCGGCGGGATTGAGGTTAGGTCGCCGGCTGGGCGAGCGCACGCAGGTCCTTGACCCGCATCACGTAAGTACCGGCCCACATATCGCCGACGCGGCGCCGCGTTTTTGAATTGAGCATGACGATGCCGGCGGGCAATCCGCCGATGACGAAAGGGTTGACTTCGAACAGCCGCGCCAGCGTCCGCAGGATCGCCTTCCAAATCCCCGGCGGGTGGCCGGCGGCATCGACCACGATGATGCCGGTAATCAGCTTGCCGAGAGTGCGGCCCCAAATGCCTTCCAGCAGCAGATAGTAGAGCGCAATCAGCGACAACCAGATCCACAGCGTTTGCTGGTAGCGCTCGTTGCCGAGGAGCCAATCGGGCCCTAACAGAAAGCAAGCCAGCAATATCCAGTCGATGCCGGTGCCGACCCAGCGCAGCGCCAGCATCACGCCGACGCGGGAGTGCCGCGCGAGAGAGTCGACCGTTGTCGGCTGTACAATCACGTCCGCCATGGCTCAGTCCGGCAAGCATCGCTCCGCCGCGATGGCGTAGAGCCGGCTGGCGCCGAGCATGTGCGCGGTGAAGGCGAGCGTGCCGAACAGGCCGAAGATCGCGCGATCGCGCACGTTCAACCCGCCGGCATAAGCGCCGAAGGCGGGCATCACCAGGCGGCGGCCGTCGCCGGCGAAGCAGCGCCGGCTCACCGCGCGGCCGCGCTGCGCCACGCGTGCAACCGGATGCAGGTGGCCGGCGATCTCGCCGTCGCTCCTGCGCTCCGACGGCTCGTGGCGGAAAGTCAGCGGGCCGAAGGCCAATAGATCGGCCAAGCGTCCGCCGATATCGTCGGGCAGATCGGGATCGTGGTTGCCGGCGATCCAGACCCAATCGCGGCCGCGCTGGAGCGCGGTGAGCGCAGCGCGGTCGCCAGGTGCCATGCGCAATGGTCCGTCGCCGTCGTGGAAGCTGTCGCCGAGCGCGATCACGAGCCGCGGCGCGTAACGCTCGATGAGGCGGGCAAGCCGCGCCAGTGTCGTCGCCGTGTCGTAAGGCGGTAGCAGCACGCCGCGCGCGGCGAAGGCCGAGCCTTTTTCCAGATGCAAATCGGCGACGACGAGCAGCTTTTCGTCCGGCCAGTACAGCGCGCCGACGGGATCGGCGACAAGCGTGATACCGGCGAGGGAAATCATATGATCCGTTCGCCCCCGCGAAAGCGGGCACCCAGTTGCTTCCTCTGGATTCCCGCTTTCGCGGGAATGAGCGGAAGAAGCGCCCCTCACTGCATCGCCTCCTTCACCAATTCGTCCGCCGCCTCGGCGAGAAGCGAATCAGCCGCCTCGCCGTAAACCATCTCACGTCCGATTTCCAGCATGACCGGCACGGCCAGCGGCGACACGTGGTCCAAAGCCTTATGAACGATTCGCCCCCGGATGCGCGAGAGCATATCGGCGAGCCGGCGCACGTGGAGGAGGCCGGTTGCGGCGTCGGCGCGGGCGGCGCGCAACAGCACGTGGTCGGGCTGGTGGCTGCGCAGCACGTCATAGACGAGGTCGGTCGAGATGGTGACCTGGCGCCTTGATTTCTCCTCGCCCGGGAAGCGGCGTTCGATCAGGCCGGCGATGATCGCGCAATTCCGAAACGCGCGCTTCATCAGCGCCGATTCGGCCAGCCAGGCTTCGAGATCGTCGCCGAGCATGTCCTCGTTGAACAGCTCGGCGAGCGCGAGATCGCCGCGCGCGATGCGCTGCGCCACGTCGCCCAGGCCCCAGACCGCGAGCGCGTATTCGTTGGCGACAAAGCCCATGGGCCGCAGCCGCGCCCGCTCGAGCCGCCGCGTCAGCAGCATGCCGAGCGTCTGATGCGCGAGGCGCCCTTCGAATGGATAGCAGATGAGATAATGTTTGTTGCCGCGGGGGAATGTTTCAACGAGCAACTCGCCGACGCCGGGCAGCTGCGAGCGCCATTCCTGGATTTCCAGCCATTCGCGCACCTGCGCCGGCAATTGCCGCCAAGCTTTCGGGTGCGCGATGATCCCGCGCACGCGGGCGGCAAGATAGGTCGAGAGCGGGAACTTGCCGCCTTCGTAGGCCGGCACCTTTGGATCCTCTGCAGTCGAGCGCGAGACGTAAACTTCGTCCTCGACCAAAGCCTCGTATTTGAGGATCTCACCGGCGAACACGAAGGTGTCGCCCGGCACCATGGTCTCGATGAAATATTCCTCGACCTCGCCGAGGAGCCGGCCGCCGCGCGGAATGACCTTCGAGGCGCGCGAGCGCAGCAGGCGAACCTTGAGCATGTCGGCCGCGACAATGGTGCCGATATTGAGCCGGTAACGCTGCGCCACGTTAGGGTTGCTAATCCGCCAGAATCCGTCCTTGCCCTGGCGGATGCGGGCGAAGCGCTCATAGGCCTTGAGCGCGTAGCCGCCGGTGGCGACGAAATCGACCACGGCGTCGAAATCCGCGCGCGTCAGGCCGGCATAGGGCGCGGCCGTCGTCACCTCGGCGTAAAGCTCGTCGCCGAGGAACGGCTCGCCGCAGGCGCAGCCGAGCACGTGCTGCGCCAGCACGTCGAGCGCACCTAAGCGTAGCGGCGGCGTGTCTTGCGCATTCTCGGCGATGGCGTCGAGTGCGGCGCGGCATTCGAGCACTTCGAAGCGGTTGGCCGGCACCAACACGCCCTTCGACGGCTCGTCCATGCGGTGATTGGCGCGGCCGATGCGTTGCAGAAGCCGCGAGGCGCCCTTCGGCGCGCCGACATTGATGACGAGATCGACGTCGCCCCAATCGACGCCGAGATCGAGCGAAGAAGTGCAGACCACCGCGCGCAGGCGGCCGCTCGCCATCGCCGTTTCCACCTTGCGCCTTTGCGCCACGTCGAGCGAGCCGTGATGCAACGCGATGGCGAGGTTGTCATCGTTGAGGTGCCAGAGCTCCTGAAAGATGCTTTCGGCCTGGCTGCGGGTATTGACGAAGACGAGCGTGGTGCGGTGCGCCTGGATGAGCCGGTAGATTTCGTCGAGCGCGTGGCGCGCCGAATGGCCGGCCCAGGGCAGCCGCTCGCGGGTGTCGAGCATGGTGACATGCGGCGGCGCCCCGCCTTCGGCGATGATCAGGTCGGCCCGCGCCTGGGCGGTTGCGCCGCCGTGCTGCGGCACCATGAAGCGCGCAAGCTCTTCCGGCTCCGCAACGGTCGCCGAAAGGCCGATGCTGGTCAGCTTCGGGGCGAGGCGAAACAGCCGCGCCAGTCCAAGCGAGAGGAGATCGCCGCGCTTGGAGACTACGAGCGCGTGCAGCTCGTCGAGGATCACGCGCTTGAGCGAACCGAACAGATAGGGCGCATCAGCGGACGCCAGCAACAGCGCCAGTTGCTCCGGCGTGATGAGCAGGATCTCCGGCGGATCGCGGCGCTGGCGCTCGCGTTTGGAGGTCGCCGGTGCGGGTCTCGATGCGGATCGGCAGCGCCATCTCGGCGACCGGCGCTTCGAGGTTGCGCGCAATATCGACGGCGAGCGCTTTCAATGGCGAAATGTAGAGCGTGTGCAGCCCGCCCTCTCGGCGCAGATTACGGCCGAGGGAAATAAGTTTTCGTTTTCCTCTTTCGCCGCTTACCGGCGGCGCCGCAACGCCGCTCAATTCCACCATGCTTGGGAGAAATCCGGCCAAAGTCTTGCCGCCACCGGTCGGCGCGATCAAAAGTACCGAACGGCCGGCGCGCGCCTTGGCCAGAAGGTCGATCTGGTGCGCGCGCGGAACCCAGCCGCGGCCGGCGAACCAGCGCGCGAATGGCTCGGGCAGCACAGAAGGGCGTTCGAGCACGGTCATTACCAGCATATTACGCTCGTCCCCGCAAAAGCGGGGACCCAGTTCTTTTTTCTTGGTCCGGTACTGGATTCCCGCTTGCGCGGGAATGAGCGGCAAGAGGCCCGGCGACCACAACGAGGCTCTCGACCGGGACGCCTTTCTCGCTGCGCAAAGCGGCCGGCGCAATCGAGGCGAGCGCGAGGCCGGCCTCGGCCAGCGCGCGACGGACATAGGGTGCGCCATGGGCGTAGCGCAAAGTCGGCAGCAGCTTCACGCCGTCGCCGGAATGGGTCTCGACCGAAAAGGTGAAGACGCCATCAGGCGCGAGCACGCGCCCGACCGTTTTCATGATCGGCGCGAGATCGTTGACATAGACGAAGACATCGGCGGCAAGGACGAGGTGATGCTGCGCGGCATTACCGGCCGCATCGGCCAGAAACTTCGTGATGTCGGCGGTGACGAGGCGGTCATAGAGGCCTTTCACCGCCGCCTGCGCGACCATTGCCGGGGACAGATCGACGCCGACCAGCCAGTCCACGACCGGGCGAAAAGCGGCGCCGCCGAGCCCGGTGCCGCAGCCGAGATCGAGCATGGAGCCAAAACGCGGCGGACGTTCCGCGGCCCGCATCGCCCGATCGACGGCCTCGCGCAACAGCGCCGGGCCGCAATAAGCAAGGTGCTCGGTGAGCGCCGCGTCGTAGCGGGCGGCGTATTGGTCGAACAGGCGGCGGACGTATGCGTCGCTCATCGCCGGATTAACCTCGCCGGAGCCGAGGCGGGCGAGCTGGAGCCGGGCGCCGTGGTAATCGTCGGGATCGGCGTCGCGGGCTTTTTCGAAGGCGGCGACGGCGCCGCTCACGTCACCGAGCCGGTCGCGGATGGCGCCGAGCGCGAACCATGCGGTGGCGAAAACGGGTGCCAGCGCGACGGTCTGCACCAGGATCTCGGCGGCGCCGGCAAAATCGCCGCGCGCGCCCTGGGCGAGCGCCCATTTGTAGCGCCGGTCGGCGATCAGATCGCCGGAGGATACGAACAGCGGCCCGGTGTCGGTCATTAGCGCTAGCGCCCCAAACCTCGCGCCCCACTTGGAAGTGCTTATTTATGACTCGCCATGCGTCCCGAGGACATCCTGGTGCCGACGCCGGCCGGCGTGTGCTGCAAGCTCGGCGCCTTCCATATCGACCCGACCCGGCCCGTCGAGCGCGCGCTGATCACGCACGCCCATTCCGACCATGCGCGCGCGGGCCACGGCGCGGTGCTGGCGACGCAGGAAACGCTCGATCTGATGCGGCTGCGTTACGGTGAGAATTTCGCCGGCACGACGCAGGCGATCCGCTACGGCGAAAGCGTCAACCTCGGCGGCGCCAAGGTCACGTTCCACCCCGCCGGTCACGTGCTCGGCTCGGCGCAAATCGCGGTCGGGGCGAACGGACTCTGCGTCGTTGCCTCCGGCGATTACAAGAACGTTCCCGACCCGACCTGCGCGCCGTTCGAACTCGTCCGCTGCGACGTGTTCATCACCGAGGCGACATTTGCGCTGCCGGTGTTCCGCCACCCCGACGCCGACGGCGAGATCGCCAAGCTGCTTGCTTCGGTGGCGTTGTTCCCGGAGCGCGCGCATCTCGTCGGCGCTTATTCGCTGGGCAAGGCGCAGCGCCTAATCGCGCTGTTGCGCAAGGCCGGTTACCAGGCGCCGATTTACCTGCACGGCGCCATGGAGAGCATCACGCGCTATTACGCCGGCCGCGGCATTGCGCTTGGCGAATTGCGCGCGGTGCGCAGTGCCGGCAAGGCCGAGCTTGCCGGCACCATCACGCTGTGCCCGCCGTCGGCGCTGAGCGATGTCTGGACGCGGCGCTTTCCCGATCCGCTCACCGCCTTCGCCTCGGGCTGGATGCGTATTCGCGCCCGGGCGCGGCAATACGGCGTCGCGCTTCCGCTGGTCGTATCCGATCACGCCGACTGGGACGGTTTGACCGCGACCATCGCCGCGACCGGCGCGTCCGAAATCTGGGTGACGCACGGCCAGGAGGACGCGCTAGTGCATTGGTGCGCCACGCGCGGGTTGAAAGCGCGTCCGCTCGACATCGTCGGTTATGGCGACGAAGACGAAGGCGGAGCTGAAGCGGCGGCCGAAGGCGGCGAAGAGACATGAACCGCTTCGCCGAACTTCTCGACCGACTCACTTACGAACCGGCGCGCAATGCCAAACTGCGCCTGATGACGGCCTACTTCCGCTCGACCGGCGACCCCGAGCGCGGCTGGGCGCTGGCAGCGCTCACCGGATCGCTCCGTTTTCCGTATGCTAAGCCCGGGTTGGTCCGCAGCCTGATCGCCGAACGCACCGACCCGGTGCTGTTCGAATCGTCCTACGATTATGTCGGCGACCTTTCGGAAACCGTCGCGCTGATGTGGCCCACGTCTTCCTCCTCTCCCGCAAGTCGGGCAGGAGAAGAGACCCTTACCCTCACCGCCGTCATCGAAACGCTTGGCACCCTGGGCAAGAGTGAATTGCCGGCGCGGCTCGCGCGCTGGCTCGATGCGCTCGACGAGACCGGGCGCTGGGCGCTGATCAAGCTCGTCACCGGCGGTTTGCGCATCGGCGTATCGGCGCGGCTGGCGAAAGCGGCCGTGGCCGCGCTCGGCCCGACCGACGCGCAGGACATTGAACTGCTCTGGCCCGGACTTACGCCGCCTTACGTCGAGTTGTTCGCCTGGCTCGAAGGCCGCGCCGACAAGCCAGCGAGCGGCGATCCGGCGCCGTTCCGGCCGGCGATGCTGGCGCATGCGCTCGACGAGGCCGATCTTGCCGCGCTCGATCCGGCGCAATTCATGGCCGAATGGAAATGGGACGGCATTCGCGTGCAGGCCGTCGCCGCGCGGCGTGACGGCGCGACGCTGGCACGGCTTTATTCGCGCACCGGCGAAGATATTTCCAAGAGCTTTCCCGATCTGATCGACGCGTTGCGGCTCCCCGGCGCCATCGACGGCGAGCTCCTGATCATGCGCGATCGTCGCGTGCAATCATTCAACGTGCTGCAGCAGCGGCTCAATCGCAGAAGCGTCACGGCCAAGCTCATGGCGGAATTTCCGGCGCATCTGCGCGCTTACGATCTCCTCGCCGACGGTGAGGAGGATTTGCGCGAGCTTGCCTTTGCCGAACGGCGTGCGCGGCTCGAGCAATTCATCGCCCGGCTCGACGAATCCCGCATCGATCTCTCTCCTCTTGTCCCGTTCACGACTTGGGAGGACCTCGCAACTGCGCGTAAAGCTCCGGCGAGCGCCGGCGCGGGCAAGGATGCCGATGCGGTGGAAGGGATCATGCTCAAGCGAAGCGATTCCCTTTACGTGCCCGGGCGGCCGAAGGGCCCGTGGTGGAAGTGGAAGCGCGACCCGTTCATCGTCGATGCGGTGCTGATGTACGCCCAACGCGGCCACGGCAAACGCTCGTCGTATTATTCCGACTACACGTTCGGGGTCTGGACGCGCGGCGCCGAAGGCGACGAGCTGGTTCCCGTCGGCAAGGCCTATTTCGGCTTCACCGACGAGGAGCTGTTGCAGATCGACCGCTTTGTGCGCCGGAACACCATCGACCGTTTCGGCCCGGTGCGCGAAGTCGTGCACGAGCCGGATGCGGGCCTGGTGCTGGAGGTCGCGTTCGAGGGGTTGCAGCGCTCGACCCGGCACAAATCCGGGCTGGCGATGCGGTTTCCGCGCATCAACCGGCTGCGTTGGGACAAACCACCCGGCGAAGCCGATCGACTGGAGCGGCTGGAGACGATCCTGGCGCAGATCGAGCCGGGGCCGGCCTGATGAGTTAGAGAGTTCGTCGTGTTGTGAGGAAAAAATTATGATTGTTCGCTACCCACTTGAATGCGAAACCTGCGGTCAGGCGCATACCGTTCGAATTGGTCTGGGACAAGACGCGTCTCAGACGCATAAATTTCGCTGCCGTAATTGTAACGAGGAGATCGAGATCCGGGTGGGTTTGGATCATGCGCAGGCGGGATGGAAAATGGTCTGCATCAGCAACTGTCATCCGAATCAGGAAGTTGCTGGTTCGCCTATCGTGAACCTCGATCCCAATTTTTTAATTTCGCCTGAAGAGCAGGGCAAGGACATGACCTTCCCTCGCCTTAGGCAGATGCATGCACTGGTTAAAGCGGCCGAAAAGGCGGGATCGCTTGTTGATTTATCCGAAATACCTCGTGGTTCGCGAAATTCACGCCCATTTCGCCAACTCGATTTTGGTGAAGAATGGAAGCTTTTAAAAAAGTATGGTCTCTCGCTCGAAATGATAGGTTGAAGTTTTCAAAACAACGCGTCGCGGCGGGGTCGGCGGAATTCTATGCAAACGATCCCCTTAAGAGCCTTCAGGACTGGGTCAGGCGGTTCGCTCTCTTTGTTTGTCAGCCCGGATACGAACAAATGTTCCGCGACGCGATGAAGGTATTGGAGCCCCTCGGCAAGTCCGATCTGAGCGATTTTGGGAAGGCCTATAACGGGTTGTCCTCGGAACGGGGTGATCGGTATTTCGCCGTCATGAAAGATTTCTTCGCTGCTTCTCGGAATTTGCACAGGTGTATCTTTTTGTCGCAAAAGGGATGGAGCTCCCAAAAGATCATCACGCTACGTCAGTCGATTTCGATGCCGTGAAGATGTTCTACGGCAATACATTTGAGCATTTTACGAGCTTGGTCGTAATCTTGGCGCTCCTCAACAACATGCTCCTAGGGCGAGCCTTCGATGAATTTCAAACGCTGACTCTTCCCCAGTAGCGCGCTGGATAAGTCATCTCGGTTTGGGCCATTCTCGATGAATGCCCCCATCATGGCGATCTGTTCTGAAGCCGACAATCAAATTAGAAACGCTTCTCATCATGGTGCGTTTGCATTTGAGGAAGCTAATCAAATGATTCGATACCGCGCGGAAAAGGCGGTGTCGGTCCAGAACAGCAAATCCCATACGTCAAGTACCTGGAAGGCTGTGTGCGTATCTTTCTACAAAGCATGACCTTACTTCGGATCGAGCTGATTATTTCACACAATCTCGGACTACGTCCTCCACTTTAGCCAGCTAGTCTAAGGAACTGCTTCGCAAATCACGGTGCCTTCGTCACCTCTTCGAGCGGCCAGCGCGCCCGCGGCGCGGTGTCGAGCGGGTCGGTCAG
>Ga0302326_10016152_pt1 | contig 15637 bp, 15 predicted proteins | sample Palsa_T0_3_FD_202264 | JGI IMG/M metagenome (GOLD analysis project Ga0302326, IMG submission 202264) | Peat permafrost microbial communities from Stordalen Mire near Abisko, Sweden - Palsa_T0_3 | ecosystem: Environmental > Terrestrial > Soil > Palsa > Peat permafrost | place: Sweden: Abisko...
ACAGGCTGCGGAACTACCTTGCAGTATGGATTGGTTCCCTCACCCAACCTTGTAGCCGCACCCTTCCGTAGAATATGTCTGCGACAGGATCGATGTGCCTGGCAAGGGACAGCCGACCTGGATATTTCAATTAAACCCTTACGTTTTCGATTTTAAGTAGATGCATTTAAAGGAGATTTATTCATGCAATTTGCCATCGTGATCATGGCTGCAGGAAAAGGCACGCGGCTCAAGAGCAAGCGGCCAAAGGTGCTGCACGAAGTCGGGGGCCAGACTTTGCTGCGACACGTGGTCGATGCGGCGAGGCAGATTGTTCCCCCGGAAGACATTTATGTGGTGGTGGGCCACGAGGCCAGGCTGGTGAAGGACTCCATCGCCGGGCTTGGGGTGCAGTTCGTCGAGCAGCGGGAGCAGAAAGGGACGGGCCACGCGATGCAGACAGCGCGGCAGGCAACGCAGGGATATGAGAATGTGATTGTGCTCTACGGGGATGTGCCGCTGATCCGGCCGGAGACGATCCGCAAAGTACGTGATTTCCATTTAGAGCGGCGGGCGGCGATGACGGTGCTGACGGCGATCCCAGCAAACCTGCATGGATATGGCCGTGTGGTCCGCAAGTCGCCTGATTCTGACGAGATACGAGAGATTGTCGAGCAAAAGGCTTTAACTCCTGAAGCAGCCAAAGCGCCGGAGATCAACTCAGGGATTTACGCCTTCGCCACCAAGCCGCTGTTTGCGCATATCGACAGCCTGGGGACAAACAACGCGCACGGGGAGCTTTACCTGACGGATATGGCGTCGATTCTGGGGAAAGCAGGCGAACGGGTAGTTGCTCTGAAGGCTGAAGATGCGGATGAAGTATTAGGCGCTAACACCATAGAAGAAATGATGGCTATCGACGGCAAGCTTCGGCTGTCGACGGCGCGCCGGCTCATGGCGGAAGGGGTGACGATCTTTCGGCCGGAGACCACGGTGATCGATAGCGGGGTGGTGGTGGGAGCCGATACGGTGATCGAGCCATTTGTACAACTGCTGGGAGAGACGAAGATCGGGAAGGAGTGCCGGATTCGCTCCTACTCGGTGTTGGAACACGTGACCCTGGGCGACCGTGTGGTGGTTCGCCAGGGATGCATTGTCACGCAGTCGCGGGTAGAGAATGGGGCGTTGCTGGGCCCGTATGCGCATATTCGCCCGGAGAGCGAGATTGGCGAGGGGGCGCACGTGGGTAACTTTGTCGAGACCAAAAAGATTCGTTTGGGCAAAGGCTCGAAAGCCAACCATCTGAGTTACCTGGGTGACGCGGAGATCGGCGCAGGCGTGAATGTGGGAGCGGGCGTGATCACGTGCAACTACGACGGGGTCAGCAAGCGCAAGACGGTGATCGGGGATGGCGTGTTTGTGGGCAGCGACTCGACCCTGGTCGCGCCGCTGACGCTGGGGAATGGCGCCTATATTGCAGCTGGATCGTGCATAACCGAAGATGTGCCGGAAGACGCGCTGGCTTTGGGGCGGGCGAGGCAGACGATCAAGGAAGGCTGGGCCGCAGCGAGGCGGAACAGCAAGTAGGTTCTTTCAGGCTGCTTCGGTGCGCGCCCGCTCGGCGGCGAGTATCTGCGCCAGGCGAAGGCGGGCGGAAAAGCATGAGCGCTGTACCTGGGCCTCGGGCATATCAAGCAGGCGGGCGATCAACGCGCTCGAATAGCCTTCGACATCCCGCAAGAGAAACAACAGGCGTTCGTTGGCGGGCAGTCTGCGCACCGCCGCCTCAAGATCAGGCCGGCGTACATTGCCATGACTCAGATTCGCCCCCGGGGTAATAACGGCCGGGGGCTCTTCTTTCTTCAGCGGAAATCGCTCGCCCAGTTCGCCCACCAGGGCTGAATCGACGGCGAAGCCGTCGGGTTGCTCGTTTTGCTGAAAGGCCCGGATGAACGTGGTGGCGAGAATCTCTTCCGCTTCGATCTCGTTGCCGGTCATGTAAAAAGCCACGGAAAAAGTACGATGACGGTGGCTTTCATAGACATCGCGCTGCTGCTGCTCAACGGACTGCTTGGCCGCCTGGAGGAGCACCGTTGATTCAGGGGACAACTCACGCTCAAATTCGAACAATGCGACCCCCGTTTGGAGAGGATAAGGGGGGATGGATGACCACGGAATCGGCTGTCGTCTGGGTCATGGGGGAAACGGAACGATTCGAACGAAGTATAGCAGTTTACCCCCCTTACGTTGGCGTCCCCCGGTGGAAGAAGAATTCACACCGAGCCTGATGGTTAAAGATAAACTCAACGAGTGCGGTGCCTGGAGACGTGGCGGGGCTACGGAACCAGATTCGCCTCATCGCCGTAAGTGGTCGTAAGGCTCTGTGTGGCGCCCTGGAAGCGCTTGCACGTTTTACGGTAGTAGGGACCCGGGGGTAAGCCCGGATGCTAGACGTATGGAAATAGCACGCACCCCAGCACGCGTTCTGGTAATCGACGAGCCGGTGCCCCTTCGAGCGGCCATCCACGGCATGCTTGAAAAGGCGGAGTACTCTGCCGTGCTCTCCAACGGTGGCTCGGAGGCCATCGCTCATATCGAGCGAGACCCTGCATATGACCTGGTGATGTCTGACCTGACAATTGCGGGTGCGGACAGCGCGGACTTGTTGCAGCGGATTCGTCGCGGACATCCGGATACCCCGGTGGTTCTGCTGACGCCCAGTTATGAGGTGCATGCGGCAGTCGCCGCGGTGCGGCAGGGAGCGTATGACTACCTGTTGAAGCCGTTTGAAAAGGATGAACTGCTGACCACGGTGAAGCGAGCCGTGGACTACCGGCGCCTGCTGCAGCAAAACGCAATGTACCGGCAGGACCTGGAGCAGATGGTAAGCGCGCGGACGGGGATGCTGCACCAGGCGATCGCCGACCTTGAGCGATCGTACGATATCACACTGGAAGCGCTGGGCGACGCGCTCGATCTGAAGGATGCAGAGACCGAAGGCCACTCGAAACGGGTGACTGCTTTTACGATTGCGCTGGCCCGGGGTGCGGGTATCCCTGCGCAGCAGATCCCCATCATCGCCCGGGGGGCTTTTTTGCACGACATCGGAAAGATGGCGATACCGGATGCGATTTTGCTGAAGCCCAGCAAGCTCCAGGCGGATGAGCAGCTGGTGATGCGGGAGCACTGCGCGCGGGGCTACCAGATGCTGCGCAAGATTCCTTTTCTGCAGGAGGCGGCGGAGATTGTCTACAGCCACCAGGAACACTACGATGGCAGCGGCTATCCACGCAAGTTGAGGGGCGAGCAGATCCCGCTGGGGGCGAGAATATTCGCCGTGGCCGATACGCTGGATGCCATTACCTCGGACCGGCCTTATCGCAAGGCGGCCACGTTTGCGGCGGCGCGCCACGAAATCAAGCGGTGCTCCGGCACCCAGTTCGATCCCAAGGTAGTGGACGTGTATTTAAGCTTGCCGGATCAGTTGTGGGAGGATCTGCGCGCGGAAATAACCTTACAGGCCAAGAGACTCGCGCCTGCACCCGAGGTAAAAGAACGGCCAAAGCGGCGCAACCCCTTCGCACCAGAACAGCAGGGATAAGATCAGCGGAAGGCTTAACGATGAGTGTATTGACGCCGGAAATCGTGCAAGAGCGGTTGCGAGGATTGCCCGAGTGGAAGCTGGAGGGCAAGGAAATCGTACGACACTACCAATTCCCCGACTTTGTTGCCGCCATGGAGTTCGTGAAGCAGGTGGCAGAGAAGGCGGAGAAGGCCGGACATCATCCGGATATTGACATTCGTTACAACAAGGTCAAGCTGGCATTGGTGTCCCACGACAAGGGCGGGCTAACCGAGCGCGATATGAAGATGGCGCAGGCGCTTAACGCGCTCACGTAGATTTCTGGCCGTCCAATTCCCGCTGCCCGCGGGCCCGGGACGCGCGTTGTGAGGGGTTATTCGCCCCAGGGCGGAGTCTCACTTTGCTGACGCATCTGGGCCAGAGTTCTGCGATTCCAGATGGCAACTGCGATTCCACCAAGAGCCGCCGAGGTGGCGAGCAACAAGGTGGTGCGCCAGAAACTTCTCTCGGTGGCGGGAGTCCGCTCGACAGCCGCTTCTTCTACCGGGAGGGAACTACTTGTTTCGATCTTCGGGCTGGGAAAAACGCGTAGAGGCATAGGAGAACTGATAAAAAAAATGGGGAAATGATTCCCTGGAGAAACTATTTTTTTAGAACCGCGTCTATGTGGACAGCTGGTGATTAGGTCTCGAAAATACAGGAATCGGGATTAAAAGATTTAAAAAATGCGTTTTTTTACGATATTTTGTATTTACGTCGAGAAGTTCTGCTAATATAAGTTCAGTCGCGATTGAGCATTTCGCTCTCGCGGCGAGGGTTTAAGTACAAGTTGCGTCACTGGCCTCCCGGCACGGACAATTTACCGTTCGTGCCGCCTTTTTTTGTCCGGCGCCTTGTTGGACGAAGGAACCTGCGGCGCGTCACTAACAATCCCATAAAAAGTTATAGCAATCGTGTCGCCGAAGCGGGCGTTTTCCCTGGCAGCGATTTGAACAGCGTCTGATCGAGAGCTGCGTCGTCTAATAATTTAATAAACAGCGCCGGATGCGGGTTGCCTTCGAACCACGTGGTGGTTACGGTCGCGATAGACTGAACAATCAATAGATCAGCGAGCAGGGAGCGCGAATGCGGCAAATCATGGTGTGCCTGGCAGTCGGGATGTTGAGCGTGGCGGCGTCTGCCCAGTGGGTGACCAATGAAGATGTTCCCGCCTACCACGCAACAGCCCCGGTGCCGGGAGCGAAATTGCCCGCGCTGCTGGCCGGCAAGCAGCTTAGCGGGCCGCTCTTCCAGTACCCCTGGCAAAAAGTGGTTTACGCGGATGCGGCCAAGGTTCCGAAGGTGCTGTACCAACTTCCCTGCTATTGCCGCTGCGACCGGGCAATGGGCCACACCAGCCTACACAGTTGTTTTGAGGATCTGCATGGTGCCGAGTGCTCTACTTGCGCCAAAGAGGGTTATTACGCCTACCAAATGTCTCTGAAGGGCAAAACGGTGAAGGAAATTCGCGACGGGGTGATGCGCAAAGACTTTGAAAGCATCGACCTGAATTCGATTGGCATGTAGGGCAAAAGCTGCCGCAGCCAAGGTGCCACTCGAGGGGAAGACCGTACCTCAGGGGCTTAATGCCCTGCGTATTCTCGATTATTTACGCTCGACTGAAGTCGGGCCCTGATACGAAGGCGAGTTTTCCGGGGCCTGTAAAGGCGTGGTTTTACCGGGGTATACTTGATGCAGTGCAGGCATTTTGTCGGCCGCACTTCAAAAAAGGGGGCGTCACGGTTTCGACGGGATCGATTAGGTTGAGAGGCATGCCGGGGTGTGAGCACCCGTAATCGCTTGCAAAAACAATAATTGCTAACAATCAACTAGCACTTGCTGCTTAATTAATTAAGTAGCCGTTCTGAGTGGCTTCGCCTGTGGGCTACGAAAGAACGTCGCACAGCAGGCTGGTTCCTGAGATGCGGTCCGAATCCCAGGAGCGAGATCATCGGACTAGCGTTGCGCGCATCTTGTCGGTTCTGAGCGCGTAGTGCGAATTCTCCGGAACTCGACTACGCATGGAGTCTCTCTGCTGACATGGATTTCGGACGCGGGTTCGACTCCCGCCGCCTCCACCAATAAGCCTTTTACTATCAACAGCTTACACGATCATCCTACTGTACAATTCCCTTCCGTTTCCCAGCAAGGCCTTTCATTTCATGAGACTTACTTACAGGACGCGGGCGGGTTGTCCGCCCACGTCCGCTTGTAGCGACGCATTTGAATTCAGAATCGCGGTTGAACAGCGTCAATTCAATACGAATTTGCGCGGGCTGCTTTTAAGCACAACAGCACGCGGTGGAAATTTTCGGAGATAGAGGCGGAAGCATTATCAACATCGGCACCGCTGCCTCGCAAACCGGATCAGCCAACATGGTTCTTTACCTCGCCACGAAGAGTGCGATCGACTCAGTGACGCGCGTTCGTTCCAAGGAGTTTGACCCAAACGGGTTCGGGTGAACTCTATCAATCCGGTAGGAACGGAGACTGAAGGCGCGTATGCTTTGGGCGTCATCAGGAGCGATTTCGAGCGTCAGCTGATAGCTCAAAGTGCGTTGGGACTCTTCGGACAGCCCAACGATATCGCCCCAATCGCAGTCATTCTCGCCTCCGACGCATCAGGGTGGCTCACTGGCGAGAATCCTTCACGCTTGCGGAGGAGCCCGCTGGACAAATATCTGCCCCGCCCTCGCCCGCCGGCTGTGCGGCAGAAGCCGAGGCTACAATCTAAGCCTACGCTCTGCTTACGGCGGATGCGTTGAGAAGGGAGCGCTGATGGAGTCTACAACACAATCTGCTCCAGAACTGGTCTTAAGGACGAAAGGTGGGCGGAACGGGTCGGGTTTAGTCTCCTCCGACTCTGTGCTTCACATTCTGCGGTTGATCTTTGCGGGAGCGCCGTTGGCTCAAGTGCTCACAATTATCGCTCAATTGGTTGAATCTCGGGACGACGGTACATTGTGCAGCATCTGGCTTCCGACCAATGATGAAAGACAGCTCTATTGCGTGGCGGCTCCCAGTATTGCTGGGTTCATCGAGGGCGCAGGCTCAATGCTTATCGGTCCCAAAGGCGGAGCCTGCGGCACGGCCGTTTATCGAAGAGAGCCAGTCTATGTGACGGATATCCTCACTGACCCCGTCTGGGATGTTTATCGTCACCGGCTGCTGCCCTTTGGAATTCGTGCCGTGTGGTCGCAGCCCCTGTTCACGAGCGAGGGAAAGGTCCTGGGAACTTTTGCGATTCATTATCGTGAAGCGCGTAGCCCAGACGCTGTCGATCTAGAGCTAATCGAGAATTTCAGCCACATCGCCGGAATCGCGATTGAGCGTCACCTGAATGAAGAAAAGTTACGGCATGAACGCGATCGCCTGCGATTGCTTTTGCAAATCACAAGCAGCGTGACCTCCAGGTTAAATCTCCGGCAAGTGGTTGAGGCGCTTTCGACGAATCTTTTCAGAATCATGCAATGTGACGTGTCCGCCTTGTTGCTGCCCGACTCCGATAGCGGTGAGTTGCGGGTCACTACCTTATACAACTCAGACGTAAGAGGACCCTTCCGCGAGGGATCGTTGGTGCCGATGAACAGTTCGATCTCGGGCCAAGTATTGCGGAAGGGAAAGAGCATTCGGATCGATAACTTCGAACAGGTCCGCCAAGATCCTGAAGTTTATGGGAATGCTCACGGCCAGCTTCTCTATGAACGCGTAGTAGAGGAAGGCCTCCGAGTGGGGTGTTACCTTCCGCTCGTGAGCCGTGATCGTGTGCTTGGCGTTTTGATGCTCTGCAGGCGTTCGGACCATTCTTTTGAGCAAGATGATGTCATCTTGCTTGAGCAGGTGGCCTGTCAGATTGCGATTGCAGTTGAGAACACGTTGGAGTACGAAAAAGCTACAAGGGACCGAGACAAAGAAACGAAACAGAGACAATATCTCGAAGAGGAGATCCGGGCGGAGTTTGGGGCAATCGTCGGTGAAAGTCCCGCCTTGAAGAGCGCCTTGCACTTAGTGTCCGTTGTGGCGCCGACAGATTCTAGCGTGCTGATTCAGGGCGAGACGGGGACTGGAAAGGAACTCATTGCCCGCGCGATTCACAATCTGAGCGGCCGTCGGGATCGAGCATTTGTTAAGTTGAACTGCGCTGCAATTCCGCTTGGCCTCCTCGAAAGTGAGTTGTTCGGTCACGAGAAAGGGGCATTCACCGGCGCTATTGCGCAGAAGACGGGGCGCTTCGAACTCGCCCACAAGGGGACACTCTTCCTAGACGAAGTCGGGGACATCCCTCTGGAACTGCAGGCAAAATTGCTCCGAGTTCTGCAAGAGCAGGAGTTCGAGAGGCTCGGGAGCAACCGGACTCACAAGGTCGACGTCCGGCTCGTTGCGGCGACCCATCGTGATTTGATCGCAATGGTCAAGCAGAGGACGTTCCGTGAGGATCTCTACTATCGGCTAAAGGTATTCCCGATCCATGTCCCGACCTTGCGGCAACGCACAGAAGACATCCCGAACCTCGTCTGGCACTTCATAAAGCTCTACGCACGACGCATGAACAGGCGGATCGACACGATCCCTGAGGAGACGATGGATGCGCTCGTGCGATATAGCTGGCCGGGAAACGTACGAGAATTGCAGAACTTTATCGAGCGCGCTGTCATCCTTTCTCCTCATACTATTTTGCGAGCACCCACGTCTGAACTTGAGCCTTTCACCGCCGCAAGGCAATCGAACACGCCCATGACAGGTCTTGAAGAAGTAGAGCGAGATCACATCCTCTCTGCGCTTGAGGCCAGCGGTTGGGTCGTGGGCGGCAGAAGCGGGGCGGCTGAGCGGTTGGGGATGAAGCGCACCTCTCTTGTTTACAAGATGCGGAAACATCGAATCGTGCGTCCCGTTTCCTCCGAATGAGAAAACTCCGTCGACAGTTCGGTCCCCCGGTATGACAATCTTGATGGGCGCCATAATCTTGTCGTGACGAATTATCTCAAGCGCTAAAGATGCCTATAGCCTTCCGCCTTGGAAACCTCCAGGCGCGCGCTAAAGCCAAACATCTCGGGCGTTTGGTATGCATGCTTTCGACGCCACCACGCAGTTCGGAGGCAGTTCTCAGCAACGGCGTGGTCGCTGATCGCCCTCTGGAGAAGCCCCCCCAAAGGGACCTCCTGTCGCGCAGGCCGCGCCGTCATCGTTACGAATCGCGCGACAAATAGTGCGACTAACTTCCGTCACTGTTGGAGATTCGTCACGTCTTGGTCAGCGAGGCGCCGATCTGTTTGCGCGTTCCCCGAGCTATCCTGCAGGAATTTAAGGACTTAGCTTCGCGCGCAAGCGTGGATCAAAAGCTCGAGGTTTGGCCTTACGGCTGCATTGACACATCTGCGGGTATTCGGCTTCTCCACGAGAAATCCCAACCAAAGCGGGGAGATACAGCAGAAACTCGTCCACGACCAACCAGACCAGAGAGAAGGGGCTTTATGAGTGCTGTCTTAGCGAAGTTCGAGATACCGGTAACATCCGTTCATACCGTTGAAGCAGATGGAGTTGAGGTTTTCTACCGGACGGCTGGCGACCCTCATGCACCGGTTGTGCTCCTGCTGCACGGATTCCCGGCATCGTCCTTCATGTTTCGCGAGCTCATTCCACGTCTCGCAGATCAGTTCCGGGTGATCGCGCCAGACCTGCCCGGTTTTGGGTTCACGACGGTGCCTGAGACACGAGCCTATACCTATTCATTTCATGCGCTGGCGCACACATTGGAGGCGTTCACAGAGGCTCTCGGTTTAGAGCGTTACGCAATTTACGTGTTCGATTACGGTGCGCCCACAGGATTCCGTCTTGCGATGAGCCGCCCCGAGCGAATCACCGCGATCGTTTCACAGAATGGCAATGCCTACGAAGAGGGCCTCGGCGACGCGTGGGCGCCCATCAGGAAATACTGGTCTGAGCCGACCAAAGAAAACAGAGACGTGATTCGTCAAAACATCCTCAACTTCGAAGGAACTCGTTGGCAGTACACGCATGGGGTAGCAAATCCGGGAAGCGTAACGCCTGAGTCGTACACCCTGGATGCCGCGTTGCTCGAACGACCGGGGAACAAAGAGATCCAGCTCGACTTGTTCCTGGACTATGCATCGAACGTGAAGCTCTACCCGCAGTTTCAGGACTATCTCCGCAAATCGAAACCACCTTTGCTGGCGATCTGGGGTAGGAACGATCCGTTCTTCATTCCGGCAGGGGCTGAGGCGTTTCGTAAAGATCTGCCAAATGCGAAGATCCAGTTCCTGGATACGGGCCACTTCGCCATTGAGACGCACGTCGTGGAAATAGCTTCTACCATGAAGGAGTTTCTCGCGAAGGAGGTTTCGCGATGAATTCCTCTTCTCCACTGGGTACGGCCGTGCTGGTTCACGGAGCCTGGGCTGACGGATCTTGCTGGAGTAACGTCATTTTGCCATTGAGAAACAAGGGATTCAATGTGACGGCTGCGCCAATTCCCCTCACTACCCTTGCCGAGGACGCCGCCTCTCTTCGCCACGTAATCGAAAGAACTACTGGCCCCGTAACCCTCGTCGGACACGCGTACGCGGGCGCTGTGATTGCAGCAGTCCTGGAAGATCGAGTGAAGTCGCTGGTGTACATCGCGGCCTTAGCGCCCAATGAGGGAGAGACCGTTGCGGATGTCTTTTATCGAACACCTCCCCATCCCAAGGCTCCGCAACTCGCACCCGATTTATATGGCCTGATTTGGATGCCGGAGGAAGGATTCGGCGATGCGGTAGCTCACGAAGCTACTCCGGACCAGTTAGCCATTATGGCAGCAGTGCAGCGGCCGATCTCGGTGAACTGCATTCAGGAAAAGGTTCCCACTCCGGCGTGGAAGACAAAGCCTTCGTGGTTTCTCCTTGCCGAAGAGGACCGGATGATCAACCCTGCGACTCAGCAGTTCATGGCTGAACGCATGGGAGCAACGATTCATTCTCACAAGGTAGACCACACGCCAATGCATACGGCGCCAGATCTGGTGGTCGACATCATTCTCGAAGCTGGGCAAGGTACGTCGGCGAAATAACTTTCTGACCAGCGAGTATCGATGTAAGCGATACGGACGGCACTCGCGGACCATCCCAGACCCACAAGGTCACTCGATAAGGACAGTATGACAGCAAAATCCGTTGCCATCGTCACCGGCGCAAGTCAGGGAATCGGTCGTGCCACCGCCCTGCGGTTAGCACGCGATTTCTCCGTCGTTGTGGTCGTAGCCAGGAATAAAGATGAATTAGAGAAGACCGCAGCTGAGATAAACTCCACGGGCGCGGAATCACTCATCTATGCACTCGACCTGCGCGAGCCTCAATCGGCTGAAAGCCTCGTCAAGGGCACTCTCGATCGCTTTGGCAGAATCGATGCTCTGCTCAACATTGCCGGCGCGGTGCCACAGATCGATTTGTTCGAGATGACAGATGCGCAATGGGATGACGGCATGGCACTCAAGCTACATGGCGCGCGCCGACTCACGGTACAGGCCTGGGATGCACTGAAGGCATCCAACGGATCGGTCGTTTTGATTTCTGGAAGCGCTGCCCTCGACCCAAAGCCGGGTTTTGCGGCCGTAGGGGCCATCAACGCCGCCATCATCGCGCTTGCGAAGGCCTTTGCCGAACAAGGTATCAAAGATGGGGTTCAGGTCAACAGTGTAGTGCCGGGTGCCGTTATGACGGGTCGTCGTCGCTCCTTCATGGAACACTGGGCGCCGGAGCACGGCATGAGTGTGGAAGAAGCCACGAACCAGTTTCCTGAAAAGGTTGGCATAGCTCGCTATGGGACACCAGAAGAACTTGCTGACCTGATGGCCTACATGGTTTCACCTGCGGCCAAGTGGATGACAGGAACTTCCGTGCGTATGGACGGTGGTGAAATCAAAAGTATTTAGTACGAAATGTTCAGAAGTCTTCGACTCGTTGAACGCAATTACAGCTGAAGATCCGGGTCGCAGTGAAGCATCCTTTCGATTCTGGGGGATCGATGGATTGATAGACCTCAGCGCCTCGACTGCTTCCTTGGTCTGCTTATCATTCTCCTCAAACGGCAATGCGGATAAGTCATATACGATCGAGTCGACTCCAGCTTTGGCTGCTGCGATGGCACTCTCCAGGGAGTGCGTATGGTCAGCATTGAGAAAGATGGGGAAACCATCTTTCTCGCGCAGGCTCTTGACCAGGGCAGCGATTTGAGCAACACCTAAAAACGCGCGTTCGCCTTCCGACGCCCCGACGATGACCGGAACCTTCAATTCATTAGCGGACGCGAATACAGCCTTTAGCAAGATCCAATCGGAGATGTTAAAGTGACCGAGGGCCGCGCCATTGCTTTGCGCGCTTTCTAAGACGCTTCTCAGTTGGCTCACTGTCTTCTCCTTAAGTCTGCTCAATGCTTGCTGAGATGAACGCGCTTGTACCGTTGATGCAAGGCATATTTTGCCCCATTCCCAGCCCTGGACTTTATGAGACTGTCGGCACTGTGGGCTCGGATGAAAACAAGGGACTAAGCCCCTCGACAAGCGTCGGATGCGCCCAGATGGCATCACGGAGTGCGGTATACGGAAGCCCAGCTATCATCGCAGTCTGTACCGATGCCATAATCTCGCCGGCATCGACTGCGAAGGCGGTAAAGCCGAGAATCACATCGTTGTCGACGCCTACCAGCGCTTTCAAAAACCCGCGCGTCTCGGAGAGAGTCTGTGCTCGCAGCACTCGTTCCATGGGAATTTTGAATAAGCGATAGGGAATGTCTTGTTCATTGGCTTCCTTCTCTGTCAAACCGATTCGTGCAAGCTCCGGGTCTGTGAAAAGGGTATAGGGGATGAGTCTCCAAGTGGTGACGTGATTGCCGCCAGCAAGGTTGTCGCGGACGACGCGGAAGTCGTCTACGCTGACATGCGTGAATTGAGGGGTGCCCGCCACCTCGCCGATCGCCCATACGCCTGGCGCGGTCGTCTCAAGCCGTCCATTGACCTTGATGTAGCCGCGATCATTCACCTCTATTCCGGCCGACTCGAGTCCTATATTTTCTGTGTTTGGACGTCGGCCTGCCGCCACAAGCAGATGGGTTCCCGCGAGAGCCTTTTCTTTTCCCCCTTGGTCAACAACAACGGTTACCGCAGTGCCTGATGCACCAGAGATATGCTTCACTTTTGCATTCAAAACTGTGTCAATGTCTTCGTGTTTGAACAAGCTGGCGATTCCACTGGTCACATCATCGTCTTCCAGATGCAACAAGTGTTCATTTCGGTCAATGATGGTAACCTTGCTACCAAACCGGCTCATAGCTTGCGACAGTTCCAGTCCAACATAGCCTCCGCCAATCACGATGAGGTGCGGGGGGACAACATCGAGTTCGAGTGCTTCGATGTGTGTCAATGCCTGGGCGTCAGGCAGGCCCGGAATCGACTCCGAAGCAGCTCGCGTACCCGTGCTGACGATCACATTGGCCCCACGGAGCCGACGAGTCGTCCCATCTGGAAGTGATACTTCCAGAGTTTTCGGTCCTACGAAGCGCCCAGAACCGAGAATGAACTCGGCCCCGGTCTGCTTGAAGTTCTGGAGATACATATCATTCAATCCCGCTACCATCGCACGCTTCCGTTCCCGCACCACCGGCATGTCGATGTGGAAGCTATCTGTCATTGAGCCGAATTCTTTGCCTCGACGGAAGTAGGACGCTACCCTCGCACTTTGAACAATGTTTTTGCTCGGAAGACAGGCAATATTTGGGCATGAGCCGCCTATGTACTTTCGCTCTATGACCGCAACGCGCCGTCCTTCACCGGCGAAGGTCCATGCGGCGAGTGTCGCTCCGGTCCCGTCGCCGAGTATGACGAGGTCGAACTCTTCCAAAGCGAGACTATGCGTCGCGTTGTTTGATGAAAGTCCCTTGTCTTCACTTAAGTCCATGTCCCAAAGCTATGCAACCGGCGTACCACTGAGTCCGGTGTCAGTTTGAGGACGCTATTGTGGCGCAAGGGCTTTCTCCTGCGTGCGTTAGCGCGAAGGTCGGATGACTGACGTGATACGTTGCGTGACAAATCTGCGACCGATACCCGACACTGACGGTGAGCGAACGCAGCGACCGTCACCAAATATTTCGGTTCGCTCGCCATTATCAGTGGAACTAGTCCTGAGCCTTGCGGTGTGCTCCAGTCCAGGCCGAGCTCTGCAACGGCGGTGATGGTTCTTTGCTCATCGCTTGTCCTCTTTCGTCATCCGAGGCGACCTGAATACTAGTTAGGTCAGATGTGTGAATTGCCGCCCGAACAACTGCAATTGCGCGCAAAGTGCTATTGCGCTGTGGCAATCCTCAACCTTTTCGCTTATAAGGCTATGCGTGCCCCGCGCGACATGGACCTGCCAATCATCCGCAATCAGATGATGAGTTGTATCCATGTTGTCGTTTTAAGAACCGTTTTCGACAAGTCCGGATGCTCTTCCGCGTCTCGTTTATTACCCGAAGAAAGAGTTCGTTGGAGGTCAGGAACCGATCGTGCACCCCGCTTGTATCAGCTACTTTCACAGGCCGGAAAGTCGCAGCCTGGATTAGCCGGCAATATCCAGATCAACAATCCGGGACGGCGCTTGCATCACAGCTGAAGTTGGGATCCAGAGCTGATGAAGCATTCGGAAGCCGTCGTGTGCTCCAGCCTCGGATCCTTGTCCGTTCCGATGTACTCACTCAAAAAGTCCAATACCTTCTTGATCTTTGGCGTCAGAGCATTCGGGCTACAGTACAAAGCGACAAGAGGTATAGGAGAAGGGGCCCAACCTGGTAGAACCTGGACGAGAACATCACGCGATGCTGGACCTTTCGCCATCCAGAGCGGAAGGACCACGATTCCAATACCATCCATGGCTAATTGCCTGGAAACAACCGGATCTCCCGTGGTGACGTGAAAGACCACGGGGGGAATCATCGTGGTCTGGTCGTTCGTCAGTTCCCATCTGTTGATTCCTATGCAGCGATGATTCACTAGTTCAAGCGGACCTTTGGGATGCCCGCATTCGCGTAAATACTCCCCACTTGCAAACAGCCCTCGCTTTGCGCAAGGGTAAGAGCGAATCATCCGCGATGAGTCGTTAGGGGGCGAAACCATAAAGATAATGTCGACATCCAGACGCGGTAAAGGAACATGCGTCGGAACATAATCCTGAAGATCGATCTTGAGGTTGGGAAATGCGTTGACCAGCTTTCCCATCATCGGCGTCAATAGATGCCGAATCATTGTTCCGGGACAAGCAATTCTGATCACCCCTGTGGGGTTGAGGCGATGTCTGTCCAACTGTTCGTTCCCGTCGCTGAGCGCGCGCAAAGCGTGTCGACAAGACTCGAGGTAATCAATCCCGGCATCCGTCAGCACGAAGCCCCTGGAACTGCGATTGATCAGTAGCATTTGAAGGCTCTGTTCAAGTCGACTGAGCGAGCGGCTAACGGTGGAGGTGGGGACTCCGAGTTCTTTTGCGGCGCCACTCAAAGTGCCGGCCTCAGCAGCAGCAACGAACATCACAACGTCATTGGCGTCGTACTTGAGCATCAAAATGCCTTTCCTGATGCTCGACGTAAGCTAAGTGAGCCGCAAACTCAGGGGGTTTGGAGAACTGATACAGAAGAAATTTGCAGATCATGGCTGGCTAGTCGACTGCCCTTGCCGATGCCTCGCAATTAGCTGGATTGGTCGCAAGACATACCATACAAATTGAGTTGTGAATGCCGTCTGTTTTGCGCCAGTGAGTGATCTGCCTGAGAGAACATCAAACGCTTCGTCCCGTGCCACATTTAACCCAGTACAGAAAACATACAGCCGCTCTCAACAACAAATCTGTGCTGTTTTGCTCATGTTCGGCCCAGCATTCCTGGTCAAGAATGCCACAGCCAATTGGAAAGACACGCTTTTGTCGCCATTCTCGCCGCCATTCACAGCAACGCAGTCCGGCGTTTCAAATGGAACGAACTTAACCGCGTCCACAAACGAGCGGCCATTGTTGAACACAG
>Ga0302326_10016153_pt1 | contig 15636 bp, 21 predicted proteins | sample Palsa_T0_3_FD_202264 | JGI IMG/M metagenome (GOLD analysis project Ga0302326, IMG submission 202264) | Peat permafrost microbial communities from Stordalen Mire near Abisko, Sweden - Palsa_T0_3 | ecosystem: Environmental > Terrestrial > Soil > Palsa > Peat permafrost | place: Sweden: Abisko...
GGAATCAGATTTCGGAACATGTTCGAAGAAGTTGGGAAGCCGTGCAGAAGCAGGATCACAGGGGCATCTTTCGCACCTGCTTCCCTGTAGAAAATGTCGAGGTTATTGATACTCGCGGTCTTGTAATGCACGGTGCTGTTTTCTGCGGAATCGCTGATGTTAGTCATCTTTGTTTTTCTCCTTTACATTCTATAGAGCTTCCGACGTTAAGAAATGCGCACTCCGATCAGACGGTTTTGTCCTTACGAGATCACATCACTTTGAATCAGGGGGTTTAAGGCCGGGCAATGTGAATTTCACCGTTTTGCTGGTGATGACTCTGTGCGTAGGGTCAGCCAGTTCGATCAACACTTGGTGTGGGCCGGGTTTCAGACCGACCACGATTAGCGTTTCACCGCTGACGTCAACGAAGTGCCAACCTGCGTCGTCGACGGTGACGTGACCATGGCCGATGCGCGGCGACACTTCGAACGCGCCTTTGCCAAAAACCGGGACGACGCGCATGTTCTCCGTCCTGTACTGAATAGAGACGAGGCCGCGCGACAGCGGTTGGGGGAGCGGTGGATCGACAATGAGCTTGGGCGGTGCTTCGTGCCCGATAGCAATCAAAGGTGATGGGCCGCGCACGTCCCTGGCGCTATGCGCTGCCACTGTGGATGTGCACAGCGCCAACGCAGCTAGCAAAACGCTGAGCCATACATGACCCATGACTTTCCTCCCCATGTGGCTTCTTGCGCGACGACAAACACGGATCACTTGTGGCACTTTTCCTGCCAAAGCCCCTGACGCGATAGAACGCTCCGAAAGAGCGGTAAGAATAGCTTGTCATTTCCGTGCGGGATCTCCGTTGCTCGATGCGCCAGCTTGCGGTCCCATTTTGAGTCTTGAAAATTTACTGGGACGCAACACTGACTATCGCTCAGACAGCTGTCATTCTCATGACACCTCCTCGCGATGAGAGCAATCTCCAATTCCCCGGATGGGGCGCAGAATCCCTTGATTTGCGGGAAGAATGTTCGGATCTTTCTATTGGCACCGCTCATGCATATCACTGAGCAAGGAGCTGCCAATGATCACCCGACCACGTACCGAAGTATCACGCCGGCACTTTCTCGTTGCAGGTGGTTTCGCGGTTGCCGCGGCCTGCCTTGTTCCACGGGGGCTTTTCGCCCAGGCGGACGAGCTCGTCCCTGAGGCAATGAGGGAATCCGCGACAGCAAAGATCGCGGTCCAAACCCTTCGTCGCAATATCAGCGTTCTCTTGGGTCCGGGTGGAAACATCGCCGTTCTCACCGGCCCTGACGGGAAGCTTCTTGTGGATGCCGAAATCGTCACCGCACGTCCGAAGGTGTCCGCAGCGCTGGCGAGCATCAATGCGGACCCAATCAAGCAATTGATTAACACTCACTGGCACTTCGATCACACTGGCGGTAATGACTGGCTGCACCAAGCTGGAGCCAGCATTCTGGCGCAAGAGAACACACGCAAACATCTCTTGGTAGACACGCGGGTTGAAGGGTGGCACCACACTTTTCCGGCCGCGCCGTCCGGTGCCATTCCCTCGACCGTCTTTGGCGAGGAGCACACCCTGCACAGCAATAACACCACTCTGGCCCTCAAGCACTACCCGCCAGCCCATACGGACTCCGACATCTCTGTGCACTTCGAAGAGGCCGACATCCTTCATGTTGGAGACACTTTTTGGAATCGTGATTATCCCTTCATCGATTACTCGACCGGAGGTAGTATCGACGGCCAGATACGCGCGGCGGAGCGAAACCTGGCAAAAGTCTACGAGAAGACGATCGTTATCGGGGGCCACGGCGCCGTGGGCGGCAAGGCTGACCTGATTCTGTTTCGCGACGTGTTGGTCGAAATGCGAGATAAAGTTGCAGCCCTGAAAAAACAGGGCAGGACTCTCGCGGAAATTGTCGCCGCCCAACCCGGCGCTCGCTATGACGCCGAGTGGGGAAGGTCATTTATGACGCCCAGCGCCTTTCTTGAGTTGGTGTACCAGGGCGTCTAATACATCAAACCCTTGGGAGGGGACAAGTGATCAAAATACTCGCCGGATTGATCTTGGGTTTACTCATCGGCTCGGCCTGCAGGTGGTTTGATATTCCGCTGCCTGGGCCACCCAAACTTGTAGGGGCGCTTTTGATTGTTTCTATCACTATCGGTTACCTGGCGACCGACAGACTCATCGCCGCCAAATTCTCATCGAAAGCCCCATCTGTGACGAGGGAGATGTGCGGCGGGCCAACCGGTGATGTGATTTCCCGAAGCTCTTCCTGAGACGAGGACATTCGCCAGAGTTTGATAGCGAGGTGGAGGCGAGACATGAGAAAAAGCAGGCATGGCTTCCTGGTTCTGTTGATTCTGGTCTGTTCAATCGCGTCACCGGCTCGGCAGGGTCTTCCTTCCTCTCAGAAGGAGCACAACGCCGGAACCGCTGGACTGGAAATGGAACAAGCGATGGAAAAGATGCACGCCGGAATGGCATCCATCAAGCTATCTGGAGACAATGACGCCGACTTTGTCAGGCTTATGCTTCCTCACCATCAGGCAGCACTGGATATGGCGAAGGCCGAATTAGCGAATGGCAAGGATCCCCAAATGCGCAGGCTGGCGCAGGAGATCGTCACTGATCAGCAATCGGAGATTGAGCTGATGCGGCTTTGGCTGGAGCGGCACGGGCCTAGTTCGCAGAAGTAGAACAGGGGCGACTTTACGTTCGACGATAGGGAGATAAACGTGAGAATCATTCGTTGGTTATTGATTGGGTTTTTTGTATCGTTTGGATTTGCCCAACAAGCACCCTGGGGACGAGCCGATATGCCTGTTTCGGTTGACGATCGGGTTTACGCTGCCGATCAGACGTCGAACACTGTTTCTGTTATTGATCCCTCCAGCAATACGCTCTTGGGCGTGATCAAGCTCGGCGATCCGGTGCCGGACGCTTTGAGTCCTCTATATAGAGGAGAGTTGCTGGTGCACGGACTCGGATACTCGCCTGATTCGAAGACGCTAGCGGTCGTCTCCGTCGGCTCGAATTCGGTCACGCTGATTGACACGGCGACCAATGCGGTCAAGGGCAAGATTTACGTTGGGCGTTCGCCTCACGAACCATTTTTCACTCCGGACGGCCGCGAGTTGTGGGTGACGGTGCGAGGCGAAAACTATGTCTCCGTGATTGATCCGACGCAGATGAAAGAAATCCGCCGCATCGAACTGGCCAACGGTCCGGGCATGACCATGTTCGGCCCGGATGGCAAGTACGCGTTCGTCTGTTCGAGTTTCATTCCGGAGCTTGCCGTACTCGATGTGGCATCGCATCAAGTGATCAAGCGGCTGCCGCAGGTAAGCCCTTTTTGCCCAAACATATCCGTGAGTCCGGAGAACGATGAAGTATGGATCACACTAAAAGATGTCGGCAAAGTGCAGGTGTTCAGCGCCCAGCCGCCGTTTGACCAAAAGGCTGTGTTGGAGACCGGGCCGATCACGAACCACGTGAACTTCGTTAACAATCGCAACGGTAAATTCGTCTATGTCACCATCGGCGGAGCGAACCAGGTCAAAGTGTTTCGGAGAGGTGCGACACTGGAATTGGTCGCCACGATCCCAGTAGGAAATCTTCCGCACGGTATCTGGCCCTCGGGAGATGGTTCCAGAGTTTACGTCGCGCTGGAAAATGGGGAACACGCGATGGCGATCGACACGCTAACGAACAAGGTCATCGCCGAAATACCGATCGGGCAGACGACCCAGGCACTCGTGTACGTTCCAGGTGCCGTTCCAAATAGCGCTGGCACTGACAACCTTGTGCCCCTTGGAGAGGCCGGTAAGACAGCGCGTCTGCACTTGGAAGCAGGTGGAACCGCACTACCCAATGCACGAGCGTCGGTGGCAGTGAACTCTCTCGGCCTGCTGGATCTGGTACAGATCGCGGCGGAAGGACTCGCGCCCAAATCGCAATATCAGGTTTACCTTGCGGAGAATAACCATGCGCCATTCGGAAAACTGGAAGCTCTGGCCGGCTTGAAGACCAATCCCGATGGTGCTGGAATCGTTCAAGCCATTGGCCCCCTGAAAACACTCGCCGCTGGCGACGCCGTCGGCTCTGTGGCCCAGTCTCGGAGATTCCTCGTTGTGACCGACATTAAGGACGCTTCGCAGGTTATATTGCGACAAACCACAACGTCAGCTGTTCGCTAGGGCAACTAGTTTGAAGGGAGAAGGAATGACAACTCGACCTCCGCTACCTCCATTTACTCGCGACACAGCGATTCAAAAGGTGCGTCTCGCCGAAGATGGTTGGAATACACGCGACGGTGAAAAAGTCGCCCTCGCATACACGTTTGATTCGCGGTGGAGGAATCGCTCGGAGTTTGTGAACGGAAGACAAGACATCATCGCTTTTCTCGCGCGCAAGTGGGCGAAGGAACTCGACTACCGGCTGATCAAAGAGCTTTGGGCTTTTACCGAAAACCGCATCGCCGTACGCTTCGCCTACGAGTGGCATGACGATTCGGGAAACTGGTATCGCTCGTACGGCAACGAGAATTGGGAATTCATTGATGATGGCCTGATGCGGCTAAGGTTCGCGTGCATCAACGATCTTCCAATCAAGGAATCGGATCGCAAATATCATTGGTCGCTCGGCCGCCGCCCCGATGATCATCCTGGATTGAGTGACCTTGGTCTCTAAGCAGCCTTTCGTATCCCGCAAGGTACTAGATTCTCGAAGGGCGAAGGGCAGGTTCGGCACAACGCAGCATCCTTAACTGGAATGAGGCTGAGATGTCCCAGAGGCTTGCAGGGCGAAGACCTTCAAAGAGTCGCAATCGGTGCTGAGAAGTTGCCTTCTCGAAAGTGATCCATTGTCTCAGTGAAAGTACCCCGTTTCATCGCCAGCCTCCATGACATACGCATTGTAGTCAACACCTAGTTGATTTGGAATGGTTAGCAATAATCTGTCGGCCTCCGCGATCGCCTCGTCTTTCCTAAGCTGCTCGAGGAGGATATCTGGCCAGCAGCGTAGCTTCGGCCGAAGATCACGCGTGTGTTCTCGTCGAGGAACCCGATTTTGTCCTCTTCCTCAGAGCCTCGTCCGAAATAGGCACGATCACGGTCATCAAGCAACGGAAAAATACTGCGGCTGACGGAAATACGCGGAGTTCGCTTGTGACTAGCTTCCTTCCAGGCTGCGCGAGAAGGCGCGGATCTGGACGGCTTGTTGGATGTGGAGCGGATCGCCGCTCTCGTCGAATTTGAGAGTTGAGGTCTGCATGTTCATTCCTAGCTTCGCGGCCCACACAGCTGTCGCGTTGGAAGCAGAGCCCCACGAGATTCGATCGCGCAATCCTTTGGAGTACGGCTCAAGACGTAGCAGTCCCGGAGGATTGGTAAACATTGGACGCGGGTTCGGCTGAGTAAGCCCTTGCCACGCAGCAACTCAAGAAATTCTTCGGCATGCCGCCGGCCCATACCTGCATCGTCCTCGCCTTCAATCGGGCGGTAGCCAAGGTGGCGCCAACCGTCGATGACTTGCTCGGGGGAACTGCGGCTGATTCCCAACTGCAATCGACCGCTGGAAATTAGATCCGCAGCCCCTGCGTCCTCCGCCATGTAATGAGGATTCTCATACCGCATGTCGATCACTGCGGTACCAATTTCAATCTTTCGCGTTTTCGAGTGATGAACCCGGAAGTAGGCTCCGTCCATTCCAAGGCGCTCGGCCTCAACGGCGAGGTCAATCGACTGCAGGAGCGCGTCGGTCGCCGACTGGGTACGTGACTGTAGTGAAGGTGCCCAATGACCGAATGAGAGGAAGCTAATTTTCTTCATGCAACATTAGTCTCCCATATCGTGGATATGGCCGTGCGCCGCCTCTCCGCGTCGCTTTGCGCTAGCTGATACTAGCCTCTGACTGATTTATCATGAAGGTAGACATCTCATTGAAGAATTTCCGAAGGACTTCTTCGGCTTTGCTTGGCAGCGAAGCTTCCCCCAACGCATTGTCCATCAGCCGCATCCAGCGGTCGCGAACAGTCTGATTGATGGGAAACGGCGAATGCCGCGCCCGGAGGCGAGGATGGCCTCTTTGTTCAATGTAAGTCTGCGGCCCCCCGAACCTACCGATCAGGAAATCTCGGAGGCGCTGCTCGGCCCCTGGAAGATCATTTGCCGGGTAGATTGGCCCTAGAAGGTCGTCTTGGGGGACCTGTCGATAAAAGGCGGCGACTAACCTTGCGAAACCATCCGCGCCAATCATGGAATAAATTTCGAGTTCCATTCCCACTAGCTCTCCTCATCGAAAAGTTCCGCGATCAGTTCTTGACGAAAACTGTTCGCCATACATGACGCACTTCGATCTCGGAGGAGGAAGATGTCAGGAACTTCAAGAGAACGGACAACAAGTTTTCGGAAATGCAGGGAAATGGCAGACACCGTGACAGGGCGAACAGACGTTGGTTGTAGTAAGTTGCTGATTCTTAATCGCTTACATCATTGCGACCGTGAGAAAGGAGCGTTCTAACCAACTGAACTACGTCCCCACTTGCTTTTCATACGGTTAGCGCCAAACCCGCATGTTTGCTGTCTATTCTTGCTGTCAACCGTTTCGCCGGTTTCAACTGTTTCCACCTGATCTATCTAAATTCCGGGAGAAATGGACAGCATGGACAGCACGTCAAACTGGCTTCCATACCGCCCTCGTGCAACCGCGATCCAGAACATCTGTCCCGGCTCTAAGATTGAATTGTAGCAGAGCGAATTCAGATCAGTCACAGTTGCCGAGATTGCTCGGAGTTCCTGCCACGGGCGATGGAACGCGGGCGGCACCGTTGAATTTTCCTGACCGTAGGTGGACATTTGTCCGAGATGAATCAGCCGCCTAGTGCGGTTTCGCGGGTTTGTTCAAACTGATTAACTGATCCCGCGTCTGCTGGAGAATCTCTCGTGAAAGGTTCGGGTCTGACACGGCACGAGAGAGATTGATCGCTCCTAGCATCGCACTAATCGTGAGGATCGCGCGGGCACGCCGATCAGAGTTGCCACTTGCAGGAACAAGGCCCGTCGAGTAAGCCAAGGTGCGTTTTAGTCGTGCGGTATATACAGCCTTCGCCGATCGACTCGCCCGAGACATGTCACCCAGCAATGCGCCTAACGCGCAGCCTGCCCCTGGCGCATCCCGGTGCTCTTCGGATAAATAGTTCTCCAAAGCTGTGGTTAGCGTGTCAGTATGTTCCTCCCAGCCGTCGAGGTCTTGGAATGCGGTGGCTAGAGCCTCAACCACCAGTTCATCGCGCGAATCGAAATGTTTGTAGAAACCGCCGACCGTAACGCCGGCCTCCTTCATGACATCGGCAACGCCGATGCCTTCCAGACCGAGTTCGCGAAACCTCTTGGCAGCAACGCTCACGATCCGAGCGTGCGTCTCCGCCTTATCACTCTTCGAATAACCCACTCTGGCCCTCATCCTCTCTTCCCGAGTCCGCATGGATCGCTCCAGGCAGGAAGAGTCCCTAGAGTATAACCGTACTCTTCGGTGATTCGATGCAAACCGTATCATCCTTGGTGCAAGAAGTTCATTGCATCAAGAATAGATATAGACGGGCCTTAGCAAATGAAGCGGCAACGAAATGTTCCGAAAAGATTCCATAAAATACTTTGCAACTTCTGGATTACGATCATACTCTACCGTAGTGAAAGTGCAGATCAACCTGTTCCAAGCACAGGAGAGGCAATGAGCAACTCGTCCCCAGAACGAAATAAAGCAATCGTGCTCGAAGCATTCGAGACACTGTTCAACAAGCGTGACTATGAGGCGGCGGAACGCTTCTGGTCACCGAACTACATACAGCACAGCGCACACATACCACCAGGTCGCGAAGGACTGTTCAATCTCGTCCGCTCAGTGCCGGCGACTTTGCATTATGAGAACCAGCTCATCATCGCTGAAGGCGATTACGTCATAGCGCATGGCCGCTTCACCGGCATGGGAAGGCCCGCCGCCTGGATCGCAGCCGACGTTGTCCGGTTCGAAGGCGGTCTTCTCAAAGAGCATTGGGACGTTTTGCAGGACGAGGCGACCAAGGCCGAATCTGTGAGCGGTCTTCCCATGTTCGGCGAGAAATTTCCCGAGTGACAACAAAGAAAACGCGATCGTCCTGAAAGGCGCTCGCCATTCTTTTACAGGCCAAGGAGGTAATAACTATGACGTCATCCGTTGTTTCGAATGAAATGTATGTGATTTTAGGAGCGAGCGGGAACACCGGCTCGATCATCGCCAATTCCCTGCTGTCAGCGGGCAAAAAGGTACGCGTCGTGGGACGCGACTCGGGGCGACTACAGCGCTTTGTGGACAAAGGCGCGCAAGCGTTCACGGCCACCGTGAGCGATGCGGCTGCGCTCACTAAAGCTTTCAGCGGTGCGCGCGCCGCATATTTGATGTTGCCGCCGGCGAAATCCCGGGAGGAGCAGGAGCGGGATAGCGACGCCATTGCGAAAGCTGTAAGAGAGTCCGGCCTGCGCTACGCGGTGCATTTGAGCAGCTACGGCGCGCAGGTTGCGGAAGGTGCCGGGCCAGTCTCGGGACTGCATTCTTCGGAACAAAAACTGAATGCTATCGACGGTCTAAACGTTCTGCACCTGCGGGCCGCATATTTCATGGAGAACAATCTGGCGGCGATCGGCATGATTCATGGGATGGGAATTTTCGGTAATGCGCTGCTACCCGACCTGAAGATTCCCATGGCCGCGACACGTGACGTTGGCGACTACGCCGCGCAGTGCCTCCTGCACCTGGATTTTTCCGGCAAACAAACGCGCGAACTGCTCGGCGAGCGCGACCTTTCGATGACGGAAGCTATCGCAGTGATTGCGCGGGGCATCGGCAAACCGGATCTGCGTTACGAGCAGTTCCCGTATGACCAAGTGGAGCAGGCGTTGACGCAATTGGGTGTTCCGCCGAAGGGAGCTGCCATGTACATCGAGATGTACAAAGCCATCAACGCAGGAGTCCTCGTTCCGCTAGAGCCGCGCTCGCCGGAGAACACCACGCCTACTTCCTTCGAGAGATTTGTGCAAGATGTTTTTGTGGCTGCGTATCGCGGGAAAGCTCTCAGCGCTTAGGCTCGGCCCTCGGGGTGGCACCGGGTTGCGTTTGTTTGCAGGTGAGAGTTCTGGAGGAATGAATGACAACAATAAAGGCGATGCGGCTCGCTTCGGTGGTCACGGCAATCAATACCTGGTCGCTAGCGGCTTTTCCATCGTGGGGATCCTCCGTCCGCAATATCTGGTTCCTGCCGAATCCGTTCCAACGCTGGCGTCGTTGATATTGGCGATGTACGCGGCAGCGCGCACAATTCCTTTGGCTTTGTTCGCATTGTGGGCGATCTACAAGCAGGCAACACCTGCGTTGGTGCTCCTGGGTGCGCTCGCCGGCGCCATGCAATTGCTGGAGGCCGGAATCGGTCTGTTTGAGCATGATCTTGGAAAATGCGGTGGGCCGCTCTTTATCGCGGTCCTCCAATTCTTCGTGGTGTATGCGATTCAAAGATCACGCCGCGAACCAAGCGCGGGTAGGCTCAGCCCCTAATGTGGTACCGGTCGCGCCTGATTGCAGGCGGGAGATCCGGGAACGCTATAAAGGATGCGGATTAACTGATAGTCAGAAACAGGAGAATATCCATGAAAAACGCCAAGGAACTCATGCTTGAATACACCGCCTTCTCGTTCAGAGATCCGAAGAAGGCGGCGGAGATGTTTGCGGAAGACGGCGCCTTTGAGCTGCCGTATCTTGTGACGTTCGGACTTCCTACGCAGTACAGGGGCCGAGACGCGATCGCCGGCTTTTTCCAATCCGTGCTCGACATCTATCCCGGTTTCCAATTCGAGAATACCAAGGTGCTGATCGATACTCCTGACCAAGTCTTTGCAGAATTCGAAGCCACTGCGGTGTCAAGCAAAACGGGACGAACTGTTCATCAACTCTTCTTTTCGCGGCTGGTTGCCGAGAACGGAAAGATCAAGTTGTTTAGAGAAGCTCTGAATACTGTCGAAGTGGCCCGGGCCAATGTACAGGATAGCGCGGGCTTGTTTTGAAAAGGATTCGGTGGGTCGTGACGGGTGCTCCAGCGGATGGAAACGATCGCTGACTGCGACGGCTCGAATCAAATCGCCACGAATGGGTACGGAGTGCCTTCTGGAAAAGATGGCAGTCGTTGAGAGGGGAAGGAACCATGGGAAACGAAAGCTCTTATACAGCTCTCGGGCTGAAAGTATGGAAAGCCCAGGTCGATCGGGCGGACAAGCTTTTTGGAACCCTTTCGTCCGATCAGGTTCTGCAGGAAATAGCGCCTGGCAGAAACAGGCTGCTCTACTTGTGGGGACATCTGACATCCATTCACGACGCGATGCTGCCGCTGCTGGTGCTGGGAAAACGACTTCATCCCGAGTTTGACGTTGCCTTCGTCACTAATCCCGACAAGTCGCAGACCGTCACTCCTTCGCACGAAGAGATTCGCCGAGCATGGATTACCGTAAACGGAGAATTGTCGAAAGGGGTTCGAAAAAATGTCGCAGTCCGACTGGCTCCAGCGTCACTCTGCCGTGTCGGAAGAAGAGTTCGCGAAAGATCCTTCGCGTAATCGCTTCTCCATCCTGCTCAGCCGCACAAATCATCTCTCCTATCACCCCGGCCAGGCGGTGCTTGGACTCAAGTGATTGAACGTGAAGCATCGGAGCTGGCGGGTTTCAGCTCAGCAACAACGGAGAAAGGCGATGACTAAAAAGCTCGAAGGCAAGACCGCCGTCATCACCGGCGGAACAGAAGGGATCGGGTTCGCTACGGCAAAACTTTTCGTCAAGGAGGGTGCGTACGTCTTCATAACGGGCCGTCGCCAGAAGGAACTCGACAAGGCCGTGAAGGCCCCGCAATCACGGCGCGGGGTGTCAGGGGGGCGACGAAAGAAAGCGCAACGAATGCCGCAGCAGATTAGGCTTTGAGTACCACACTGGATTCGACGACGCGGAGGTTTCGCAGCGCGTGATTCATGCCTATGGAAATGCGGTACGGCTGAAGGCGAAGCCGCTTCAGTCGTCCAAACCGGCTGGAACGAACCGGAGGTCAACGCAGTTGTTGATGTAGAAATTCGCTCGTCCGTCCGTTGGCAAGGTGAGCCGTGGCGGGGTTGTAATGCGCCCCATTATGACGAGAGAAGGCATGATTCTGACCCGGATAGCTGTAGACCGTCGCGTTCGGTTTCTCAGCAAGTGCCGCTTTGATTTCCGCTTGTGCAGCCTTGGAAATGAACTCGTCCTCCTCGGCCAGATGCATTAGAAGTGGCGCATGAAGCCCATCGACCTCTCCCAGATATTTCTCAGTATCGGCACCGTGATACCAGACCGCGGCGTCGATGCCGTCGTTGCGCACGGCTGTCATAAAAACCATCAGCGCGCCGAGGCAATAGCCGAGCAAGGCAACCTTGCCGTTGCATTCCGAGAGATTGCGTACTGCGTCGATGGTGTCCTTTATGTCCCTTACGCCCGCATCTCTGTCATAAGCCGAATAGAGACGAAGGCCGTGTTGCCAGTCGGCTTCGGAGGTGACGTTAAGGTCGACACCCGGCTCCTGCCGCCAGTACAGGTCTGGAGCGACCGCAAGGTAGCCTTGTTCCGACAATTCATCACAGTGCTTGCGAATGTCGGCGTTCACACCGAACAGTTCCTGCAGAACAACGACGGCGGGAGCCGGCAAAGTCTTCGGTCTCGCGATGTAGGCGGCAAACGCGCCGTCATGCCCTTCTATGGTGATGTGATCTTGCATGGTGTACTCCTGAGACGACAACTTTTATTCTGGCCTCCGCCGGTGTCGCCAGGATCAGCGGAGGCCCGCTTATTCATGCCAAGTTATTCATACCCGACTGAACGTACATCGAGAGTACTAGCGTAGTGTGGCCAAGGATCGCGATCCGATCACCGACCCACCTCACGCTGCTGCCGTGGCTGACGCGGAGGTAGCAGCCTCTTCGATGAGCTTGGCTGATTCCTTCGGATGAGACATGTAGGCCACATGGCTGGAATTCACTTCGACGGTCTTGGCGTTGGCGCGCTTCGCCATCATCCTCTCTTGGTCCGGATTGATCGATCGGTCTGCGGTGGCCACCATGTACCAGGTGGGCTTGGTCTTCCATGCGGGCTTCGTGACTTGGTGGGTGAACGCGTCGGTGGAAATCGGCACCTGCGACACCGCCATGAACGCAGCCTTATCCTTCGGAATGTCGGCGGCGAAGTCGGCTGCGAAATGTTCCTGTTCTATCCACCAGTTGCCATTGCTGTCAGGCTTGAACGCTTTGGAGGCTTGCGGTAACCCTTGCTCGATCGACGCACAGCTCTCACCTTCATCGAGCGCAAAGGCAGCGATGTAAACGAGTGCCGCGACCTTTGGATGATTGCCAGCCTCGGTGATGACGGACCCGCCATAACTGTGCCCCACTAGAATCACTGGTCCGTCCATGGCGTCGATGACCGCCTTTGTGTACTTCTGGTCATCGGCGTAAGAGGTCTCGGGGTGCTGCACCACCGACACCATGTATCCATCATTCTTGAGGATGTTAGCGACGGCTTCCCAGCCGGAGCCGTCGGCGAAAGCTCCATGCACTAGAACCACGTTTTTAATATTCTGTTTCACGATCATTCTCCTTTGCCGTAAAGATCCACTCGGACCGATTGATTTTTGATGTCGAACGTTTGCGCGCCAAACGGCTCTTGTCCTGCGCGCCCGACGTACATTTAACTTTCAGCGTAAAGATTTACGGGCTGCTAATTGGCGTGTGCCGAGGTGGCAGCCTCTTCGATGAGTCTGGCTGCTTCCTTCGGGTGAGACATGTAGGCCACGTGGCTGGCATTCACTTCGACCGTCTTAGCATTGGCGCGCTTCGCCATCATGCGCTCCTGTTGGGGATTGATCGACCGGTCTGCGCTGGCCACCATGTAAAAGGTCGGCTTGTTCTTCCAGGCGGGATTCGTGACCTTGTGGGTGAATGAATCGGTGGAGATCGGCACCTGCGATATAGCCATTAAGCGAGCCTGGGCCGGGGGAATATCCGCTGCGAAGTCGGCGGCGAAATGCTCCTGTTCTATCCACCAGTTTCCGTTGCTATCCGGTTTGAATGCCTTGGAGGCTTGCGGCACGGCCGATTCGATTGACGCACAGCTCTCGCCTTCATCGAGCGCAAATGCAGCAATGTAGACCAGTGCCGCAACATTTGGATCGTTGCCGGCCTCGCTGATGATGGACCCGCCGTAGCTATGGCCGACTAGGACGACCGGCCCGCCCATGGCGTCGATTGCAGCCTTTGTGTACTTTTGGTCGTCGGCGTACGAGGTCTCGGGAGGCTGCGCGACCGATACCGTGTAGCCATCCTTCTCAAGGATCTTCGCGACGGCTTCCCAGCCGGAGCCATCGGCGAAGGCGCCGTGGACCAGCACCACCTTTTTAATGCCGGTCGGCTGCGCGGATTGCGCTGCGTCGACATTGTAACTACTGCCCGGCGGCAGAGTCGTGGCGATCAATGCAACTGCGAATATCACAGCGCCGTGACCCAACCCTTTCATCTTCGATATCTTCATTGTCGAATCTCCCGTCGCAAGTTTTGAGGAAGCGGTATGCAGCCTCTTGGGAGATAGATTGATCTAGGCGGGAATGTAATTCTTGTGCGATTTCGCCTATTTTGTCGTTTCCTATCGCGACGCTTTAGATCGCGCCTTCGTTCCTGTCATCTAACGCCGGCAGAGAGGCTATTGGAGAAAGGAATCTGCGGTGCCTACCTTCTCTTGCGATACGCATCACTGGCTGTAGATCTACGGGCAACCGGTGCACGTGCTCGTTAAGCCATCGCAGGGGCGAAGTCCCGACGAACGCACGAAACGTCCGGCTGAATGCGGCTTGGTCTGAGAAGCCGCTTTCCAGGGCAATCTCCGAAAGCGGTACAGAGGACGACCTCAGCAGGAACTTCGCGCGGTCAACCCTGCGGGCGATGAGGTAGCGGTGAACCGGCACTCCGAAGGAGCGCTTGAAAGAGCGACAGAAATAACTAACGGAGAGGCCGCACTCCTCGGCAAGGTAAGAAAGCCGAAGCTCACCATCCGGGTTGCCGTCGATCAATTCCATCAGGCGGCGCTTCTGCCAGGGCGCCAGTCCACCCCGATGGACGGCCCTCGTCGGTCTTATCTGACCATACGAAGCTACGATATGGCTGCAAAACATCCACACGAAATGGTCGAACATCAAGCTGCATACTCGCCGTTCGTCGCCCAGCCATGGCAATGCGAATCTGGACAGTTGAAGCATTACATCGTCCCTATTTCCCGGCGTGCATTGTAGATCGCCGATCCGATGCAATTCGTTATCGTCGGTAAATGCATTGAGAGTTCTGCGTGGCAGGTTAAAGTGCACAGAATCGAAGCCCGTGGGACGGACTGCAATTGGACTTGCCTCCAGATCGTAGATCCCGACGGCACCGCGCTCGCAAAGGCGGATAGGAAGGAACTTTCCATCAACCCAGGTTCCCCAATATTTTGTTTTGGGCTGCTGCCGCAAATGTACGCCGATCGTGAACGCACGTTCGGGTCTTCCCGGTGTCGCCGGTTCAGATAATCCTTTAGGAACCGTAATCCGGGTAATTGCTAGTTGTTCGCTCGACGGAGTCCCAACCAGTACGGACGGGGCATTGCTGAGTTGAAAACATCTTCTTCCGAAATTAATGCCGGAGTTTAATATCCCTTGCGGCTCGGCGATCATAAAAACTCCTCACGTGGTAGATACAGCCAGCGCGCAGAGAGGCCACTGGTATTCAAATCAAATGAAGAGCTGAAGATGCTTAGAGTTTCGACCTCGGACGCACCAGAGAATGATCTGCTTGTCTAGCGCGTGCGAATTATCGGGAACGCATCGAACGCACACTCTCGCCCCGAAGCGTAGCGAAAAAAAGAACGGTCATTCTTGTGCAGAATGACCGCCATTGAACGGGACGGCTCCCAGAAATGCCGATATCGGGGAGGATTCACGGTCCTGTCACCCGTTGAATGCGTTTCCTTCGGACTCGGGAACTCAGTCTGAATCGACAATTAGGGCGAATGAGATCAATCCTCCAAGGCGGGGTGCCCCGTACCATCTCTCCGGCAGCCCCTTGGCGGGGCGGCGTATCTCGTGGCGAACGGGAAGAGCCTTGTAGAGGACATGAGTGTCTAGTCGAGTAACTAGAAAGCGCATCCTTCGGGTGGGGCTTGATTTGGCAAGCGCAGAGGGGCTCTGCAAGATCACCTTTGGTTCGGTTGCCAGACGCGCAAGCATGTCAAAGAGTGGCGTTGTCGCGCATTTTTCGCATATGGGCGACCTAAAGCGGTCCATTCTTGATCTTGCCTTGGACCTTTGGAGCCGCACCTGCCTCAGTGCCGACACTGGCGTTGGAAGCGGATTGCCTTCGCTGATCCGATACCTAAATATAGCCAAAGATATTTGAAATTTTAATTGGGCGGTGGTCAGCGTTCAGCGGTCAGCTTTCAGCTCAGGCGTTCAGTTTCTGGAGGAACCCCGCGAGCATTCGTTTCACTTCCGTCGTCTTCTCTGCC
>Ga0302326_10016154_pt1 | contig 15636 bp, 10 predicted proteins | sample Palsa_T0_3_FD_202264 | JGI IMG/M metagenome (GOLD analysis project Ga0302326, IMG submission 202264) | Peat permafrost microbial communities from Stordalen Mire near Abisko, Sweden - Palsa_T0_3 | ecosystem: Environmental > Terrestrial > Soil > Palsa > Peat permafrost | place: Sweden: Abisko...
CCGGAAGCAATCGCTCCTTGACCGCCCGCCCCGTCGCCACCCAAAGACTCGACCCCGTCTCCAACGCCAGCCGCTCGATCGTCTCCATCGTCGTCTTCCCGATCCCGCGTGGCGGAGTATTGATCACCCGTTGCAACGCAATCGAATCATCCGGATTCTGCACCAGCTTCAAATAACTCAGCAGGTCCTTGATCTCCGACCGGTCATAGAAAGAAAACCCGCCCACCATCGTGTAGCTGATCGCATACCGCCGCAACGCCTCTTCCACCAGCCGCGATTGGGAGTTCGTCCGATAGAGCACCGCCGCGCGCGGCAGTTCGCCCAAACCGTCATGCTCCTGACCAGCCTTGCGCAAATACTTGTTGATCTGATCGGCAATAAACAGTGCCTCATTCTCGCCGTCCGGAGCCTCATAGTACCCAATCAGCGAGCCACCCTCGCGCGCCGTCCAAAGATGCTTCCCCTTGCGCTGAGCATTGCGAGCGACAACCGCCCCAGCCGCCTCCAGAATCATCTGCGTCGAGCGATAATTCTGCTCCAGACGCACCGTCTTCACCGCAGGAAAATCCTTCTCAAACTCCAGAATGTTCTTGATGTCCGCGCCGCGCCACGAATAGATGCTCTGGTCCTCATCGCCCACCACGCAAACATTCTGCTCCGGCCCCGCCAGCAGTTTCATCAGCTCATACTGCGGACGATTCGTATCCTGGTACTCATCGATCAGCAAATGCCGGTAGCGCCGGTTATATCGCTCCCGCACCTCGCTCGAAGAAGCCAGCACTCGCACCGCTTCCAACAGCAAGTCATCGAAATCCAGAGCATTCGCCTTCCGCAACTCCTTCCGATAAGCCTCAAAAATATGCGCAACCTTCTCGCTCGTCGGGTCCACCGACTGCAGGTAATACTCCTGCGGATCCAGCATATGGTTCTTCGCCCACGAGATCCGCCCCAGAACGACTCGCGGCGTCAGCTGCTTATCGTCCAGCCCCATCCGCCGCATCACCTGCTTCACCAAAGATTGCTGATCGGATTCGTCATAAATCGCAAACGCCCGCGTCAAACCCTCCCCCCCAACCCGAAGCGACTCAATGTCCCGCCGCAAGAGCCGCACACAGAACGAGTGAAATGTAGACAGCAAAGGCTTAGCCAAAGAACCATGCCCCAAAAGCTTATCCACCCGCTCCGCCATCTCCGCAGCGGCCTTATTCGTGAACGTCACCGCCAGAATCGAGTCCGGAGCCACTCCTCTTTCCTCAATCAAATAAGCGATCCGATGCGTAATGACGCGCGTCTTCCCCGACCCGGCCCCAGCCAGAATCAGCACCGGCCCATCCACGGCCTCAACCGCCTCCCGCTGCTGCGGATTCAACTTGTCCAATAATTGCTGCAAAGAAGGGGTTCCTGGTTTCCGTGAGGAGTCGCGTCAAAAGATCAAGGACGCTTTATCTAGTGTAATGTCTTGCAAATCCCAAGTGTCTAGACGAGATCCCAGGAAGCAAAGCAAAAAGGGCGCCCATTTCCGACGCCCTCTTATGCGGTAACTGAAACACTATGTTAAGGCAAAGCCGGCAGCACCGGCGTTCCCTCGGCAACCACCGCATCCAAAGCCGTCGGAGGAATCCCCAACGCCTGCAGAATCGTCGGCGCAACCTGCGCGGTCCCAACTGCGGCGCGGACCGTGCGGGGAGTGAACGACGAGTTGGAAACCAGCAAGATCACGTTCGTGTCGTCATGCGCAAATCCGCCATGCTCCGCCAGTTTCTTCGTGCTGCCCGAATAAGTGATGCCGACATTCGGCGTCACAATAATGTCCGGAGTCCGAGGATCTACCGTCGGATCATTGAAGTTCAACGCCAGCGACGGACCGTAATAAATTTGGCCCAGCGCAATCCCGGTTGGCCCGGCATTGTCTTCCAGGATTTTCACCGCGGCGTCCGTGTCCGCCGAACTCTTCAACCACACCAGCGAAACATCGTCCTCCGTCGGCCCAATCCCGATCGGATTGTTGGTCGATTCCGACCACGGAATGTAACCCGCATTCGAAAGCAGAGTCACCGGCGAACTTCCAACATTCAGCTGCGAAACATATCGGCTCGGATCGATCGGCGACTGCCCATGCTTCGCCGTGATAATGATCAGCGTCGAGTCATACAAGCCCTGCGCCTTCAGCTCGCTGACGAAAGCCCCGATCGAAGCGTCGACAAACTGTATCTCTCCCAGTAGTACCGCCGTCGGCGTGCCCGCCGCATCGAGGTAGCCACCCGTCACATGGTTGCTCTTTTCGATAAGCTTCTGACCGACGCTCACCGCCTGGAAGTTCATCCCGAAAATATTCGGTACCGACGTCTTCGCGGTGCCAAGGTGGTTTTTGCCATCGATCTCATTGAGAATCGCGTCCACCTTTAACGTGTCATAGCACTGGATGTTCTGGAAGCTGTTCGTCCACGACGTTGTGTCCGAACCCGGATCCAGCACCGCCGCGCACGAAACACCCGTCGGTGTCGTCACACCCGGAAGCCCGATCACGTTGGAGTTGATCTCCGGTCCGTAAAAGTCATCCAGCGCGACCGGTCCAAGGCCCGCCGCTACAGCCGAATAAGCCGGGTGCTTGTCCGACCACGCCGCATACCCACCCGCTCCATGAATGACGCTGAAGATCGTATTCGCGCGAACGAAATTCCACGGATAAACCGGGAGGCAACCATTGTTAGGGTCGCGAACCAGCCGGTTCGGATTGATCGACAGAATGCCGCCATCCGTCAACGCCGCGCCAGGGGCGCCCCCGTTCAGTTTCGTCTGGTCGTAATCGATGCCTTCTTCATACTCCGTCGTCGTTCCCGTCGGTGCGGTGAAAGGAACGCAAGGCCCTCCCGCCAATCCATTGCCCGTCGTCCACGCAGGACGGTTCAGGTCCCGCGAATACGCCACGTCATAATAAATCCCCGTATAAGCCGGGCTTCCGCCGGTCACGATCGCAATCAACCCCGGAAACGAATCCGAAGGCTTCGACGTGCTTGCCGAAACATAATTGACGCCCGTCGTGCCAAGCGCCGCCAGCGCGGGGCAATAGGGTGCTCCATTGTTAACCGTCGCGATGCCCTTCGCGCAGTTCGTGAAATCAACCGCATGCATTCCATCTACGCTGATCAGCAGGACCCGCTTAATCGGGCCTGCGCCCACCGGACTCGTTTGTGCCACCGTTGAAACTGCCGAGCAGGCAGCCACCAGAGAAAAAACCGCAAGTGCTTTTTTCATGCTTACCTCCGGCAATAAGAACTACAAGAGCCGGAGTCCTCGGCGCATTGCAGGAAGATAAAAATTGGATGAACCTAATTTCATTGACGAGCAAAGCAAAACAATCATCCAACACACCCGCCTGAATCAACCGGCGACGGCCTTACCCGCCTCCTCCCTTTGACATGTCACCTAATAGGAATAGGCTTTCTTATCGTCACGTACAAAAAAGCGTACACTTAAGACTCAAGACTCGGTGAAATCAATGGAAAAAACCCTCTCAGTTAGCTCGGCACGCCAGAATCTCATGAAATTGACCAAAGGAATCTCCGATCGAATGGATCGCGTCGTCCTCACCAACAAAGGCAAGGCGGAAACTGTCCTGCTCAGCGTCGCCGAGTACCAGTCCCTCAAGGCAGCGGCCCAGCTCGTCGCCCATCCCCAGGTCTTCGCCGAAATGAACCGGGGCTTCCAGGAAATCGAGGACGGACAAGGCCTGACCGTCCAGCAAGCGTTTCACGAGCCAATCGTCGAAGCCTCTGCCGGCCTCGCGAATGAAGAGCTTGCCGCCGAAATGAAATGACTCCCAAACTCAAGATCAGGGAAGTCACGATAGCCCCCCACGCGCTCACCATCATGGAGTCCTTTACCCCCACCGAACAAGAAAAAGCCGCCATTCGAAACGTGATCGAGCAGCTGGGGCGCGAAGATATCCCTCCGAAGCCCTCACCAACGAAACAGCGCTCCGGGCCGTGGCAAGGTTACCGCATCGCCTTTCTCGAACCTCCAACCTACCGAATCGATGTCGGCCGCTTCAATATCCAGTACCGGTTCGACGACACCCATGTCGACGTGGGCTACATCGGAGTCTACGCATGACGGCTTCGCTCCTGGTTCTGCATTTCTCCGGCCCTGTACTGACTCTGGTCGGTGTCGTGCTCGGTATGTGGGGTACTCTGCTGATGTGCCGCCCATATCATCCCTTCTCCACCTGGAAGGTCGTTGGTCATGTTTTTCATGTGGTTTCCTTGCTGCTTCGTGGTAACACTACCGCTGCACAACAAACCATCGCGAACGCAAGCGATTTCTCCAAAGTCAACGACGAGAACAGGCGTCTGACTTTGGCCGGAGTGTACGTACTCGTTTTCAGTTTCCTGATTCAAACCATCGGAGCGGTGTTGATTTGTATCGACCTCATCGCCCATCCGGGCTAGCCAACACCTGAATGTCTCCATGCGGATTCCTGCACGCTGCGCCGTCTCCCAGCAACAACCCGCTAAAATAAACGCATGCTCCAACTTTCCGGCGCCGGCAAGCGTTTCGGCACCAAGCTCCTCTTCGAAAACGTCAACTGGCTCATCACTCCCGATGAGCGCACCGCCCTCGTCGGCGCAAATGGCACCGGCAAATCCACGCTGATGAAGATCCTCGCCGCTGACGACACCGCCAATGACTCCTTTGGGGGCGGCCTCGACTACGGCACGATGCAGCGCACCAGGGGCATGTCCATCGGCTACCTCCCGCAGGACGGCCTTACTCTCTCCGGCCGCACCGTCTTCGACGAATGTCTCTCCGTCTTCGACGAACTCCGCGCCATGGAAACCGAGCTCGAAGGCCTCTACGCCGCCCTCGCCGAACTCGATCCCGAAAGCCCCGAATACCAGACCGCCGCCGACCGCTTTTCCGAAATCGATTCCAGATTCAGCGCCAACGACGGCTACGCCCTCGACGTCAAAGTCGGCACCGTCCTCAGCGGCCTCGGCTTCAGCAAAGAAGACTGGCAACGACGGACAGAGGAATTTTCCGGCGGCTGGCAAATGCGCATCGCCCTAGCCAAGCTGCTCCTCCAGAAACCCGATCTGCTCCTCCTCGACGAGCCTACCAACCACCTTGACTTAGAGACCCGCAACTGGCTCGAAGACTATCTAAGGACGTACCCCAAGGGCTACATCCTCATCTCCCACGACCGCTATTTCCTCGACGTGACCGTCAACAAGATCATCGAGATTTGGAACAAGAACATCCACGTCTACCACGGCAATTACGAAAAATATCTAACCCAAAAAGCCGAGCGCCGCGCCCAGCTTGAAAACGCCTACAAAAACCAGAAAGACCAGATCGAACACCTCGAATCCTTCATCAACCGCTTTCGCGCCCAGGCCACTAAAGCCAGGCAGGTCCAAAGCCGCATCAAGGAACTCGAAAAAATCGAGCGCATCGTCATCCCCGAGGACGAGCCCGTCATCCACTTCACCTTCCCTCAGCCGCCTCCATCCGGCCGCACCGTCGTCGAGGTCAACCACCTCTGCAAAGACTACGGCCCCAAGCAGGTCCTCCGCGATGTCAGCTTCACCATCGACCGCAGCGACCGCATTGCCTTAGTCGGAGCCAACGGCGCAGGCAAATCTACCCTCATTCGCATGCTGTCCGCCCAGGAAGACCCCACCAAAGGCGCCATCAAACTCGGCCACAACGTCCTCGCCGAATACTTCGCCCAGGACCAATACAAGGTCCTGAACCCCGACGCAAGAATGTTGGACGACATCAGCGGCACCGCCCCCAAAATCGCCCAGACCGAGCTCCGCAGCCTGCTAGGCTGTTTCCTCTTCTCCGGCGACGACGCCTACAAAACGCTCGGCGTCCTCTCCGGCGGCGAACGCAACCGCTACGCCCTGGCAAAAATCCTGGTAAGCCCCGCCAACTTCCTCCTCCTCGACGAACCCACCAACCACCTCGATCTCCGCGCCAAAGATGTCCTCCTCGAAGCCGTCAGCTCCTTCACTGGGACCGTCATCTTCGTCTCCCACGACCGCTATTTCATTGACCGCGTCGCCACCCGCGTCTTCGAAGTAGAGAGCGGCCACGTCCACGTCTACCCCGGCAATTATGAGGACTACCTCTACCGCAAAGAAACCGGCCAATCCATGACCGGAGCGCTCCCATCCTCCAACGGCTTCAGCAAAATCAGCATCCCCGAGCCAACCCCCGAACCCGTCCCCCAGCCCGCCAAAGACGCAAAAGACGTCAAGCGCGTCAACCCCATCAAGCTCAAGCAAATGCAGGACCGCTTCTGGTTTCTCGAAGAAGAAATCCCTCGTCTCGAAACCACCATGGCCGCCACCGAAGCCGCCCTCGGCAACTTCGTCAACGCCGCCGAAACCCAACGCCTCAGCAGGGAACTCGAAGACCTCCGCACTCAACACAGCGCTCTCAGCAGCGAGTGGGAAGAACTCATGCAGCAACTCGAAGAGCAAACGGCCACTCTCTAAACCCCACGCCGTCAGCCCCTGTCCACGAACCCTGCTCGTTATAATCGTGGCAAGCCATGAGCCACGCCGCACCGGCCAGCCGGCCATACTTTCCGCAGCTTGACGGAGTACGCGCCATTGCCGCCCTGATGGTGATGGGCTTTCATTTCTGCCAGGCAAAAGGCATCGGCGGCATCGCGATCCTCGGGCAGACGGGTGTCGACCTTTTCTTTGTGTTGTCCGGGTTTCTGATCACCACGATCCTGCTGATGGCCGCGCCGCGCGACTGGCACGAGATCCGCACCTTCTATGTGCGCCGCACCCTCCGAATCTTCCCCCTCTATTACGCCTACCTCATCGGGGCATCGCTGCTTGGACCCGCGGTTTCCGGCTGCTTTTGGGTCTACCTGCAGAATATCTTCATCGCCAGCGGGGCCAGAGTGATTGGGCCCAACCACTTCTGGTCGCTCGCCGTCGAGGAGCAGTTCTACCTGGCGTGGCCGTTCCTGGTGCTCTTCCTCCCGAGAAGGTGGCTGGCCGGAACGCTCTGGACGCTGGTAATCTCGGCGTTCTTCAGCCGCTTTCTCCTTCTCCGGATGGGCCTTGCGCCGTTCTACTTCACCACCAGCCGCATGGACGGTCTCGCCGCGGGCGCTTTGCTGGCGGTCTACTATCAACGTGGCGTTCTGCCAGTTTGGCGCGGTCGACTGCTGGCTATGGCGGGCGTCTTCGCCCTCTTGATGTGGCTCCAGTGGTGGAAGTTCCATGAGCAGGGAAATCCGTGGGTGCAGATCACCAAGCTTTCTCTGGGGACGGGTTTTTATGCCGCCGCCGTGGGTTACGCGGTGGTGTGTGGGCCCGGCAGTTGCCAACGGCTGCTCAGCCTCCCGCCGATGCGCTTCGCCGGGCGCATCAGCTATGGCCTGTATGTCTTTCACCCTGCGGTATTTGCTTTCGTGCTCGCCAGGACCCCCGGCTGGCGAACCCCGGTCCAGCTGGTGCTCTGTCTGGCGGCAGTCCTGGCCGTTTCTCTACTCAGCTGGTACGGCATGGAGAGCCCCTTCCTGCGCCTGAAAGACAAGCTGGCTCCAGAACGAGCGCGGTTCCCCGACGCCGGTGTTCGCGCCCAGGCGGCGACCGGCGAGGCATAGGCTGAGGAAGTGGATTCGCCCATACTTCACCGTTCCGCCCCGTCCTCGCAAACCGGCGAGTTCTCACCTTCAATCAATTTCGCAACCCAGGCTTCTATTTTCCGCGAGGACGCTTCCAACTTGACTTATCTCCTTCCGAGGAACAAATGAAAAACAGAACGCGCCTCGCCTGCACGCTCCTTGCTCTCGCAATCGCTCTCTCCGGCTGCTCCGACTTCAAGAAGCCCACTGAAAAGAACTTCATGAACGCCCTCAACGAATACTACGGCGCCCACGACGAATGTCTCTTCACCAACACCCTCAGCTTCCCCTACGAGACCGCCCGCAACGACCAATCCGGCCCCGGCACCAAAGGCATGGACGCCCTCACCGCCTCCGACTTAATGAAACGCCAGGAAGCCAAAATGATCGGCGTCAATCGCTACATCCTAACCCCCGCCGGAGTCCGCGCCGGTGGCCGCTTCTGCTACGGCCACAAAGAAATCACCGCCGTCCCCAGCTTCACCCCGCCCGAGACCACCAACGGCATACAAACAACTACCGTGACCTATAACTACCGCATAGGCGACTTACCCGTCTGGGCCAACACCGACCAAATGAAAGCCGCCTTCCCCGCGATAGCCAAAGGCACATCCCCCCAAGCCCAGGACACCGCCAAACTCCAACTAACCATCAACGGCTGGGTCCTAGCCGACAAGTAGCAGCTAACCGACAAGTCCACTAAGATCGCGCTAACAAGGTTACTTCGCGATCCGGGATCGTTGCATTGTAGTAGCACACTAGAAGACCGGTAGTTGCCATGAGTTTACGACCTTTACGTTCGGGAAGTCGTGATGGAACTGTCTCACAAATGCACTATGACCACTTACATTGTTTCCGAGCAAAAGCTCGCCGCCATGTACTTCATTGGACTTGTCAAAAATCGTACGTGGTGAGCCGTCGTACATAAGGGTGCAATCAGTAAACCGAGATTTGTAAGCGAATATATTGTCCAACTGCTGTTTCGAATCCGCGAGCCCGAAATCTACAGCTAGCACGATAGGACCTCTTCCTTCAGGAGTAAGAACATTGCCTATACCCCCGTTGAACAAATGGCCTGGGTCGCTGAACGTAACTCCAACCACAAAAAGCAACGATATCGGCAGTGCACCGATAAAATCAGTTTGCGATAACTGGCTTGGCAATCCATCCCTAATTACTGTCATCTGTGGTGCTTTATCTTGCGTAAGTGTCGCAATTTGAATAGGTCCCCCCACAAATTGCTCGATTCTCGGATCTGCCGCAGTCTTTTGTTCTAACTCTGTTGCGACAGATACCATCTCTGCTTGGGACAGAGACTCTCCCCCATTCCGTGTTTTGCTCTCCGCATACATGTTCATAGCAGGGCTTAACAAGCCGGACTGTTCGGGATGCTCGAGAATGGGTTCCGCAATGTCTGGTATACCCCGAACAACGTATTTCAGTTCTTGATCAACTGTTACTACCGGGTGGGGCTGTACAAGAAAAACCGACATGGGTCCCGCCTCTGGTGGTACAAGGTCCACTTGAGCAATGTACGCCTTGGTCTTGTAGAATCCCGCTACAGTTATTTCTATAATGTTGCTATTGCTCTGTCTGCCAGCAAGTCGATCCAGCAGCACAACAGCGTTGAGGATATAGCTAAACTCAGTCGCGATGCTCTTGGCTTTTTCCTCTGGAGACAGGAGGCTTAACCTACCGGCACTCCTTCGCAAATATTCAGCCATCATTGCAGGAATTGCCATGAAGGCTGGGGCAAAAGCGGCCCTATCAGCAGGGTCTCCGACCACCGGTCCTGAATCGCTGTACCAGCCCGCAATGGTGCAGATCGTGCGATCGTCAATCTTGAAAAGCTTTTGTGCGTTGTCGAAGGGTTGTCGGTGTTCTATTGGATCACCGATGGTGAGACGGCTGTCGGTTACAGCAACGATCCCGAATTTATTGGCGAGAATGATGTTGATTGTGCCGTGAGAGTTGAATCTTAACGATGGAGCCGTTTCACAATACCCAGAAAAGCAGTAGATAAGAATGATTGCAACCAGCAGAAGAATTTTCCGCATTTTCCCTCCTTGCCTACCAGGGGCTTTTTCCGCTCAAATGAGTGGCACGCCTGCCCTTGTACGCATCCGTAGAATCACAGCTAAAAGCATTCCGAAACTCCAGAATAGATGCTTAGTATGCGCTCCCTATCGTGCAAGTGAAGCGAGAACCACTACATCTTGTATTCTACTGGCCAACTGGGCACACGATGCGCGGCCGCCCCGGGCGGGGAAAGGTGCCCCACATTTGAGCGCACCGAAAATTAAAACATGATCAACCGCGCCAGATGTGGAATTCACCAGTCTCCCGTCCGCACCCTAATCCCTGTGCCCTAACCCCGCCACCCATCTCAGGCATAATCGAGAAGATGCCTCCCCTCTGGAAACCGGAAAGCTGGCCCTCCCGTCTGGCCGAGCTCGAAGCCCGCACCGGCGACCTCAAAGAAGCACCCCTCCGCCGCGATGTCCGCTCCCTCGGCACCCTGCTCGGCGAAGTCCTCCGCGAACAAGCCGGCGAAGACCTCTACACCAAAGTCGAAGAACTCCGTCAAAACGCCATTCGCCGCCGCGAAGCCCAAAGCGAAGGCCACATCGACGAAGCCGAAACCCTCATGCAGAAAGCCGTCTTCGACATCAGCGGCTTCTCCGTCGAGCAGGCCTACCAGCTCAGCCGCGCCTTCGGCTTCTATTTCGAACTCATTAACCTCGCCGAAACCAACCACCGCAAACGACGCCGCCTTTCGAGCGCCGTCACCGGAGACACCCACTCCCAACGCGGCACCCTCCGCGGAACCCTCAGCGCCATGAAGCAAGCCGGCATCTCCGCCGAAAAAGCCCTCGAGTGGCTCAACCGCATCTGTGTCATCCCCGTCTTCACCGCCCATCCCACCGAAGTCGCCCGCCGCTCCATCATGTTCAAGCGCCGCCGCATCGGCAACCTCCTCGAGCAGCTCGACGAAATTCCCATCGCCGACGAAGACCTCGACCGCATGCAGCAGGAACTTACCGCCGAGATCACTGCCCTCTGGCAAACCGACGAAGTCCGCAGCCGCAAGCCCACCGTTTACGACGAAATCCAGATGGGACTCGACTTCTACGAGTCTTCCCTCTTCGCTACCCTCACCCCCCTCTATCGCGAAATCGCCAGCGCCCTCGCCACCGAATACTCGCTCGATATCGAACTCGCCGACCTCCCGCTGCTATTAGGCTTCGGCTCCTGGATCGGCGGCGACCGTGACGGCAATCCCTTCGTCACCCCCCAAATCACCCGCGACGCCATCCAGTTAGCCCGCACCCACTTACTCGAGGAATACCGTCGTCAGATCCAGTTAGTCATCGACTTACTGACTGCCTCCACTCAACAGGCGCAAGTAAGTGACGATCTTCGCCAGCGCCTCTCCGAATACATTGCCACCCTCCATCTCCCCGAGGAACAGGTCTTCGGTGCCCAGTTTGAATACGAAAGCTATCGCCGCTTCCTGGCTTGTGTTCTCTCGCGCCTCGAAAAAACCCTCTCCGCCACCCACAACTCCGGAGACGAAGCCCCAATCCTCGCCGCACTCCCCGCCTACGAGTCCGTCCGCGAATTCCTCAGCGATCTCACCCTCGTCCGCGCCAGCCTCATCGAAAACCGCGGCCTCCGCCTCGCCGAAACCCTCGTCGATCCGCTCTTGCTCCTCGCCCGCACCTTCGGCTTCCACCTCCACACCCTCGACATCCGCCAGCACGCCAAACTCCAGGCCGCCGCGCTCAAAGAAGCAGCCGCATGGTCCAGCCACGCCGCCAGCAAAGGTCAACTCCCAGCCCCGTTAAGCGCACCATCCACCGACGTCATCGAAACCTTCCGCGCCATCGCCGACATCAAATCTCAAGGCTCCCCCGAAACCATTCGCTGCTGCATCGTCAGCGGAGCTACCAGCGTCCACGACATCGTCAACGTCGTCTGGCTCGCCCGCCTAGCCGGAGTTCGCGTCGAAGGTACCGAAGCAGATCCCGGCCTCATGCCCGTCCCCCTCTTCGAATCCATCGAAGACCTCCAGAACGCCCCCGAAATCTGCCGCAGCCTCTGGACCAGCCCGGAGTACAAAACCCTCCTTGATTCCTGGCGCCGCCGTCAGGAAGTCATGCTCGGCTACTCCGACTCCAATAAAGATGGAGGCATGCTCACCAGCACCTGGGAAATCTTTCGCGCCCACCGCGCCCTCCACGAAGTCGCCAAAGAATGTAACGTCCATCTCCGCCTCTTCCACGGACGCGGCGGCACCGTCGGCCGCGGCGGTGGCCCTACCCACCGCGCCATCTTCGCCCAGCCCTTCGGTGCCTTCGAAGGCGAAATCCGCATCACCGAGCAAGGCGAAGTCCTCAACTGGAAGTACTCCGACGTCATCCTCGCCGAGCGCAATCTCGAGCTCATGATCGCCGCCTGCCTCGACGCCCTCGCCCGCCCCAACGCCCTCAACCCCAACGGCCACCGCACCGGAATCCTGCTCCACGAATGGGAAGCCGCCCTCAACGAACTGTCCCGCCAAGCCTTCGACTTCTACCGCGCCAACATCATCGACGACCCCGAAGTCCTCCAATACTTCGAAGCCGCCACTCCCGTCGGCGAACTCGAAAACGCCAAAATCGGCTCTCGCCCCGCCCGCCGCAAAGGCGCGCTCGACTTCAGCAATCTCCGTGCTATCCCGTGGGTCTTCGGCTGGACCCAAAGCCGTCTCCTCGTCCCCGGCTGGTTCGGCGTCGGCCACGCCCTCCATCACTACGCTCAGACTTCCGCTGGCCTCGACCTCCTCCGCACCATGATGAAAGAGTTCCCGCTCTTCATCGACCTCATTCGCAACGTCGAAAACGCCATGGCCAAAGCCGATCTCGGCATCGCCCGCCTCTATTCCGAACTCGCCCCCAACAAGGCCATCCGCGACCGCGTCTTCTCCAAAATCGAGGCCGAATTCCACCAAACCCTCGACGCCGTCATGCTCGTCACCGGCCAGACCGAACTCCTCGAAACCAACCAGGTCCTCGCCCGATCCATCCGCCTCCGCAACCCTTACGTCGACCCCATGAGCCTCATCCAGGTCGACCTCCTCCGCCGCAAGCGCGCCGGCGAAGACACACCCGCCGTCAACCGAGCCATCGCCGGTACCATCAACGGAATCGCCGCCGGCCTAAGAAACACCGGCTAGTTATGATGAGTCTGAGCCACTGGTTCTCGAAGGGGCACGGCTTCAGCCGTGCCATAGAAACCCCAAAAAATAGCTCCGGCTTCAGCCGCCGAGGGAATGCGAGTCCCGCGTTCAGTGCTTCCTTAAGTTGCATTTCGGAACCGGCAAACCCCTGCACTCCCATTCTGAAACCATCCAGGCCAAATAAGTCCTAACAAGCAGGCCAATCATCGGTCTGCAAGCTATCCTCTCTCCATGGACGGCGCACAAACCGGAACGGAAACCTCAGGTCTCGGCCCCAAAGCCGACAACCTCGATGTCGTATTAGGCCGATTTCAAAACTGGGCAAAAGCTCAGCGGATCAAGCCCGGCAAGGCCGCTGCACAAGCCACAAAGCTCCCCGCCGAGGTCCGCGAAATCTCCTACGAACAAGCCCTGCGCGCCAGCAGCTACCGCCGCCCCGCCCACCCGCCAACTGACACCACTTACGTCGGCCCACTCCCGCCCGAAATCAAAACCGACCCCAACCCCAAAGCCACATCTCCAGTCGCTCAGCCGCTAATAGTCAATGTGCCAGAAGACAATTCCAGCCCCGTCGCAACAATTCCGGGCACTCCACAGAAAGAAGACTCCGAATACCTCAACCAACGCGGCCCCGAATTCCGCTTCACCGCCGCGGCCCAGGCAATCGCACAAGACGCGGCCACACCTAATTCCGTCTCGGAAGCCTCGCCACTCGCTGCATCGCCCACCCATGCACAGCGCCAAACCACCGCTCGAGGCTCAAAGTCGCCAGCCGCCGATCCCGCGCAAGCCGAAACTCAAGCCGTCCAAACGAAGTCGGCCAAGCCCGCGCCATCCTCGGCAAAGAAGCCCCACCCCGCCAAACGACCAGTCCAGAAATCACGAAAAGCCGGAAGCCAAGCCAAGGCAGCCAAGTCGGTCGTCCCCGGCGTCGCCGGCATCGCCGCCAAGCCCAACGAAATCAACGCACGGCAGACCGCACCCGAAGCCCACGACCACCAGCCCAGCGAATCAAACTTCCCTGAGGCCCTCAAGAACGCCATCACCGTCGGCACTCCCAAACCAACCCCCAGCACCCCGGTCCTGAACATCACCGTCGAACGCGGCCCGGTCAACTCCCTAACCCTCCGCATATCCGACCAAGAAAAAACTCGACTCGAAACAGGTGCCGCCCGCGCCAACCTCGCCCTGTCCGACTACCTATTGCAATGCGCCCTCGGTGCCGAACAAACCCCAACCCACGACCGCATCGCACAAACCGACCTCTCCGAATCCATCTACCTCCGCCAATACGCCCTCGGCGTCGACGAACTCCGCGGCCAAATGAAGCTCGCGCTCTCCCGCCTCAATCGCCAGCATCCCCAAAACACCCTACCGCCTCCCGCCAAACGGAAACTCTCCGCCCTGCCGGCCATCCTCGCCGGCTTTGCCATCCACTCACTCCGCCGCCTCCGAAGAAACTCCACAGAACCTCCCTCAGTCATTCCCCGCTAGCCAAAGATTTCATATGAATATCCCGTGATTCTGGCCGAGTGTCGGGCTATGCCCTACGGCCATATTTCTTCACTTCTTGAACGAGCTTCCGACTCACCGCACTAGATAAGATTCGAAATCGATGCGACGTCTTCATGGCAGCAAGTCTATGGCGTCACCGGTTCCATGGCCCTGCTGAGGATTCCCAGTGAATCGAGAAAATCGCAGCGCTGACAGCCTGAATCTTGAAGCTGAATAACTCGCCATCCCGATGAGTCCCCGCGCTCAATCCACATCACGGTGGAGGCACAACTCCATCTCAGGTTGGAAGACAGCCATTCGCCCGTATCGCTAGATTTGCGCAGCTAAGTCTGTGTGTGGTTTCAAGCGACGACTTAGCGCGTAGAGAGACCGCACCGTCTCGAGACAAGCGATCGGAGTAAGAAAAAAATGAAAAGAAGTCTTGCACTACTTTTGTGGTTGGCCAGCAGCGTTGCGTTTTGTCAGCTCCCTACCAGCACTCTCATCGGAAGGGTCAGCGACCCTCAACAAGCGAGTGTTGTATCGGCGAAAGTAACTGTCACCAATGACGCCCATGATGTTTCGCTCACCACGACGACCGACAGCGAAGGCCGCTACTCGTTCCCATTGCTCAAAGTGGGCACGTACAGTCTCAGCGTTCAAAGTCCCAACTTCGCCGAGACTCGCGTGTCTGCGCTCGCCCTCGAGGCAGGAAAGATACAGACCTGCGACGTTTCTCTTGTACTAGCCAGTGCGAAAGAATCCGTCGTCGTCAATGCTGTGAACCAGTCGATCGACACCTCGCAATCGATGATCCAGGGTCAGATCAATTCCAAAGCCATCGAAAGCATCCCGCTTAACGGCAGAAACTTCCTCGAACTCGCCTACCTGATTCCCGGCAATCGCCCTGCCCCGACCTTCGATCCCACCAAGACCAACACGCTCGAGGTAAGCTCCGCGGGAGGCTTCGGCCGAGGCGGCAACATCACCGTCGATGGCGGCGACAACAACGACGAAGTCGTCGGTGGCACGCTCGCCAATTTCCCCGAAGATTCGATCCAGGAATTTCAGATCGCCACCGCGCGATTCACCTCCGAGGTCGGCCGCTCCGGCAACAGCATCGTGAACATCATCACCAAGACGGGCACCAACAGCCTCCACGGCTCTCTCTTCTTCTTCGAGCGAAATCGCAATCTCCAGGCCCTTCCCGCCACCTTCGAAAGAGGCTTGCCCACACCGCCATTCGATCGCGAGCAATACGGCGGAT
>Ga0302326_10016155_pt1 | contig 15636 bp, 13 predicted proteins | sample Palsa_T0_3_FD_202264 | JGI IMG/M metagenome (GOLD analysis project Ga0302326, IMG submission 202264) | Peat permafrost microbial communities from Stordalen Mire near Abisko, Sweden - Palsa_T0_3 | ecosystem: Environmental > Terrestrial > Soil > Palsa > Peat permafrost | place: Sweden: Abisko...
AAGGAATACCAGATGGGCCCAAAATCGCCATGATCCGTGGGTGGCGGCGTGTTTGTGTTCGGGTTTTCATGGAACAAAACGTTGTTCTCTGGTCCGGGATTGCTGGTGGAATGATCGCTCTCAGCTTTCCGCGTATCTTCGCGCTGCTGCGCGTCGGCCGTGAATCCGGTGAGCGCGGCCGTTGCCACAGCGACGGACCCAGCGCCTAAGAAGATCCTCCTCGAGACTGCCTGCACGGTTGGGGTGTTGTTGCTTTGACTGGTCATCGTCCGTTCTCCTGCTTCGTGTGCGCTTGCTACGTCTATTGGAGAGGCGGGTGGGTAGATCGGTCCAATCGTATGTTCCGCATTCAGTGATGGGCTTGGCCGAATACCATTAATGCTGTTGGCAAAACTTCTCTGCTGCGTGCATGAAGGATTCGACCAGGGAAGAGTTATCGAGCCTTCTGACAGCAATGGCTATCTCTGATAGTCCTGCGGACGCGGGGAGCGGTTTCATCAGAACATTTCGTGACTGGGCGAGGACAACCGACCTGGGCAAAATGGCAATGCCCACACCGGCGCCTACCAGCGCGATCGCTGTATACATTTCCCCGGTTTCCTGGACAATCTCCGGGCTAAATCCTTCCTGGGTGCACATCTGGATGACCGCATCGTAGAATCCCGGAGCCCAGCGCCGACCATAGGCCACAAAGTGCTCATTCTGTAATTGGACAAGGCGAATCTGCGTCTCGTTTGCCAATGGATGCCCATGGGGAAGGACCACGACAAAGGGCTCGCGATGGATCACCCGGATCGTCAACTGGTCATGGGAAAGCGGCAGGCGGACGAACCCCACATCGATGGATTCGCTTAGGAGGCCTTTGACCTGGCTACTCGTTCGAAGGTTCGTCAGGTCGAGCGAGACAGCGGGAAATTCGCTGCGGAATGCCACCACGATGCCGGGAACAATCTCCAGGGCGGCAGAGGACACGAAGCCGATGCGTAATCTGCCGATTTCACCGCGCGCCGCCTTCTGCACGCGCTCGACCGCTTGTTTGGCGCGGGCCAAGGTTGCCCTGGCTTCGGCCAGAAACACGATTCCCGCACCGGTCAGTTTCACCGAGCGCCGATCTCGAGTGAGCAGCGGTACGCCCAGCTCTTCTTCCAGCTTTTGTATTTGTTCGGTAAGCGCAGATTGCGAAAGATGGAGCAAGCGGGCTGCGCGAGTGAAGCTCAGCTGCTCCGCCACAGCGACAAACGACTTTAGATTTTTCAACTCCATGCTGTGGCTTATTATTCCATTCAGAAGATGAACGAGCTAAGCGGAAAAGTTGCTCTGGTTACGGGAGGCAGCCGGGGTATTGGCCGCTCCATCGCGTTGTCACTGGCAGCAGCCGGCGCCGACATCGTTATCAACTTCCTCACCCACACGGTGGAGGCCCAGGGCGTCGAAGCAAAGATTCGAGCATCAGGGCGGCGCTCTCTCTGCGTGCAGGCCGACGTTTCTGTAGCCAGCGAGGTAGAGCGGCTCGCCCATGAAGTGCACGGGGCGATGGGGACGGTCGATATCCTGGTGAACAACGCGGGCATCGCCCGCCAACAGTCGCTGGACCAGGTCACGGAGAGCGATTGGGACGAGTTGATGGCGGTCAATCTGAAGTCCTGCTTCCTGGTTACGCAAGCGTTTCTTCCCGCGATGCGCATGCGTAAGTGGGGCCGGATTATCAATATCTCCTCAGTGGCGGCGCAGATAGGAGGGGTGGTTGGCCCACACTATGCCGCATCCAAGGCCGGCATGCTGGGACTGACACACTACTACGCCCGCCACCTGGCGACGGAGGGGATTACGGTGAATTCGATCGCTCCCGCTCTCATTGAAACCGATATGACGCGCACAAATGTGAAGGCCAGCCCTGCGAATATTCCGATGGCCAGGTTCGGCTCAGTGGAAGAAATCGCAGATATTGCAGTCTTGCTGGCGACGAACGGTTATATCACCGGACAGACGATCAATGCTAACGGAGGCTGGGTCATGAGCTAACACAGAACATCTCACGACCCGGCCGTTCCGAACGCCGCCCGAACGATCCTGCGACCCTGGTTTGAGTCAGCAAGTGATCAGCTTCCAGATTCCGCCAACCATACGCGCGATGCCGAACACAATAGGGCCGTAGCTCACGATAAAAAAACCACCCGGAGCGATTGCCATCGTAATGCCGGTGATTGCCACGCCGACGAGGAAGAGTAAAAATCCACTCCAAATCTGCTTTGCGGCGGCTACGCGCAGCAAGCTCTTCATGGGATAAGCGGCTGGAGCCGCGACGAGTTCAGGGCCCACGTGGGAGGAATCTGCGTGGACCGCGTTTGCTGTTGGTGCGTACATGGGAATTCTCCTATTCCTTCAATTTGGCGGCGTTGTTTCCGCCCAATCTCAAAGGCGAAAGCCCACAGGGAATCTGCTCACTATTTTGGAAAATTGTGGAAGGGACGAGTTTTCAGCGGGTTCGGACGAGTATTGCGGGTACCCATCGTTCGCGTTTTTTGCGAAGGGTGCACCTCAACGAAAGGTGTCGATTGGGGTTCCAAGGTATGCAGGTCGAAAGCGGTGGTATCCCACATCTCGCGAAAAACGAGCGAGATATGGGGCACCCCCTGATTCGTGGTTGGGGGAGATTCCAAAGGGGAAAGCTAGTGCGATTAGGGGAAGGATTCTCCCACCAGCTCTTCGCTCTTCTGCCACAGCGCGTCGGCGGTGGCTGGATCCAGGGCATAACCGCGTACCCCTTCGGTGATGGCACTAATGGTCACATCGTCGGGTACGATATTGCCGACGTGGCAGTTCTCGCAATAGCGGCCCCCGATCGCGTCCGCTGGAGCAACCAGGCCGGCCCATACGGAAGTTGCGGCCCCCTGGGGAATCGTCTTCCACTGGAAGGGTCCCTTGCCCTCCGCAGCAAGCTGCTGGTTGATCTGGTCGATCATTCCCTGTACCCGGCTGTGGTCCATGTGGCGGCCCAACTCGGTTTGTATTGCTCCCGGATGGACCGCCGCAGCACGTACGCCACGCGCGCGGTGTCGTCGATCAAAGGCGACAGCAAAGAGAATATTCGCCGTTTTCGATCGGCCGTAAGCAACAAATGGTTCATAGGGTGTGCGTTCGAAATTCGGATCCTCTAGGTCGACGTTGGCAAAGCGATGACCTGCCGAGGACAAGTTGATCAACCGCGATCCGGCTCTCATCAGCGGCGCAATGCGGTTGATCAGGACAAAGTGGCCCAGATGATTGGTTCCGAACTGGGTTTCGAAGCCGTCCGCAGTGTGGCCGAAGGGAGTGGCCATCACGCCCGCGTTGGCGATGACCACGTCAAACGGTTCAGCCTTCGCCAGCAGCTCGTCTGCACAGGCGCGCACACTCTTAAGGTCCGCAAGGTCGAGTGCGACCAACGTTAAGCTTCCACCATGGGCGGCAGCGGCAGCTTCCGCCTTGGTCAAATCGCGCGCCGCACCGACAACGTGCGCGCCATGCGCGACCAGAGAGCGCGCTGTTTCTACGCCGATTCCAGCAGAAACTCCCGTGACGAGGATCCTTTTGCCTTGCAGATTGACACCGGTCAAGACATCATCCGTGGTTGAGGTCGCTCCGAATAGGTTTGCCATTCTTTTCCTCCGGCTGATAAAACGGAGAGTGTCTCCGTTAAATAACTGATGAGCGGAAGCTGTCTCCGGTCGCATGTTTCTCTGCTTATGGTCAAAAAGAATGCAAGGTCGGCTCAGCGAAAGCCCCGCGCGGATGCGCAGCGCAATCGCGAACGCATTCTGGAGATTGCGAAGGCCGCCTTCACCCGGTCAGGGGCGAACATCAGCCTGGACGACGTTGCTAAACAGGCGGGCATTGGAGCTGGGACGCTGTACCGGCACTTTCCCACACGGGATGCACTGCTTGAGGCGGTCTATCGCACCGAGGTGGAAAAGCTGGCCGCAGCCGAGCGGGAGCTAGCCGCGAAATTGCCTCCGATTGTTGCTCTGCGGGCGTGGATGCTGCTCTTCGTGGATTACATCGCGGCTAAGCAGATTATCGCGCCCGCGCTGAACACGCTCGTGGGAGGACCGTCGAAGTTGTTCGAAGCATCCGGTGCTCAGATCAAAGGAGCAATTCATGCCTTGGTGGAGCGCGCGATCGAGAGCGGTGACATACGTCCTGACCTCGATCCCCTCGATTTGCTGCGAGCTCTTGTCGGGGTATCGAATGTAGCGTCCGTTCCGGACTGGGCGCAAAGCGCGAGAAGACTGGTGGAAATCCTGATCATTGGTTCGCGACCACAGGACATCCACTAGAAGTGGGATAACCTTTACAAGAACCAGGTGAAAGGAATACCGAGGATGGAAATCAAGAAGAGTGGCTCACAACCTTCGGGCAAGGGACCAGCAGATTGGTTCACGGGAACAGTGCGGATCGATCCGCTCTTCCAGGCGCCCGATCCTGCCCGTGCCGTAGGAGCCAGCGTCACGTTCGAGCCCGGGGCGCGCACTGCGTGGCACACGCATCCACTCGGTCAGACCCTGATCGTCACGGCCGGCCTGGGTAGGGCCCAACGCGCAGGAGGCCCGGTTGAGGAGATTCGGCCTGGTGACGTGGTGTGGTTCTCAGCAAACGAGAAACACTGGCACGGAGCTTCACCAGCGACAGCCATGACGCACATCGCGATCCAGGAGAAGCTCGATGGCAAGACGGTCGACTGGTTGGAACATGTGAGTGAGGAGCAGTATCAGGGGTGATCCCCTATTTCGGCGTCAGCTTCAACAGCCTGCTGGTGGGCGGGGTGTTGTCACGGACCCCCTGGAAGCCCATGTCCGCCAGCACGTAGACAGCGCCGTCCGGCCCAACCCGGACATCGCGAATGCGGGCATGCAGGTCGGTCAGCAGAGCTTCTTCCGCAACAATTTTGTCGCCTCTGAGGGTAAGCCGGTCGAGCAGCGAACCACGCAATCCTCCGACAAAGACGCTGTTCTTCCACTCCGGAAATAATGTGCCCTGATAGAAAGCCAGGCCCGAGGGCGCGATGATCGGATCCCAGTAGTAGACCGGCTGCTCCATGCCGTCTTTCGCGGTGATACCCGCACCGACGGGAACGCCGGAGTAGTCGATGCCGTGGGTGATCACCGGCCAGCCATAATTCTTTCCTTTCTCGATGAGGTTCAGTTCGTCGCCACCGCGCGGACCATGCTCGGTCTCCCACAAGCGACCCGTTGCCGGATCGAACGCCAGGCCTTCCTGGCTGCGCTGGCCGATAGCCCAGATTTCCGGAAGCGCGCCCGGCGTTTGGGCAAATGGGTTGCCAGGTGCGGGCTTGCCATCAGGCGTGATGCGGATGACCTTGCCTAGATCCGTGTCCAGTTTCTGCGCGACGTCCCAGGGCGTTGCGCCAGCGTCGTCGCGGTCACCGATTACCACGAAGAGATTGCCGTCGTGACCGATTGCAATGCGCCCTCCACTTTTCGCACCAGCGGCCAGGTTCGGTCCGTTCGGCAACGCCGGAGTGCTGCGGAAGATGACCTGCACATCGGTTAAGCGGCCGTTGTCGAGCCGCGCTCGAGCAACGTTGGTATTCCCCATGGTCCTATTGGAATACCCGAAGAAGGTGAAGAAGATGCGGTGATTGGCGGCGAAGTGGGGATCGAGCACCACGTCGAGAAGGCCGGTTTCGGAGTCAGAGGACAGACCGGAAAGGCCGGGGAGTGGATCCGACAAAACTCCCTGCTGGTCAACGATACGAAATGCGCCGGGCAATCTTTCGGTGACAAGAATCTTTTCGTCGGGAAGAACGGCAAGCGCCCAGGGGGCATGCAGTGCGCTGGTCAGAGTCGTAACGGTGTACGGCGCGGTTGTGTGATAAGGAGCTCGCGTTTGTTCCGGGAAGAGAGGCTTATCGTCACTTTTTTCCGGCGGCCTCGGATCGATCGGCTGACCCTCGGTCGTGGAGTAGACCGGGTAGATGAGTGGCAGCCGACTGGGCGGTGGCGTCGCAGCCGGCGTTTGGGCAGTAACTATCGTAGGAACGGCCAGGCAAGCCAGGCAGGCAGTGATCAAGTGGCTTCTCATTAGGTGCTTCCCATGTCCGTTCTCTGTTTCCACCAACAGAACCCAGGGCTGAAGAGTCCGCGTGAGAACTCCAGAATTTGGGAAGGTCGAGGGGCGCACCGCAGATCCCTCGGCTTCGCTCGGGATGACAATTCATCTTGGAAACTATACTTAGCGTTCCCAGACAAAATTGTCATCCCGACCGGAGCGTACCCGGATTTCCTGCCACGCGGCACTAGACAAGGCCGCGTATGCGCCCTTCCGTAAAGAAGGGCGCATGGATTGCAAAAACGCCACCAGGTCCAACAGGAAATCCGGGGTAGCGCAGTGGAGGGATCTGCGGTGCGCCCCTCGGCCCTCCCAAATTCTGGAGTTCTCACGCAAACACGAAAGCCCGTACCTTCCGCTGGACTAAAGTCCAGCTCCCCTCTGCTAAAGCAGAGGGCTCCCACCGGTGCCCCACATCCGCTGAAAACCGCAAGCTTTCGGCCGTTAAGCGACGTGTTGGGCGAGATAGCCCTGGATCTCGGAAAACTCCTCGTCTGATAAGCGGAATGTCTCCGCGGGAATTACGCCCTCTATCTGCTTTGCGCTACGCCCACCGACGATGGCCGCAGTGATCGCTGAGTGATGCAGGCTCCAGGCAATCGCCACAACGCCTGCACTCACACCATGCTTAGCGCCTATCTTCGCGAGAAAGTCCGCAACCGCCAGATTCCGCGAGAGCAGCGGCTCCTGATAGTTCTTTGCATTGCGGCGAAAATCGTCACTCGGGAAATTGGCAACACGATCCTTGGTCATGGCACCAGTCAATAGACCGGAATGCATCGGAGCGTAATTGATTACACCGATATTATTCTGCTCGCAAAATGGCAGGATGGCTGGCTCAACCGCGCGATTCAACATCGAGTAGGGTGGTTGGTTCGAGGTTATCGGAGCAATCTTCATGGCGCGCTTCATCTGGTCCACACTGAAGTTTGAGACGCCGATCCAACGAACCTTGCCCTGCTTTTGCAAGTCGGCCATCACGCCCCAGGCCTCTTCGATTTCTTCATCCGGCTTAGGCCAATGGACCTGGTAGAGATCGATCACTTCTACCGCGAGACGGCGAAGGCTGTCCTCGGCCTCGCGGCGAATTTGTTTGAGACTATTGTTGACCTCGCGCTTCTCGTCCCACACCAGGCCGCATTTCGTAAAGATGTATGGTTTATGAGAAGTCTTCTTCAGCGCGCGCGCAACTACCTCCTCGGAATGTCCCAGGCCATAGACTGCCGCCGTATCAATCCAGTTGATACCGAGATCCAGCGCTTTGTGAATTGCGGCAATTGAATCGTTATCGTCCTGCGGTCCCCAGGAAAATTGCCAGTTGTCACCGCCGATTGCCCATGAGCCAAACCCGATCGGAGTCAGTTCCAGGTCCGAGTTGCCAAGCTTCTTTTTTTTCATTGCCTGCTTCATCAAACTATTCTTACCGTCCCGGTGTGAGGATTAGATTCGTTGAACCAGTTTACGTGAGGAAGACGTGTGTTCCGGCATTCCTTCGAGGGTGTAACGCCAGCGCTAAAGCGCGTGAGCCTAGTTGACGCTCCTTCCCCCGCTTCCTGATGACCCCCGACGGCCTGTTGTAGCCCCGGAAAGTTGTACGCTACTTAATCTCCGCACTCCAGTCTTAAGGTCATAATAGTAGACAGGAAAGTCCCAGCCATGTTGTGAGGGATGTCCAAATGTCTACGCATATCCTGCCGGCTCAGCCGTCCTTACCCAGCAAGACAGCTGAAGCTACGCACGTTCAGCGTAAGATCTCTTTCGAAGTCATTGCTCTTGGCTTCATCATCGTTCTCTGCGCCTCGCTGAGGTTCTACCATCTCGGGGCGGCCTCGCTGTGGAGTGACGAGATCTTTTCGCGGTATTACCTGGATATCTTCGGGCTGCATTACGTGCTGACGGATGGTTTATCCAGGGAGACAAATCCTCCGACCTACTATCTATTGCTTCGCGGCTGGATTGCCCTGTTCGGCGACGGTGAGGCTGCGCTGCGCTCGTTGTCCGCTGCCGCCTCCATTCTCTGCATCCCTGTAACCTATTTACTGGGTCGCGAGCTGGGCGGGAAGTCGCGAGGTATAGCCGGCGCTCTGCTCTTCGCGCTTTGCCCGGCAAGCCTGTATTTCGCTCAAGAGACCAGGGTGTATGCACTACTCATGTTCGTCGCCACGGTCCTTCTGTGGGCTGCCGCTTTGTACCAACGCGATCCGCGCTCAGTGAAAGCAACCACTCTCTACTTTTTGTCAGCTACTCTCTGTCTCTATCTCCATGCCACTGGATTGTTGCTGGTCGTAGCGTGCTGGGGTGCGGTATGGCTCTATTTTCTGAGTAATGGCGCCAGCACCCGCCAGGCACGCTTCAAGTGGATGGTATTGAACGGGTTTGTTCTGTTGCTGGGGTTGCCTTATTTCCTGCATGTGTTCACCGCGAGCCACACGGGCATCATTGATTACATGCCACCGGCAGGCATCCATCAGTTCGTCTATTGTGCTTCCCTGGTTGTCAGTGGGATGGTTACACCTTATCCGTGGCCGGGGTTTCTTTTGGCGGCCGCGATGTTCCTAACCCTTGCGGTTTCCGTATGGCTTCAACCGCTCTCTCGCCGCGCGAGTGTCACCCTTATCGGCGTGCCTTGCCTTTTCATCGCACTCGTACTGCTGGTGAGTTTTCGTCGTCCGATCCTGATGCCGCGGATTCTTGTCTGGACGGTCGTGCCGCTTTGTCTAATTGCCGCGAACCAAATTTTGGCCGCTGGACGAGCGAGGTTTGCTGTTCTGCTCGGCCTGGTTGCTACGTTCGGAACAGGCCTGTACTTCCAGGTGACAGCGCCGAACAGCGACAAGGAGCCCTGGCGAGAGATTTCGCGGGAACTCGGACCTGAGCTTGATCAAGCAGATCTGGTGGTGCTTAGTCCGGTTTCCAATCCAATGGTGCTGCGCTACTATGCGCCGCGCGTGAAGAATGTGCGTCTCTGGGATGAGTCAGTCAATCCGACGATCATGAGCGATGCGGCGAAACGCCTGCACATCGCGTCGATATCAGAGCCGGAGATTCTGCAGGCGATCCAAACGAAACACTCGGTTTGGGTGTTGTCGCATTCGTTTGATCTGGATCGCGTCAATGATCTTCGCAGCCAGGTTCCGGCCACGGTTTTCCGGGAGTGGTTCTGCGGGAAAGTGCCCTGTGCAGCCGCGGCGGGTTGGCAGCCGCTGCCACAACTCCCCGCTCCAGGTTTGTCTAAATAGACCGCGAGCGGAAACTCACGTCGCAGGCTCCTGGTCGATCGAGCCCCCCTCCCACATGGTGGCTGGCGCCGGCCTGTTCGATTCGCGGATGCGCCGCCAGGTCACGATCGTATTTACACCGTAGTTCCAGACTGAGCTGATTGCGAGGCCGGAAAGACCGGCTACATACCAGGGCAGGCCGGCAGCCAGCAGGCGGTCCGCGAAACTCAAATTGATCAACACGCCCAGCGTGCAGGCCGCGTAGAAGATAACCAGTCCCCGCAGCAGCGCATTTCCTTTCAACCTGCGATCGCGGAAGGTGACCACGTTATTCAGGAAGAAGTTAAACATCATTGCGCAGAGCGTCGCGACCACTTGCCCGGATACAAAGGCCGCCGCGTTGAAAAGGTGGAAGATTCCCAGGATAGATAAGTGAATCAGAAAACCGATTGAGCCCACGCAAACAAACAGTACAAAACGGGTGGGGAGGAAGCGGCCCACAAACTTGTCGATAATCAAAAAAAGGTATTCCAGCTCTACGTTGACATCGAGCTTGCTTTCTCCGGCCACTCGATTGCGAAATCGATAGGGCACTTCAGCGATCCGGGGTGGAGTTGGACTCGAGGCCAGAATGTCCACGAGAATTTTGAACCCTGTTCCTGTCAGCTGAGACACTGCGGCTCTGAAAAATTGGCTGTCTACAATGAAGAATCCGCTCATGGGATCTGTAACATTGCAATTGCAGACCAGCTTGCTGACTCGGGAGCCAAGGTCGCTCAGGCGAACCCGCTCCTTTGCGAAATCGCCCATGCTCCCGCCCTGGGTTTTTCTACTGGCGACGACAACGTCCAAACGGCCCGATTGCAGGATATGAAGCATTTCAGGCAAGACTGTTTCGTCATGCTGCATGTCAGCGTCCATGACGGCGACGCTCGGAGCCGGGCTAGCCATCATTCCCTCGATGCATGCAGAAGACAGCCCACGCCGCCCGACGCGTTCCAGCACTCGTATATGTGGATGGAACAGTGCACGCGCACGGATTGCGTCTGCAGTGTGGTCCGGTGAGTGATCGTCCACAAAGATCACTTCCCAATTGATCCCCTGAAGAGTCGCTTCAAGGGCGGCCAGAAGGGGAGCGACGTTCTGCCGCTCTTTGTAAGTGGGTATTACTACGCTGAGTTCGAGGGGGCGTCCTTGAATTGTTGCTGCCGTTTGCGCAGACAAGTGCTCGGTGACGCTAGCCATGCCAAAGTCTCCACTCTCAAATGGGGCCCGGGTAGGGGACTTAGGGGAACTTAGGGGATTGGTGCCTGGGGTGGGCTATAGAGACTTAGGACGTGATTCGTGCGATCTCAGTACGGAGTGTGTACTCTGGATCCAGCATTCTCAATAACAGACTGTGTCTCGCATGACCCTCCCGTAACCTCGCGGGCGGTTACTGCGGTGACGGCCCATGCAAGTTTTCGATTGCCGGAGGTTAGGATGGAGTGCAGCGGTTGAAGCACTTCGCGCGCGGGCCCGGACGCTGACAAAGCGGATATTAAGTTCGTCAGCGCCCGGTCACAGAGCGGCTAACCGACTTCCTGTAGAGTTTTGCTCTTGGATTGAATCGCACCCAGCAGTTTCTGCCAGGAGTCATCGAACGAGCTGGCACCTTCCGATTGCAGGTCGGCTGCAAGCTTGCCGAGATCGATGCCCGCTTTTCCGAAGTCGGCGAGCACCTGTTCACAGCTTCCTCCATCCCGCGGCAGCGCGCCGGTGAGTTTGCCGTGTTCATGGAACGCGATCAACGTTTCCTCCGGCATGGTGTCGATCGTATTGGGCGCGGCCAGGCCGGCGACGTAGAGAACATCGGAGGCTTTCGGATCCTTAGTGCCGGTGCTGGCAAAGAGCAGCCGCTGTGGACGGGCGCCGAAATTGGCCAGCCGCTGCCAACGATCGGACTCCAGCATATCCCGATAGGCCTTGTAGATCTGCTGGCCGACGGCTATGCCCAGCTTGTCGCGCAGGGCGCCAGGGACCTTATCCATCGTGGCCTTATCCCAACGGCTGACAAAGACAGAGGCAACGGAGCGAACGTCTGGATTGAGGCCTGCTTCCACGCGCCGCTCCAATCCACGCATGTAGGCATCTGCAGAGGCCTGGTATTGGTCGCGGGAAAACAGCAGAGTCACGTTGATCGCTACGCCGGAGGCGATCGCTTCCTCAATGGCGGGAACTCCCTCTTTGGTACCTGGAATCTTGATAAACAGATTTGGGCGATTCGCTTTGCCATGCAACAGCTTCGCGGCAGCGAGGGTTTTCTTTGCGTCGTAAGCCAGCAGCGGCGACACTTCCAATGAGACAAAACCATCCACGCCGGCGGTGCGTTGATGAATCGAAGCGAAGAGATCGGCGGCTCTGGTCAGGTCTTGCACCGCCAGTTCGAAGAACAGATCCTCTCCGGAGAGTCCTTTCTGGAGAAGGAGAGCAATCTCCGTGTCGTACGATTTGCTGCCGGCGATTGCATGCTCAAAGATAGTGGGATTCGATGTCAAACCGGTAACTGAAAACTCGTCGATGTATTTCTTCAACGTGCCGTTGTCGAGGATGTCGCGGGTGATGTTGTCGAGCCACAAACTTTGGCCGAGATCATGAAGTTCCTGCGTCGCTTTCATGTTTCACTCCTTTGTGCCCTCCCAGAATATCCCTCAATTGGGATTCGATAAAGGTCTGGGCTCATTAACAAATAGGACGGTCCATACTGCAAATCGCCGGCATCTAATGACAACGCTCAAACGTAACGCGGAGCCTGATTTGGACAGTGCGCAAGCGGCTTAGAACTGACTCACCGCAATCGAAGCCTGCGTGACGTTGACCGCATTGTTAGCCCCGAAGACACGCAGACCGCCATTGGGCTGAGCCTGAATTTGAAGACCCGCCTGAAAAGCAGCTTGCTGCACGATCTCCATGCATTGCTGTGGGGTGGAGTTGGCGGGCAACGGCTTGGTGACGGTACTGCTTGTCGATCCGTTGGTCACACTGACCGAGCCCTCGGTGGCGGCAGTGCCGCTCAAAAATGAAAGCAAAATCCCATGCAGCTGAGCCGGCCCCGCAGCAGGAGCTGCCGACCCTCCCTGCTCTGGCTGAGCCGCTGGAGACACCGCGGGAAAGACGTTGTACAAAGCGTCAAAAGGAGGGTCCTCGACATTATCAACGCCATAAGGAATATGGCACTTGCCGTTGACGAGAAATCCTGGCTGATACCCCTTGTTGCCGAAGTAGCTGATTTGCTTGCGGCAGATGTAGAGATGGGTGCCATCGATAAGGTAACCGCCAGGCACCAGCGCTGCTATGTTGCCATCGAAATTGCGCCACTCTGCCGGGCCAGTGGCTATCTCGTAGGTCTTCGATGTGTCTTCCTTTCCAGCATCATTGACATAGTTACACGCCCCCTCGACCCACTTGCCGGGCAGGAGTGTGTTGTTTTCGTAGACGCGGCAGACATACAGCGGCGCATTCGGCTTGCCCCCGTTCCCAGGGCCTCCCTTGACCGCGTTGTCCCCCGGAACAAAGGGCGTTTGTGCCGGTTGCCAGGTGACTGAGCTTGGTCCTGGTTCGTACGGAGGAGGGGGCGCGTCATCTCCAGGCTGCGGATACCTGGGCTGGACGTTGCCAAAAGCATCGATCGAAGAGCAGCGCGCCCCAACATACCAGCTTGTGCCTCCCTGTATCTCCCGCTTCACTAATGGATCGCTTTGCCGGCACGGTGGGTATGGTTGCGCCGGCGGCTGTACTGGCTGCACGGGGTAAGGGATTGGGAATGGATACGGCGGCCGGCCGCCACCGGCAGCATAGAGCACTTCAAACGGCTGCCCCTGCGTGACCTCGCCGCCGCCCACGGGGATATGACAGGTCCCGTCGGAGACCAGTTTGCCAGGCTGGTAGCCGTAATCGGTTCCGGGGTTGGGAGAGTAGCGGACGCGGCATGAATAGAGCGGGCTTCCGTCCGCGTTGCTTCCTGTCTGCGCAAGACCATAGGCGCCGCCCTGATAGGGGCCCCAGCGGGCGCTTCCATAAGCGACTTCATACGAGCGCATGATCTGCTCTGACCCGCCATACGGAACGTTGCAATTACCCTGAACCCACTTGCCGGGAACGACACTCCCCTGAATCTGCGCGCGGCAGATAAACATCGGGGTGCCCGGATTGGGGTCGGAGCCCGGTCCGCCTGCGATTGCGCCGTTCGACTGGTCCGGCGTAAAGGGTGATTGCACGGGCCTCCAGGTAATGCTTCGACCCAGCAGGGAGCCATTCTGTGCGATCGCAGAAATGCTGCAGCAACTTAAGACGGCTGCGAGCAGAAGGCGATGGAAGCGACCGAAGGATTTCATGTCAGGCATGTGCGGGATCTAAGAGACGCGCCCGCGTCCAGTTCATTGTGGATAAATACCCACCGTAGTGTAAATAGAAATTCGGGTGCCGGATGCCGGCAAGTTTTTGCTTTGTGTCCGGTACGACTTCAGTCGTGCCACCCCCGGCCGAAATAGTCAGGGCTAAAGAGTCTGCGTGAGAACTCCAGAATTAGGGAAGCCCGAGGGGCGCACCGCAGATCCCTCGGCTACGCTCGGGATGACAATTTGTTTGGGAACGCTAAGTACCGTTTCCAAGATGAATTGTCAGCCCGACCGGAGCGTACCCGGATTTCCTGCCACGCTGCTCTGGACAAGGCCTAATAGGAGCGTTTCGTTCAGATTCGTAGTACCCCATCCTTCCCCGCAGTCATAAATTTGCCTGGAGAATTTCGGTCCATCGAACTTCAACGCGCATCCAAAGCCCAAACGGTGAGGGAACGTTCGGGTTGCTGAAATCACTTTTCGACTCCATCGGGCAGGTTGCGTTATTTGGCGCTAAGGCCCTCCGCGATGCGTGGATGCCTCCGTTTGAATGGGAGTATCTGCTCACGCAGCTCTACGAAATCGGCGTCGGTTCTTTCTTTCTGGTCGTGGCGTCCGGCCTGGCGCTGGGCGTGGTCATGACATTGCACACGCGAAGCACCCTGGTGCAGTTTGGCGCCACAGCCGAAATTCCCATCTTCCAATCACTTGCGTTCTTTAATGAGATTGGCCCGCTGGTCGCCGCGTTGCTGATGGCTGGGCGGGTAGGCGCCGGCATTGGAGCGCAGTTGGCGAACATGCGCGCCACCGAACAGATCGATGCGATTGAAACGCTTTCCATCGACTCCTTCAAGTTGCTCGTAGTCACCAGGGTCATCGCTTGTACCGTCATGCTTCCGCTGCTGACCATCTTTATGGATGCAGCGGGTATCGTCGGTGGCTTTCTCTCCGAGCATATCTGGTCGCATCTGAGCTGGACCCTCTACATGCAGCGTGCCTTCGACGGAGTCGCACTCGCCGACTTCCTTCCCCCCACTCTCAAGACCGCGGTCTTTGGCTATCTCATCGCCGTCATCTCCTGCTTTTATGGCTACAACACCAACGAAGGCTCCGACGGCGTACGCAAAGCGGCCACCAACAGCGTAGTAGTTTCTTCGCTGGTGGTCATCCTGGCAGACGTGATCCTGGTGAAATGCATCTTCTTCCTTTTTCCGGACCAAGCCATATGAGCGAGGGGCAAGGCAGAGTCACCACGATCGCGTTTGAACAAGTGGAAAAAGGGTTTGACGACAGGAAAGTGCTGGATAAGGTGTCGTTCACCGTCGCCCAAGGAGAAGCACTCTGCATCCTGGGACGTAGCGGGACCGGCAAGAGTGTGACCTTAAAAATGATGATCGGCTTGCTGAAAGCAGACGCTGGAAAAGTCCTGGTGACGGGGGAAGATATGTCGGTTCTGAATGAAGACGGGTTGGCGAAGGTCCGCCGGAAGATGGGTTATCTCTTCCAGAGCGCAGCTCTCTTTGACTCCTTCACGCTTAACCAAAACCTCGCCCTGCCCCTTCATCGGCTGGACCGCTCCAAATCTCCAGAGGAGATCAAGCGCGCGGTTGAAGAGACGTTAGGAGAGGTAGGCCTGGGAAGAGATGGCAACAAGATGCCGTCGGCTCTCTCCGGGGGTATGCAGAAGCGAGCCGGCCTGGCGCGGGCGCTGGTGCTTCAGCCGGAAATACTACTGGTGGATGAGCCCGCCAGCGGATTGGATAGAATCACCGCCTCTGAGATTGATGACCTTCTCATGAAAGTCAAAACCGAGCGTCACACCACCATGGTGATTGTTACCCACGACATTCATGGGGCGCGCAAGATCGCAGACAAGTTTGCCGTGTTGGATCAAGGCCGGATCCTGGCATTCGGCACGCCGCAAGAACTGGACA
>Ga0302326_10016156_pt1 | contig 15633 bp, 16 predicted proteins | sample Palsa_T0_3_FD_202264 | JGI IMG/M metagenome (GOLD analysis project Ga0302326, IMG submission 202264) | Peat permafrost microbial communities from Stordalen Mire near Abisko, Sweden - Palsa_T0_3 | ecosystem: Environmental > Terrestrial > Soil > Palsa > Peat permafrost | place: Sweden: Abisko...
CCGGGAAGTGAACAGCGCCGGGCCAGTTCCGAATAACCGAGCCCGTTTTCCTGCATCAGCCGGGACACGTTCGCCGCGATATTTTTGAGCGCGTCTTCGTCAGAGATCACGTCTTGCATGCCCCCATCTTATCAGATACGGTAAGCCGGTCAATCCTGCTTGAAAAAGCCGAAAGCGGTCGTATGCTTGTGGACGCAAATGCAGGCCAGTTCGCTGTGTTGGGCGTCAGTGTTAGTTGAAGCGGAGAGGACCCCACTCGACTTTTGGCTGGTAACATGCCGTATATTCGGGTGGTATCGATTGCGCCTGCTCTTTTGGGTGGACCGCGATCGATTCGAGAGGTATTAGAAGATAGGTCCGGGGAACGGGCCGCGGGACGAAAGGAGCGCACGATGCACCGTCAGGAGGTTTTCACCATGCTGCACACCTCGACGGGGCGACATGATGCGCCACACGCTTTCGCTGCGCGATTTCTATCGCCGCGATTTCGAACCGCTTAAACTCCGCGGGCGTTCCAAAGACACCAAGCGGCTTTACCTGACCACGCTCAACAACTTCGAAAAGTTTTTGGCGCGCGTGGCGCTGCTCAGCGATTTGAACGACGAAACGGTCAGCCGCTTCCTCGATTGGTTTTTGCGCCAGCCACGCGGCCGCTCGCCCTACACGGCCAATGCGGCAGCACATACATGGCCATCGCGCCCTTCGACGAAAGTCAACTTCAGCCGTATTTCAAACAGTCATCCCCGGGCCTTTCGAATAAGCAGCCTGCTGCGTCAACGGCCGGTACCGAGGAGAAGTGAAGCCCGTCGAATCGCTTCATCGACCAGGCTTCCCGCGGCGTCCAGCGGGTCGACGAATGTCATCCCGGCCACGGCGCCGCGGGCGGCGGCAAGCAGCCGCTGGCTAAACGTCATCTCGCGTTGCTTGGCGCGCAGATACTCGACGATCTCGCCGCGGTGAATGCGGCAACCGTCTACGCCCCACTCGTCCATACGATCGGCAAACGCCGTGCATTGCGAGCACGCCGGAACGCCGAGCTTTACGATCAGCTCCTTTAATTCAGTGCCGGGGCCGTAGCCGATCGGCTTTCGGGCCAGCATATTCAGAGTCGCCGTACCGCACGCGCGACGCGGCGGATTGTCGAGCGGTCGCGAGTTCTCGTCCCTGCATTCGGAACAGCGCCAAATGCCAGGCCGATCGGTCGGCTGATAGTTGCAAAGGGTCATTAGTGCTTTGTCACCGTCACGGTGCCGAAGTCATCGCCATTAGCCGGCAGACACGGGCCGGCGGGAGTCGTCGGCCCGCAGGCTACGCCAAGCAAGCCGTCGGTGCCGCTGAAGGTCCAAGTTTGCGTGTTGCAATCCTCGACGAGTGATAGCGGCGGGGTGGGGCTTGTAAGCGTTGTCCAGCCCAAGAGAATGCAGCCCTGCGCCGATGGACTATTGGCGGTCGTCAAGACAACAATCGCCAGCGCCTCGCAATTCGGTCCGGTCGACATTCCGTAGGGAATCGAACAGCGGAGGCGAAAAGCTACGAAAAGATCATATTGGACCGTGATTCCCGCGAGCACGAAGGAACAAAAAGACGGCTCGTGGTAAATCCAAGTGAAGGGACCGCCAGCGAATCCCCTAGTCGTGCAACCGCTTGAGCAAGTGTCGCCGCCAAACTCAACGACACCCATACAAGGCGTGCCGATTAGCTCGTAATAGCCCAGGCTAAGATTGTCCGGATCGTATGGAACAGTTGCGCCGGGGGAACCGAGGCAAAGCAAATCATAGCCCACGTTATTGGACGCCGTATAAGTCGTCCCCTGCCCGAGAGATGGGTCGCCGCAATTCGTGCAGCCGTAATAGTCGCTGCTGTCCGGATTGACGAAAGAGCCGTAGATCGTAATGTCCATCTGCGCCGGCGGCGTGCCGGCGCAGCAACAGGTGTCGCCCGTACTGCCATATCCGCAGCCGCTCCTTTCGCAGGATGGGCAGCAGGACCTGGCCGTGCCCATCATCCCCAAGAATCGCGCCGACGGCGTGGCGTAGTCGCCCACCGGATCTGGGAGGTAAAGCCCGTTGCGGCGGCGGCGCCAAGGCGAGCGGGGCTGCGGATCAGAAAATAGGTCCATGAAATATCCTAAGAGCCGCACGTGGCATTGCAGTCGGTGGGTGTCATGAGCCAAACGCTGCTCACCTTGGTCAGCGTGACAACTTCGCCCGAGGGGATGTTCAGCAGCGGAACCGCATCGGGCGGTGTCGTGTAGCCGGCCGGGCCCAACTCAACGCCAAAGAAAAAGTCGTCGCCTTCCCAGACAGCGATGGAATAACTGGTCGTGCCTTCCTGGGCGGTGAGGTCCGCAGTCGTGATCCCGATCAGGTTCACGACTGGGCGGTAGAGGTAGACGGCGCCGCCGAGGCAAAAGAAATCGCCCGGGAATCCGTTGACGAGATAGCCAATTAGGCCGGCCGGATTGGGACCGCAGGATTGGCCGGCCGTGCCGAAACCCAATACGGTGAGCGGCTTGTCGGGCCACTGCGCCAGTCCCAACATATACGGCGGAATGTCGACGTCGCCCACAACGAGGAAAGTATCGTAGAACGTGCCCGAGGACGTGTCGTAATCGACTTGGGGATAACCCAGACCATCGGTGCCGAGATACGCGCTGGAAATGGGTTGAACGGAATAAGGCGGCAGCGGGTTCGCAGTGTTGTTGTAAATCCAAATGCCGTCGAATTGCTGCACGGTCGGCGAGGGGTGCCCGCGATAAACCGTCCGATCCGGCGGCACCTGGCGCACTTGCTGCACCGTGTCCTTGATGGCGCGGGCGGAATTCGGCGTGAGGAAAACGCGCTGGTCGGGCATGGGGACGGCTTAGCTTACGAGTCGTTGCATTGGAGCGGAGTCATAACCCACACGCCGTTGACCTTGGTCATGCCGGCGAATTTTCCGGAGTCGATCGGGGTGTAGACAGTCGCTGGCGGGACTGTCGTGTAGCCGATGTCACCGCCGCCGATCTCGCTATAAAAACTGGTGATGTAGTAATCCGACGTGCCAAACGGGCCGACGGCGGCAGTGGTCCTGACGATCAGGTTGACGAGCGGCCGGTAGAAAAACACCTGCTCGTGAAAGTCGTCGGCGCCCGTGGCCTGGAAGCAAAAGAAGTCGCCCGGATAGCCGGGGCTGACGTTGCCGGCGCTGTTGGCCGGGAAGGGACCGCAAGAAACGCCGTTGGCCCCGGTGCCCAGGATCGTGAGCGGGCCGCCCGGGTCCTGAGCCAGGCCGAGTTCACCCGGCGGAATCTCGCTGCCCGCGACCACCGCATACGTTTCGACGAACGTGGTCGACGTGGTGTCGAAGTCCACCTGAAGGTAGGTCGTCGCGCCGCCGTCCGGCGAGTAGGAGCTGGTGATCGGTTGCACGCTGTAAGCCGGCAAAGTGTCGCCAGTATTGTTGTAAATCCAAATGCCGTCGAATTGCTGCACCGTGGGCGGCCGCTGACGGCGATAGACGGTGCGGTTTGGCGGGACCTGGCGGACCTGCTGGACCGTGTCCTTGACCTTGCGCGCGGAATCGGGAGTGAGGAAAACGCGTTGGCCTGGCATGATGTTTCGGCGGCCGCACTAACATGCGGCTCAACCCTCCGCGAACTTACAGAGCATTTGCACGCTGGCCGTGTTGGCGAGCGCGTAGATCGTGAGCGTCGAGAGCCGAAATTGCGCCGGCGGGTCGCCCGGCAAGAGGCGGCCAAAAGTCTCGAACGCGCCCGAGACCTGCACGCCGATGTCGACGTAGTTTGTCGGGTCCAGGTTCTGAAAGGTCGCCCAGCCGGCACTGCCGATCCCCGAAGGGATTGCGATCGCCGTGCCGCCGGCCGTCGTAGGGATCACCTGCGACGACTGGCCGGTGCCAGTGCCCGTCTGCGCCACGTTCTTGGTGGCCTGCGGGCTGCTTAGGAAAAACGTCGAGCCGCTTTTGACGGCGAGTCCGGTGCTGACTGAGATCGTATTGGCCATGCCTTGGCTCCTTTTCTAGGCGACCCATTGGCCGCGCGGTGCTTCTGTCAAATCAACCCGAGCTCGTTTAGATCCTCTGTCTGGAAAATCTTGAACTCGTAAAACTGGGCGTCGTCCTTGCTGACGATCAAGGCCCCAGTTGTCGTGTCGTGGAACCAGGGCTCCGTAGCGAATTGGGCCGCGGCGTTGCCCGTCAGATCGGAATTCAGATCGCCGGCCGTAATCCGCCTGGGCTTGCCGCTGTCGAGGATCCAAAACCCCTTAGCCGCGACGCGACGATACCAGGCCTTGTCGATCGTGCTGCCGGGTGCCGCGTCGCGGATCTGAATCTCTGCGGTGACACGCGCGTATTGAAAATCCTTGTCGAGCACGCTCTGGCCCTTGAGTGAGACAACCCGCGCCGAGCCTGCCTCATAGGCGCCCCAGTCGGTGCTATTCACGCGGTTGCGGAAACTCTTGGCCCAGGCGTCGTCGTAAGAGGCGAGGTTTCGGCCGACGCGAACCACCGTGTCATAAAGCGGCGCGCGAATCGGCGGGTCGAAGCTCTCGCCGACGATCGTGCAGATGTGATTGCCATCGGCATCGCAATCGATCTCTTCTTCCGTCACGATCACGTCGTATTCGACGTCCGCCGGAAGGTCCAAAGGCGATTGCTCGAGCTGGGCCTTCGTGAGATAGTGCGCGGTGAGCTTGAACAGGTTGGGCGTGACGCGCTCGCATTTGAGATCGTCGCAGCGCAGGTAATAGTCCAGCGGGTACGCGTTGCGAATCTGGGGGTCGAGCATGGCCGCCATCACAGTGAACGAATTGTCGTTCAGCGGATCGTCGACAGTGATGTCGAGCACTCGCTCAGCGGTGAGCTGGTAATTCTTGGCGTCGGGCGACGTCTGTTGAGAGTTGTCGCCGCTCCAGCGCTCGGTGATTAGGCTGATGCCCATTGACGGTTCCTAGCGAATCTCGAGCGCGACATAGTTGTCTTGCTTCGCGGCGATGTTATTCAGCGCCTCGATCTGTTCTTTGTGTTGGGCCTTGCGGTCGGCGGCCGCCTTTTTGGCGAGATCGAGCTGCTCTTTCGCCAAGGCCAGCGTCGGGTCGGAGGCGACGCCGCGGGTCAGGAGTCGCGACTCTTCGGCCTTGTTGTGGGTTTTCTCCTCGGCCTTTTTTTCCTTGTCTTTCTTGGCCCCCAGCGAGTCGAGGTTGATGGCGTCGAGTTCCTTTTTCGTCTTGTCGGCGGCCGACTTGGCGGCGTCGGCCATCGCGTTGGAGAGGCCGGCCAGCCGTTGATTGAGTTTCTCGTTGAAGGCGCCGCCCACGGCGGAGCCGAGCTTGGCTGCCTCGTCGGCCAGCCGCTTCTCTTCGCTGGTCATCTTCCGCGCAAGGATGTCGGGAAGCTTTTCGGCGGTGGCCGTGAACCCTTCCAGCAGACTCTTGTTGGCGTCGCGAGCCAGGTTGCTCAACAGGCCGCCGATGCCGCCCTTCATGCCGCTGGTAACGAACTGCCAGATGTGGCTGATCATGTCGCCCAGCATCTTGCCGAAGTTCTTGACCACCGTGAGGGAGCCCCAGAACACGTCCGCGAAGACTTGCTTCCAGTTGTTCGCGAACCAACTCAGATAGGCGGGGATCACGGTTCCGAAGGTGTGCTTGATGTCTTCGACGTACATGACGATGGCCAGCGTCACAGTCGTAATCGCCAGCTTCCAGACGCGTTGCCAGTCGGTGACAATCGTCTCGACGAGCGTGAACGCGGTGATGATTCCCTTGGCCATGAAATTGCTGACGGCGGTAATCACCGACGCGGCGGTCCCCACGATGCCGCCCGTCTCGCTCATCTTGCTGTCGAACGAAGTGAGGATTGTTTTGATACTCTGGAAAACCACGCTAAACACCGCCCACAGCCGCTGACCGTGTTCCGTGATCGCGGTAAAGACTGGCTGGAGCTTGGCCCGCATGGCGGTGAACCAGGCCGCCACGTTGTCGAGCATGGCCTCGATGGCAGGCAGCTTTTCGGCGAACTTGGCGACGAACTGCTGGACGACCGGCCCGATGATGCCGCCGATCTTCTTGAAGACGGAATGGGTCAGATTGCCGAACCGCTCGAGCGAGCCGGCCAGCGTTTCGGTCTTGCCCTTGGCCATCTCGAAGCCGCCGGCTGCGAACTTCTGCACGATGGCCAGCTTTTCCGCGTCGTTCTTCGCGTTGCGGAGCTGCGGAATGTACTTTTGCAGGCTCTTGAAATTCCCGTTCATCGCCTGGTTGACCTTTTGGAGCGCTTGCTCCTGGTCGATCCCCAGGACCGTCGACAGGCCGATGGCCGCTTTGGTGGCGTCCTTGAGAGCACCGGACGGAATCCGCAGCCTGGCGCCCATCTCCATCAGCTTCATCGACGCGCCAACCGACAGCGTCGTCACGTTGGCGATCTCGCGAGCGTAGCCCTGGAGTTTCGGCACGGTCGTCGCCGCATCTTCGCCGTTGAGCTTGAGCGCAATTCCCAGCCGATGGGCCCGCTCCTCGGCGCCGGCAAAGGCGTCGATCGACTTCTTGATGGCTGCGCCGATGGCAAACGCCCCGGCGAGTTGGGCCAGCGGCCCGGTCATCAGGGAAACCAGCTTCTTGCCGAATCCAGCCGCGGCATTCCCGGCGGCGTGGAAACCGCTCACTGCCGCGGATCGCAATCGTGCCATGCCAGCCACGGCCGCTTTACCGGCGGCTGCGAACCCGCTGGCCGTCAGAGACGCGACTCGCCCCATAGTCGACGCGGCTGCCCCGGCGGTGGCTTTGAATCCGCGCAGGGCGGCGCCAGCGATTGTGCCCGCGCCAGAAACGATATCGCCGGTGGCGGTTCGCATGGCCCGGCCGGCGGCCCCGAGTCCGGCGGTCATGCTCTGGCCAATGATCCGGGCACCCGCTGCGGCCACACGTGACTCGGTGCTCAGCTTGGTGGCCATCGCCGTGGCGCCGGCACCGATCGTCGCATAGGCGGTCCCAGCGATAGCGGCCGCTCGGGGGAAGTCTGCCGCGAAGACGGCCGCATTCTTGGCTACCTGCGAGCGGACCTTTTCCAGGGCAGGGGTGAGGGTCGACGTGGCATGCCCGGCAATCCGCTGCACACTGCCGCCGATCGTGCCCGCGGCGCGCTGGAAGATCGCCGATGCGCTGTCGGTCGCCTTGAGCAAGATGGACACTGCGGTGCTAGCCATCCACAATCCCCTTCGCCGCTTTCAATACGGACTGGTCGGCGCGGACGAACTGCGCCGCTTGGATGAACCACCGCGACTGATCGAGTGCGCCGCCCTGGACCGGCGGCAAGCCGCGATAAAACAGTTCGATGTAATCCAGCACGTCCACCAACTCGTCGTCGATCAGACTCTTTGGGCAGCACTCGATCGCAATGTGTCCCCGCCCGTGGCATTCCTCGCAGCCGTACCCCTCACACCCCGGGCAAGTAATCTCTCTCGGTGGCTTCGTCGGCGAGGGGCAGTCGTTGCAGTTTCCCGGGCTGCAGGTCTTGCAGACGTCGCCCGCCTGGATCAGGCAGGCGAGTCGGAGTTTTTTTTGTCGGCCAGCGAGACCTCCTGTCCGGCAACGATGGCTTCCATCAACTCCCCGGCTTCGGCGGGATCCAAGAGCAGGTCCAGGCTTGCCGGGTCATAGGGAATCGGCTGCTCGGTGTCGGGGTCGACCATGTTTTCCCAGCCCCGGACTCCCAACCGCAGCAGCCCGTACATCTGGTCGAGGATCGGCTCAAAATCGCTGCCTTCTTTCGCGGCTTCGAGCGCCTTGTTGATCGCAGCCGCTTCCCGCCACTTGCGCCCGCTGAGCGTGCGCAGGAAGAACGCCGGCTGCTCATTGGCCGGTTTGTCCTGGTCCGACTTGAGGACGTATTTGAACTTCTGCTTTGGATCGAGCGCGCGGGGCATTGGTTGTTCTCAGCGAATAGGATTTCGAAGCGTTTGAAAGTATGAAAGGCCTCCGGCGGCCGGCCGCCGGGCCGGTGCGGGTTGCCTCGCGCCGGATAGTTGAATCAATCCCTCGCCGGCAGTAACCGTTTGTCCTGTCTCCGTGAAGGGGCTATTGCCCGTGTTGTGGCGCACTTGTCGAGTCGTCGAGGCTATCGCCCCCGGCGGCGTCGCCGGTCGCCGAAGGCTTTTCGTTCTCGGCCTCTTCCAGTGGCGCCGGCGGCGCGTCGTGCTCCTTGGCCAGTGCGGCCAACTCGGACGCGATCAGATCGTCGGAGTCCTCGGCGCCGGCCTGGCTGGCCGTGATGCGGGTCTCGCGAACGTGCACGGACTCGCGGACGCGGATGGCCACGCCGCCGCCGTTTTGATCGAGGCCGAATTCCACCAGGCGACCCTTGGCGACTTCCGCCAGAATTGCCGTCATGAGCTTGGACATGATTTGATTTCCTTTCCTTTCCCGGGCAGTAGCCCTTTCCTCGTATATTCGCCGGCGAGACCACACGGCCCACGAGGCCGTTGCGGTGCCCTCCGCCCCGCCGGAGGCACTCTTTTTCGTTAGCTGAAGGCGATAGACAATTCGTCATCGCCGGCCGAAGAATTGCGGTTGAGTTGGAATTCGATATCATCGATCTGAATCTTGTTGCGGTCGGCCTCGGTGATCTTGTCGAATTGCAGTTTGGGCGCCGCGAAGGCGACCGCGTTGCCTGTGGTGCCGAGTGCAATAGCCATCGCTTGCTGAGCCAGCGACAGCCACTGGCCGTAAGAATCCTGGTCGGCAACATTGGACGCTTCCGGGTTCAGTTTGCCGTGGATGTGTCGGCCGCTGATGATGGCCGAAATAAAACCGCTCGGGTCGTTGGCGTCCTCGCGTAGGTGCACCTCGTTGCCCAGATCGATCATCAAATCGCTGACCCGCGGCGACCAGGAGGCGATCGAGAGGCCGGCCGACTTGAAAAGTAGCGGCTGGACGGTCGGGTAGGTGGGCGTGAGTGCGGTCTTGTCCGAGGGCGTGTCCCAGATCCCGGTGAAATGGAACTCGACTTTGACCGGCTTCCCGGTCGCAAAATGAAACACCGCGTTGCCCATGCAGCCGCGGAGCTCCTTGTAGAGGCCGTCTTCGTACATGCCGATGGTGATCGTCGTGACGCCGCCGACGCCCGGCGCGTTGGACGAGGGCGTGAAGGTGCCGGACGTATTGATCATCGCGCAGGCCGGCAGGAGCACGGTGGCCCACAACGGCGGCGTCGCACCGCCCGTGAGCTCGGTCCAGAATTTGACCTCGCCCTTGCTGCCGTTGAGCGTGCCGAAATTGGGCGAAAAGCTCCCTTGGCCTTCGCGGTGCATGAACTCGGTCGTCGGCTCGATGGCGCTCTCGTAGATATTCATCGCAGCGTCCGCGCCCGCGAGCGTGACGGCCGTGCCGATGGTGGCTTCAACTTTGGCCGCCAGAATCTTCTTGCGGCGGAGGAGTGGGGTCGTCATGGCTTGGTTTTCCTTAGCCTACGGTGTAGGGATCGTTTTCCGGGTGCCGGTAATGGACGACCAGGTGCACCTCGGTCCCGGCGTATGCGCCGTCGGATGTCAGAATGCGTTTGGGACTGCGGAACTCGGCCTCGAATGCCAGGTCCGGCCCGGAGTCGGGGAAATGTTCCCAGCGGTCGGGCGCCGTGAGGGCCTTGATCGCGTCGGCCTCGAACACGTTGACGAGCTGATCCTCGGGAACCGCCGCCTTGTTGGACGCGTTGACAAAAAGCGTGATTACAAACGGCTGCCCCCACGCAATGCGGTTCGGATTGCCCTCGTAGTCGTGATCCTTTTCGCGCTCGGCGTCCCCCTGCTCGACGACCGCCAGCAGATTTTCCGGGCTGTAGCCGCCCTCAACCGTCGGCCGGACGACGTCGGCGATGTCGTGCTTGTAGCCATTGGCTACCGTGAGTTGTTCCAGCCGTGCCACGACGATCTGGGCGATTTGCTCGACGACTGGATATTGCGCTTCGGTCATTTAACCTCCCCGCGGAGGCGCAGCACCTCGAGGTTGACGCGACGGGCGACGCTCTTGGTGAGCACTTCCTGCGCGTCACTGCCGATCACGGATTGCAAGTCGTTCTTGACGACGATGCCCCACGGGCTCGGGCCGTAGAGCTTGATGAGCGGAGTTCTATCCTTGCCGGCGCGCTTGTAGACCATCAGGCCGAGTCGTGGGATGTCCGGACCAAATGCGTCGGGCACCAGATTGCGTCCGCCGGTCTTGCTGATCTTGTAAGTGACGCCCCCCTTGGTCTGGCGAGCGCCGAAGTGACCGAGGGCGATTCGGCCGCTCTTTTCCAGCGATAGGCCGCCCTCGAGCTTCTTAGGAGAGGAAAAGTCCCGTCGCAGGTGCTTGTCGATGTCCCGCTTCTTGATCGTGGTGCGGGCGCGGATCAGCTTCGAGATTTCGGTCACTTCTTTTTTGCTGGTGTCGTTGATGGCGCCGGACAGGGCGCGCGGAATGGCTTTGGGGACGGACTCCAACTCCTGGAGCATCGCTCGCATTTGGGCACGTTTCACCACGACCACCGCTTGCACCCTGATTACCTCACTTCAAACTGAGTCATGCCTGCGATATCCGAGAGGAGTTTCGTGATGGGCTTTGTCGTCGGCTTCTCGCCCTTGCGGTCCGACACGTCCACCTTGCCACCGCCGTTGTCAATTTCAGCGCTCGAAATGCCGCCGTACTCGGGATAGAACGGGTCGTTTGCCACCTCGATTACCAGCCGCACGGCCCGACCCCGATCCATGCCGCTGAGTTCCTGCGGTGGGTTGCGCTGCACGATGGCCGTGATCGTCCGCGGCCGATCATTGAGGGGCCGATAGACGATCTTTTCACCGAACATGGCGAGCTGGGTCTCAAGCCCAGCGTCCGCGTACATTTCATCGAACGTGGTCATGGCTGTTTATTGCAACGGCCTCCCGGCCGTGTGGTCGGCCGTGCCGGCTTAAAAGTCGGTCGACCGGAGCCGCAGGAAGTCCACCGTGACGTCGGCCGTGGTGGCATTCGCGGTCTTGCCGACCCACAGCAGCGGGAACAAGGGACCGGCGGCCTTCGCCAGCGAAAACACGGTGGTCGTGAGCATCAACACGCCGTCGACGTAGAGGTCGACGGCGGCCGGATTGCGCGCGTCGAGCCAGAACTCGTTGAACGTGTCCGCCACGGCCAAGACGGTCGTGTCGGTCTTGGCTACGGTCGTGGTGCCGTCCGTCGAGATCGCGTTGATCTCCAGCGAGTTGCCCACGAACACGAAGCCGCAATAGTCGGTGATGTTGGTGAAGGCCGCGGCATTGCTGCCGCTGGCGAGCCCCAGGAAGATCGTCAGGGCCGCGTTGTTGCCCTTGTCGTGGATGGCGATGCGGCCTTCGAGGATCGGGCCGTCGATCGTGCGGACGCCGCCGATGGAAATGGCATCGATCTTTTGCGCCTCGTTCGTGTTGTCGAGGCTGAACGCGAAGCCGGAGCCCACGGCGTCGCGGGTGGCGGCCGGCGAGCCAGCGGTTTTGACAGGCGTGCTCGTCCAGCGGCCGTCTTTCAGGGTGATCAGGTCGCTGACGATGATGTTGAAGTCGATCAGCACGCTGGTGTCGGTGGCAGCCGCATCAGCCGCGACTCGGCCGATATAGAATGCTCCGGACGGCTGGGCGAAGGTAGCCACGCCGTTGACGCGGTCCCAATAGGCTCGCCCACCGCGCAACAGGCAGATACCCGCGGCCTTGAGCACGCGAAACACGCCTGCCGTGTAGCTGGCGACGGAATCGCCGGACGCGGCTGCGGTCAGGCCCCCCTTGACGGCCGCGCGGCCATCGGGGAGCTGGATCACATCGCCCGAATTAAGGGGGATGGTGGTCGAAAACTTTTGTTCGCCGGCCGGATAGGCCAAAATTGCTTCGGCGGTCATGATATTGGCTCTCGCTGTTGAGGGTGGATGATTGGTTTTTTGTCAGTGGTCCTTTGTCCGTTGTCCGTCGGCGCCACTGACTACTGACCACGGACAACTGACCCTTTTGCTTACTGACCGACCGACTTGTAGAGGCCGCGGAAGTCGAGCGCCTTGGCGCCGATGTCCATGCTGATGTCCCAGCCCACTCCCCACTGGCCTTGGGTGAGGATGAACGGCCGCACCTGGGGCTGCCGGCCCGTGCCGACTCGATAGCCAACTTCGATCGTCTTGGCCTCCATCGCCGCGGCCGACATGAACCAGTTGGTGGCGGAACCAGCGACCGCGACGTTGCTCGACGGGTCAACCACGCCGGCCACGCCGACGCGGTTGTCGCGGACCATCATCAGGTCGGTTTCGCTGACCTGAACCGGGTTGTAGGTCGGATACTTCGTGCTGGCGGTCGTGTTGCGAATTTCGCCAGCACGCAGCATGGTCTGCGTCGTCCAGCGCAGGTCTTGCGGAATAATGATGAACTTGGAGTTGATGTTCAGCGTCACGCCGTCGAGCGTTTGCTTGGCCATCGCGGTGATTGCCGCCGCCAGGGCATCGACGCCCAGAGCACTGGGGCCGCCCGACACCAGGTTGTTGTGGTTGGCGTGGAAGATCGGCAAGCCGTCCTCCAACAGCGGATTCAACAGCAGGATGGCATAGACGAGAGCCGGTCGCAGACGGCCAGACGCTTCGCCCATTTCGTTCGGCATTGTCTGCAACGCGCCGTAGGAATCGTCGATGATGTCCTGCTCGTCGAGGATCAATTGCTTGGCGTACCGCGCAATTTTGTACGTCTCGACCATATCGTCGATCGTGGCGTGCGTAGCTTTTCCGCCGCGGGGGAGCTTTTCCAAATCCCCGGTCTTGCCGAGCGAGAAGCGTTCGTTGGTCTTGAAGTTCGCCACGTCGGCTTCCCGGCACCAACCCGCGGTCGTGGTGTCCGTGATGCCCCGATAGCTTTCCAACAGCCGGGCATTGACGTTGGTCGTGAAAATCGCGGACAGGCTCGCGCCGGACACGGCTTCACGGACAAGTTCGTCGGGATTGTGGGAGGCGGTTCGTCGATCGAGCCGCACTGCTTCGCGGCAAATGTCGATCATCGAGAGATAGCGATAGCGGTCGCCCATCTCGGCCTCGCGTTCCTGCTCGGCACGGACCCGTTCGCTGGCGTTGGGGTCGATAACCCGTGTTCCCAGGCGGTGCATGAAGCCGATCTGCAGCGACCGCAACGTGCAATCGGTTTCGTGGCCGCGGGAATGGATTGCCGGGCCGGCCGAGACGGCACCGGGGCGCCCGGTGCGAATGGCACCCAAAAACTCGCGGCTGGCGCGGTTCTCGTCCCAACCGTTGTCGATCGCCGACCGCAGCAACTCGCGGGGCACGTCGTTGCCGGCCAAGTCAGTGAGGCCGTCAATGCGGCGGCGCTCCGCGGCGGCGGCTTCCGCACGCACCGCGTCGAGATTCGGCGCCTGCGACGTCACGACCGGAGCGGCCGCGACAGTGGTCTGGGTGATGGCGGCGGGAGTTGCGACGGGCGATCGCAGGCGCTCACCTTCCGCAAGCTGGTCGCCGCGCAGGGTGGCCAAAAACTCGTTGGCCTTGGCTTCGGAGGCATCTTTCGCCAGGCCGATCGACTCGAGATACGCGCGAAGACGTTCATTCATGGTAGGTTCCTTGAGTAATGGCGGCGCAGACGGCGCCTGCCGGATTTTTGCACGGGGATCTGCGCCCCGGGGGGTGACTGAGGTTTCGCCGACCTTCCATTTCGTGGTGATGAAAAGTTTGCGGGGACCGGCCGTATAGCTTTTGCCGCCCACGAGCTTCGTCTCGCCGGGCGCAATCTCCGTTTGCTCGAGCGGGATCGCTCCAATCGAGAGGTCGCGAGCGTGCTTGTCGCGGACCTTTCCCCAGACGTTCAGGCTCGACTTGTCGGCGGCGAAATACAGTTTGCCGGTCTGCTTGTCGCCGCTGACCTGGATGTTTCGCACGGAGCCGCGCAGGTCGTCCTCGACGTTCGGGTTCGACGACAACTGAGGATGGGAGTCGAACAGCGGCACCTGGTCGACCGGCTCCCAGCCGTCCATCCGCAGCACCTCGTCGACGGGCTCCCAGGTCCGCATGTCGAACACGGTCGTTGGCGACTCGGTGCACAACACCGCCTCGACCGAGCGTTCGGCTTCGTTGATCGTGTCCGCGCGCAGCCTGAAACTGCGTACGATCATGTCGCGGGGAGATTCGGCGGTTTCGGAGCGGAGTCGCATAGTTAAAACTGGTTTGTGGCTGTCGGTCGTCAGTCGCTGCCACTGACTACTGGCCAATGGCTACTTCTTGTTCCTGGTTCGCGCCCTTCTTCCCCTTCTTCTTTTTGGGCGGTTCGTCGCTGGCCGGCGCTGCTGTCGACGCGGGTTGGCCTGGATCTTGGGCGTTGGCCGGTGCGCTGGGCACTTTGCTGCCCGGTTCCCAGAACGGCGCGGGGGGCAGGCCGGCGTCGATCAGGGCTTGCATGGTGCGTTTGCGGCGGGCGATCAGCGTGTCGATATCGGTGCCCAGCTTGGCGGCAACCTCCGAGAGGTCCATGGCGCCGATTTCGAGCCCCGTCAGGTAGCCGGCCAGCTCCTTTTCCAGGTCCACGGTCGCCGGCGCCGGCCAGGTCCAGGCCAAATCGTCTTGGGAGAACTTTTTCGGACGGCGGGGGATGGCGCGGGCGAGCTCGGCTTCGCGGGCGACTTCCATCACCAGGCGGCCGAGGGTGTTGCCGCTGATCCAGCCCTGCGTCACGTTCAGACCGCGCTGGTACACCTTGTTGTCGAAGCGGGCCGAGCTGTAGTTGTGATCCTCGGAGCCCAACCGGATCGTCATCAGCGGCATGTTCACCGGGCGGCCGAGCTCGCGGAGCCGCTCGCCCCGGTATTGCACGTAGTTTTGCGCCGGCTGCGAAGGCGTCATTTGCTTGACGTCCCAGCCCGGCGGCATGGTGCGGATCGTGCGGCGTTCGACCTTTGCGCACTCGTTAGCCGGATAGAACGGCACATCCGCGCCTGTCGCGGTCAAATAGGTCGCCTGGTCGGCAGCGGCCCGGGCCGCGTCGAGCACTTGCGCGTCGTAATCGCGCAAATCTGCCACGGTCGGTAGCGAGCTGGCCAACCAGGGAACGCCGCGGGCCTGTCCGGGCTCGAGCACCTTGAACTGGTGGATGATGAAATCGGGCGGGATCGGGTCCCACTTGGTGAACGAAAGCGTGTAGGCGCCAAACGGCGATGGCTCGGCGATGAAATACTGCTGTGGTTTGCCCTCCCGCGTGCGGCGGATGCCCAGTACGACCAGCGGATCGGCGCCCATTGCCGGCGGCGACATGAGCCGCGTGGGGTGCAGATCGAGCAAACGCATCTGCACCGGGCCCGTGGCCGTGCGATCCGTGACGATCTGGGTCAGATATTCGCCGGCCGTCCACAGCATGCGGATCCACAGCCGCATGATTTCCGCGCCCGACAACACGCCGTTGATGTCCGGGCGGCGAAACCAGTCGCGCCAGACCTGTTCGAGCGCCCGGTTGTAATCGTCGCTATCGCTCTGAACTTGCAGCGTCGGCCCGTCCGGTCCGATCAGGTCCGTGCAATGCGTGTCGATCACGCCTTCCACGAACGGGTTGTTGTGGGCCTCGTAGGTGCAGCGGGCACGCAGCATCGGCAGATCGAGCCACAAGTCGGC
>Ga0302326_10016159_pt1 | contig 15632 bp, 14 predicted proteins | sample Palsa_T0_3_FD_202264 | JGI IMG/M metagenome (GOLD analysis project Ga0302326, IMG submission 202264) | Peat permafrost microbial communities from Stordalen Mire near Abisko, Sweden - Palsa_T0_3 | ecosystem: Environmental > Terrestrial > Soil > Palsa > Peat permafrost | place: Sweden: Abisko...
AGCACGCTCGCGGGTGCATTCATGGTCAGTCCTTCCTCATTCGATACTCCTGTCTCGACACGGTCAGACCGCCGCTGATCCGTAGTCCCCCGCAAATCAGTTTTTTCTCGTAGGGTTTAGGCAGATGAGGGGCCTAATCCTGGCGGGGGGCTGATCAGCCGATGGCCGGGATGAGCGTCGAGTGGCCCCCGAACGAGTCGCCGACCGCCTCGAAGGGTGCGGTCAGGTCACCGGCGCCGTCGACCTCGTGGGCGTCCGAGAGATTGGTCGCCATGTCCTGCATCAGCAAGTCCGCGCCGTTCGCGCCGTTGAAGGTGTCAACAGAGCCGGTGCCGGAGTCGGGGCCGCAGACGCCGTCTGAGTCGTACTCGATCGTGTAGATCGTGTCGCCGGCTGCCTTTGCCGCTTCGGCGGCGTTGTACGCGTCCGCGCAGGCGGTGGTGTCTGGGGTTGGGTCGCCGCTGAACGTGGTCGAAGGATTCAGCTCGCCGTCGCTCTCGATGACGATGACGTTGCTCGCCCCGGCCCGGGCGTTCTGTTGGAGTTCGTACTGCGCGTCGCTGATCGCACCCGCGAGGTAGCTGCCCACGCCGCCGATGTCCTTGAGCCCGTAAGCGTTAGGGTTGGTCCCACTACCGGCCGGATAGGTCGCTGGGGTGGGGGGGGCACACTCCCCCCAGTCGAGAGCCTCGACGATGTTCGAGCTCGTCCAGGTGGAGGCAGTGGTGGCGGAGCTGGCGTCCTGGAGCCGGTAGTCGCTTGAGAGCCCCACGGCTTCATAGCCGAGGTAGGCGTCGCCGCTGAGAAGGCTGGGGGTGGTCGGGTCGCTCCACGGGGGATACTCGTCGGCGAAGGTGCTGCTGGGGTTGCAGTTGATCTCCTCGTCGAGGGTGGCCGGCGACGGCGGGTTCCCGGTGAGCGCTGGGATCACCAGGAGGCCCACCTCGTCGTACGGTGCCGAGCTAGTGGGGGTCATGTTGGCCCCCAGCTCGGTAGCGGGCGTCGCAGCGCTGTTCGGGGTCATCTTCGCGGGGCAGCCGGTTGGCAAGCTTGGGCTGCAGGGGTCCAGCGTGTTGAGCAACGCCAGCGCGCCCGCCTTGGCGCAATCGAGCTTGTCGGGCTCCTGGTCGCTTGTGTTTGCGGTGATGCCGGGCACGGTGGCGGAGCAATCGCCGCCTTCGGGGTCGGCGGTGGTGGTCTTGGTATAACCCATCGAGCGGGTGTTGTCGAGGATGACGTAGGCATTGATCGGGTTGGCATTGTCGACCCGCTGGGACGCGGTGGCGCTCGCGGAGACGGTAAAGCTGGGAAGGCTCAACACACCGCCGAGGGTCGTTTGCACCGTCGCCTTCTCCGTGACGTTGACGGCATTGCAGCCGCTGGGGCAGTACGTCGCGGGGGTACTCGCGTCGGCCGGGCAGGCTCCCGAGTTGTAGTCGGGCGCGTTTGAGACGCACTCGAAAGTCACGTTCGCGGGTGCGGCGCCGACTTCGTAGCCGCCGACCGCGTTGTAGTCGCCGGGGGCGCCGCTGTAGGAGACCGCGGCACCGTGTGCGGTGGTGGCGTTGGGGAGGTCATCGCCGGCGACCAGCGCGGCAGAGTTGACGGCGGCCTGCAGCTGCTGCTGGGCGACGTAGACGCGGCCGATGTCGAAGACGAGCGCGGCGAACCCGATCAGCACCACCATGCTCAGCGCCACCAACGGGATCACCTGCCCGTCCCGCCGGCGGACGCGCCCGAAGATGGCAGCGGCCCGCTTCATTGGATCGCATCCGATGCTGAGGCACTCAGGTTCAAGTTGAAGAGCGGCAGGCCGAACACGGCGAGGGTGAATGGCTGCGCGGCGGTCACGGTGGCCTGGTCGCCCTGGACCTCCTTGCCGCCGGTTTCGCTCGGGTAGGACCCCGTGCCGCAGTAATCGGCGCTGGGATTCGAGAAGCTCGTGGTGACCTGGCCGGAGGTGAGGCCGACGTCGCTCGCGGAGCTGAGCGTCTGCGCGATCGCCGGGTCGCAGGGGTCGGTGTCGCCCGTAGGCAGGTTGCGGCCGAGCGAGAGCGTCTGCGCCCCGCTGCGGGCAGCATCGGTGAGGGTGAGGTACCTGTTGAACAGGAGCCCGAACTGAATGATTCCGGTCACGAGAAGCAGCAGCAGCGGCAGGACGATCGCGAATTCGACCATGGCCTGCCCGTCCTGATCGCTGCGAAGCGACCTGAGCCTCTCGGCTACGACCCGTCTGACGCATCCGATCACACGCATGATCAGAGCATCGGCCCCGCTCGGCCCAGGTCCAATGCCACGAACCTCTAAGGCGACCTAGACCAAGGTGCGGCTTACAGGCCGCCGAGCTCAACCCGCCGGCGGGAGATCCCGGCCGAACGCGAGGCGCGCGATGCGAGAGCGGCCATGTACCACATCTGACCCTTTGTGAGTCTTTTTCCTGGCCGAGACGGAACCGACCTACGGGCGCGGTGGGTTGAGGCTAAGTAAGGTGCGCCTGTGGGCGACTACCTTCTAGCTCAACAGCCCTCACCTGAGCTGGAGCGGCTTCGGCTGCGGCTGCTGCAGGCGGTTCAAGATCCGCTGACCCGGGGGCAGCTGGATGCGATCGGCGTGGGCGCCGGTTGGCGGTGCCTCGATGCCGGGGCGGGTGCGGGCTCGGTCACGCGGATGCTGGCTGACCGGGTCGGCCCGACCGGGCGGGTGCTCGCGGTTGATCTCGAGACGACCCTGCTCGAGCGCAGAGCGAGCGATCGTGTCGAGGTGCGCCGCCTCGATCTGTTGGCAGACCCGCTGCCGCAAGACGCATTCGATCTGGTGCACGCACGGATGCTGCTGATGCACCTGCCCGGCCGCCTCGAGGTATTGCGCAAGCTCGCCGCGGCCGCACAGCCCGGCGGTTGGGTCGCCGCGCTCGACCCTGACTTCAGCACCGTGTCGATGGCGCCGAGCGAGCCCGCGTGGGAACGGACCTGGTCCGTCTTCTGCGATGCCGTCATTGCCGGCGGCTGGGACTACACCTACGGAGCCCGGCTTGCGGCTGACCTTGGCGCTGCCGGGCTGGTAGACGTTCACGCCGATTACAGGTACGCCAGCGGGCCCGGAGGTTCAGTGGGTAACCAGATCCTGTCCCTGACGATCGAGCGGATGCGCGAGCGGCTGGTCGCACTGGGCGCTGAGAGCGAGGAGATCGACGCAGCCCAGCGATTGCTCGAAGATCCCTCGCGCACGTTCACGTCCACCACGATCTGTCTCGCGCATGGCCGACGGCCACCGGTACCCGGCGATCCGACGGGGCCTAGGCTCGCCTCTGGGCTGGCTGTGTGCGGACCCGTACCGGCGCAGCCACCTTCGGCCCCTTTTCCACCTTCGACGCCTCCGCGGAGTTGAAGAGCATCAAGACGACGGTGGCCGGTTGCTCCCCCTCGTGGTCTGTGTGCGCCAGTCGCTCCTTGCTGTCGGCTTCGATCTTCTGGATCCTGGTCGTCAACGCCTCGAGCTCGTGAGCGAGCGCCGTGAAGCCTTGCTCGTCCACGGTTAGCGGGCTACGCGTCAGGTGGCACTCGCTGGGTTCGAAGCCCCCCTCGGCCGCAGCCGCGGTGACGTAGGAGCCGATCTGCTGGAGCGCGGTCATGATCGTGGCTTGCTGGACGACTCGTGGCGCGGCGCCCCAGATGGCGTCTGGGATCCGCGGCCGGGTGGTCGTCGTGTAGTAGTGCTCGACGGCGCCGCGTCGCGGTACCCGCCTGACTGGTTCGACGAAGCCGAACGCCACCAGGCGCCGGACGTGGTAGCTGACTACGCCGAGCGACGCGTTCAGCTCACCGGCGAGCTCGCTCGGGCTCGCGGTTCGCTCTTCCAGTGCGGCGAGGATCCGCATCCGCAGCGGGTGCGCGAGCGCCTTTGCGAGCGATACGCAAGTGATGTCCTGATACGGATTCAAGACGGATCGTCAAGCAACGCGATTAGGCGTTTGTGCGCACGGTGCAAGCGTACTCGCGCCGTCGCTTCGGGGATTCCGAGGGTTGCAGCAATCTCCGAGTGCGACCAGTCACCCTCGTATCGTAAACAAATCACGCGTCGTTCGTCGGCCGGGAGTCCTGCGAGTGCTCGATTGCAATCGATCCGAGTGAGAGTGCGCTCGTGCTCGCGGAGTGCACGACGGTCCTCGAGCTCGTCGTGGGCCTCGAGCGGCTCGAGCGCGCGACGGCGGCCGAGCGCGTCCAGTGCCGCGTTGCGCGTGATTTGCACGCACCAATGGGTCGGTGCATGCGGCGTCCGGCACGAGGATCGGCTGCGCCAAGCCTTGGCCAGGGCTTCCTGAGCGACCTCCTCGGCGTCGTGCTGGCTGCGCAGCATCCGTAGCGCCTCGAGCACGCAGCGCTTGCGGATCAGCGACCAATCCCAGGCCTCCCAGGCGGTCTCGGACGTGTTGTAGGTGGACGCTCGACGAATGCTAAAGAAGTTCACGAAAGTTGAAACATTCTTGAGCGCGAGGGCGTCATTGATGGTGTGAGCGAACTTGCCCAGCTCGATCAGGCCGCCGGCGCCTACGACAGCCTCGCGCCTTACTACGACGAGTTCACGTCCGGGTACCCTCACGAGGGGTGGGTCGCGGCGATCGAGCGCCGGGCGGTGGCGCTGGGCATGCGCGGCGATCGAGCCATCGACATCGCTTGCGGCACGGGCAAGAGCACAGCGGCGCTCCTGGCACGCGGCTACTCGGTGCTGGCCTGCGACATCTCGGCCGGCATGGTGCGCGAGGCCCAACGCAAGTTCCCTTTGCTCGCGGATGCGTTCCTGGTCGCGGACATGCGTGAGCTGCCGGAGCTCGGGGAGTTCGACTTCGTCCTGTGCCTCGACGACGCCGTCAACTACCTCCTGTCCGACAGCGAGCTCGGGGCGACCTTCTCCGGCGTCGCCGAGTTGCTCTCACCGACGGGAGTCTTCGCGTTCGATCTCAACTCGCTTCAGACGTATCGCGGCGCCTTCGCGCAGACCTTGGTCAGGGAAGGCGATGGGCTGTTCTTCACGTGGCGGGGCGAAGGTACGGCGACCGCGTTGCCTGGCGAGCTCGCCGCGGCGACCGTCGAGGTCTTCGCGGAGCGCCCAGACGGCCTCTGGCAACGGAGCTCCAGTCGCCATGTTCAGCGGCACCATCCCCCCGAGGTCGTGCACGCCGAGCTGTCGCGGGCCGGGTTGGAATGTTGTGCGGTGGCGGGTCAGCTCGCAGGCGCGCAGCTCGAGCACACCGTCGACGAGGATCGCCACATCAAGCTCGTCTACTTCGCCCGACGGGCGGGCGCCAAACCAGACACAAGGAGGTGAGCAGCATGGAAATCATCTCGCCGTGAACCGGTCTGCGGGGCGGGGGATGGTGCTCGCGGGCGCCATCCCCCGTCACGCGCGATCAATCCAGCTATTCGATCAGACCCATGCGAATTGCCGTCGCGACCGCCGCCGCGCGATCACGGACGCCTAGGCTCTCGAAGATGTGCTTCATGTGGGTGGCGATCGTCGCGGAGCTGATCGTGAGGCGGCTTGCGATCTCCGCCCTGGAGCATCCGTCCGCGGCCAGTTGGATCACCTGCAGCTCGCGCGGCGTCAGGGGCGAGGAATAGAGCAGCTGTCCCTGGCGTCGCGACAGGAACTGACCGAGCTCATGTCCGATCGCGATCATCGTCTCGGCAACTCGAGCGGTTGGCTGATGCTCCTCCTGCTTGTAGAGCTCGAGCACCGCAAGCACCTCGCCTCCATGCAGCACGGGAAGCGCCGCCGCACCATGCAGCCCTGCTCGAGCGGCCGGCTTTCGGCGGCGGTAGTTCGGCTCCGCGAGCACGTCGACGACGTTGACCGGCGCCTTGCCCTCCCACGCCTGCCCGGGGATCCCGGCGCCCCGCGGAAAGCCAAGCGCTCGTGTTGAAGCCTCGAACTCGGATAGCTCCAGGGCAGGATCGCTCCAGACGAGGCGAGCCTTCAGCAGATCGCCGTCGGGGATCCACAGGGCCCCGAACACGAACCTCAGTGCTTCCGCGAGGCCGCCGAGTAAGCGCGTGCCACTCTCATCGAACTGCCCCCAGTCCATCAGAGCCCGCGAGACGGCAGCGTGCGCGGCGAGCCCCCGGTTCCCGTCAAGCTCGTCGGTGACATCCTGGACGGCGCCGGCGATCCGCGTCGCGCCGCGGCCGTCAGACTGGACCATCGTGATCGTCGAGCGCAGGTGGCGGACACCCCCGCTCGGATGCTTGATGCGGTATTCGATCGGAGGCGGGCAGGCCGCTCTCCGTATCATCGCGGAGTGTCTCAGCAGGCGGTCTCTGTCGTCGGGGTGGGCGTGGCGCAGGACGAACTCGCGCGTCGGCGTGATCTGATCCGGCTCGAACCCGAAGATCCGGTACAGATTGGCCGACCACAGCAGCCGCTCGGATCCGACGGACCACTCCCAACCACCAAGGTTGGCCACCTGCTCGGCGGATTCGAGCAAGCGCAACCGGTCGTCCACGGAGACCTGGTCCGCTTCTCGCGCAGGCGCGCGCTGACTGACCGCGTCGTCGATCATCGCTGCGGCCGATCCTCCGATGATCGATGTGACGAGCACTCCATTGACCTACTCCGAGCGTTCCGCATGTGGCCGACCCCCCCAAAGGGTCAGAGCGTGGCCGCTGGCCAGTCTTCAGATGGACGTTCTTCCAGATGATCAGGAAAAATTGAGCGAAGGCAACCGGAATGGTAGCTCCTCGTACGCGGCGGAGCCGTTTCTCATAGGGTTCGCGGCGCGATGCCAGACATTCCCAGCAACATCGCCGAGCACGTCGGCCGAACTCCGATGGTTCGGCTCACGCGGATGCTGCCGGGGACCGAGGCCGAGCTGTTCGCCAAGCTCGAGTCGCTCAACCCCGGCGGGAGCGTGAAGGACAGAATCGGGGTGGCGATGATCGAGGCCGCGGAGCGTGAAGGCCTGATCGAGCCGGGACGCACGACGATCGTCGAGGCGACCAGCGGCAACACCGGGATCGCGCTCGCATTCGTGTGCGCGGCCAAAGGCTACGAGCTCGTGCTCACGCTGCCGCAAGGGATGAGCCGCGAGCGCGAGGGGCTGCTGCGGCTATACGGCGCGCAGGTCCAGGTGACGGAGTCGCTGGGCGGGATGACCGAGGCGGTGCAGGCGGCGAAGGCGCTGGCTGAGCGCGCGGACGTGTTCCTGCCCGACCAGTTCTCGAATCCAGCCAACCCTGAGATCCACCGCCGCACCACGGGCCCCGAGATCTGGGACGCCCTCGACGGTCGGGTCGACGTCTTCGTCGCGGGCGTCGGCACCGGCGGCACCATCACCGGGGTCGGGGAGATGCTCAAGGAGCGCAATCCCGGCTGCCGCATCGTTGCGGTAGAGCCCAGCTCATCGGCCGTGCTCTCCGGACGCCCGCCGGGCGCGCACAAGATCCAGGGGATCGGGGCGGGGTTCGTACCCGCGGTGCTGAACCGAGCGATCATCGACGAGGTGATCCCTGTCGACGACGAGGACGCGATCGAGACCGCGCGTGCGCTCGCCCGGCGTGAGGGAGTCCTGGCAGGCATCTCCGGCGGCGCCGCCGCCTGGGCGGCATTCGAGATCGCCCGCCGACCCGAATCGCGCGGAGCCCGGATCGTGATGATCCTGCCCGACTCCGGCGAGCGATACGTGTCGACGCCCTTTTTTGCGCCGTAGGGCCCGCCACTCGCCACCGCTACCCTGTGCGCATGTTGGGACTTGGGTTGCTGGCGCGCACCGCGGCTGAGATTCGGCGCGACGTCGCCGCGGCCAACACTCGTGACCCTGCCGCGCGCGGGGTGCGTTCGGCCGAGATCCTCGCGAGCTGGCCGGGCGTGCACGCGCTGCTGGCCCATCGTGTTGCGCACGCGCTGTACGGCGCCGGCGTGCCGCTGGCGCCCCGTGCGATCGCGACGATCTCGCGCGCGGCAACCGGGGTCGAGATCCATCCGGCCGCAAGGATCGGCGACGGCCTGTTCATCGACCACGGCATGGGCGTCGTGATCGGCGAGACCGCTCGGATCGGGAACGACGTCACCCTCTACCAAGGGGTCACGCTGGGTGGGACCGGATTCGCGACCGGTAAGCGTCACCCGACCGTTGAGGACAACGTCACGATCGGCTCCGGCGCGAAGCTGCTTGGGCCGATCACGGTCGGGCACGGCTCCAAGATCGGCGCCAACAGCGTCGTCATCCACGACGTGCCCGCGAACTCGACGGTGGTGGGGAATCCGGGCCATCCCGTTCGCGTGGAGGGCCGGCGCCCGGAAGGGCCCGACACCGACTGGGTGCACCTCCCGGACCCGATCGCCGACGCGATCAAGGGACTCTCGAACCGGATCGCCGCCGTCGAACGGGCGATCGCCGAGAACCCGGCGAACGGCGAGTTCACCGTCGAGGGCGACGTTCGCCCGTTTCGTCCCTTGCGCGGACCTAATCCCGCTGGCGGCTGAGGCCGGTTCCGGTGTCGCGGCGCGAGTGACTCCCTACGCCTAACCCGCGGGCGGCTTGCGAGCCCGTCGCCCGATGAGAAGCAGCACTGGCCGAATGTCGACTCTAGTGGCGCGTAGCGCCGGCCGACAATAGCCACAGTGCCCAGCTTGACTGACCTCGGCTCCGGAGCGCCGGATCGAACCCCGCGACGTGAGCCGAGCCCCGGCGTCGTCGGGTCCGACGTCAAGGAGGCTCCCGGCAGCATTCGCTTGCGCCTGCAGGCTGCCGCCGACCGTGTACACGGCAGCATCCCTGAGGCGAGAGGCGGTCACGGTGGCGAGCTCAGCGTGGCGATGATCGCGGCGATCGTGGCGATAACCATTGCCGGGGCTGTCCTGCGCTTCGCCACGCTCTCCCAGAGCGTGTGGTTCGACGAGGCAGGAACGATCATCAACGTGAGCGGGAATTTCGCGCACGTGTTCAGCACTGTCTCCTACAAGGAGGTGGCGCCCCCACTTTATTTCGTGTGCCTGTGGATATGGAGGCACATCTTCGGTACGAGCGCAGTTGACATGCGCACACTCTCGGCGTTGGCGGGGGCGCTGACGATACCTGTGGCATTCGCGGTCGCCGACAGGTTGGTTGCACGCCGGGCCGCCGTGGTGACGACGATTCTCGTGGCTGCGAATCCGGTGATGCTGTACTACTCGCAGGAGTTGCGGATGTACTCGCTCCTGGTGCTGTTATGCGCGCTTGGCCTGCTCGCCTTCCTGGTCACCCTGCGGATTCCGAGCAAGCGCAACCTGACCCTGTGGGCCGCCGTCTCGGCGCTGGCCATGGCTACGCACTACTTCGCTGCGCTCGCTGTGTTCCCCGAGGGCGCGCTGCTGCTGCTCGTCGCGTGGCGCCGGCAGGTCGCGCTCCGGCCGACCGCAGTCGCCATCGGCGCCACAACTCTGACACTGGTTCCGCTCGCCGCGCTGCTCGTCTATCAGTACGGACGTGGCTATTCGTATGTCCAGGGAATCCTCACATCGCCATTCGTCCTCCAGCCATTCACCGCACAAACCGCGGCGTCGGGAGACCATCTGTCGCAGATCGCTCAGCAGGTGCTCATCGGTCCCGGCGGCCCCTGGAAGGCACAGCTGACGATTCTCGGCTCGTTGATCTTCGTACTGGCTGTCCACCTGCTGGGCAGACTGCCCCGCCCGCAACTACGAGGTGCCGAGCTCGCCGCAACGCTGAGTGTTCCTGGAGTCTTGATGGCGAGCGGCTTCCTTGCGTTGCACATCGGACTGGACGCCCGCTACTTACTCCCGGTAGCCGTGCCCGTCGCCGTACTGATCGGTTGCGGACTCGGGTCCGCTGAATCAGGCAAGCTCGGCCTGGCGGCGACCGCGTTGCTCTGTGGGATGTGGCTGCTGGTCGGGATCACCTCCGCCACCGTGCCCAGACTCGGTGGCAGAGAGGACACGCGCGGCGCAGCTCGAGCGCTCGGAGTGGCTCACGTAGGACGCCTGATTGCGATCGATCAGCGCTGGGATCTCGTTCCGCTCGAGGAGTACCGTCCCGCGGCTCGTGTATATGGCGACCCCCGCGCCCGGATCACCGAGCTGGACGTGGTGGCGATGCCGTCGCGGGGCTTTCCATCTGGTAGTGACGCGAATCGTCCGCCGCCGCCGAGACTCTTGGGCCTGCCGGGCGGGATGCGCCTGACGCGGATCACCTGGGGCCCGACGTTCGTGATCGAGCGCTACACCGCACGCCGGCCGGTCACTGTCCGACTATCTCCTCCTGCAGGCACGTTCACGTCAGATTGGCGCTTCCTCTACGAGCCTCGCGGGGGACGGATCAGCTCGCTCTAGATGGGCTGCGCCCGCCGCCGGCTCGCTCAGCTCTCCACCGGCTCGCGCCCCGCGGGGAGGGGATCAGACTGGTTCTCTGGCATGTTCCGCTTAGCGCGAACGAGATACAGCGGGCGTCCCTTGACCTCGTCGTAGATGCGGCCGACGTATTCGCCGATGATTCCGATCGCGATCAGCTGGATCCCTCCCAGTAGCAGCACGGCGATGGTGATCGAGCTGAAGCCGGGAAGGTAGGAGCCGGCGAATCGCAGCACGATCACCACCGGGATCGCGACGAACGCGAGCGTTGAGATCAGAAAGCCGAGCAGCGTCGCCAGCTGCAGCGGCCGGTCCGAGAAGGACACGATCGCGTCGAGCGAGAACCGCAGCATCCTGGTCAGCGTGTACTTCGTCTCCCCTGCATAGCGCGGGTCGCGGCGGTAGGGAACCGCGGCCTGCGTGTACCCTACCCAAACGGTCATGCCGCGAAGGAAGCGGTTGCGCTCGCGCATCGACAGCAGCGCGTCGAGCGCGCGGCGGTCCAGCAGCCGATAGTCACCGGAATTGTGGTGGAGCTCGACCTGCGCGAGCGTGTCGAACAGGCGGTAGAACCACCGCGCGGTCGCGAGCTTGAATTTCGACTCGCCCTCGCGCTGCTCTCTGACTGCGTACACGACGTCGGTCCCGCCGAGCCAGTGGTCGAGCATCCGCGGGATCAGCTCGGGGGGGTCCTGGAGGTCCGCATCGAGCATCACCACGGCGTCGCCGCGCGCGTGGTCCAGGCCGGCGGTGAGCGCGGTCTGGTGCCCGAAGTTTCGCGACAGGGAGAGCACCCTGACGCGAGGATCTTCGGATGCAAGCACGTCCAGCGCGGCAGGCGAGCCGTCGGTCGAGCCGTCGTCCACCAGCACGAGCTCGAAGTTGATGCCCTCGAGCGCCCCGCGGACCCGCGCGTAGAACTCCTGGATCGTTGCCTCTTCGTTGCAGACGGGCGCCACCACACTGAGCAGCCCGAGCGAACGTGGCTCACGGGGCTCGCTACCGGGCTGCCAGTTCATGGGCCCATGTTACGGCGCGCCTCGGCACGTGGTCGCGGCCGGCGCTGCTCAGCGGCCGAGCAGCTCGGCGCCGTTCGGCACCCAGCTGAGCAGGTTGATCGCGAGCATGATGCCGGTGATCCAGAGCGTCCAGCGTCGCAGGCGAACGTCCGGGCTGAGCGCAGCGAGCGGCGTCAACCAGGCGATGTACCAGGGAAGCAGCGAGCTGGCGGTGATCAGCATCGCGACCGTCGCCCAGCCGGCGCCGGCGATCCAGTCGAGCCGACCCCGCCGGACCAGCACGAGTAGCCAGCAGGTCACGGCTACGAAGACCGCGCCGAGCAGGATGCCGACGAGACGGCCGACGGCACCGAGCCCGAGCTGGGTGGAGATGAAGCCGGGAATGCTCTGCCAGTCGCCCGCCGCCTGGTTCTGGCGCAAGGTGGCGAGCAGATGCAGCTGTCCCGTACCGAACATGGCAAAACCGAGCCCTGCGATCAGCACGCTCGCGATGCCCGCACCGAGCAGCAGACGCCGTCTGGGCACGTGCGGCCTGACGAGGGCGAACGGCAGCAGCAGTCCGGCCGTCAGCTTGATCCCCGTGGCGACGGCGATCAACGCGCCGCCGGTAGCCTGGCGGTTCTGTAGCAACACGTACGCGCCGGCCGCCAGCGGTGCGAGCATCAGCAGATCGTTGTGTCCGCCGCCGAGGCCCCACACCACGGTCAGCGGATTGAGTCCCACGAGCATCGCGGCGCGCACGGGGTCGAGTCCCCTGAGGCGTGCTCCGTTCCACACCAGCCCGACGGTCGCGAGGAAGGCGAGCGCGGCGAGCGACTTGTATGCGACCACACTCGCGGAGATGTCCAGTTGGGCGAGCGGATAGCTGAGGGCGGTGAACAACGGACCGTATGCGGTCGGCGTCGAGACCCATTTCGAGCCGATGAAGGGATACAGCGGGTCGAGCAGGATCGTGCTCGGGCCGTGCAGATACGGGTTGGCCGCGTACAGCGATCCCATCCGAGCGTACGCCTGGTAGCTGAAGATGTCCGTCGAGAGCAGCACCGGAGCGAGGAGGAACAGCGCGTTCAGGCCCGCGATGCTCGCCACCACAACGCGTGGCGACAGACCCGCGGCACCGCGGACCGCAAGCACGTAAGAGGCGAACATCAGCGTGAACGTCACGATCAGCGCGGCGTGGCCGAGCGGCACGCCGGTGTGGGCGAACACCCCCGCAAGCCAGCCGGGAATCGGCCTCACGGATTGAGGCAACAGGTCGTTTGTGCGCGCTGCCGAGAGAGCCAGCACCGCGCCCATCAGCAGCACGCCTGCGAGACCGGCGCGTGCGGCCGGCGCTGCGGTTCGCGCGCGAGCCGGAACCGCCTCGAGCTCGAGGGATCCGGTCTGTGGCACGACGCCTAGGGGACGCCCGTGCGCACTCATCGGCCGAAGGATGCCCGTGTCAGGGTCAAGTCCGCGTCTCTCGACGTTGCGATCGTGTTAGGCGGTCTTGATGCGCGCTGACCGCGGCAGCCGCGCTCCGGCGCAGGCGCGGGACGAGCCAGATCGCCTCGAGCGCGATCTGGGCCGACATCTTGCTGCTCCCGGCGGCCCGGTCCTGGAACACGATCGGGACCTCCCGGACGCGGAAGCCGGCGAGCAGGGTGCGGTAGGTCAGCTCGATCTGGAACACATACCCTTCGGAGCGGACGCTCTGTAGCTCGATCGCCTCCAGGACCTCGCGGCGGAAGCACTTGAAGCCACCGGTCAGGTCACGCACGTCGATGCCGAGAATCGTGCGCGCGTACAGACCGCCGCCGCGGCTGACGATTCGTCTCAGCACTCCCCAGTCGCGCACGCCCCCACCCGCCACGTAGCGCGAGCCGAGCACGAGGTCCGCGTCGGCGGCGGCGTGAACGAGCGCCTCGAGGTAGCGAGGCTCGTGAGAGAAGTCGGCATCCATTTCGATCACGAGCTCGGCTTCGCCCGCGAGCGCTCGCCCGAACCCCTCGAGATAGGCATGCCCGAGGCCCTGCTTGCCGGCGCGATGGAGCACCTCGACGGAGCCGGCCTCAGCAGCGATCGCGTCGGCGATCGCTCCCGTTCCGTCGGGCGAGTTGTCGTCCACGATCAGGATGCGGTGCTCGCCGGGCGCCAGCCGCTCGAGCTCGGCAGCCGTGGCGTGCACGATTCGCTCCAGGTTCTCGGCCTCGTTGTATGTAGGCATGACAACCCATACGCGCGCTGACATCGCCGTGCAGCGTAGTTCACCGTGGCGCGGCTATCCGTCCGGCGCGCCATCATGGGTGTCGCAAGGCACCTCGATGTCCGACGAGCGAATCGCACCAAGTACCACCGCGGCGGGGCGTGGGGCGCCTGGCGGGGAGCGACGGCATGCCGATCGCTTCTCGACCGCCGGCGCCCCGCATCGGCGTCGCCGCGCGGTCGCGTCGGCGATGGCGCTGCTGGCGTTGACGTCGCTGATCGCCGGGATCGCAGTCGGCTCGGGCCCTGGCACCCAGGTCGGCCACCATCCGCTCGCGCCCTCGGGGCCGAGAGGCTTCTTCGCGCGCATCCATGCGCTGGCCGGGACCGGCAGCGGATCGTTCCAAGCGCGGGAGCTCGCGGCCGAGAACGGGGCGATCAACCGCACGCTCGCGTACACGCCAATCGTGCGGATCGCGGGCTCGGAGAAGCGCGAGATCGCATTGACGTTCGACGATGGGCCGGGTCCTTACACGCCGGGCGTGCTTGCTGTCCTACAGCGCGAGCACGTCCCCGCCACCTTCTTCGAGGTTGGCGTCATGTTGCAGTACTTCCACGCTTCCACCAGCGCGATCGTCGCCCGCGGCGATCCGATCGGCGACCACACCGAGCTGCACCAGCCGATGTCGGAGCTGTCTCAGGCGGACCAGCGCAGCGAGCTACTCGACCAGGCCGCCGCGATCAGCCAGTACGGCGCGCCCTTCCCGCGCCTGTTCAGGCCCCCGTACGGTGTCTACAACGCGACCACGCTCGCGCTCCTGCACAAGTACGGGATGCTGATGGTGATGTGGACCGTGGACAGCAACGACTACCTGCGGCCCGGAGTAGCGAGCATCATCAAGACCGTGATCTCGGGCGCACGGCCCGGCGCGATCATCCTGATGCACGACGCGGGCGGCGATCGCTCACAGACGATCGCGGCGTTGCCCAAGATCATCAAGGACCTGCGGGCGCGTGGCTACCGGCTCGTGACCGTGCCGCGGTTACTGCTCGACGACCCGCCGCCACACGACCAGGACGTGACTGCGGCCACAGCGCTCGGCGCGGGCTGAACCGTCGCCTTGGCACGGTGCCGCGAGCGCCGGCTACCGCGGCATGTATGCGACGCGGTTCCAGCTCGGCTCGGGCGAGAGCTCGATCGGCTCGCCGCCACGGTCCGGCTGGATGTAGACGAACGTGTTCGCGTCTTCGTCGAAGGCGATGTCGAGCTCGCCTTCCTTGACGCGCTGATCGAGCCAGGCGCTCCGGAAGATCAGACGTCGCAGCCAGTGCACCAGCGAGCGCTCCGACGGTCCGACCAGCTCGGGCCAGCAGTCGTTTACGTGCTCGCCCAAGCCCGACGCCGGGTCGGTGACCTCGCCGTTGACGACCAGGTTGATCAGATCCTCGGCCTCGTGGTCCTCGATCCGGCCACAGAGGAATCCGAGTCGTCGCGCCGCCTGCTCGCAGCGCTCCCGGAAGTCATGCTCGTTGAAGGTGAACCGGAGCTCTCCGTATTCGAGCACGAAGTCTTCCCCAGAACTGTAGTTGGCACGGCGGTACATGGCGGCGTCGGGATCATATGAGGGATTCCTGCATCGCCGTAGGGGGTGCAGGCGATGTTGCAGGATGGGGCCTCGGAGTTCGCCCGGAACCGCGCGAGGAAGTGGCTGCATCGTCCGAGGGGGCGATTTCGGCTCGATCAAGGCCTTTGAAGGCCATGAACCGTGAACGACCGACGATTCTGCTGGTCGAGGATCACCGCACAACGTGCACCTTCCTCGCCGACAACCTGACGGTCGACGGATACGACATCGTCATCGCCGACTGCGTGAGGGACGCGTTACGTCTGCTCGGGACCAAGTTTCCGGATCTGGCGGTCGTGGACCTCGGCTTGCCGGACCGTGACGGCCTGGAGCTGCTGCGCGACGTACGCGAGGCGGACGGTGCCCCGGGGCGGATCGATCGACACATCCCGCTGCTCGTGTTATCGGGCCGGGCAGGCGAGCTCGACCGCCTGCGGGGCTTCGATCGCGGCTGCGACGACTA
>Ga0302326_10016161_pt1 | contig 15632 bp, 12 predicted proteins | sample Palsa_T0_3_FD_202264 | JGI IMG/M metagenome (GOLD analysis project Ga0302326, IMG submission 202264) | Peat permafrost microbial communities from Stordalen Mire near Abisko, Sweden - Palsa_T0_3 | ecosystem: Environmental > Terrestrial > Soil > Palsa > Peat permafrost | place: Sweden: Abisko...
GGGAGAAGATTGACGCGATTTATCTTTCGCCGGATGCGTTTGCGCGGCGCACGGACGAGGCTTCGATTGCGGAGCAGATGGGCGACGTGTTCGCGGCGGCGGGATTTCCGCGTCCCGTGCCCGCGGACAACGACCGCGTCGGCGGATGGATGCTGATGTACCAGATGCTGGACGCGGGGGAGTGGGTGCTGACGGAGAACTGCGTCGAGTTGATTCGCACGCTGCCGAATTTGGTGCGCGATACGGCGCGGATCGAGGATATCGAGAAGATGGACGGCGACGATCCGGCGGACGCGGCGCGGTACGGGCTGAAATCGCGGTACGGCGCGCGGCTGGGGAGCGGGTCGGAGAGGCGCATGCCGCTGGCGGACCGTTTGGCGGCGCGGGTGCTGTCGGACGACCCGACGATTCGCGCGATTCAGGCGCGGCGGGCCGAGTTGGAAGAGATGCGAGGCGCGGGGCCGGTGTCGTTCTTGCGGCGCCGGAGGTAGGCGCGAGGTGAAACGGCCGGCGCGCGATCACGCGCGTGGTATCACGACAGCCAACGCCGCAGCGGGCGTAGCAGTGCTACGCCCCTACAAAACCGGCTTGCGGATTACCGAAGGCGACGAGGGCGCAACGGCCCGTGGAGAAACATACGATGATTCGAAATTTGTGGCGGGGGATTACGGCGTCGCGATACACGGCGGGGCTCGAGGCGGAGGTGGCGCGGCTGCGGGCGGAGAATCGGGCGCTGCTGAATTCGATCCTGGGGATTGCGGGCGTCCCACCGGTTACGGTGGTTGCGGAGGCGGCGGTTGTGGCGGCGCGGCGGGGGGCGGGCGCTCCTAGCGACACAGCGGCCGCGGCGAGCGACAAAGCGGGCGCTCCGAATGACAAAACGGCCGCGGCAAAAAGCGGCGCGCGGATTGCGGCGCCCACGCGGCGGCGGTCGTGGCAGCAGATCAACCGGATGCTGGAGAGGGAATCGGCGCGGAAGACGTGAGTAGTGATTGGTGATTGGTGATTAGTGGCTGGTGATTCGTGACTCGTGATTCGTGAACTGCGTTTCGGTTACTGGGCGGGGCTGCCGTGGTGGAATACTTTTTGTTTTATGTCGGGCCAGAATTCGTCCCAGGTGTTGCTGGCCATTTGGCCCGCGAAGCCTTCGCCGGTTCGGACGAGCGCGTCGCCTGTGTCGGCTTCGCTGCGCGCGCGCCACGTGTTTGAGAGGAAATTGCTGCCGGGAATGGCCAGGAAGCGGGCGTAGGCGGGCTCGAAGTTGCCTGCGCGTCGGCGCGTCATGAAAGTTTGCTCGAAGACGCTGGTCAGGCGTCCCTTGAAAGATTTTTCGGGCTCGCGGAGGTAGCGCGGGTCCTCTCCCCAGATCATGCCGAGGCTGGCTTCCATCGTGTCGCTGACGGCGGTGCCGGCGACGCGGATGCCGAGGCGGTCGGCGAAACCTTCCACGTGAGGACCGTATTCGCGAGGCTCATTCAGCGCGGTGTCGTATGCGGCGAGAATGGCGTTGCCGAGCACGTGATGAGGGCCGAGCGTATTCCAGAAGACCCAGTCGAGGCGCTGCCCGGGAGTGATGGGCTCATAGGCGAGCGTCGCGGACGTTGTGGACGGCGGCTGCGGCGAGGGCGCGTCCGGGAGATTGGACGGGCGCGCGGCGCCGGGTGAAGCTGCGCCGGCGGCGGATTGGGCGCGCGCGGCGATCGGCGCGGCGAAGATCAGGAGTAGCGCAAGCGGGCGTGCGAGGCGGCGGATCGAAGTCGGTGTCGTCAATGAGGGTTGCACCTCGTGGCAATTGTATCCGCAAGGGCGCCTGGAAACCATAACGCTTCGACCCTAGAAGCCGGGTAATTTTTGTGTAGACGCGGAATTGCAGCGGGGCGTTGGCGGGCTCTGCGGCTACCCGCGGCGGTACGGAGGCCGTGCGTCGATGGCGACGGGGCGGCGGGAATTGGCGGGGGGATTCTTCGTCCATCCTGGCCGGATGGTCTCAGAATGACGGCGGGGTTTTGCGGTTTTGCGGTGTTGGGGCGATTGTCGAGGAAACGCCCGAGAAAACGGATGTGGAGTGCGGCGGTTCGCCGCCGCTTTTTGCGCGAGGATGACGGGGCGGGACCGATGAGAGCGCGGGAACGCGACGGAGACGGGTGGGGATTTACTTGAGAGAGGGTTATGTCCACAGACGCTACGAAATTGAATGCGAATGCGAATCCGGCGATTGTGCCGGTCGAGGGGCCGGTGCATAACCGCGACGGCGATGCATATGGCAACGGATCGCCAAGTTCTGGCGGCGGGCGTAGCAGTGCTACGCCCCTACGACGGCAACAACAACGGCAAGAGCGACAACCGGGGCAACCGTCGGGCGGCGATGGCACTGCGTCGGCTTACGGCGCGAACAACGAGGAACTGCCGGAGCGGTTGCGGGAGGCGTTGCGCAGGCTCGTGTTCCAATTTTCCACGGAGTCGGAGCCTTCGCGGCGCGCGGAGATTCGCCGCATCAAGCAGGCGCACCAATTCTGGCGCGGCCTGCAATATTCGTGGTGGGACGAGCGCGACCAGAACTGGCATTTGCCGTTCGAGCAGAAGCTTGGCGGCAACAGCGCGGTCGAAGATATGCCGCGGTACGAGTTCGTGACGAATATTTATCAGGCGTTTGGATTGTCGCTCGTGTCGGTGCTGTCGCAGGACGTGCCGCGCGTGCGGTTTTTCCCGTCGTCGGCGCAGGCGGAAGAGGATGTGGCAGCGGCGAAGGCGGCGACGGAAGTGGCGGGGCTCGTTGAGCGGAATAACCGGATCGGGAATTTGATTGTGGAGGAGGCGTTCAACCTTTGGACGGACGGGAAGGTGGGCGCGTACGTGAGGTTTGTGGTCGACGGGCAGAGGTTTGGATTTCACCCGGAGACGGAAATCGGGATGCGGGAAGTGAAGGTCGGAAGCGACGTGTACGTTTGCCCGGAGTGCGGGGCGGAGATGCGGGCTTTGGCCACAGAGACACAGAGCCACGGAGAGGGAAGGGCTGACGGCGGGGGGGCTGACGGCAAGAATACGGGCGGTGTTCGTGGCGGCGAAAGGCAAGGCCTTACCGCAGAGACGCAGAGCCACGGAGAGGGAAGGGCTGACGGCGGGGGAGAGATCCCTCGCTCCGCTCGGGATGACAAAATAGCGGACTCTTCCTCAATCTGCTCAAGCGTCCGCGCGATGTCCGGCTGGTCTGAATCATACGCTGGTCCGCCGGGCACCGTCCAGCGTGACGCGGGATGCGCATCCTCGAGCGGTTTCCTTCGGAACACGAGGAAATGTGATATGTTTTGTCGCATCAATGGAGGCCTCCGATGAAAGCTCGTGGTTCGTTCCGCGCGGTGGCGTTTGCCACACTGCTTCTTGTTTCCCCGCTTTTCGCTCAAACCGGCGGTAAAGAAACCAAGGTAATGATTCGAGCGATCGCTCGCGATGCCAAAGTCATCGGCCAGCACGTGGGTGGCGCGCGAATTACCGTCCGGGACGTCTCCACGGGAGAAATTCTGGCGCAAGGCATGCAGCAAGCCGGGACGGGGGACACGGACCTGATCATGAAAAAACCCCGCACTCGCGGCATGACTGTTTACGGGACTCCGGACGCCTCCGGGTTTCTCGCCGTGTTGCACTTGGATAAGCCGACCGTCGTGGAAATCTCGGCGGAGGGGCCGCTGGGCAACGCGCAGGCCACGCAGCGCTCGTCGAAAACGCTTCTCCTGGTTCCAGGCGAAGATATTTTGGGAGAAGGGATTCTACTGGAGATCCATGGCTTCATCGTGACAGCGCTTGCGCCGCAGCCGGATGCCAAGGTCCACGCAGGATCGCCGTTTGAAGTCCGGGCCACCGTAACGATGGCCTGCGGATGCCCCACGGAGCCGGACGGCCTGTGGGACGCGAACAAAATTCGCGTGGTCGCGCGGCTTCTTCGGGACGGCAAGGTCGAGGCGGAAATTCCGATGACGTATGCCGGTGTGCAAAACACGTTTCATGCGGACGTGCCCGTCCCCGCGCCAGGGCCGCTGGAATTGCAAGTGCTGGCCATGGATCCAGGAAGCGCCAATTTCGGGATGAGCCGGCAGGCCGTCGCTATCGTTCCATAGGACCGGCGCGGGCGAAGGTACGGCTGCCGCCGCGCCCTTGTTCCGCTTATTTTGTCTATTATTAATTTCTAACTTCTCTCTCCCCTGTGGATAATATCGTTGTCGGTGGCGGCGCTTGTCGGTAACAATGCGCCAACAAGCGCAAGGGCGCTAGTTCGGTCCCGCACAATATTCATGGAGTGACATTTATGAGGCGAGCTGGTTTTCATTCAAATGCAATGGGTGAAGCGAGCACGTCCCGTGACAGCGCCTCGCAGGTGGCCCGCGCTACCCTGGGTCTGCGGGATATGCTGCTCCGCGGCGCGTTCCAGCCGGGCCAGCGCATTGCGGAAATTCCTTTGTCGGCGAAGCTCGGCGTCTCGCGCACTCCGTTGCGCCTGGCTTTCGAAAAGTTGGAGCATGAAGGGTTGGTCAAAGCCCTGCCCCGCTCCGGGTTTACCGCCAGCGAGTTCAGTATTCCCGATATCTGGGACGCAATTGAAGTCCGAGGCATCCTGGAAGGGACCGCCGCGAGGCTCGCTGCTGAAAGGTTGAAAAATCCCGCTCCACTGGAATCCCTTCGTAAAATCAATCGCGCCATGGAAGAACTTTCGACAAGCGAGGTCGAAGGTTTCATCCGCTACCTGGATTTGAATGAAGCATTTCACCTCGGCGTCGTGGACCTCGCCGATAGTCAAATCCTGCGGCGTGCGATTGAGTTGGTTTACAAGGTACCGTTTGTATTCCCGAGTTCACGCGTGTTCCTGCCCAAAACTTTGCCCGGAGTGAGTGCCATGGCCCCCATCGGGGAAGAGCATCACCGGGCGATTGTCGACGCCATCGAACACCGCGAGGGAGCGCGCGCGGAAAGCCTGGGACGCGAACACGCCCGGTTGACGCGCAGAAATGTGGAAGAAGCTCTCGCCGACCGGAACTTCCTGGAAACCGTCCCTGGAGCCCATCTGTTAAAGGTCCGGAGCGCAGACCGGACTTGAGCCGCGGCACGGACCCGCACGCATGTAACCCGGGACGGCGGTTCCCTCCGCGCAAAGGGACGCTTGGATTCGCAGCCGCCTCGGCGGGATGTCAATTGCTCGCCGCACGCGGCTCATTGGCGATCCGATCGTTGTGCGCGGCGGGAGGTGCCGTCATACTTTTTCAATAGCTGCGCGCCGCCACAGGCCTCGGAACTCTTCGATCGTGCCGGGACCGTACCCTGCATAATGGTTGTTGGCGAATGCCAGAATTTGTATTTTTCGTTCGTGAACTCTTTTCAGCACCTCGACCCATTCGCTCAGGTCCGCCGTTCGATTCACAATAATCCTGTCCCAAGTTTTCGTCTTCTCCTCGATGCCCTTGCGGTCGCCGAGCCACCGCACGTAGGCCAAATCGGCCGTGATCGGGTCGAAGCGATCGAAGAGCTGCTTCGGGCGCGGCATCCACGCGTGGTCCACCAGCACGAGGGCGACGTGCCGTTCTCTCAGCGCCTCCACCAATGGCGGCACCAGCCAATTTTTGTTACGGATCTCCAACGCGAAACGATATCCCTTGGGAAGTTTTTTTAGAAATGGCACGAGGCGCGCCAGAAATTCGTTCACACCCGCAAACGCCTTCTGATTGAAATACCCGAACTGCAAGAGCAGCGGCCCAAGTTTTTCGCCGAGACAATCCATGGCCTTCAGGAAATTATGAAAATCCTCTTCGCAATCCACCAGCGCTTTTTCGTGCGTGATGAGTTGCGGCACTTTGGCCGCGAACAGAAATCCCGGCGGAGTTTTGGCATACCAGCCCTTCACAGTGGAGACCGCGGGCGTGCGGTAAAACGTGCTGTCCACTTCCACAGTATCGAATTTCGTGGCGTAGTAGCTCAGGTACTCGGCGGGTTTCATCCCCGCCGGGTAGAATGCCGTTTCCCATCCGGCCGCGGTGAAGGCGGACGTGCCCAGGCGAATCTCGGCTTCGGATGCCACGGTCCGCGATTCTAGTCCACTCTTTCCCCGTCTCAAAATGCACTTTTCAGACGGAATCACACCGCCGCTTTCGGCCTTTCAAGACATACAAAGCGAGCCTTATATTACCGGGTTCCCGCTCCGTCAAAGCGGGCAATTCATTGGCTCTGGCCAAGTCTGGCAATCCGTGGCATCCTTTGTTCATGGGAAACAAAGACGCACGAAGACGTGAAAAGAAAAAACCGAAGAAGGAAAAGGCCGAGCGCATCGTCGTGAGCCCGGCCCCGCCGCGCATCGTCACTGTGCCAACGGAAAAAAAGCCCTAACCCGCGCGTACTCCGCCCACTCCGCCGAATCATTGGATGCGATTCCGTAAGGTTTTTCTTAGCGGGTGCCGCACTCTTCGCGCCGCGCGAAGGGTGCGGGTTTTGACTTTGTGCCGCAAACTTCGTGTGTCACCCTCAGGCGAGAACAAGTCTAGATTCGACGAAAGTTATCCCGGCCCACCTCGCGCAAAAGCGAATCAGAAAGCTTCCGAAGCAAGACTCAAGGTTTGAGCTCGTCCTGCCAACCCCTGGAAAGGATCTCAAACAACGGCGAGCTGCGCATTTTCAAAAGGCGCGACGCGCCAGCACTCTCTTCCGCCCCTTGCCGCTCTTCGGAAAGCCCCATCAAGAACCGCTGAACGCCGAAGCGTGCCCCATTCCTCGATCCGGAAACTCGCCCCGCTTTGTGCGCCCTCACATAGGTTCCGTCGGACTTCAGAATCCTGGCCTTTTCCGTATCGGCAAGATAAGGCGCGAGAACTGTGCTGCATATTTGTCGGCACAGCGCCGGGTCTTTCAGTCGGAACATCACCTCGACGCGTTCGTAGAGATTTCGCGGCATCCAATCGGCGCTGCCCAAATACACCTCGGGCCGTCCTCCATTCGCGAAAAAGAAAATGCGGCTGTGTTCCAAAAAGCGGCCCACGATGCTGCGCACGTGAATCCGGCTGCTAACCCCGCGGACGCCGGGACGCAGCGCGCAGCCGCCGCGAACGATCAATTCGATATCGACGCCGGCCTGCGAGGCCGCATAAAGCGCCTGAATGATGTTTTTGTCCAGCAGGGAATTGATTTTCGCGACAATAAGCGCGGGGCGCCCTGCCCGCGCATGCGCGGCTTCCCGCTCGATCAAGCCGACGCAGTTTTTCCCCAAATTGAGGGGAGCGACGGAGAGCGGGCCGAACTGCGTCCGCTCGGAATACGCCGTCAGGTAATTGAAAACGTGGTGCACGGCCTCCGTGATTTTCACGTCCTGCGTGAACAGGCTCAAGTCCGTGTACAAGCGGGCCGTCGACGGATTGTAATTGCCCGTCCCCAGATGCGCGTAGCGCCGCACCTTGCCGTCCTTGCCGCGGCGTGCCAGCAAAGCCAGCTTGCAATGCGTCTTCAATCCCACCAGGCCGTAGTAAACCTGCACGCCGGCTTCCTGCAAATTTCTGGCCCAGCGAATGTTGGAAGCTTCGTCGAACCGCGCTTTCAATTCGACCACCACGGTCACTTCTTTTTTGGCCGCAGCTTGAATTAACGCCCGGACGATTGGCGAATCCTCGCTGGTGCGGTACAAAGTCTGCTTGATCGAGAGCACGTCGGGGTCGTTCGCCGCGCTCTCGATAAACTGCACCACGGTCGAATAGGAATCGTATGGGTGATGCAGCAGCACGTCGCCTTTCCGCAACAGGTCAAACATATTGTTGAAGCCGGGCTTCAGATGAAATTCTTTCGGAGTGAACGGCCGGAATTTCAGATCGGGCCGCGGCGTCTGGTCGTAGAGATTGAAGAGCCGGGATAGATTCACAGGCCCATCCACCTGGAATACTTGCCAGGGCGCTAGAGCGAAATTGGACCGCAATCGTTCGAGGATTTCAGGGTCGGCGCCCTGCTCGATTTCCAGGCGGACGGCAGCGCCCTTGCGCCGCAGATGGAGTTGCGTGTCCACTGAATCCATGATGCTGCGCGATTCCTCCTCACGCAGATACAGGTTGCTGTTGCGCGTCACGCGAAAAGGCGCGGCGGAGAGAATTTCGTAGCCGTGATACAGGCGGTGCGAATAGGAGTGCACAATGTCGTGCAGGAACGCGAATTCGATCACGCCCTCGGCCGCGGGCAGGCGCACAAGACGGGGCAGCGCGCGCGGCACGGTCACCACGCCCAAATACACCTCGGACGCTTTTTTCCTGCGCCGAAGATGGAAGGCCACGCAAAGCGCCTTATTCAACACCCGCGGAAAAGGATGCGCCGGGTCCACCGTCACCGGAGTCAGTATGGGCTCGACTTGCTCGGAATAAAATTTCTCAACGAATTTCTTCGCCTCCGCGCCCAATTCATTCACTTTTCGCAGGCAAACCGATTCGGAGCCAAGCCCCGGAACGAGTTCTTCTCGCCAGCAGGTATATTGGTCCTGCACGAATTGTTGCAGTTCCTCGGCCAGCTGCGAAAGCAATTCACCCGGCGCCAGCCCGTCAGGCCCGATTTCTCCGCGATTTTGCTCCGCCTGCTGGAGCAGCCCGGCGACGCGCACCTCGACGAACTCATCCAGATTGCTCGCCGTGATCGCCAAAAATTTCACGCGTTCGAGCAGAGGATTGCTCGCGTCGGCGGCTTCTTCCAGCACCCGGCGGTTGAATTGCAGCCAAGAAAGATGGCGATTCAGAAAGTACCGCGGGTCCTCCAGCGAAATACGGCGCATCCTCATTCCCCTTGGCCGCCAAACCTACTCCAGTCATGTTACAGCCGCATTACCCATCCCGACTCATCCAGTGGGCGTTCATCGTGCCAATTTTCATCCCGGGAAACCAGCACTTTTCCCCCTGGACAACTTTTCCTCTTAGCGTAATCATCTAAGCAACTATAAGAGTCCGTGTTGGCTTTGAATCTTTACCTGCTGCTTTCGGGGGCTGGCAGGCATGGACCAACTAGGAGCAAGAAACATGATCCCCAAAATCTCAGCCAAGAAAAATCGGATGACGGTGAAGCCGCTGATAATGCTGGCTTTAGCGCTGGTGTTCTGGGCCGCAGTCTGGCCCGCCTTTGCCCAACAGAATCAACCCGGCCAGGCCCAATCTACCGTCGCGCCCCCAGCCGATTCCCAAACTCAGGGACAACCGGACACACCTCCTCTGCCACAGCAGCCAGATATGCAGCCACAAGGGCAACCCGATGGCCAGGCCCAAGGACAGCCGGATTCGCAAGCCGTGCAACAGACGAACCCGCAGCCCCAGGGACAACCGAACCAGGCGACGCCACCGCAGTCTCTGACTCTACCTGCCGGGACAGTGGTTCGCGTACGCATCGAAGATTGGCTTTCCAGCGATCGTAATTTCACCGGAGATAGTTTCAGCGCCGAACTTGCTGAGCCCATCGTCGTGAATGGGTGGGTTGTGGCGCGCCGCGGCCAATCGGAAACGGGCCGAGTCACCGTGGTCCAGAAAGGGCACGCCGGCGGAGCTTCCCAGTTGGGAGTGGAGCTGCCCGGACTGACATTGGTCGACGGCCAGCAATTGCCTTTGCAGACGCAGCTGTTCCAGACTTCGGCTGGCGGTTCAAACGGCCAGAACGTCGCCGCCGTCGGTGGAACGGCAGGGCTCGGCGCAGTGATCGGGGCCATTGCAGGCGGCGGTCCCGGCGCAGCGATTGGGGCTGGAGTTGGCGCTACCGCCGGAGTAATCGGCGTGATGTCCACGAAGGGCCGTCCGACCGTGATACCTCCTGAGACGGTGCTGTCGTTCCGCTTACAGGCGCCGGTAACGATCTCGACGGATAAAAGCCAGTTCGCATTTCAACCGGTGACCCAATCGGATTACGATTCGCGCAACCCTCAAAACCGGCAACGAATGGCGAGACCGGGGCCGCCCCCTCCGCCTTACGGCCCTTATCCCTACGCATATCCCGCATACCCCTATGCGTATCCTTATCCCTGGTATCCGGCGCCTTTTGTTGGCTTTGGATATTACGGAAGGTTCGGCGGCTGGCGTTAGCAGTTCGCCGGGTGAATCGTAGGGCTGTCTCTCTCTGTAAACGCTTAAATTTTCCGGCGGGGAGCTTTGCCCTGTGGCGCCGGCGCAGCGATGAATTTTTTGCCGAGTCTCTTCTTGCCCGGCGATCCGCAAATTCTAGCCCGCAGCCCGGCGCGCTGCGTCTTTTTTATCGCGCGCTGCCATGACGGTTCGCCACGCCCGCAGAGTTTCCCCGACCGTCCATGCCTGCGCGATGCACCCGTTCGGAGCGAAGGGCGCATCCCCATCGAAAATTTCGCTGGCGGTGCCAAGCCCGGCGGCCTTGATGTGCCCAAACATCGGCTCCAGAAAAGACATTGCCTCGCCGGCATTCCCGTACACGCGCAAGTGAGCCAGCGCGAACGGGCCGAGCAGCCAGCCCCACACCGTGCCCTGGTGATAGGCCGCGTCGAGTTCCTCGGGGTTTCCGGCGTAGCGCCCCCGGTAACCGGGCTCATTTCGCGCGAGGCTGCGAAGTCCGAACGAGGTGAGCAGTTCGCGCGCGCACACGTCGACAACGGCGTGCTGCTGTTGCGCCGCCAGGGCGGTTTCGGGCAGCGAGACCGCGAAAATCTGATTTGGCCGCAGCGCGGCGTCTTTGCCGTCAGGGCTTCCGGGAGCGTCGATCACATCAAAACAAAAATTCTTCTCGGGATTCCAAAATCGCGCGAAGCCGGTTCGAGCGCTCTGGGCAAGCCTCTCGTGCCAGGTGGCGTTTCGGCCCAGTACCTTCGCGAATCGCACCATCGTGGCTGCGGCATTGAGCCACAGGGCATTCACTTCGACAGGTTTTCCGGTGCGCGGCGTCACGACGTGGCCGTCAGTCTTGGCATCCATCCACGTAAGCTGCACGCCCGGTTCGCCGCCGTAGAGCAGCCCGTCCGCGGGATCGACGCGGATGTGGTAGCGCGTGCCGTGCACGTGCGCATCCACGATCCCCTCCAGCACGGGATACAATTCATGCAGCAATCCGACGTCACTGGTGGCGTCGAAATATTGGCGCACGGCCTCGAAGTACCACAGCGCGGCATCCACTGTGTTGTAAACAGGGGCCGCGCCCGCGCTCGGAAATTGATTGGGCAGCATGCCTTCGCTCACGAAGCGGGAGAACGTTCGCAGAATGTTGCGCGCCATCCAGGGCCGGCCGGCCGCCAGGCACAATCCCGGCAGCGCAATCATGGTGTCGCGTCCCCAGTCGCTGAACCAGGGATAGCCGGCCAGAATCGTTTTCGCGTCCGCCGCGCCTTCGAGCGGGCGCGCCACAAGGAACTGATCCGCGGCAAGTACAAGTTGGCGGACAGCCGAGGTAGGCGCCGCCGCGGCGGGCCCGGTGTTCGCCGCGAAAAAACGGTCCAGGAGCGCGCGCGATTCACTCTGGCGCTTCGCTAAGGCAGCCTCGCCGATGAGGGCAGGCGCCGCCGATGTGCTCGCAACCATGGTGAGCGATTCTCCGGGTGCAATCGTCGCCCGGAATTCCCCCGCGAAAAAATGGTCGGTGCGGTCCGGAAGGCCGCGGGCCCTCTCGCCCGCGAGGTCGAAATTGCGGTACCACTCCTGGACGGGGCGAGCTGTTGCCGAGTCGCTTAATACATAAAACGGCGAGGCCCCCTCGAGAGCCACCACCTTCAATCCGTAGGCGACCGGCGTGACTTCCATAGGCCGCGATTTTCCGACCGTCACGCAGTGCGCATCGGCATAGTCCGCCAGCACCCGGATCGACAATTCCACGGGAGATCGGGCGCGCGCCAGGCGGTACAGCACGTAGGTCGTGTTCGCTCCGGATTGCATGAAGATTCGCTTTTCGAGCAGCGCGTCGGCCAGCGCAAAGGTCCAGACGGGAGTCGTCCCCTCCAGATGGAATCGCTCGATGTTGCGGTAGCCTTCCGGAGCCACCGTTCCATCGGCCCAGCGATTCGTGGACAGCGCAAACTCCTCGGAAGCATACAGTGCAGTTTCATCTAGCTTTGCGACCAGGAGCGTTCGGCCGAGAGGCGGTTGAAGCGCGGCAACCAGCAGCCCGTGGTAGCAACGTGTCTGCAGGCCTGCAACGGTGCCAAAGGCGTAGCCGCCGATGCCGTTGGTCGCCAGCCACTCGCGCGATTCCGCGGCGCGCAAGTCGCCGCAAATTTCGCGGCCGAAATCGACCTCGGCGGGAAACGCCGGCGCGATATGGTCGGAAGTGGGCGTCATACGAGCATCATGGAGCCATTGTGGGGTCAGGAGCCAGAGGAAAATAGGCTCGCACTGCCGGCGGATCCGAGCGGCCAAATATTCGTGGAGTTAACTCATGGAAGGGACGCTTAGACCGGCCAGGTAAGCGCGTAACGCCCTGAAATCAATAGGCTTGGTGAAGCAGGTATCGCACCCCGCCTCCGCGATGCTCTTCAGTTCCTTGAAGGAACCAAGCCCGGTCACAGCGGCAATTGGCATATGCGCAAGGTGCTTTTGCTTGCGCGCCCAGTGAACGAGAGTAAGCCCGCTTTTATTCCCCAGGTGAATATCCAGCAGAACGACGTCCGGCAAGGGGTCCCCCGCTATGCCTACGAAACCCTCTTCCAGCGTCCCCGCAAGGATGGCTTCGTGCCCTTCGGATTCGAGCCAAGCCTTGAGGAGATCGCGATACTGGAGGTCGTCATCCACCACTAGGATCCGCTGCTTCATTCAGGTTCCTCTTGCTGAGCCAGAGCCGCAGCCGGTGAATCGCGCGCCCTATCCGGCACACATGGAATGCCCTAACTATCGTCCTATTTGAATCCAGCCTTGAACCCGCCTGCGAAGACCGCAGCGATGAGTTCGCATCCCGTATGCTGCGAATACAGCACCGCCGAAGAGACCAAATGCAGCGAAATGCTTCCGTCTGAATCGGCCGAATCGAGCTTTCCAATTGCGCCTAGCGTTTTAGGGCCGTCGTGGGCTCTATTTGGAATTGGGGCGCGCCGTGGGAACCCGTTCCGCATTTTCCGCGCTCGATTCCAATTTGGCAGCCCATTGCGAGAGATGTTCGAGCGAGGTATCGTGCGTGCGGTCGAGTTGCAGCGGCGTAACGGAAACCGCGCCATCGAATATCGCCGCGTAATCGCTTTTCGGATCGATCCCCTCGATGTGCTCCTGTTCGAGGAGCCAGAAGTAGCTGCGCCCGCGCGGATCGGTGCCTTCCTGCAGCACGTTGCGCGTGACTTTCTTGGACTGGCGCGTGCAGCGGACTTGGCCGTTCCACACCAGCGGCACATTCACATTCAGAAGAACGCCCTGCGCCATGCCCTCGGCCAGCGCCAGCACCGCCAGATCCCGCGCGAATTTCGCGGCGTGCTCGAAGCGGAAGGCTCGGCCCTTGTGCGCCACCGAAATGGCGATTGCCGGGATGTGATTGATCGCCGCTTCCATCGCCGCGCCCACCGTCCCGGAATAAAAAATATTTTCGCCCAAATTCCCGCCGCGATTGATCCCGGAAATTACCAGGTCCGGCCGGTTGGGCAGCAATTTATGCAGCGCCAGGATCACGGAATCGGCCGGCGTGCCCTCCACCGCCCATTCGCGTTCCGCCACCTGCTCCCAGAAAATCGGCTGCCGCAACGTAAGCGACTGCGCGGAAGCGCTGCGCTCGTGGCTCGGCGCAACTACACTGATCGTCCCCAGCCCCTCGACCGCCTGCACAAGCGCCCGCAAGCCCTCCGCTTGGATCCCGTCATCGTTCGTGATCAGAATGTGCGCCATAAGTTCCAGTAGGACGGGCTTCAGCCTGTCTGGTTTTGACTTTCATTTACTCGGAACGGCAGGCAGGCTGAAGCCCATCCTACTCGCCGGACAGCAGCTCTCGGTGTGCGATTAAAAGTAGATGGTCACCCAATCCGTATTATACCGGCCAGACGCGGGTCATCCCACTCTACTCAAGTATCTTAGCAGCCGCGGTTATGCACAAACAAGCCGCCGAGAACGGCCAGTTTCCTCAGATGCGACGTAGGTGGAGATATCTTAATAAAGAAGGGAACAAAGGGGAAATATGGTCGGGACGACTGGATTTGAACCAGCGACCTCACGCACCCCAAGCGTGCGCGCTACCAGGCTGCGCTACGTCCCGACCGATCGCGATGCATCGCGTCAGCTGTAGCCCGCCTCTTCAGAGGCGGGGTTTCTCTCAATTTGGGAGAAAAACCCTCGCCTCTAAAGAGGCGAGCTACAGCATTTTTTCAACCTTGCCAGCGTATCACTCGGATTCCAGGACCGTCAACAAGGAGCGCAGCGAGTCACGCAGTTCGAGCAAGGTCTTGCGGTTGAGCATTGCCAGCTGCGGCGCGAAAGATGGCGGCGCGGATTCTCCGCTGTGCCCCTCGGTATCCGCCACAGTCGAGCCGCCATTCTTGCCGTTCACCCCAAGGACTTGATCGCGCAGGTGCCGCCGCGCGCCGGCGATGGTGAAGCCTTCGTCATAGAGCAGACGCTTGATCGTGAAGACCGTCTCGATGTCCTCGCGGCGATACAGCCGATGACCTTTGGGGCTCTTGACCGGCTGGAGCATGGGAAACTCCGTCTCCCAATAGCGCAGCACAAACGGCTTGGTGGAGGTCAGCCGGCTGGCTTCCCCGATCCGGAAGAAGCTCTTTTCCGGAGCGTGCGTGCCGGAATTTCCGTTGCCTTCGATGCCTTCCATTGCCTTTCATCCTCGCTCGACCGGGTCAGGCCTAATCCTAATCCGATTCTGGCGCGTGTCAACGCCTCAGTGAGGTTCAGATTCGATGAGATAGCACTTGCAACGGTTCACTCTCGACGTGGGCTGAAGGGCGATGGAGGCTCGCATCATATTTTGGACTGCGGCCTATCCTTCTTTCACCTGAGTTTTGAGAGCCTCCAATACGCGCTCCGGGGTGAACGGCGCCCGGCGCAGGCGCGCGCCTGTGGCGTCGAAGATCGCATTTGCAATTGCCCCCGCCATGGGGACGAGAGCCGCTTCCCCGGCCCCGAGGGCCGCCATCTCCGGACGATTGATCAGCACGATGTCGATGTCGGGGACTTTTTCAAAGGTTAAGACTGGATAGCTCCTCCAGTCGAGATTTTTGATGCCGGAGGAATCAAACTGAACTTCTTCCAACAGCGTACGGCTCACACCCTGCATGATGTTTCCTTCGATCTGATTTTTGACGCCATCCGGATTGATGATCAAGCCGCAGTCATGCGCCATGGTGACTCGCTTCACGGCAACTTCCCCCGTCGTCTTATTCACTTCGACTTCGGCAACCGCGGCAATCATCGTAGTGGCGCGATCGGCGACGGCGATGCCTCTCCCTTTGGCGATCGTGCCGCTTTCCGCGGGCGCGGGAGACGGCCGGTCTTTCCAATCCGCTTTCTTAGCCGCCGCGAGTAGCACATCGACGGCCCGCGGATTGCCCGTGAGGTAACGCAGCCGGAATTGCACGGGATCGACTCCGATGCTAGACGCAATCTCATCCATGAAAGATTCGCTGGCAAAAACGCGCGTGAGATCTCCTGGGGCGCGCAGGTTACTGGTCCTCAGCGGCATCGGGTCTTCCTGGACCCAGGGAATCGCCGCAGCCAGGA
>Ga0302326_10016166_pt1 | contig 15627 bp, 15 predicted proteins | sample Palsa_T0_3_FD_202264 | JGI IMG/M metagenome (GOLD analysis project Ga0302326, IMG submission 202264) | Peat permafrost microbial communities from Stordalen Mire near Abisko, Sweden - Palsa_T0_3 | ecosystem: Environmental > Terrestrial > Soil > Palsa > Peat permafrost | place: Sweden: Abisko...
GACTGCCTGATTGACCTGCGAAGGCTTCAGCCCCAGTGCAAAAGCCAGCTTGCGTCCCTGGTAAGCAGCCAGCCCGATCACCGGGTCAATCTCTTCCTTGTAAATCGCGTCCGGATCCTTGGCCGCGACCTCTTCGATCTCCATGCCTCCGGCCTGCGAAGCCATAAACACCAACTTGCCTGTAGCCCGGTCCAGCACGATGCCGAGGTAGAGTTCGCGATCGATCGCCGCCGTCTCTTCCACCAGCAACCGCTGCACCTTCTGCCCCTGCGGACCGGTCTGGTGCGTCACAAGCTGCATTCCGAGAATGGCCTTGGCCGCCTCTTCCGCAGCCACCAGATCACGCACCACCTTCACACCGCCGCCTTTGCCGCGGCCTCCGGCATGAATCTGCGCCTTGACCACCACGCCTGTAGCGCCATTCGCCAGCAGGGTTCGCGCCGCTTCCGCGGCTTCCGGCAGCGTATTCGCTACCTCACCCCTGGGCACGGGCACACCGTACTTCGCCAGGATCGTCTTTGCCTGATATTCGTGAATTTTCATTCTTGGGTTGGACTCTCTAAATCAAGGTGTGCTGTTCCGGGCTGGTCGCCCCTGAAACTCGAATTTGATCTCACAGGCATACGCGTGAGACGCCGTCTTAAGCAATCAAATACTATCGGACGCGGCAAAGATGCGGCAAACGATGATACCGCGATGGTGTACGCGCCTTTACGATAATAAGGACGATACGAAGAACGAGGATTCCCCAGTTGTCCACTTTGAAAGCCCTGCTGAAGCCGCTCGCCGAAGACGGCGCACCACTCACCCGCGAACAGTCCCGCGCCGCCCTGGCCGCGATCCTCGATCAGGAAGTCCCCGAGGTCGAGACGGCAGCCCTGCTCACCGCCTTGGCCACGCGAGGCGAACTCGCCCCTGAACTCGCCGGCTTTGTCGAAGAGATGCGCGCCCGCGCCACGCCCATCCCGCTTACGGAAGAAGAGCGCGCCCTGCTTGTCGATACCTGCGGAACAGGCGGCGGCGGCCCTGCCACCTTCAATATCTCCACCGGCGCAGCGCTTGTAGCCGCAGCCGCCGGAGCGCTGGTCGCCAAGCACGGCAACCGCGCCGTCACCTCCCGCTGCGGGTCTGCGGACGTTCTCGAAGCTCTCGGCGTCCCAATCACCCTGCCGCCAGATCTGGCTGCTGAGTGCCTCCGCGAAACCGGCTTCGTCTTCCTCTACGCGCCCATGCTGCACCCGGCCATGCAAGCAGTCGTCTCCTTGCGCCGCGCCCTTGGCTTCCGGACGATCTTCAATCTCTGCGGCCCGCTCACCAACCCGGCAGGCGCTCGCGCTCAGGTCATCGGAGTCCTCGCGCCCAGCCGCGCATTGCTGGTTGCCCGCACCCTGATCGAGATGCAGACAACGCGACGCGCCTTCGTAGTTCACGGCCTCGACGGTCTAGATGAACTCACGCTCACCGGCGAATCCATTACCGTACGCGTAGAACCAGCTGCGGAAACCCCCATCAAGGCCGCCCGCGTCACTCCGGAGATGGCCGGGATTCCACGCGCCACTCTCGAAGAGCTCTCCGGCGGAGATGCGAACGACAACGCCAGCATCCTCTACGACGTCATCACCGGCATCCCCGGCCCACGCCGAGACATTGTCCTCTTCAACGCCTCCGCGGCGCTGGTCGCCGCCGGCATCGCCGACGACCTGAAAGAAGGCGTTTCCCGCGCCGCCGAAGCCATCGATTCCGGCCAGGCTGCCGTTACCCTCCAGAAACTCCGCCTGTTCGGCAAGAAATACGCCACAACAATATAGAAGTAGATACCGGCCGCCAATTGCCATTGCCGAATGGGGCAACTCCACCTATTCTTGCTCCGGGGGCGACCAGAGACATGGCCGTAGACGGAAAGCCCAAAGATGGGAACATCCAGGGGCGCGCAATCTTTATCAGTTACCGCCGCGACGATTCGGAAGGCGAAGCCGGGCGGCTCTTCGACGATCTGGTCCGTGCCTACGGCGACGACAGCGTCTTCATGGACGTGACCGGAATCCAACCAGGCCTCGACTTCCGCAAGTCCATCGACGCCAATGTCTCCAGTTGCGGCGTGCTGTTGGCGATGATCGGCCCGAGGTGGGCCAGTATTGCCGATTCATCCGGCAACCGGCGTCTCGCCAATCCGGATGACTACGTACGCCTCGAAATCGCATCGGCTCTCGCCCGGGGTATCCCTGTCATTCCGGTGCTGGTTCACGCCGCAAAGATGCCGGCCCTGGATCAGCTTCCCGACGACCTGAAAGACCTGCGCTATCGCAACAGCGTCGAAATCACCCACGCCCGCTGGAACTCCGACGTCGCTCTGCTGATCGGTGCACTCAAGAGCTACGTGACAGTCAAGAAGGATCACGAAACTGAGACGGTCCACGCGACTATCCCAGTACAACTGCCCGCCCCGCAAGCGTCCTCTTCTGCGCCCGACAATCCGCCTGCGAAATCCAGACTTCCGCTCTTTGCCGGAATCGGCGCTGCGGCCGTAATCGTGTTGGCCGTTGTCATCTTCGCCGTGATGCGCAACATCGCTTCTCCACACCCCCAGCCTGTGCCCACGCCTCCAATCGTAGTTCCGGTCGCGGGTTTCGCTGGAGACTGGCAGGATATCGCAACGCGAGAGATCGGCGACAACCTCATCCGGCTGCGGGTGACATCCGATCCGACTGACGCTGCGGGACGATACCTGGTGAACGCCTGGGGAAGTTGTCAACCTGAGTTGTGCGATTGGGGCGCGCATCACGCGAAACCCAACGGCGATGAATTGGTGACTGAGCCATGGCAGCTCCGAGACACGCCGGCAGATAGCAACTCCCAGCGCAGCGCAGTTATTCGTATGCGCTTATCAGGTCCGGAGCTTATCGTTACAGTCCGAAATACCTTCCACCCAAAAGGACAGAACGAACCACAGACAAACGAGAGGCGTCTGGTATTTAGCAAGGGGTTTCGTTGAACCGGTGCTGAATCTCCTGCATTCAGAGTTGAATGAGGAAGATCAAGGCGTCACCAACAGCTATTTCGCCGCCTGCCCCTGGCTGGACTTCTGCACGGTAGCCACCCACTGCGAGTTCTCCTGCGAGATCAATGCTTCCACCCGTTCGGCCAGCGCCACGCGCGGGTCAGCGGCGTTCGCATAAGGGCCGGCCTTGGCCAGAAACATGAACTTTTCATGCTTCAGCGATTCGGCAGTCGCCCGGTAGGAACTCCAGTTCTCCTGGTACTGATTCAGATGCAGCAGCCCCTCCAGCACCGTGATCAGCACGCCCAAACCGCCGATCACGTAACTCGCGCCGGGCCACGCCTGCCCATTCACATGCCCGGTCAGGAAGGGAATCAGCGCGGCGGCCACAATTTCCGTCACTTTGATGCGTTTAAAGGCCTTACGCGCATCCCGGCTTTTTTGGCTGTACCAGGTGAGTTGGTCCTGCAGACGCGCGAAAATCGGGTCATCGGTCGGGAGTTCGTTTGCGGTTGTCATAGGCGTTGAATCGTCGAGCCATTGTAGCCCGAGCCAGACGCATCTCGCCCCGGTACAATACTTAAGAGACACATCTCTTCGGAAACTGCTCTGAGCATCGATATTCCCACCACCCCCGGCTCCCGTCCGCGCGTACTCAGCGGCATGCGCCCCACCGGCAAGCTCCACCTGGGCAACTACATGGGCGCCCTGGCCAACTGGGTCAAGCTCCAGCAGGACTACGAATGCTACTTCTTCATCGCCGACTGGCACGCTCTCACAACCGACTATGCGGATACCTCCAAGGTGAAAGAGAACATTGAAGAAGTCGCTCTCGACTTTCTCGCCGCAGGACTCGACCCCGAAAACAGCGTCCTATTTCTGCAAAGCAAGGTTCTCGAACACTCGAAGCTGCACCTGCTCTTCAGCATGATCACTCCTGTCAGCTGGCTGGAGCGTGTTCCCACTTATAAGGAGCAGCAGGAAAACATCATCGGCAAGGATCTGTCGACTTACGGATTTCTCGGCTACCCCCTGCTTCAGGCCGCCGATATTCTGCTGTACCAACCGCAATATGTCCCTGTCGGCCAGGATCAGGTCGTTCATGTTGAGCTCACCCGCGAGATCGCTCGTCGTTTCAACCAGTTCTATAAGTTGGATGGCAAGGAAGTGCTCCCCGAGCCACAGGTCCTGCTCACACCATCGCCCAAGCTCCCCGGCACAGACGGTCGAAAGATGTCCAAGAGCTACGGCAACACCATTCAACTGACGGATACAGAAGCCGAAGTCCGGCAAAAGCTGAAGACCATGGTTACCGATCCGGCCAGAATTCGCCGCAGTGACCCCGGCGATCCGGACAAATGCCCGGTAGGCGACCTGCACAAGCTCTTCTCAACTCCCGAAACGCTGGCCGAAGTTTATTCCGGCTGCCGGTCTGCCGGAATCGGCTGCATTCAATGTAAGGGCTGGGCCGCCGACTCCCTGGTGCAGATTCTCGCCCCAATTCAGGAGCGCCGCTCTCAGTACACAGCAGCTCAGGCCATCGAGATCATCGAAGCAGGCTCCATAAGCGCCCAGCGCCGTGCCGCGCAAACCATGCGGGAAGTAGACGCCGCAATGCAGATGCCCATCGGCTAGGGCCACGCTTGAATGGAAGAGACAGCATTGACCGAGCAACCCACCAATCCGGAAACTGTCGCCGACAATCAAGGGACTGAGCCCACCGCCAGCCCCGCGCCCGTGCTTGTCCTCACGCCCAAGCCTGTCCCGGTGGAAAAACCAGCCAAGCCCGAGAAGCCTCCGGCGAAGCAAAAGACCCCGCCCGAAGATCCCCAGGCATTCCCGTTCTCGGTGACAGTAGGCCAGGTCTACGACGGTCCAATGGACCTGTTGCTCGACCTGATCCGCAAGCAGGACATCGACATCTACGACATCCCGATTGCGCGCATCACCGCGCAGTTCCTAGGCTACGTGGAAAAGCTCAAATCGACAGACGTGGACGTAGCTGGCGAATTCATCTACGTGGCCTCGCTGCTCATCCACATCAAGAGCAAGATGCTCCTCCCGCGGAACCCGTCCGGCCCAGAGGATACCGTTGAAGATCCTCGCCGCGAACTCGTCGAACGCCTCCTCGAACACGAGCGATTCAAAAACGCCGCCCAGATGCTCCAGCAGAAACAGATGCTCGAAGCCGCCTCCTGGACCAATCCCGGCATGAGGGAGTTCAAAGACGACGCAGGCGCAGAACCGGAAATCGCCGCCGACACCGGCGACCTGGCGCGCATTTTCAGCAGCATTCTGGAGCGCGCCCGCCGCCGCCCCGTCTTCAACGTCGAGGAAGATCAAGTCACCGTCGGCCAGATGATCCAGTTCCTCGGCCGACGCCTGACGATGGAAGATCGCCCCGTCTCATTGCACCGCTTGTTGGGCAACACCCGTTCCCAGCGCGCCTTGGTCGCCATGTTTCTCGCCCTGCTGGAACTGGTGCGGCTGCAGGCCATTCTGCTCAATCAGGACCGCAACTTCAGCGAAATCTTCATCAAGAAACACACCGAATTCGAGACCGTCATCAGCGAAATCTCCACCCGCGCCCACGATGACTGGCGCTAAGCGCCCGATCAGAAGTGCAAATGATTGCGCAATCGGGTTTCTTTAGTCGTGTTGTCATATTGTCCGGAGAGCAGAGAAATAGTTCGATACAGGCAGAGGCGTAGATAAAGCGCAGATCTTCGTTATAATAAAAGTTCTAATGGGGGTGCCGCAATGGCCACTTCAGTAAAAATCACGACGGTCGGGAACTCCGCCGGTATTGTGCTACCGAAAGAAATTCTTTCGCACATGCACGTACAAAAGGGCGACAGCCTGTACATCACCCAGACCCCTGACGGCATTCATCTTGTGCCCTACGATGAAGCATTCGCCGCTCAGATGGAAGTTGCTCGCGAAGTGATGCGGGAAAACCGCGATGTTCTGCGCAAACTTGCGGAATAACGATGGAGCCAATCTGGGTTCAACAACGGGTCGTAATTGCTGCGCACGAAGAATCTTTGGCTGAGCATGGCGGACCTTCAGGCATCCGTGACCTTGGCATGCTGGAATCGGCACTCGCGCGGCCCAAGAATCTTTTTGCCTATTCAGAAACGGAGCCGTCGCTGGAACAGATGGCAGCCGCTTATGCCTTTGGCATCACGGCTAATCATCCATTTGTGGACGGCAACAAACGGGCCGCATTTATTGCGTCAATTACCTTTCTCAGGCTGAATGGCATCCGGATCGTGGCGGATAAAGCAGAGACCTATCTCACGTTTTATGGGCTCGCCGAAGGCAGCATCACAGAAGGGGAATTGGCCGAGTGGTTCGTTCGTAATCAGGCCAATCCGTAGGCACAGAGATTGTCCCTGCGACGAGCTTTGGTTCCACCGCGCGAGTGCCTTTTGCACCGCACATCTCCATTCATTAAATATTCATAAATCCCCCTCCCCCGGATTCACACTCTGGCAATGATCGCCCTGTTAGCGTGCGAGTGTCACACATTCGGGGGAAGAAAGAATGTCAACTTTAGCAACGGCTGAGTCAGGGACCTCTCTGCTCGACAAAAAAATGAAAAAGGGTCCCGGTCTGGCAGGCGGGCTGATTTTTAGCGCCGTCATTCTGGGCGGACTCGCCTATTGTGGATACAACATCGTAAGTGACATGGGCCATGTGGTAATGGTCAGCGTCTGGCCCTATGTCCTTCTGGCAGTTGCACTTCTGATTGCGCTCGGCTTCGAGTTCGTAAATGGCTTCCACGATACCGCCAACGCAGTAGCCACGGTCATTTATACCCACACCCTTGAGCCTCACGTCGCTGTAGTCTGGTCCGGGTGCTGGAACCTGATCGGCGTGCTCACTTCAAGCGGCGCGGTCGCCTACGCGGTGATCACTCTGCTGCCCGTGGAACTCATTCTGCAAGTCAGTTCCGGCGCAGGATTCGCCATGGTCTTCGCACTACTGATCGCCGCGATTCTGTGGAACCTGAGCACCTGGGCTCTGGGTCTGCCGGCCTCCAGTTCGCATACGATGGTCGGGTCCATTATCGGCGTCGGCATCGCCAACCAATTGATGGCAGGTAACAATGGCACCGCCGGCGTGGACTGGGAGCAAGTGACGAAGGTCTTTCGGGTGCTGCTGATTTCACCGGTTGTCGGGTTTGGCGTTGCCTGGCTGCTCATGGTACTGGTCAAGAAACTCGTCAAATATCCTGCTCTCTTTACCGCGCCTAAAGGCGAGGAACCGCCGCCGTTCCTTATCCGCGCGCTGCTGGTTCTCACCTGCACCGGCGTCAGCTTTGGACATGGCTCGAATGACGGTCAGAAGGGCATGGGCCTGATTATGCTCATCCTCATCGGAACCGTACCAACCGCATATGCATTGAACCATGCGGTCACCGGCCCGCAAGTGGTTGACTTCGTCGCAGTATCGGATCAGGTAGCCGGAATCCTCACCAGCCATGTCGACAAGAACGCGATTATGGGCGACCCGCGGGCCGACGTCACCGAATTCATCAAGACCAAGAACTTCACTCCTAACACCATGGTTGCCCTGCGCGAGCTGGTTGAGGACATCAGCCACGAGGTTGGACTTTATAAGGAACTGAAGGCCGTGCCAGCGCATGACCAGCAGAATGTTCGCAACGATATGTATGTGGCCAGCACGGCTCTGACTATCATGCACAAGAAGCACAATCCGGCGTTCACCGACCAGGAAGACAAGGTCCTGACCAACTACCAGACGAAGTTGGACGTCGCTACTAAATTCATTCCTCTGTGGGTGAAGATCGCAGTTGCGCTGGCGCTTGGCATGGGAACGATGGTCGGCTGGAAGCGAATCGTCGTTACGGTCGGCGAAAAAATTGGCAAGGATCACCTGACGTATGCTCAGGGCGCTTCGGCCGAGCTTGTGGCGATGGCGACGATCATTGCCGCGGACAATTTTGGCCTTCCCGTAAGCACCACGCACGTGCTCAGCTCCGGCATTGCCGGAACGATGGTCGCCAACGGGAGCGGATTGCAATGGTCCACGTTGCGTTCCATCGCGATGGCCTGGGTTTTCACTCTGCCAGCGGCAGCTCTGCTCTCCGGCGGCCTGTTTTGGGTCTTCCGGCACTTCGGCTCCTAGCTATTAGCAAAGCAAAGCGGGCGTTCGGAGTTCCGGACGCCCGTTTTGCTTTGGTTCCACCCGCAGGGAACCGCTGATTCCGGTACCATACCTAAGGTGCCTGTCTAAACGAATGAGCCTGAAAGCGAAGCTGGAAGCTGTGATCTACGCTGCCGAGGAGCCGGTAACCCTCTCGCAGCTCGTCTTTTTGTTTGCCGAAGAGGCCTTCGCATGGAAGGCCGAGCGGGATGCGCAGAATCTGGAACTCGCCCTGAGCGCGGAGTCCGCAGTAGAACAGGATGGAGAGCCAGCGCCATCCGATTCCACGAGCGAATTGGCCGATCTCGTTGAGTCGGTGGAGAGCGAACCCCAACCGGAACCCGCGGAGCCGGAACCGGTCGCATCCGAAGTTCCCGAACCCGAATCAGACAGCATCTCCACGCCCGAGCCTGAAACGCCAGAGCAGGTGATCGCGCCTGAGCCTGAAATGCCAGAGCACGCAATCCCGTCTGAGCCTGAAACGGCGACTGCCGAGGTCGTAGACCCTGTGCTCGAAGCCAGGCGGCTCGAACGCAAGCGCGACCGCGAGGTTCGCGAGATTCTGCGTGTTATTTTGGACGAGCTGATTGCGGAGTATGCTCAGGACAGCCGGGGCCTTGAGATTCGCGAGATAGCGGGCGGTTTCCGCATGGGCACCAAGCCGGAGATCCACGACGCGGTGCGCGCCTTTGTAAAGAGTCTTAAACCGCCGATGAAGCTCTCGCTGCCGGCGCTGGAAACTCTTGCTGTAATTGCCTACAAGCAGCCGGTCACCGCGCCGGAGGTAGGCGAGATTCGCGGCGTGGATTCGGCCGGCGTGCTGGGTTCGCTGATGAGCCGTAAACTGATTGCCACAGCCGGACGCAAGCAGGTGATCGGACGCCCAATGCAGTACAAGACGACCAAGGAATTCCTGCTGCGTTTTGGCTTGAAGGATCTGAACGAGCTTCCTTCGATGGAGGAGTTCGAAAAGATGGCGGCTATGGAGTTGAACGAAGAATCGCTGGAGGAGGAGCCAATGGACGAGGAACAGGCAGAACCGGTGGAGCAGAGCGGCGAGTTGTTTACCGAAACGGATGCCACAGGCGGGGATTTGTCGAAATCCAATGATGCGTCTTCGAGCGCGGATACCACGGGTGGTGATCTGTCGAAATCCAATGTCGTTACGACGAGCGACGATTCAACCGGAGGCGATCTCACCAAAAACAATTGAGCGAAGGCTACGCAAGAAACAGAAGAGCCGAAAGCATTTTTTACTGCATCTACAGATCTATCCATGTAGGTTTCATTTCTGCCGCGATGCCCTCTGAGGAGGCAGCGGAAGCACAAGCGCTCGTCGAGAGACAGAACGCAGAAATAGGTTGAGGTTAAGCAATGACGTCCGATCCTGAAGGCATTCCCGCTACGGATGCAGTAACTCCTGATGAAAATGAAGTGGTGACGGAGACAAAGCCGAAAGCCAAGGCGCGCAAGAAAAAGGCAGCCGATGCGACTGAGGGCACAGCGCCGGAAGCTGCGGCAGAAGCAGCGATTGAAGTGCCAGCTAAGCCAGCGAAGAAGGCAACAACCAAGAAATCGAAGCTCGCCGAGAGCGAGCCTGAAGTTGCCGAGCCGGAAATTGCAGTGGCGGAAGAGCCCGTCGCGAAAAAGCCCGCGAAAAAGAAGTCCGCAGTCGTGGAAGAGCCTGCGGCGGGGATTGAGGCCGACGAGGAAGACGCAACAGAAGCTGCGACTCCGAAAGGTCCTGAGCCCAAGCTGGAGCGATTGCAAAAGATTCTAGCCAAAGCCGGGATATCCTCCCGGCGCAAGGCGGAAGAGTTGATCCTCGGCGGACTGGTGCAGATCAACGGCAAGGTCGTCATGGAACTCGGAACCAAGGCCGATCCTGCGCGAGACCACGTGCGCGTGGACGGCAAACTGCTCCAGGGTCCGGAGCGGATTCGCTACTTTGTCTTGAACAAGCCGAAGGGCTTCGTGACCACGGTGAGCGATCCCGAGGGCCGGCCCACGGTGATGCAGTTCTTCGCTTCGGAGCGGGAACGACTGTACCCGGTTGGCCGACTGGATTACCTGAGCGAAGGCTTGCTGCTGGTCACCAACGACGGCGAACTGGCCAACAAGCTGACCAAGGCTTCCTCAGGCGTGGAAAAAACCTATCTGGTCAAGGTCGCAGGGCAGCCGACAGAAGAGGCTCTCGACACGCTGCGCGAGGGCGTAGTGATCGAGCGCGGACGGCCGGGCACCGGGACGGGCCGGGTTCGCACTGCGCCCGCCCAAATACGTCAGGTGCGCCAGGGAGACAATCCCTGGTTTGAAGTGATCGTGATCGAGGGGCGAAATCGCGAGCTGCGCAAGATGTTTGAGGAAATCGGACACCACGTGGAGAAGATTCGCCGCATAGGATATGGGCCGCTGATTCTCGACCTTGAGCCCGGCAAACTGCGGGAATTGGAGCCCGAAGAGGTTCAATCGCTGCGACTGGCCTCCGAGGGCAAGCTCAAGACCCGTCGTCGCCGTGGACCGGCTCCGGCGCAACTGCCGACCGTCGCCGGAAAGACAGTACGGTACAAGAAAGCGGACGGGAAGCCGGGGTTTGAACCTCGGCGCGAGTCCAGACCCGGCAGAGATTACACGAAGGAATTCAGCAAGGAAGCAAAGCCTGAGTTCAAGACCGGATTCAGGACCGGGCCAAGGCTTGAAGGGATTGCTGGATCAAGGCCTGCAGGCAGGCCGGAATTCAAGACCGACCGCGGAACCGGATTTAAGCCAGGTTTCAAGCCAGGGTTCAAGACGGGCGGGAAGCAGGAGTTCAGTGGCAGACCCGGATTTGCTGGCAAGCCTCGCCGGGTCGAGCCGCCTGTGACGGATTACGTGCTGCCGCCGCGCAAAGCTGGCCCGGTTGAGCCGGAGTTTGACGAAAGGCCAGCACGTCAGCAGTCGGATTTCAATCCTGATTACAAGCCGGGGTTCCGGACGGGCGGCAAACCCGCATTCCGCAGTGAGGGAAGGCCGGGAAACAAGCCAGCTTTTCGATCGGATCGTCCGAGCAATCCGTCCGGGGCAGGGAAGCCATTTCGGCCAGCCCCTCCGCCAGAGGACGACGATTTTGTGCCGCGCAAGACACCCGGATTCCGCATCGAGCCCGTCGAAGACAAACCGCGCGAGAAAACACCTCGGAGCGGCGGATTTGACCGTCCTGCGGGTAAACCGTTTCGTCCGGCAGGCGGAAGACCTGCAGCCGGGGAACGCCCATTCCGGCCTCAGTCAGATCGCCCGGCAGCCGGTATCAGACCGTTTCGGCCCCGCGCCGATGGGCCTCCGTCCGGAGATCGCGGCTTTCGTCCGCGCACGGATCGTCCAGCATCTGGTCGGCCAGCTTTCGGTCGGCCCGCGGCTGGAAGGCCCTTCGATCGTCCTTCTGGCCGCGATGCAGGCGGCAAGCCGTTTCGGCCAACGGGTCGCCCTGCCGGGAATCGGCCTGATGCCGGCAGAGCCGAGGGAAGGACAGACGCGAGATCGGGAGAACTCCGCGTGCGTCGTGAATTTCGCCCAGGCGCAGACTCGCGAGCCGCCTCCGGAGAACGGCCGGCGCGCTTCACTCCTCGCGGAGATGGATCGCCTTCAAGAGGAAGCCGACCTGCGAGGCCATCCGGCGCGGGGGAAGATCGTCCTCGGGAGTATCGCCCGAATTCCGGAAGCAGAACCGCAAGCAGGCCAGGCAGCGGGCCGGTGAAAAAGCCCTTTGGAGCAAAGCCAGGACCGGGCGGCAGAGCGGGCGCTGGAAAGACGGGTCCAGACGGCGAGCCTCGGGTGAAAGAACGATGGCGCAACTCGTTTACCGGGAAGAACAAGGGTCGCCCAAAGCCAAAGCCCAAGTCTGAGTAACCGTCGCAGGGCAAGCTGAAACTTCCATTGCGGCGAACCAATCTAACGGTCGGAAAATGGACCAGAAAGGTCAGGAAGATGGAAAAAGCAACGTTTGGAGCGGGTTGTTTCTGGGGCGTCGAGGTCGCGTTTGCCAATATTCCCGGAGTGACAGCGACTGCCGTCGGGTACGAGGGCGGCAAGACTCAAGCGCCCTCTTACAAGGATGTCTGTACGGACGCAACGGGTCACGCCGAGGTAGTTGAGGTCGATTTCGATCCGGAGCATGTGACCTACCGGCAGCTTTTGGACGCTTTTTTCTCTCTGCACGACCCGACGCAACTGAACCGCCAGGGGCCGGATTGGGGCACGCAGTACCGCTCGGCGATCTTCGCCCACTCCGGCTCCCAGAAAGCGGAAGCAGAGGCGAAGATAGCCGAGCTGACGGCTGCGGGTCGCTTCGCCCCAAGGAAGATCGTGACCACGATTGAACCGGCGCAGACCTTCTGGCGAGCCGAGGATTACCACCAGCGGTATCTGGAAAAGCGCGGACTGGCGAGCTGCCACATCTAATCGCTATGCGTTGATGGCTGCGCCCAGGAGCTGTTTCAGCGCCTGGACGTAGTCTGTCAGCGCCTGCCTGCCGATTTGGGTCATGCGGTAGATGGTTTGCGGCTTCCGCAGGACAAATTTCTTCTCAACTTCCACATATCCTGCCTCTTCGAGCTTCAGCAGTTGCGCGCCAAGGTTGCCGTCCGTAGAGTTGGTTTTGGCGCGGAGCCAGGTAAATTCCGCTTCTTCCACGGAAGAGAGCAGGCTCAGCAAAGCCAGGCGCAGCTTACCGTGAATGACGGGATTCAGATCCGGCAATTCTGACGTTGGCTCGGGCGCAGAATCCGTAGCTGGCTCAGGCATGGGCTGCACCTGACTTCCTTTCGTGGGTCCTCCGCTCGCGTGCTTCCGAGAGCATCATGTAAACGCCGAAGACGATTTGGCCAAGAAAGATGGCGACCAGGAAAACAATCGAACTCTGGTTCGCGCTGCTAAAGCATGCGACGACGGCCGTGGCCCACCAGACCAGAGCACACGCAAATTGCGCTCCCCACTTGAGGATAATGCTGGATGCAGCGTTGGCAGCGCCCAACATGCCGCCCACAACCGCGATGAATGTCTGCTGATCCATTCGACCTGCGATGCTTGCACTCAGCAGCAGAATGAATAACGAGGCTCCCACGCCGATCCAGATTGCGCCGATGGCGCGGCCGATGGTGGTTTCTGGCTGGTTGCCGCCCATGCGCGAGGCAGCGAATGCGGTCACCAAGGAGGCGGCAATCATGGTTACGGGCCAGGCGAAGTTGCTATGGCCCCACGTGGCCCAGGCGATAGCGACGTAATAAGCGATGCCCCAGAGCACAAATGTCCATCCCCAGCTCTCAGTGGTCTGCCGGCCTTCGGCAATCATGGTTTCAATCAGGCTGAGCCTGGCGGTCAGTTCTCGCTTTGCCAATTCCTGTTCATCGAAACTTGGGATCATGGTGGCTTTCCTCCTACAGGGCTTCTCAACTTCCAGAGCATTCCTTAATGGAGAGAACTCTATAAAATAGAGTATGCGAAGTCAAGAAAAATCGTGTGTCAAGAAAATCTTTTTGGGAATGTACCGGAACTTGCCGGGATCTTAGTTGCCGGATTCCGGATTATCTAGCGAACTGCTCCCAGGAATTTGGGCAGCTTGCGACGGCGGTCCTGCGAGCACTGGCGCTTCGATCGCTGCGCCGGCTGCCGTAGCGTCACCGGGCTCGTTTCGCCAGAGCCAGACGATCCACCAGAGCAGCACCAACAGCCAAAGGGCAAAGCGCCCATTGTCCAGGTTCGTAAACAGACGGACAATGTGTTCGTACTGGGCGCGGCTGGTGAGATGAAGGTTGCGCTTGATGATGTCCGTCGTCGCCTGTACCGCAACGAAGCCGAGCGCGTAGGTGGAAAGACCAAGGGCGATCTGCTGGTCGTGGCTCCTCCAGCCCGAGCCGAAGCGTTTCCCGAAGATGCGCAGCAGCAACGCGATCTCAACGGTAACGATCGACAGGAAAAGCTGGCCTTTCATGGCCGTCAGCACAACGAGTAGCAGCGGCAACTGCTTGGGCTCCGCGCTGAGCGCCTTCCATGCGGGCCAAGGACCCCAAAGCCAGACCGCGCCGAGCGCCACGCCGACGGTCACAAGCGTCCAACCGAGCCAGCCTTTGGAGTTCAAAACAAGCGGGGCTTTGCGGTTCGAGAAGACGTGTCGGACCAACTCGATCAAGACCAGCAGCCCGAGAATCGTCTCCAGAAGAACTGCGGTATAAGTCTGCCAGTAGAATGCAAGCGAAGTGAGCTTGCCGTGCAGCAGGTGGTCGGCGATGAGGTGCACCGTGGAGAGTGCAGTGGCGGCCGAAAACCACGGAAAGCGGCTAACACGATCACGGCCCAGCAGGACAATCAAAAGAACGAGGTGGGCGGCCAAAACGAGGGCCCAGAGAATCTGTTCAGTATTCCAGTGCATAGAGTGGTTCCTTCATGTTTTTGCAGGAAGTGGAAACGGTCAGTCGCTTCCGATGTTCTACTTCAGTGTAGCGGCAGGCATACAAGCGCTGAGACCCGGCAAGGAGGAAGAGACGCAATGGATTGCCCGCCGTTCCTTGCAGCGCAAGGGATTGGTGACCGGGCCCGAAACGGCGGTAGGTAAAAGATCAGACGTTCTATGCACCGTTCGTCTCAATGGGAGACTCGATCGACAGAGTGCCCGTCGCGGCATCGGCTCCTGTGTACGGGACGGCGATTCTGGTTGCGATCCGTCCGTTTACAACAGGATACCGGATGCCATTTCCGGCGAACACCACTAGTTTGCCGGCGCTATCAAATACTGCTCCAACTTCCCGTCCGGATACGTGTAAGTAGTAAGAGTTAGCCGCTTGCCCGGATAAACGATCCGGAATGCCCGGAACGTCATTCCTCCGCGCAACTCCTCCGCAGCCTGCTTGAAAGTGAGCGGCTCGCCCAGCGGCGCAAGACTGTTCTTGAAATCCTCAATCGTCTGCTCCGAGAAGTAGTCGTTCAGGTTCGAAGATAGCAAACTGCGGTCGATCTTTCCCTCTTGCAGATCGCGATAGATCGCAAGCGCCTGCTTCTCACTGTCAGATTGCTCCCCGCTACCGGCAACCGTTGAGGCCGCCAGTTGCGCAATCTCTTCGGAGCCGCCAGACATATGGTTCGTGAGCACAGCCACGGCGACACCGTCATCGATCAGCACCTCGTTATCCGAAACAAAGCCCGTAACCTCGCCGCTGTGTTCGATTGAGCGATGGCCATCTCTCTTCTTCACCTCCACGCCCAGCCCATACTCCGTGCCAGTCCCATCCTTCAGCTTCACCTCGGTAAACATCTGCCTGTAGCTCTCCGGCTTAAGCACCGTCTGCGCAATCAGGCTCTCATCCCAGAGCGCCAGATCATGCGCTGTCATCGCCAGTTCGCCCGCCGCAAACATCCACCCGGTGCCCTCCTTGGGAGCCAGTCGCAGCGGACCCAGGGCATTGCGGACATAAGGCGTCGCGTCCGTC
>Ga0302326_10016167_pt1 | contig 15627 bp, 13 predicted proteins | sample Palsa_T0_3_FD_202264 | JGI IMG/M metagenome (GOLD analysis project Ga0302326, IMG submission 202264) | Peat permafrost microbial communities from Stordalen Mire near Abisko, Sweden - Palsa_T0_3 | ecosystem: Environmental > Terrestrial > Soil > Palsa > Peat permafrost | place: Sweden: Abisko...
CGACAGGCATTCCATCGGTCCGTAAATCGGGCCCTTCATGTTTGCGGCAAACGACCACCATAAAATCCTTTATTGTCAGATCGTCCCTTATCTCATGCGTCAGATAATTTTGATAATATATTTTCTATATCGTAAAGTGGGATGCAGAAACACATTTGGTAAGCACTTCTTCAGTAATATTGAAAGACCGATGATGTACGCGAGAGGCTACTGAATCTTCCTGATTATAAGGTGTTGATATAATGAGCCTGCCATTTCTAACAAGGAGCGAATGAAATTTCTGCAACACCTTGACTACCTGTTCCGGAGTGAAATGCTCCAAGGTCTCGAACGAGACGATTACATCAAATGTCGGGATCTCTTTTATCTGAAGAATATCGCATTGTATGAATGATACGTTTCGGATGGCCGCGTAGCGTTTTCGGACGACATCGATGATCGGGGAAATGTCATATCCGTTTACGGAGCGTGCGGTTGCGCCCATCATTACAGTCCCGTAACCAGTTCCACAGGCGATATCTCCTACGATCGTATCGGAAACCAGAAGGCTACTAGCGAACTGGTAACGCCGCAGATGCGACTTCTGGTACATATCAAGCCTGTCGAAATTGATCTTAGTGCTAAATACGATATCAACACGCTCACCGTTGCTGGTGAAGTCCAATCCAAGCGCGCGCCTTGTGATTCGCGTAATCCAGCCAAACACTCGTCGAGGGTCTAGGAGGAATTGAATTAGTCGGTCTTTCGTCGGGGACACGGAGAGGAGCCTGATAACTTGGGGAGCCAGACAGAATTGGGATTGCGTGATGCTTCCGTATTTACCACGTGCAATTACGGGCGGCTTCTGGGACATCCATAGGAGTGTAGCCGTTTGGTATGGCCAAAGGATGATGATCTTCTGCTAGTCGGGAATGATTGCTCCATTGCACGGGGAACGGCGGTCGAGTGAGGGAGGCCAAAAAACAAGATGAAGATCAACCGGTAGAGTGGCTCGCGAACTTAGATGCAGCTTGTTGATGATTAGACAGTTGATCAAAGATCCAGGAATAAGTTTTCTCGAGACCAACCGCGAGTCGTATGGAAGGCTCCCATTGAAAGAGCTCTCTTATGAGCGTATTGTCGCTGCTCCGGCCTCGCACCCCTTTTGGAGCTCCCAAGTTGTACGTCCTTGTCAATCGAACGCCAGCAATGCTCTCAACGATGTCTACGAGCTGATTGATGCTCACCATTTCTGCACTGCCAATATTGAGTGGCTCGGCAAAATCGCCGTTCAAAAGCAGCTGTGTGCCATGAAGGCAGTCGTCGATGTACATGAAACTGCGGGTTTGCTGACCATCGCCCCAAATCTCGATTTCGTGCCTTCCTGACAGCTTGGCTTCGATCACTTTGCGGCAAATGGCGGCGGGCGCCTTTTCCCGGCCTCCGTCAAAGGTTCCATAGGGACCATAGACATTGTGATATCTGCCTGCGCGCGTTATCAATCCAAAGTCTTCGCGATAGTGGCGGCACATACGCTCGCTAAATAATTTTTCCCAACCGTATCCATCCTCTGGTAACGCAGGATACGCGTCCGATTCCTTGAGGCCAGGATTGCTTGTTGTTGCCTGCTTATCCGACGCATAGACGCAGGCAGACGACGCGAAAAAATACCGTCTTACAGAAAGGTCGCGTGAAGCCATAAGCAGATGCGTATTGATGAGCACACTAAGCATGCACAAGGCCTTGTTGTTCTCTATGAATCCCATGCCGCCCATGTCGGCCGCCAGGTTGTAAACAATCTTGCAACCCCTAACGGCGCCGTAGCTCTCGTCATGATTCCGAAGATCGAGGACGAGGTTTTCCACATCGTCGAAACGTTGGTACCATTGGTCGAGAGGCTTTTTGTCGACTGCCCGGATTCTAGGTGCGCCTTTAGCACGAAGGTCGGCGACCAAATGGCCTCCGATGAATCCACCCGCCCCGCAGACCAGAACGTGGTCATCGCTCATAATCGCCTAATGCAATCCGCATACCGTATCACGCTTCCAATTTCAAAATTTGAGATCAATGCCATGCATCTGGCTGAGAAACGCAACTGAGCGCAAGCCGTTCTTTATGCCGTTCGAGCGGCGGAATCTCTTGGCCGTCCCTGGCCCCGTAGACAGCCCGCACCTGTAGATCGCATTTCAAAGGGATTTCCGTTCTGCGGAGTTTCACAATCGACACGACGCCCTTCTGGATTCGTCCTTGCTCCTTCAAAATTGCGCCATTCTCATTGAGGACTGATGACCTCCTCCCCTGCCCCCGAATCTGATCCTGCAAGCCGAAAAGGGTCAACTCTTGCAAGCGATAATGAATACAATCCTTATGAGGGTTTGGACCTGCAGCAGGTGTTCACGCGGCTCTACCGAGGCCTAGCATCGATCCTCGGTTTTGCAGCAATAGGTTTGGCTCTCGGCGTCTTAGTTTATCTCGTGGCGAGTCCGTTTACTCGGGCGACAACCTCGATGCGGGTAATGTTTGCGTTCGACGGCTATGGGAAGGGTGAATATCCGGATCACTCCAAGTTTCAACCGGACGACGTGCGCGCCCCTGATATCGTTGGCGAGGCCTTGAAGCGACAAGGGCTAGAAACAGGAGAGGATTTTCAAGGTAAAGTGCGTGCAGCGATAACCGTCGAGGGCATAATTTCGCCCAATGTCATCAAGGAGCGCGACCGCCTTCGCGCAGCGGGCCAGACTCCCCCTTTGTACATTCCGGACGAATTTCTCGTAACGTTGACGCTTCCGCGACGCTCCCCGCTAAGCGGGCGGCAGCGCGAGCTGTTATTGACCGAGATCGTCAGCTTGTATGAGGAAAAGTTCCAGAGCACCTACGCAGACCTGCCGATAGCGTTCGGAAGCGCATTCGAATCGCTTCATAAAGCTGACTATTTTGAGTATGAACTGGTCCTGAACAAAGAGATCGAGGACATCAGCGCCTACCTCAATCAACAGTTGGATCAAGCGAAGACATTCCGCTCATCCACGACAAATTTCTCTTTCAACGATCTTCTGCGACAGACAGAGCTCTTTGCACAGATTCAACTCAGCGAAACTTTGGGATTAATTCGGCAGAACGGCCTTTCGAGCAACCGGGCCATGGCGATGGTGAAGATGGACTACTATCTGCAAACCCTCGAGGACCAGGAACAGAGGGCTGTTGAAGAGGAAAAGGTGGTCGATGACCTGCTCGCCAAGACTCAGGCGCGATCACAGAATTATGTGCTTGGAATCAAATCCGAGGCGGAGCAGCAGCGTCCCGAGGGCCCCATCCTCGATCAAGGATTGATCGATTCCCTTCTAGCTAATGACGCGACCAATTTCCTTGTGCGGCAGGCGCTTGACGCCGGACTAAAGGTTAAGCGTGTGCAGGCAGACAAAGCTCAGTTGCTCGAACGGCGAAAGAGCATGGAGCTGTTTCTCAAGAGCAATAGCGAGGATCAGTCGGCAACAATCGCGCAAGTGCAGAAGTCGCTCGTGGAGTTGGAGTCGTCCTACAGGGATCTCATTTCGAACATTCGTAAGACGCATGCCGATTTCGCACGGCAGCATTTTGCGGATGCGATAAGGATCAGCATGCAGCCGGTAACGGGAAGCAGGTACCGCCCTATGGGAATTGCGGGAATCGTGGGCGGAAGCATTGGCCTCGCGCTGGGCATTGGCCTTAGCCTGCTCGGCGTATATGTGGGTGGAAACAAGGGGGTCCGTTCCTAGTCTGACTTCCGGTTCCTAGGAGCATTGCATCCAGGGAAGTCTTGGCTGTCTGATTCCTTAAACCCGCCCTGCTGAGTGGCTTCAAAATTGAAGAGTGGGCTGCGGGTGCTTGTGATCCGCGCCAGAAATAAGGGAAAATGGCAGACGGCATTGAATGTTGCTTTCTTTTTGCTGTGCCTGCGCTTTCAAGTCGCTGCGGTGCGCTCCGCGGGCGTAGACTTGGGTGCGGCGCTGTCATTGATGGCGGGGGCCTTTGTCCTAGCCGCGTTGGATCCGCTCGCCTCGTTATTCGCCTTCACTTTGGCCGTGCCCCTGCTCACGGGTCTCAGCCAGAACATCTTCCTAAGCTGCGCTTTCCCGCCAAGCCTTGTCTTTTCGGCTTTATGGATGGGAATTGGCGCAAGTAAACTGTTGGCAACGCTCAAGAGGCGCTCAGGCAAATCTGACGCCCGCAGGCCTCCACGGGACGCGGTAGCGGGCCAATCCATTCTTGGCGCCGGCCTCCCCACCCTTGTGGCCGACATCTTGATCTCATCGGCGTTGCTTTCGCTGGCTTGGCAATTGTGGAGACATCGAGAGGGAACTGGGCTGCGGGAGGCATTCTTTGATCGGGCGGTTCTGGGGTTCGGCGACCCGTGGTATTTCCTCACATCAGCCTTCCTCTGGCTGCAAGGGCTGTTCTATTTCAGAACGCTCCTTTCGGAATGGGAGGTGCAGGCCGCGTCCGACGTAGGGGCGAATCGGTGCAGCGTGGCGATCGCGTCCTGGGTGCGGCCGGTGTTCGCCGCTTACGGGCTGACCCTAGTCACTTTTATTCTGATGCAGTATTTAGTGGGCATACCGGAGGGGTGGACTGCATCGGGTTTTCAGGCACCCTACGAGGACATCAGCTCATTTGGTAGCATTGCTGTTGCCATTTTTATTTATGCAGTTGCGACTCGAGTTGCTCGGTCGCGGCAGCTGTTTGCAGTCAATATCATCATCTGCTCCAGTCTCCTTTTGATGGTGGTGGCCTCATGGTCTCGGGCTACGTGGCTGGCCGCACTCGTTTTCCTTTTGTTGATTGCGGCATTTCGACTGCCACGATTGTGGGCTGCCGCGCTATTGGTGACGCTGGTTGCCGCAGTCGCCAGCATCGATGCCGGTTTCAGCCGGGCCAGCTGGAGCGAACAACCCTATATAATTCGATTGCATACTTTGTTACGTATTGAGAACCCGCTTCATAAGGATCCCGTTCGACTCAATCTCTACGCCAAAGCAGGACGAATGATTGAGCAGCGCCCCATAGTGGGCCACGGCATTGGCTCATTCTATCTTGAATCTTTGGACTACGCGTCGCCAAACGATCCGTATGCGACGGTACCGGATTTTGCGCACAACGTCTTTCTTCAGATCGCGACTGAAGAGGGCCTGCCGATCGCCGCGCTATTCGGCTGTTTGTTGATAGGGACTCTTTGGCGCGGGCTCGCCGTATGGCGACGGCGCGAGGCGGGAGGCCAGCCCAACTCGGCGCACGCTTTGCTTATCCTTGGAGTAACATTATCACTGGCGGCCTACGTCGAGACGCAGATGACGGCAAATTCCCTGAACGTCTACGCCAGCAACCAGTTCTTTTTCTGGTTCGCAATGGCATCAATTCTTGCCTTAAGCGGCTCCAAAGAAATTCGAGAAGCCGACGGCGTGCCGGCAGCATTGGGCGCGGGCTAGCGGGCGTCGTCACCTAGAAGGGAAATGACGCGGTTTGTTAGTCCATACCGACTGCCGATTTCACCCGCGATCTCCTTTTCGAAGGCGATGGAACAAATCAAGATGCTTTCTTTCCTTCCTGCGATCTCCGCAGGCCCGATGATCCGCCGGTTCGCCAAGGTCTGTCCGTGCAAGGATGAGTTCGAGTCCACAAACGCCGCAATGTTCGTTTCCGCAAGAGCGGTTGCCGCCAGAAGCCGTCGGGCCAGGGTTCCGGCACCCCAAACGAGAATCGGCTCCTGGCTTTTCCGCAGGGACTCGATCCGCGTGAGTATCTTCTGATCTTCGTCTCTTGAAATAGAAAGGTAGCGAGCAAGGGCAGCACCCGTGCTGTCGTCGAACATGCGGACAGGGTGCGACGTGATTTTGTACAGTCCGCTCGCGATCGGCTCCCAAACGTTTTCGCGCCACTCGACGGTCCATCGCCAGCTATTGACTGGCCCCATGAAGCATTCCGCCATCAGGCGCCTCAGGGACGCTGATGAAAAGAAGTTCACGTGCTCGACGCTGAACTGCTGATAGGGCGCATTCGAGCAGTCGGCCAAACCTTCGACGTCGGGAACAGCGCAATAGAGGAGTCCTCCCGGTTTCAATAGCCGCGAGACGATTCCGATCGCCTGCCTTACATCTCGAAGGTGTTCGAGGACGCCGACCATGAAGGCCAAATCAAATCGCTCTTCGATCGCGCTCAATTGGGAAAGAGTTGCGGGTATGACCTCCACGCCATGTAGACGCTTCGCCGCTTTGGCGCAGGCCGCGGAAGGATCGGCCCCAAGGAGATTTAGAAACCCGTGCTTCTTGAAGACCGACAGCAGGCCACCCGTAGCACATCCAATGTCGATTATTCGTGCTTCATGAGAGGGAAGATAGGGGGCCACCTGAGCAAACGTGGTCTCGAACCGCCTGAAGTCCCAGGGTGACTCATTCCCGCCTGAGTGTTCATACGCGTACTTCGACTGTTCGGCATAATATCTGTCCATTTCGGCCTGCGGCGGTATGCCGTCGGCAAATCCAGCCCCGCATTGTGAGCAGACGACCACGTCGTATCCCTCGCCCAGGGGGCCATCGATGAAGCGCTGGCGATAAACTGAATGCCAATCCTTTGCGCCGCAGATCGGGCAGGGTCTTGGACTTTCGGCGGTCATGTCGATTTCTGGCAACGCTCCTCCGGCACAGCGTAAACCACGAGTTCAAATCCATCCCCGGCATGGGCTCGCAGGTAGAGGCGGTGCGCGGGCAGCGTCTCGTGGAGAAAGAGAGGTAGGGTCCACAGATCCTCAGGCCGGTGGTAGGCGCAGACCGCGACAACGGGCTGGCATTCCCGCAATGTCTTTCTGCCGCCTTGAAGTGCCCGGAGCTCGTCTCCTTCGACGTCGAGCTTAATGAATGTCGGTCGCTCGCCGTGAGTCAGTTGGTCAAGTGTCACTATCGGAATCTCCAGGGCGCCGCTGTCGGAACGGCAGGAGGCCATTGTGCCGCCCCCGTTGAAGCGGGCCGACCCGGCGGCGCCGCCCAGCAGTTTCTCATGCACCGTAAGCGTCGCACCGGCGCAATTCCGGAGCTTCTGGGCGCTGGCCGGATCCGGCTCGATCGCGAGGATTCGGGCAAATTCCCATGGAGCCGACCGCAGTGTGTCTCCGTCAAAAGCTCCCCCGTCGACAAATGACTCATTCGGATTCGGTCGGATGATGTCTCGTGGAAAATATTGGTGCGGCGCCGGACGCTCCGCCGGCCCGAAGTTTGCCAGCAGACGCCATTCGAGCTGCCGCCTGTAGGTCTCGCGAGATTGATCGTCGCACCAAAGACCCGCCACCCGAACCAGATCGGGGGCACGGGCCAGCAAACGTGACGGCCGATCCGCTCCGAAATGGGGCAGCACTCCCTCATACATCCATCCGACAGCCAGAAAACTGGTGCTGTGCCTGCATCCCAGGGCCGCAAGCTCATCCAGGCGGGACCGGACGCCGCCGCCATGCGGAAGAAAAGTCGTCACCACGAACAGGCCATCGCCGCCCAGACGTTCCGCAGCGGCGGCGGGCATCCACACCGGCACGCCGTCCACCTGCGTACCATGGAGCGAATGATCGTTGTCCACGAAGGCCGCGGGTTCGACCTCGGCGCGGCGCAGCGCCTCCAGGGTCTTCCGACCGAGGTGACCGGCCCCGAAAAGCGCGATCTTTCCTCCCGCATTTTTTCGCAACTCCGCGAACACGGTCGCCTCCCGGAGTCGCGCCGAACCGACGGTTTCCGAAAGAAGTTCGACCGTTGTCATTCAGCCATGACTTCCTGGAGTTCCTTCCTATCGAGGAAAGGCCAGAGATCCTCCATGGGCATTGTCACCATGCTACCGTCGGATTGCTGCTTTGAGGAGACTTTCGGCTGGGTAAACTGGTCCGGCGCCATCAGGACCTCGCACACGACCGGGCCCGCCGCGGCAAGGACTGCGGCAACGTCGCCGCTGAGATTGGCCTGTGAATCGATGCGTCGGTAGGGAATCCCGCATGATTCGGCTGTCTTTTGCAAGTCAGGGAAGGTAAGGCCGGAGGCTTCGTCGCAGGCGACAAACCTGCGATTGAAGTAATTGATCTGTGTCGCGCGGATCGACGCGTATCCTCCATTATTAAGCACAAAGAATTTGACTGGCAGGCGGAGCCTGGCGACCACCGCCAGTTCCTGGGCATTCATCGGGAATCCGCCGTCGCCGTCGATGCTTACCGTGCGTGCCCCGCCGGACGCAAGACACGCTCCCAAGGCCGCCGGCACCCCGAATCCCATCGCGCCCAGACCATGCGTATTGATGAATCGCATGCCTTTCGAGACAGGAACCGCCTGGGCCGTGACCTCGCTGCACGCCCCGGAGCTCCCGGGGACGAGGATGTCACCGGCGCGAAGGAGCCTTCCAATCGCGTCGACAAGAACGTAGTTGTGGACGCCCGAAGGAACAATCTTGTACGACGGCAGCACGACCGGATAACGAGCCTTCCATTTCGAACAGAGCGAGCGCCAATCGGACCAGTCAGGCAGCTCGATGGCATCGGAACATGCGGCAAGCTCTGTCAGGAAGGCGCCGGCATCGGCAGCAATCCCCACGGAGAGCTCCATGTGCAGCTTGGCGATCTCGTTTGGGTCGATGTCCACGACGATGCGCTTGGCCTTTGGCGCAAAATTGGAGTGATTGTAGGCCGTCTGGCCGAAGTCCAGGCGAGCGCCCAGGCAGATCAAGACATCGCTCTTTTGCTGCGCAAAATTTGCCGCGCGCTGGCCGACAGCGCCCGGCCGCCCGACATAAAGAGGATGGTCATCCGGAATGAAATCCAGGGCCTTCCAGGTGGTCAGGACAGGTATTCCTACGCTTTCAACCCATTCGAGAAACTTCGGGATCGCGCCGGCGTGCCGGACACCGTTGCCGACAAGCACGACAGGGCGTCTCGATCTGGCCAATATCTCCACGGTTTTCGCTGCCGCTTGCCTGACAGGCTCCCCCGTTGAATGGGTTTCTGCCGGGGGAACAAAGGAGGACAGCGCCGAAGGTTCGATTTCCGCGGCCTGGACATCCATGGGAATGTCGACCCAGACGGGGCCCTTGCGTCCGTGCGTCGCTTTCCAAACGGCCTCCTCAAGGCAAAGGCGAATGTCGCCGGGCTCTTCCACAGTGACTGCGTATTTCGTGACCGGTTTGACCATCCTGACGATGTCGATCTCCTGGAAACCAATCTGGCGGACTCCCCTGGCGCCGACCAAATCAGGCCGCTTTACCTGGCCCGAGACGACCAGCATCGGCGTGGATTCGAGCCAGGCGCCTGCCACGCCGGTGACGGCGTTCGTTCCTCCCGGCCCGGTCGTGACCATGGCCACGCCGAGCCCCGAATATTGACCGTACGCCTCAGCAGCTATCGCGCTTGCCTGCTCGTGCAGATTACAGACGAACTTGAGCGTAGGATGGCGGCCGAGCGAATCATTGAGGTGCATGGCGCCGCCGCCGGGCACCATGAAGACATGCCTCACTCCCTGCTGCGCGATGTAATCAACGACGTAATCCGAGAGCTTCATTGCGCGGCTACCGGCTCCGGGCCTTCTTGACGGTCTCGAGCGCTCCCTGAGCCGCGGCCAGCGCGTCCAGGTTTTCCTGGAGGACCGCGCTGCTCTCGCGCAGGAGCCCCTCATGAACGGCGGCCGCTTTTCTTGCTTCAGCAATGGCGAACGAATTCCCCTTTCCGAACACTGAAAGGAAGACCGCCAGCAAGATGAAAAGAGCGAGGATCATGCAGGCCAGCGCCCGGTCTCGCTGAAGTTGCACCTCATAAAGGCTCATTGTGCCTGCTGCCTCTTGATTTCCTGCTGCACCGCTAATATCTGGTCCTCGGCCTCCCGGATCTGCCGCTGGGCGACGACAATGTTCGCCTGCAATTCCACCACGCGCGCGTGGACGGCCTTCAGCTCGCGGTAATCGGCGACCCTTCGCGGGAGCGCCAGTCCGGTCGCCGCCAGAGCGGCGGCCGCAATCGCGGAGAACAGGTTTCGCTGCATCCTAAGGCGCCGGACGCCCTCTAATTCCAGCGGTGGGCTCGCCATGGATCGGGTTGACATGGTTTGAGCGTGCGCGCGCCTAGTCCATCCAATTTGTCACATAGGTCTTGCGCTCGCCATTTCGCCCGACCGCCGGATCGGAATATTCAGAATCGTCGCTCAGATGCGTGGAAGAGATCTCCTCAATGACGGCTCCGGTGGAGCTTCGAAACTCGTGCTTAACGCCCCGGGAGATCACAATGACGTCGTTTTTTACCCAACGGCGGCGTTCGCCGCCGAGGACCAGTTCGATCTCGCCATGCAGCATATGAAAGGTCTCGTCCTTCTGCGTGTGCCAATGCGCGGGGTGCCTCTGGCCGGGCAACATGAGGACAAGCCTCTTGCAATATTCGCGATTGATGACGGTGATCATCGCCGAACCCACGGACCTGAAATTCTCCAGGCCGTTGTGATGCGATATCTCAAGCTCAAGCTGAGTGGGCACGACGGCGCCGGAGGTCTTCAGGAGCGCTTTCAGATCGCGCACAATGCCATGGACGAGGCTTCGAGTGTCGGTTGCGGCGACGCCGGTATGCAAAATGGCCTCGTTGGGAGCATAATCGCGCGTGGCCTTGTATTCGGTGTACTTTGAGAGGTCGTTGGCGACAAGCTGCCCCGGGGTGGCCGGCAGTGCATAGAATACGTTCGCGTCCCGAATCACGGAGCCGGAACTGACGGCCCCCCGGGCGAAGGCTCCGCGCTGCAATTCTCCAAGGGTCGCCCGCTCCGCCTTGGAAAAATCGTGCCGCCTCTCTTCGACTCCCGCAATGGCGACCGCCGTGCGGGCACTTTCGAGCCATAGCCGTATCTGCGAAGGATTTGCCGAATAGGCGTTGAGCGGATGCCCGTCGGTGGGGATGCCGGCGTGCTTTTCAAAGAGGGTGGCTCCCTTTGCGATGGCCATTTTGACCGAGTCGAGCTGCCCCGGGGCCTCGTGGGTGGAGAAACCCACCTCGAGGTGGGCATAGCGCCTGGCCAGCAGATCGATCTGGTTCAGCTGAAGGTTGGCCTCGGGAGTCGGGTATTCGCCGACGCAGTGCATGAGCGCGATCCGCTTGTCGCGGTGCTGGTAGAAGCTGACGATCCTGTCGATATCCTCGAACGGCTCGCCTGCAGTCGAGAGGATCAGGGGCAGCCTTGTCGTCGCGATTTTTTCCGCAAGCGGCCAGTCGGTGAGGCTGCAGCTCGCGACCTTCAGGTAATCGAAGCCGTGCTCCACGACCTTGTCTACCGAAACCTCGTCGAAAGGCGTGCAGATGGCGAGAAACCCATTCTCAATGATCGCGTCCTTCAGGCTGTGATAGTCGTCCCAGCCCAGCGCCGTTTCCGAGAAACGCTTGATGAACTTGTAGTCCATTCGTTCGCGATAATCCGCATGGATCAGCTCGGGCAGGTTCCGATACTGGAGTTTGACGGCGAATCGAAAATCGAATCCGGCACAGGCGTCGCGCAGCTCCCGCACGATGCGAACTCCATGGGCCACGTCTCCCATGTGGTTGTTCGCCATCTCGAATATGAACAGATGCTTCGACGACATGGGTTGAGACTTGGTGAGGCGGCAACGGCGTCAATGCTTCACCTCGGCCCGGTGCCAGGCGGCCGTACGACGGATGATATCCGGGAGGCTGAAATTCTCCTTCAGGCCAAGCTCCTCCCTCGCGCGCTGAGTGGACGGCACGTAGCGCCCAGACCTGGAAACGGGCTCGGAGTCCTGCTGGACCTCAGGTCCCTTGGAATCGAGCTCCGCAGCCATGGCTTCTGCCAAATGTCGCAGGCTGACCGCCGACTCGGATCCGACGTTGTAGGCCCGACCGGGCGCGCCCCGCAGGAGCAGGGTCCAGAGCCAGACCGAGAGGTCCGCAGGATAAAGGTAGGAGCGAACGGTCGCGCCGTCGCCCTTGATGAGGATCGGGCCTCCGCGAAGCGCGTCCTTCATGAAGTTTCCAAACGCAAACTTGGCTTCCGTCGGAAGGCACGGTCCGGCAAACGTAAAACAGCGCGCGATTACCGCTTCCAGCCCATTCGCTCGGGCATGCTTGACGCACAGATTCTCCGCCTGGCGCTTCGCCTCGCCCGCGACCGAGTAGGGCCACTCCCTGTCCAAGGGGTCGGGGATTCCCGGGTAGCTTTCGGCGATGCGCTCCATTTCCCGGGGTTGGGGCCCGTATACGGCCCCGGAGCTCGTGAACAGGAACCTTCGGGCCCCTGTTCGCGCCGCCACGTCGAGGGCCCGCTTCGTGCCATTGGTTATGACGCCGACTGCCGCCCTTGGGTTTGCATGGGTCCCCTGCATGTCGGACTCCGTTGCCAGGTGGATGACCATGTCGAACCTCTCACCCTCAAAGGCCTCGGTCCTGAGGTCCGCAATCGACCCTGTCATCCATCCCAGTCCCGAGACCGCAAGGTGGGGCGCTGTCCCCAGGAACGCCTCTGGGTTCCGCGAAAGCGCAACCAAGCTGACGCCGAGATCGCGGCGCTCATTTGCCCACAACAGGCTCTCCAGGAGCCACCTTCCGAAGAATCCCGTCGCGCCGGTAATGAAAATCCGCACGCCCTTCAGGTCGGGCCACAAGGATGCGCCTTCCCGCCCGATGAATTCGAGGTCCTCCGCAGGAAGCGGCCCATGGGCGTTCATTCCGACCAGGGGGCTTTGCCGGAATCCCATAGCCGATTTAGCAACGCAAACTCCTGGTAAGTGTCCATCGGCTGCCAGAATCCCTCGTGCCGGTAGGCGCCGAGCTTTCCTTCGGCAGCAAGGCGGCGCAATGGCGCCTCCTCGAGCATCGTCGAAGGGTCGTCGGGCAGATAGTCGAATATCTCGGGCTCACACACCATGAATCCGCCATTGATGTAGCCCGTCTGGGTCTGGGCCTTCTCGTTAAACGACTCCACCCGCCCATCCGGCCGCAATTGCACTTCGCCAAATCGCCCGGGCGGGTGCACGGCGGTGAGGGTGCAGATGGCATCGGACTTTCGGTGGGAGGCCAGGAGCTTCTTCAGGTCGATGTCGCCCACCCCGTCGCCATAGGTGAGGAAAAACGCCCCCTTCCCTACTTGGGCCCGCACCGCACGCACGCGCCAACCCGTCATCGAGTCAAGGCCCGTGTCGACCAGGGACACGTTCCAGTCCTCGGCGCTGTCCGGGGCGTGAAACCGCGGCGGCTGGGGACGGCCCAACGCAACGGTGACATCGTGTGAATTCCAACGGTAATTCCGGAAGTAGTCCTTGATGATGTCGCCCTTGTAGCCGAGACACAGGACGAAATCGCGGTGCCCGTACAAGGCGTAGCGCCGCATGATGTGCCAGAGTATGGGACGGTTCCCGACCGGCACCATGGGTTTCGGACGGTATTCGGTCTCCTCGCGCAGCCGGGTTCCCTTCCCGCCGCAAAGGATGACGGTCTTCATGAAGTCTCGGCCGGCTTCGGCGCGGGTTTGCGGCAAATGGTGCTGATGGCGCCAATGACATAGTCCAGCATCGTGTTCGTCAAACCGGGATAGACGCCGACAAACAGCGACGACTGCATCAAACGGTCGGCCCCCCTAAGGTCTCCGGCCACACGAAAGGCCGCGGGGTTGTCCCTCTTCAACTGGACGAATGCGGGCTGCCGCACCAGGTTGCCGCCAAAGAGGCGCCGGTTGCCTATTTTCGCCTCATCGAGCTGGCGGGACAGGTCGACCGCCGTGAATGGCGCGCCGTCCCGCACAAGCATCATGAAGCCGAACCAGGACGGCTCGCTCCCGGGGGTCGCCTCCATGAATTCGAGGAACTCCGACAGGTGTGCCAGCCCCTGGCGCAGGCGATGCCAGTTGCGGCGCCGCGCGGCCACGAAATCCGGGAGCCTTTTCAGCTGCTCCCTGCCAATTGCGGCTTGGACGTCGAGCGGCTTCAGGTTGTAGCCCAGGTGGCTGTAGGTGTACTTGTGGTCATAGCCCTTGGGCAGCTCGCCCAGCTGCCAGCCAAAGCGCTTGCCGCAGGTGTTTTCCTGCCCGCTGTCGCACCAGCAATCCCGTCCCCAGTCCCTGAAGCTCTCGACGATGACCTTGAAGCGCATGTCGCCCACGATGTTGACCGCGCCGCCCTCCCCGAGGGTAATGTGGTGCGGAGGATAGAACGACTGTGTCGAAAGGTCCCCGAACGTGCCGGTCAGGCGGGATGGTTTGCCCGGAAGCGCATAGCGGCTCCCCAGGGCATCGCAATTGTCCTCGATCAGCCAAAGATCGTGCGACCGGCAAAAACGGGTCACCGCATCGACATCAAATGGATTGCCGAGGGCGTGAGCCAGCATCACGGCCTTCGTCCGGCCCGGTGCGAACGCCTCCTCCAATTGCGTGCAGACGGCATTTCCCGTCACGGGATCGTTGTCGATGAATACCGGCACGGCGCCATTCTGCACGATGGGGGCCACGGTTGTGGGAAACCCCGCGGCGCACGTGATCACTTCGTCTCCCGGCCGCAGGCGCCTTTCAGCCGGCAGCTTGGCTGACGTGAGCGCCGAGACCGCGAGGAGGTTTGCCGACGATCCGGAATTGGTCAGGATGGAACGGGTCACTCCCAGCGCCGCGGCCAACTCATCCTCAAATGCGTCCCCCTGGGGACCGAGGGTGAGCCAGAAATCGAGAACGGCCCGCACCCCGGCGGCGACCTCGTTGCCCGTGAACACCCGCCCGGCATAGGGGACTGGCGTCTTGCCGGGCTCGAACGGGACGGAGTTCGAGTCGGCCGGCCCATGGGCGGCATGGGCCCCGGCCGAGTATTCACGGGCAAGCCTATCGATCTCGTCCGCGATGTCCTTGAGGCTCTCGGGTGTGCTCATGGCCTATTTCACCATATACTCGGCAAGCTGCGTGCGGGTCATCTCGAGCGCCTTGGACGGGGTCAATGCCGCCCAATACCAGGCCACGGTTTGGTCGACCGCCCGGGCAAATCGCCACTTGGGGCTCCAGCCGAGGACCCGGTGCGCCTTTCGAGCGTCGAGCCGGAGGACGGCCGATTCCGCCGGCTCGCCCAGTTTATGCGAGCTGCGCCATTCGCCGGGCCAGCGCCGCAGGATTTCAACGACCAACTCGCGCACCGGGCGCTGGTCGACTGCGGCGGGGGCAAAATTAAAGGGACCCGAGAGTTCGGCCAGGCGTCCCGCGCGTCGGGACGACAGTGATTCCCGCAGGTCCGCCGCGAGCATGAGGTAGCCGGCGAGCGGATCGAGCACGTGCTGCCACGGCCTCACCGAGGACGGATTGCGCACGGGAATCGGGGCTCCCCGAGAGAGCGCCCGAACGCAGTCGGGGACGAGTCGGTCCCTGGCCCAGTCTCCGCCCCCGATGACATTGCCGGAGCGCGCTGTCGCAAGGGCGACCAGCGGGAATCCACGGCTGCCGGGGCTGGGGATCGGAAAAAAGGACGCCCGCCACGCGTCGACGGCGAGTTCCACGGCGGCCTTGCTGCCGCCATAGGGGTCACTCGCTCTCGAGGGATCGTCCTCGGCATGGGCGCGCGAAGAGGTGCCGTACACCTTGTCCGTTGTCACGATAACTGCCGCGCAGTTCCGGCTATGTTTTCTTAGGCTCTCGAGCAGGTTCA
>Ga0302326_10016170_pt1 | contig 15625 bp, 10 predicted proteins | sample Palsa_T0_3_FD_202264 | JGI IMG/M metagenome (GOLD analysis project Ga0302326, IMG submission 202264) | Peat permafrost microbial communities from Stordalen Mire near Abisko, Sweden - Palsa_T0_3 | ecosystem: Environmental > Terrestrial > Soil > Palsa > Peat permafrost | place: Sweden: Abisko...
CGGGCAAGAGCTCGCTGGTGTTCGACACGATCGCCGCTGAGTCGCAGCGGCTGATCAACGAGACGTACAGCGCCTTCGTGCAGGGCTTCATGCCGACGCTGGCGCGGCCCGAAGTCGACGTTCTCGAAGGGCTGACGACAGCGATCATCGTCGATCAGCAGCGCATGGGTGCCGACGCCCGCTCCACGGTCGGCACCGCCACCGACGCCAACGCCATGCTGCGCATCCTCTTCAGCCGACTCGGGCAGCCGCACATCGGCTCACCCAACGCGTTCTCCTTCAATGTCCCCTCGGTCCGGGCGAGCGGTGCGATCACGATCGAACGCGGTGCCGGCAAGACCGTGAGAAAGACCTTCAGCCGCACCGGCGGCATGTGCCCGCGTTGCGAAGGCCGGGGCACGGTCTCCGACATGGACCTCACCGAGCTCTTCGACGAGAGCAAGTCGCTCGCCGAGGGCGCGATCACCATCCCCGGCTACACGGCCGGCGGCTGGAACTATCGGCTATACAGCGCGTCGGGCTTCTTCGACCCGGACAAACCGATCCGCAAGTACACGAAGAAGGAACTCCACGACTTGCTCCACCGCGAGCCGACCAGGATGAAGATCGCGGGCATCAACATGACCTATGAGGGACTGATCCCGCGGGTCCAGAAGTCGATCCTCTCCAAGGACAAGGAAGCGATGCAGCCGCACATCCGGGCGTTCGTGGACCGGGCGGTCACCTTCACCTCTTGCCCCGAGTGCGGCGGTACCCGGCTCAGCCAGGCGGCTCGATCGTCGAAAATCAAGAAGGTCAACATCGCCGACGCCTGTGCGATGCAGATCAGCGACCTGGCCGAATGGGTCCGCGGCCTCGACGAGCCCTCGGTGGCGCCGCTGCTCGCGACGCTGCGCCGAGCTCTCGACTCGTTCGTGGAGATCGGGTTGGGCTACCTCTCGCTCGACCGGCCGTCGGGCACGCTGTCGGGCGGCGAGGCGCAGCGCGTCAAGATCCTCCACCTCGGCTCCTCGCTCACCGACGTCACCTACGTCTTGGACGAGCCCACTGCGGGCCTGCACCCCCATGACATCCAGCGGATGAACGAGCTGCTGCTGGGGCTGCGCGACAGGGGCAACACGGTGCTCGTCGTGGAGCACGAGCCGGAGACGATCGCGATCGCCGACCACGTCGTCGACCTCGGCCCCGGTGCCGGTACGGCGGGCGGCACGGTCTGCTTCGAGGGCACCGTCGAGGGGCTGCGGGCCAGCGGCACCCTCACCGGCCGCCATCTCGACGACCGGGCCGTCCTCAAGGAGACGGTGCGGACGCCCGCCGGCACGCTGGAGATCCGCGGTGCGACGGAGCACAACCTGCGCGACGTCGACGTCGACATCCCGCTTGGGGTGCTCGTCGTCGTCACCGGCGTCGCCGGCTCCGGCAAGAGCTCGCTCGTGCACGGGTCGATCCCCGCCGGCGCGGGTGTGGTGTCGATCGACCAGCGCCCGATCCGAGGCTCGCGACGGAGCAACCCGGCGACCTACACGGGACTACTCGACCCGATCCGGACCGCGTTCGCCAAGGCCAACGGAGTGAAGCCGGCGCTGTTCAGCGCCAACTCCGAGGGCGCCTGCCCCAACTGCAACGGCACCGGCACCATCTACACCGACCTGGCGATGATGGCCGGTGTCGCCTCCACCTGCGAGGAATGCGAGGGGAAGCGGTTCCAAGCATCGGTGCTGGACTACCACCTCGGCGGCCGCGACATCAGCGAGGTGCTCGCGATGTCGGTGACCGAGGCTGCGGAGTTTTTCGACGCCGGCGAGGCGCGCACGCCGGCCGCCCACGCCATCCTCGAACGGCTCGCCGACGTAGGGCTCGGCTACCTCAGCCTCGGCCAGCCGCTCACCACGCTGTCCGGCGGCGAGCTGCAGCGGCTCAAGCTGGCCACCCACATGGCCGAGAAGGGCCGCGTCTACGTCCTCGACGAGCCGACCACCGGCCTCCACCTCGCCGATGTCGAGCAGCTGCTCGGCCTGCTCGACCGGCTCGTCGACTCCGGCAAGTCGCTCATCGTCATCGAGCACCACCAGGCGGTCATGGCCCACGCCGACTGGATCATCGACCTCGGCCCCGGCGCCGGCCACGATGGCGGCCGGATCGTCTTCGAGGGCACACCCGCCGACCTCGTCGCCGCCCGCTCCACCCTCACCGGCGAGCACCTCGCCGCCTACGTCGGCACCTGAGCAGACAACATCGACGCTCGTCGAGCGGTGACAGCGGGACGGGACCCTCTATCGGCCCGGTGCGTGCGGCAGCACTTCATCCGCCACGAGCCGGAGATGATCGAGATCGCTGAGATCGAGCACCTGGAGGTAGAAGCGCTCCGCCCCTGCCTCGACAAAGGCGCCAAGCTTTTCGAGGATCTCTCCGGGGGAGCCAGCCAGGCCGTTCTGGCGGAGCTCGGCGACCTCTCTGCCGATCGCGGCCGCGCGGCGAGCGATCTCCGCCTCCGTCCGACCGCAGCACAGCACCTGCCCAACCGACCAGACCAGGGTGGCCGGATCACGGCCGCGGTCCCGGCAGCTCTTTCGGACTGCATCGTGCACAGTCCGCATCGCCTCAGCCGAAACGAAGGAAACGTTGAACTCGTCGGCGAAGGCCGCCGCCAGGCGTCCGCATCGGGGACCGCCACGCCCACCGAGGATGATCGGCGGATGAGGGCGCTGGGCGGGTCGAAGCGAATCGGCCTGGAGGCGCACTGTGCATGTCGCGCCGCTGTGCTCAAACGTGGCGCCCGGCTCGGCGGACCACACGCCGTGGAGGATGGCCAGCTGGTCTTCGAGGAGGTCGTAACGGACGCGGTCGGTTGGGAACGGCAGCCCATAGGCGTCGTGCTCGTCCTTGTACCATCCCGCTCCGAGCCCGACCTCGACCCGACCGTGGCTCATGTGGTCGACTTGGGCGACGATGGCAGGGAACGTACCGATAGGTCGGAACGTGGCCGGGGTAACCAGCGTGCCGAGCCGGATCGTCCGTGTGTCGCGGGCCAGCCCAGCCAGCGTTGTCCACGCGTCGGTGTACTCGGGCAATCCCGTGGCGGCGCCCATCCTGAGGTAGTGGTCCGAACGGAAGAAGGCGTCGAAGCCACAATCCTCGGCAACCCGGGCCACCTCCAGGAGCTGCTCGTAGGAGGCACCTTGTTGAGGTTCGGTAAAGATCCGCAGTCCCATGGTGCGAAACGTAGTTGGTTCGGCTAGCTGCCCTTCCTGGAGGTTCGATCAATGACCAGGTTCCTTGACCTGCCCGAGGTCACCCTCGCCTTCGACGTCCACGGCGAAGGTGAGCCGATCGCCCTCGTCGCTGGATGCGGGGAGCCGGCCGCCGCGTTCCACATCGAGATGGCGCCGGCGCTGGTCAGCGCCGGATACCAGGTGATCACGCTCGACAACCGCGGGGTGGCCCCCACATCATCGCCCCCGGCGCCGTACTCGGTCGACCAGATGGTCGACGATCTGGAGCATCTGCTCGAGCACCTGGGGCTTGCCGGAGTCCGACTCGCCGGCCACTCCATGGGTGGATGGGTGGCTGAGATGCTGGCCCTTCGCCGACCCGATCTGATCCGAGCGGCCGCCTTCCTGGGCAGTTGCAACCCGACGACGTCCTGGGAGATGGCGATCACGACCGTTGAGCGCGATCTCGCCCTCCTGGACGTCGACCTCCCGCCCCTCTTCTACGCCACGGAGATACTCCGCTACCTGCCGAACTCCGACCTCCAGGACGACGCCACGGTGGACCTTTGGCTGTCCCTCATCGGCAACCTCGAACCGTGGCCGAACCCCGGGCGCCTCGGCCAGTACGAAGCGTGTCTGCGCTGGTCGTCGAACCCGGACCGCACCGCCCATTGGCCCCTCATCAACGTCCCATGCCTCATCATCGCCTTCGAGCACGACATCGACTCGCCACCGGCCCGCGCCGCGGAGGCAGTGGACCGGATCCCGAACGCCCGCTACGTCGAGGTCGCTGGCGCCAGCCATCTCGGGCCGCTCACCCACCCTGCCGAGGTGGCCCGGCACCTGCTGGAGTTCTTCTCGTCGACCTGATCAGACGCTCGCGGGTCGCGTCGTCAGTCGTTGTTCGCCGACCTACCAAGCACAGCACCGTTGCGCAGGGCGGAGACAGGACCGTCTTCACTCACCGCGATGACCGTGGCGGACGGGTCGTCGTAGCTGTAGCGACGCCCCGAGGTGTGGCGGGTCCCACCGAGGGCCTCGACGGCTTCTTCGGCGTTCGTGCTCGGGACCAGCCGCACGCCAAGTTGGCGGAGCACGCCGTCGGCGTCAAATACCGCTGCTCCGTCGATCTGGGAAAGGGCGTGGCGCAGCGGGGCGAGGTGCGAAGCGGTGCGAATGTGCAGCGGCGGAGGTGTCGGGAGGCGTTCCTCGACTGCGGGACCAGGCTGGCTCGCCGGCCGATAGATGAGCAGGGCACCGATGCCCAACGACCCAAGGTCATGGACCGCGAACTTCAGGAGCGCCCCCACCACCTCCGGATCGCCAGTGAAACCATTGGCAGTGACGACGTCGATCCATGTCGCGACGGGCGGCTCGTGATGCCATGCGAGCCCTTCCCAGCGGAGGACACCAAACCCGCCGACGACCCGCACAGAACCGGAGGGGTGCCGCTGAACAATCGTGGCATCCAGCACGCTGGCGAGCACCGCGAGGTCCCGTTCGGAGCCAGCAGGTCGGTCGAACAGCACCCAGTCGTCGCGGCCGTCGGTGCGGCGCACAAGCCAGCTCGACAGTCCATCAGCGAAGCGGCGGGAGGCAAGGAGAGGATGTTTCATAACCGGTGTAAACGCGATGTCAAGGTTCGTGCCGACAGCCCAGCTGAGTGGATCGGCCTTGGGCTCGAGGATCGTGCCGCTGCTCGCGATGCGCCGCTCATGCACGGCGGGCCGGAGGGCATGATCGATCTCTTCCAGAAGCATCGCCCAGGAAGGCTCGCTGCCAACGGGCGGCAGGCCGCTCTCCTCGAGCTCCTCGGCCAGGCGCCTCAGTCGCCCGGCTTCCGGCTGCTGCATCGGACCCGGACCCTACCGCTCGCCGTATGGCGGCTCGGCGCGGAAGATGCGAAACTCCCCACGCGCGGTCACAGATCCCGGGGCTCCCTCAATGTCGTGGCGTCGTTTCGCCGGTTTGCTGCTCGGTCTGTTCCTCCTCCTCGCCACGGTCGCCGGGTACGAGCGTCCGGCGTCGGCGTCACCGCTGCCACCGCAACAAGACCCCTTCTACACCTATTCAGGCAAGACGCCGCTGGCCAGCATCACGCCCGGCACGGTCCTCGACACCCGCTCGATCCAGGTAGCGTTCGGAACCTCCACCACGCCGGTCAGGGCCGAGCAACTGCTCTACCGCACGACCGGAGAGCTCGGCCAGCCCACGGTCACCGTCACCACGGTGCTCATCCCCGTCACGGCCACGGTCGTGCCGCGGATCGTCGACTACCTCAGCTTCTACGACGCGCTGGGCGCAGAATGCGATCCGAGCTACACGCTCGCCGGCGGCAACCCTGGCGCCGCCAACGAGCAGCAGACCGAGGTGGAGGAGGCGTTCATCCTCGAGTACCTCGCCGACGACTTCATCGTGACTGTGCCGGACTTCGAAGGGACCAACCTCGAATGGGCGGCCGGCCACGAGGCAGGGTATGGCGCGTTGGACGCAGTCAAGGCGACCGAGTCCTACCTCGAATTGCCCTCGGCCACCGAGGTGGGGCTGACCGGTTACTCCGGTGGTTCGATCGCCGCCGAGTGGGCGAGCGAACTGGCGCCGACCTATGCGTCGAGTGTCCATCTCGTCGGGGTGGCGGAGGGCGGAATACCGGTCGACTTCGCGCACAACCTCGACTACATCAACGGCAGCGCCGGCTGGTCGGGCGTCATCCCCGCTGCCCTGGTGGCACTGGCCCGGGCCTATGGAATCGATCTCACCCCCTACCTGTCCCCGTACGGCGATCAGCTTGCCCAACAAGTCGCCCAGGCGTGCATCGGCGCCTTTTTCGGCGCCTACCCTGGTCTCACCGTCCAGAAGCTGCTCAAGCCGCAGGACCAGGACTTCCTCCAGATCCCTGCCTTCACTCGCGTGGTGGACGACCTGATCATGGGGAGCGTCCCCGGCCACCCGACGGGCCCCTTGTTCATGGCGGTCGGCGACTCCGACGGAACCGGCGACGGCATCATGGTGACGGCCGACGTCGAAGCCCTGGCCCACGAGTACTGCGCGCAGGGCGTCCCGCTCCAGTTCAGCGTCTACCAGGGCTCCGACCATGAGGAAGCAGCGCTCCAGTTCGAGCCGGCTGCCGTCGAATTTCTCGAGGAGCGCTTCGTCGGGGTGCCCTTCACGGGCGGCTGCGCCGCCGTGGGTACGGGCAACTCGCTGGCTCCCCTATCGATTTCCTCCGGCTCGGCGGCGTCTCCCGGCGCCAGCCCGATCGCGACGGACGACCAGCCAGCGGTCGACGCTGGCGCTCCCGCACCGGGTGCCCTCGCACCGGGTGCCCTCTCGCCAGGTGCCCTTCCCGCGACCGGGCTGCCACCCGCCATCCCCATGATCGGGGCGCTGCTGGCCGGCGGTGGGCTGATTGCGGCGACCACCCGCAGGCGAGCGACCGGCGATTCCTGAGAGATCTTGCGACCTAAAAGAGACGGGCCGTGGCGAGGTCGGCGCCAGCACGTAGCGCACGGAGCTTCTCCCACACCAGTGACGGTGCGACGTCGCCGAGACCCGCGGAGGTATCGAAGCCACAATCGGTGCCCGCAATGATCCGACGCGGATTGCCGACGGCGCGGGCGACCCGGACCAAGCGGTCGGCGACCACCTCGGCATGCTCGACGTAGTTGCTGGTGGTATCGATCACCCCGGCCACCAGAACCATCCCCTCCGGGAGTGGTCGGGCTTCGAAGCATTTGTACTCGTGGGCGTGACGGGCATTCGCCATCGAGATCACCAACGCACCCACCTTCGCCGTGTAGAGAAGCGGCAGGATCGCTTCGAGCGGCACGTCGAGGGTGTGCGGCCCCTCGTAGTTGCCCCAGCACACGTGCAGGCGAACGGTCGACGGGTCGATCCCCACGAGGGAGCCGTTGATGGCGTCAACGACGAGCTCGACCCAGGCGAGGAAGTCGCCCAAGGGCCGGTCGGCGAAGAGCGTGTGGCGCTCCATGGCGAGATCCGGCGCGTCGATCTGCAACAGCAGTCCCCGATCGACGATGAAGCGGTACTCCGTGCGCAGCGCCTGCCCGACGGCGCGGACGTAGTCCTCCAGGGACGGGTAGTAGCGATTCTCCATGGCCGACGCCACGATTCCCGGCGATGGGGCGGTCATGAACGTCTGGGCGAACGGGGCCACCGACACCAGGTCGCACTCCTGCGCCACTTCGGTCGTGTCGAGGTAGGTGACCTCGGAGATGGCCGCGGGCGCGGCCATGAGGTTGACCTTCATGCGGCTGAACCTCGGTAGGGCCAGCTCGACGAAATCCGGGTGATCCACCAAGTCGCGCATCAACGGCCGCTGACTGGCGCCGCCGAAGCCGCTCATCCGGTGCTGGACGTAGGTGAAGAAGCTCTCCCGAGCCTGCTCTCCGTCGTTGCCGATGTCGACTCCGGCTTCGACCTGCGCGGCGACGCTCGCGGCGGTAGCCGCTTCGACCGCCGCCTGCAGCTCCGCCGGATCGATGTCTTCGCCTCGGCTCCGGCGCCCGTGGAGCTCAGCGAGAGCGGCTGGTCGCGGCAGGCTGCCGGCATGGGTCGTGAGGATCCCCGATTCACTGGTGATCATGCGAGCCAGTCTCGCGCCCGTCCAGCGAGGACCACCGGGCCACGTCGCACTCAGCGGGCGAGAGCGGTTGCCACCGCCCGCCCGATCTGGGCTGTCTCGACCAGGAAGGCGTCGTGCCCGAGCAGGGACTTCACGACGTGGTGGTCGGGCTGGCCGGGGATGAGCGCGACGAGTTGGTCTTGCAGGTAGCGCGGGTAGAGCCGGTCGCTGTCGATGGAGACGATCGTCGCGGCTGCTCGCACACGTTGCAGCGCCGCCGGGATCCCCCCGCGCCCTCGTCCGATGTCGTGGTGGTCCATGGTGCGGCTCAAAACGAGGTAGCTGTTGGCGTCGAACCTGCGGATCAGCTTCTCGGCCTGGCGGTCCAGGTAGCTCTCGACCGCGTATCGCCCGCCCGCGAGCGGGTCTTCCCCCTCTTGCGGGTGACGACCGAAGCGAGCCTCGAGCTCGACCTCCGAGCGGTAGCTGACGTGGCCGATGCGCCGCGCCAGACCGAGGCCGCGGTGCGGGCCGGAGCCAAGGGGGGCGTCGTAGTAGTCACCGCCGCGGAGTCCGGGGTCGAGGCGGATCGCGTTGGTCTGGGCGGAGCAGAGGGCGATCTGCTCGGCGGTCGCCGCCGCGCCGCACGCGACGACAACGAGCCGTTCGACCATCTCCGGGTACGTCACCGCCCATTCCAGTGCCCGCATCCCCCCCATGGACCCACCGATGACCGCCGCCCACCGGGCGATGCCGAGGGCCTTCGCCAGCGCCGCCTCGACCGCGACCTGATCTCGCACCGTGATGGCCGGAAACCGGGATCCCCATGGCGCGCCGTCGGCAGCGGGTGACGCCGGGCCGGTGGTGCCCTGGCAACCTCCGAGGGTGTTGGGGCACACCACCCACCAGCGCTCAGTGTCGACCGGCCTTCCCGGGCCGATGAGCCCGTCCCACCACCCGGGGGAGAGATGGCCCGGCTGGACGGGACCAACGGCGTGGCTGTCGCCGGTGAGGGCATGGAGAACGAGGACAGCGTTGTCCCCGGTCGGTGAGCGCTGTCCCCACGTCTCGTAGGCGACGCTGATCGGGCCCAGCTGCTGTCCCAGATCGAGGTCGAGAGGGGGCTCGCCGCACACCGTGGCAAACAGCCTCCTACCGGGATGGTCTCCCGGTCGCCAGGCCCCCGAGACAGGCGTGTGGTCCGCGCCTGGCGGTCCCGAAGCTGAGGATCGATCCCGCACCGTTGGGGAGCATATTTGTACCTGCGTGCACCCGCCTTCGAGCGGCTGCTACGAGAGGGCGTCCTGACGCGTCAGCGGCTCGCCGGTGATCTGCAATCGCCGGAACAGAGGCACCTTGATGAGATCGAGGAGTAGGGCAAATCCGACGGCGCCGCAGAACACGGAACCGACGACCGAGATGGGCAGTGCGTGCATCGCGACGCCGCGGACGGCAAGAACGAAGATCATGACGACATCCCCTACCGACGCGACCATCACCCATCGACCGGGGAGAGAGCTCCACAGATGCAGGCGCTCGCGAACGTTGTAAAGGACGGCCTCGCCTCCAAAGACCAGCGTGACCGCGGAAAGGGTCTGGAGCTTGGCGATGCCGAGTCCCAGTGGGTACCTCCCGACAATCATCGTCGTGGTGCAGAAGGCAAGGAAACATCCGCCCATGACCGAACCGGCCAGGGTGAGCTTGCCAATCTGCCATTCGTTGGGCTTCGCCGATGGCCGGACATTGTCGGTTGTCACGGACATCCCGAGGAAATCTCCGGTAACCATGACGATCACCATGAGCATGGGAGTGAGAATCGCCTGTCCGGTAACAATGAGTCCGATCGTGAGGAAGAGCACGTTGGCGATCTTCTTCGTGATGGAATTCAACGTGTAGGTAAGGATGCGCTGGTACGCCCTCCGACCCTCTTTGACGGCGGCGACGACGCCTCCGAGTCCAGCCGTGGTCAGGACGATGCCCGCAGCTGACTTCGCCACGTCTGTTGCCGTGGACACGGCGACACCCATCTGGGCCTGGCGCAGAGCAGGAGCATCGTTGGCGCCGTCGCCGCACATTCCGACCGTGTATCCAGCCCCCTGAAAGGCCTTCACGAGGTCGTACTTTCCCTCGGGGAAGATGCCGGCAAAGACGGCGAACTGGTCCGGGCGCAGCGTCTCCGGGAGCGACGAGGCCGAAAAGGTCGGCCCGTCCAGACCCACGGCCCGGGCGACGATGCTCGCAGTGGCTGGCGCATCACCGGTGACCATCACCGTGCGTACGCCCAGGACTGCGAGCTCGGTGATGTGGGCGGCCGAGTCTGACCGGGCTGGGTCGTTGAGGGCGACGAGTCCGGCGAGTTGCAGCGCCTTTCCGGAAGGGCCCACAGCGACTGCGAGGACTCTGAAGCCCTGTCCCTCGAGGTCATCGGCCGCGCCTGATCCAGCCGGGGTGGCGGGCGAGAGAGCGATGATCGTGTCGTAGGCCCCTTTCACGATCTGGAGACTCTGACCGTCTCCATCGATCGCTCTGGCTTCCGATAACTTCCTGGCCGGATCGAACGGTATGAACTCGACCAGCGTCGGCGGAGTGGGTTCGGGATTGTGCGACCCAGCGGCTCGAATAGCGGTATCAACCGGATCTTGACCGCCATCCGCGCTTGCCAGAGTCGCCAAGGTGAGTACATGTGGTTCATCAAAGCCAGGCATGGGCAGAATGCTGGCGACCGACAACTCATTTTTCGTCAACGTCCCCGTCTTGTCGGAGCAGAGCACGGCCATCGTCGCCGCCTCGTCGACGGCCGACAGTCGCGTCGGGAGGACGCCGATCTTTCCCAGCGACCGGGCCCCGAGCGCGGTCGCAAGCGTGAATGTGGCCGGTAGCGCGACCGGGATAGCCGCCAGAACAGCGGTCACCGCGAGGGGAACAATGACACTCCAGCTCAAGCCAATGAGGTTCGCGTAAACGATCAAAACCAGGATGAGCACGCCGTTGAAGGTGGCGAGATTTCGCACCACGTGGAGCACGGCTTTCTGCTGAGAGCTCACCACATGAGCCGTCCGCACCAACTCAGCGGTACGACCGAATTCGGTGCGCGTTCCCGTCTGGGTGACCTGCGCGGTCGCTTCGCCGCGCCGCACAAGGGCCCCTGCATAGGTGTGCGCCCCGGCGCCAGCCTCAACAGGTACAGATTCACCGGTCAGCATCGACTGGTCGAGGAGCACCGAGCCCGCCACGATCGTTACATCCGCGGGGACAAGGGCTCCGAGGGACAGCTTGACCAGATCGCCCGGTACGAGCTGCGCCGAGGGAACGATCTTCCACGCCCCATCCCGCCGAACAGACGCGTTCAAGGCGAGACGGGACTTCAGCGCTGTCAGGGTTGCCTGCGCCTTGCCCTCCTGGAAGAAACCGATTCCGGCATTGAAACCAAGGAGCGCGGCAATCACCCCGCCTTCAGTGAAGTTGCGAAGCGCCAGTTCGAGCACCATCGCGGCCTCGAGCATCCAGGGAACGGGCGCCCACAACTTCTCAGCCACTCGGCGCAACGGATGCAATGCCGTGTCCGGCATGGAGTTCGGCCCGACCCGTTCGAGTCTGCTCCGGGCTTCCGCAGCAGTCAGTCCTTCACGTGACGTCTCAGGAAGCGGCGCTGCTCCCGGCGCGGGAGCAAGGTGATCCGGTGTATCGACCGCGCCAACATCTTCAGCTCCGTGAAGCGGCAACGTCACGATGCTCGGACTCCGTTTCGTGTAACGCACTGAGGATTGCGCTACCGGGGTCCGGAGCAACGCCGCCGGGCCTTCCGAGGGTGAACGGAGCTCGACACCGCGGAGCCTTCCCGCGGTAGGGCCACAACGGTACACCCGACCGATCCCGGGCGACCCCGCTCTACATAATCCCGACCGGGTGAGTCATAATTGGGGCCCAGCCCACCACGGCGCACCCGAATGGAGAGAGCCCGACATGCCCGATGAGTCGTCAGGGGTGCATCTCGCCGTCGCCCTCGAAGGTGCCGGCTGGCATCCTGGCGCCTGGCGCGAGCCAGGGGCACGGCCCGCGGAGTTGTTCACGGCGCGTTATTGGGCCGACCTGGTAGCCGAGGCCGAACGTGGCCTGCTCGACTTCGTGAGCTTCGAGGACGGGCTCGGGTTGCAGTCGTCGCAGTACGACAGCTTGGATGAGCGCACCGATCAGGTGCGTGGCCGGCTGGACGCGGTCTTGATCGCGGCTCGCGTCGCGCCATTGACCCGGAACATCGGCTTGGTCCCGACCGTCGTGGTCACCCATACCGAGCCCTTCCACATCTCCAAGGCCATCGCCACGTTGGACTACGTCAGCTCCGGCCGGGCGGGCGTGCGCGTGCAGGTATCGGCGCGCCGGCACGAGGCGGCCCACTTCGGTCGCCGGACGTTCCCGGACTTCGGGATCGCCGACCGCGGGGACCCCGCGGTCCACGACTTCGTCTCCGGGCTGTTCGACGAGGCCGGCGACTTCGTCGAGGTCATGCGCCGGCTCTGGGACAGCTGGGAGGACGACGCCGAGATCCGCGACGTGGGCACCGGACGTTTCATCGACCGGCAAAAGCTCCACTACATCAACTTCGACGGTCCCCACTTCAGTGTCAGGGGACCATCGATCACGCCGCGCCCACCACAGGGGCAGCCCGTCGTCACCGCGCTCGCTCAGGGGGCCCTGACGTATGGCCTGGTGGGCCGGGCGACCGACATCGCCTTCGTGACGCCCAGCGACGCACAACACGCCAGCGAGATCATCGCCGAGATACGCGAGGAGCAGTCCGCAGCCGGCCGAGCATCCGAGATCCTGCACGTCTTCGGGGACCTCGTTGTCTTCCTGGACGACGATGCCCGCACGGCCGCCGACCGCAAAGCTCATTTGGACGACGTGGCGGGCGGCGAACAGAGCAGCGACGCGCCCATCTTCACCGGGACACCCACGGGCCTGGCCGACCTGCTCTGCGAGCTCGGACGAGCCGGTCTGACCGGGTTCCGTCTGCGGCCCGGAGCGATCCCACACGACCTCGAAGCCATCACGCGGGGCTTGGTCCCGGAACTGCAGCACCGGGACCTGTTCAGGCGGGCCTACGAGGCCGGCACACTGCGCGGCCTGCTCGGAATGACCCGCCCTGCCAACCGCTACGCCAGCGTCTGACCGCCGGTACGGAAGGAGCCGCTCACCGATGCCCAAGCAGATCCACCTCGCCGCCCACTTCCCCGGCGTCAACAACACGACGGTCTGGAGCGACCCACGCGCGGGTAGCCACATCGAGTTCAGCTCGTTCGTGCATTTCGCCCAGACCGCTGAGCGGGCGAAGTTCGACTTCATGTTCCTCGCTGAGGGCCTGCGGCTGCGCGAGCAGGGCGGCCAGATCTACGACCTCGACGTGGTCGGGCGACCAGACACCTTCACCGTTCTCGCCGCGCTGGCCGCGGTCACCGAGCGGCTGGGGCTCACCGGCACGATCAACTCGACGTTCAACGAGCCCTATGAGGTGGCCCGGCAGTTCGCCAGCCTCGACCATCTCTCCGCCGGCCGGGCGGCGTGGAACGTCGTGACGTCCTGGGACGCGTTCACAGGCGAGAACTTCCGGCGCGGCGGCTTCCTGCCCGAGGAGGCAAGGTACGCGCGAGCGCAGGAGTTCCTCAGCACGACGATGGAGCTGTTCGACTCCTGGCACGGTGAAGAGCTCCTCGTCGATGCCAGGTCGGGGCTCTTCCTCGGCGATCCACGAGCCGGGTCGTTCGAACACCACGGTGAGCAGTTCGACATCGTTGGCCGGTTCAACGTGCCGCGTAGCCCGCAAGGGCGTCCGGTGATCTTCCAGGCCGGTGACTCCGAAGCAGGTCGAGAGTTCGCGGCCGCGACCGCGGATGCGATCTTCAGCAGGTACAGCACCCTCGACGAAGGCAAGCGGTTCTACGCCGACGTCAAAGGTCGGTTGGCGCGCTACGGGCGCACACCTGACCAACTGCTGATCCTTCCGGCGGCGACCTTCGTCCTCGGGAGCACTGACGCCGAGGCCACCGAGCTGGCGCACGAGGTGCGACGCCAGCAGGTCAGCGGCCAAACGGCGATCAACCTCCTCGAGCAACTGTGGAACCGTGACCTGTCCGCCTACGACCCCGACGGCCCCCTGCCCGAGATCGATCCCCAGCTCGGCGAGAACACCATCTCGCGTGGACGGGCCAGTGTCCGGATGCACCGAGATCCGCTGGCCACGGCCAAGGAGTGGCGCCAGCGGGCGGCGGCAAAACACCTCTCGATCCGAGAGCTGATCGTCGAGGTGACCAGCCGCCAGTCCTTCATCGTCACGGCGTCCACCGTCGCCCAGACGATCAATCACCTCGTCCAGGAAGATGCCAGTGACGGGTTCATCCTCGTCCCCCACATCACCCCCGGCGGCCTGGACGATTTCGCCGACAGCGTCGTGCCCCTGCTGCAGGAGCGTGGCCTCTTCCGCAGTGAGTACGAAGGCCCCACCCTCCGCGATCACCTCGGGCTGGCGAAGCCGGCACCCGGCACGAACTGCGATGTCGAAAGGGCCGTGTCGTGACCTCCCGTGCCGACATCCCCCTTGGCGTCCTCGACCTCGTCCCGATCTCCTCGGGGTCCACAGCCGGCGCTGCCCTGCGCAACAGCATCGACCTGGCCCGCCGGGCCGAGCAGTTCGGGTATGCCCGCTACTGGTTCGCTGAGCACCATCTCAACCCCGGTGTGGCCGGAACCTCGCCGGCCGTGATGCTGGCTCTCACCGCATCGGCAACCTCGACCATCAGGATCGGGTCCGGTGCCGTACAGCTCGGTCATCGCACGGCGCTCTCGACCGTCGAAGAGTTCGGGCTCATCGATGCCCTGCATCCGGGACGCATCGACCTCGGTCTCGGCCGCTCTGGCGGGCGCCCACCCGGGAGCAACCACCAGCCCGCACTCGTGGGGGCCACGGCGGTCGTCGACGGACGAGCGCCGAACGGACTCCGGATTCCTCCGCCCTTCTCCGTCGAGGGCCTCATCGGGTCGCCACGGTTCGCGCTCCAGCGGAGCCTCCTGCAGCAATCCGGGGCCAAGGTCCCGGTCTATGCCGAGCAGATCAGCGACGTCCTCGCGCTCCTGCGTGGAAGCTACCGGTCCGCCGACGGGGAGGAAGCCCACGTCGTGCCCGGGGAAGGCGCAGACCTCCAGGTGTGGATCGTCGGGAGCAGCGGCGGCGAGAGCGCCGAGGTCGCCGGAGCCCATGGTCTGCGGTTCGCCGCCAACTACCACGTGAACCCGGCGACGGTGCTCGAGGCCGCCGAGGGGTACCGCGCTGCGTTCCGCGCGTCGGCAGAGCTCACCCGTCCCTACGTGGGCGTCTCGGCCGACGTCGTCGTCGCCGAGGACGAGGCGACGGCCCGGCAACTGTCCAGCGGTTATGGACTGTGGGTCCGCAGCATCCGCAGCGGCGCGGGCGCCATCGAGTTCCCGACGCCTGAGCAGGCTCATGCGCATACGTGGAGCAGCGAGGACCGAGCGCTGGTAGCCGACCGCGTCGAAACGCAGTTCGTCGGCACACCACCCCAGGTCGCCGCCCACCTCGAACAGCTCCAAGAGGCAACCGGCGCCGACGAGCTCATCATCACGACCATCACCCACGACCATGCCGACAGGGTCCGCTCGTACCAACTGCTGGCAGAGGAGTGGCAACGATGAGCGCCGTCATCGCCGTGGTCGTCGGCAACCCGAAACCACGCTCCCGCACCCTCATCGTCGCTGATGCGGTCGCCACCGCCGCGGCGGCGGCCGCCGGGCTCGACCCGAGCGGCGAGCGGCTCGT
>Ga0302326_10016171_pt1 | contig 15624 bp, 9 predicted proteins | sample Palsa_T0_3_FD_202264 | JGI IMG/M metagenome (GOLD analysis project Ga0302326, IMG submission 202264) | Peat permafrost microbial communities from Stordalen Mire near Abisko, Sweden - Palsa_T0_3 | ecosystem: Environmental > Terrestrial > Soil > Palsa > Peat permafrost | place: Sweden: Abisko...
GCCCGTAATGGAGGCCGGTTCTTGCATTAAAGGTATTCTGGCATAAACGGTAACCTTGGTAGCGTATCAGTGACTTCGCCGCGCGTACTCCATCCCCCTCCCGCTCAACCACTTCCATTTCCTGCGTCGGGCAGTCGCCGCTCTCTCTTGTTATTCTCAACCCGAATGTCTCTCGCGTTTTATTCCGCCTGTATGGCTTCGTTTTTGCAAATCTCAAAAAAATCGCTGTGCAAACACAAAATACCGCCTCTTGCGCCACCCGTTCGCCCTCCGACCAGCCACCAGCAACCAGTCACCAGCCACGGTCCGTCCGAATCTGCCATATTAGAATTTCGCTCTTTTGAGCCGATACCCGAAAAGATTGGACCTTGGCTGTGAGTGCACAAACTCTACTTTCACCCGTTGAACCGTTGACCCTGGCCTACGACCGCGAGCGCCTGGAAGACGTCGGATTCATGACCTGCATGACTCTGGTCTTGCTCGGCAACTACGCCCAGACCGGCCACTTCGGCGGTCCGCTCGCCTACACGCCCTATAACGTCGCAGTGCATCTCGCCGGCCCTGAACTCGGCGGCCTGCGCTTCGACTATCGCCGGCCCAAGCATCCCTACTGCGACAAATTCATGCTCGCGGGCGGCCACACCATTCCCACCTGCTACGCGCTGTGGATGATCATGGGCGAGGCTCTGGCGCGCAAGTACAAAGCCACCGGCGACAAGCGCTACTATGTCGATCCTCACGTGGCCATGCTCGGCATTGATGCACTCGGCTTCCGGCGCGGCGCGGGCGCTCTCGCGACGATCCTACAGGAAAACGGCCTGGCCGATCATCCGCTCTTCGCCGAAGCCAAAGGACGCGGCATTCGCGCGCTCGCCGGCCATGCCGAAAGCACCGACGTCACCAACGACGTCAACGGCGGACCCTCCGGTATCGGCATCGCAACCGCGGCCGGCAAAGCGGCATTCTGGGACATGGCCGGAGCTTCCCTCGATGGCAAGACGCCCGGGCCGAAAATCATCGCGTTCGAAGGCGAATTCGCCATGACCGAGGGTCACGCTCAGGAGCTCAAAACGCAAGCCCTGGCGATGCAGGTGGGCAAGCGCCTGCGAGTCATGTTCTCCGACAACAATGCCGGCATTGACGACTCGCTCCTCGGCGGCGTGATCGCTTCCAAATACGACCACTACAATTTAGTCGATCAATGGACCTCCTATGGTTGGAACGTCTTCACGCTCGACGACGGTAATGACTACGACCAAGTGGTTGCCGCGCTCAAGACCATGGAGAGCTGGGATCCCCACGACCGGCGTCCCATGATCGTGATCGGAAAAACGGTCAAGGGTTATTGGCCTTGCGTGTCGCACGGAAAAATATCCGGCCAGTGCGATCAAGTGGTCGGCTACCAGAGCCACCCTTACGCGCTCAAGATGAATTCGGAGTACTTCATCGAACTGGCCAAGACGTTCGAACAGCAATATGGAGTCGAGTTCGTCGGCATCCGCCAGGGCGCGGTCACCGATCCGCGCGAGCGCTTGATCCAATTCAAAGCCAACATCGATATCGCGATGTCCGTTCTGGAGCGAAACGGCCTCGGCGATTGGTTGGCCGACCGCCTGGTTGCCATCGGCGACACCGTGAAGGACGATTTCAAACTGCACATCGACGCCAAGCACGATCCGTTTCTGGACGACCGCCTGCGCGTGGCCAATCTTCCCGTCGAACCGCAAAAGGTCACCGTAAAGAACCGCATCTCCGGCGCCGAGAAGCAAGTCGGCATCACGCTTTTTCGCAAATCCGGCGAAATCGCCGGTACGCGCCGCGGCATTTCCGAAATCATCAAGTGGATGAATTATGTCACCGACAGCCGGTTTATCACGCTGGCCGCCGATTTGTCGGAGTCCATCAATGTGGAGCACGGCAGTTTGTGGGGCCACTATGATCCGGAGACCAACCCGCTCGGCACGCGCATCAAGGCCGCCATCCAGGAAGCCGGCAATGTCTCCACCGCCATCGGATTAGTGAGCCAAAGCGCCAGCGTCGATCCCGAAACATTCGCGGGAGTCTGGGCGTTGAGCGGAACCTACGGCGCGTTCACTCCGCTGATGTACACGCCGGCGCGTGTCTGGAGCCAGCAGAATCAGGACAGCAAGTTTCGCATGGGCGTCCTGCACATTCTCGCGGGACATTCGGGCCCGGAGACCGCCGCCGACGGCCGTACGCACTTCGGCATCTTCGCCACGCAAGTGTGGAAGCTCTTTCCGCGCGGCCAGACCATTCACTTGAATTTTTGGGATTATAACGACGTCTCCGCGGGCTATTTCGCCGCTGCCGAAATTGCCGCGCGTGATCCCAAGGTCGGCATTATCAGCATCGAAGTGGCGCGGCCCGATTTTCCGGTGGCCGACCGCGCCAAGTTCGCCGACACCGATCTCAAGGCCGCTGCCAAGGGCTTCTACGTCATTCGCGACTTTGCGCCTAACCAGCCGAAGCACGGCTACATCGTTACTCAGGGTTCCAGTTCCACAGTGAATCTGGTCGCCATTCTGCCGCGCTTGGAACAAGCCGGAATCAACGTCAAGGTAGTCGCGGCCATCAGCGAGGAATTGTTCGATCGCCAGCCCGAGGCCTATCGCAATTCGGTGTTGCCGCTCGAAGCTCGCTACGATCTGATGGTGGTTTCCACTGGCACCCGCCGCGTGTGGCCATTGCGCGATGCCGGTCCTTTGACCGATGCGTATTCGTTGACATCCGACTGGGACAATCAATGGCTCACCGGCGGCCTGGAGCCGGACGTAATTGCCGAAGCGCACCTCGATAAAGAATCGATTTACGCTGGAATCAAGCGCTTCGCGGGCGATCGAGGCGAACGATTAGGCCGCCAAAAATCTCTACTCAGCAGTCTTTAAGGTGTGGCGCACGCACTCTTGCGTGCCGCGTTCACACTCGTGTGAACGCCATCTAATTCGTCGCGGCCTCTCGCTTTACCGGCTTGCCGTATACTTCAAACCACGCGACATCGGACCATCCGCCGGGGCCATGCCCGCTGCCCGGCAGCAGATCGGTGAACCCGACTTCGTCCACTTTGCTGAGATCGGGATGTTCCACCCAGTTGCCCCTGGTCAAGACTTTGTTAATGTCGAGTTTCAGCCAGCGTACTTCCGCGATCGAAAAATCGCTATCGTGCCAATCCAGCGGGGAACCATCGGCTTGATCGCCCACCAGCCAAGTGCCATCCGCCAGCTTCACGATCGGATGGACCTTATGAAATCCGGAAACTTTCGTTTGCCAGCGAATTCTGGCCAAGCCGGTCAGATCCACATAGTTGGCTTTGTCGCGCAACGCCACCGCGACAGGCGAAGTGGCGAGACCGGTCCACACATGCGGCGGATTGCTTGGATCAGTGGCGCTGCCAAGCTCTTGAACATCTTTCCCCGACGGGCCATATAACTTGAGCTCGAGGTTGGGATTCCCTACCTGTTCTTGAGTTACGCCATGCTCTCCGCCGCCAGGGGCGGTCTTCCATTCCTCACGGAAGAAGAGCGGAGCACGCGCGCCCGTACGCTCCCCGGCCCGGGGCGCGGCAGGCGCGGTTGCAGCAGGCGGCGTCTCTTGCGCCAACGCAGCGCACGCAATAGCAAAAGGAATCAGCCGATAGAACATTTCCTGCCTCCAGTTCTCTGACTGGCTGCCAGTATATCGCAGGCTCAGCTGATGATGCCGTTAGGTTTGTAATTTACTCCTGCCGCAGGGCAACCATGGGGTCCACTTGTGACGCGCGGCGGGCCGGAAGATAGCATGCCAAAAGAGCCACGCTAATGAGCGCCAGCGAGACGGCTACGAGCGTCAGCGGGTCCCGTGCCCCGACGCCGTAGAGCAAGTGCGAGAAGCTTGCGAGCACCCGGGCGAGAAGCAACGATGTCACTGTTCCAATCGCGACGCCGGCAACGGCCAGCCGCAGACCCTGCCCAATGACCATCCCTAAAACATCCCGCTTCACCGCGCCGAGCGCCATGCGAATTCCAATCTCGCGCACGCGCTGAGTCATCGAATAGGAAATCACGCCGTAGATTCCGACGGAGGCCAGTAACAACGCCAGGATGGCAAAGGCGCTCAGCAGGATCATCGGAAAGCGGTGCCCGGCCATGGATTCGGAAACCAGTTCCTGCATGGTGTGAATGTTATAAACCGGCTGACCACTGCCTGCTGCGTCAACCGCGTTCTTGATGGCGGGCATAACCGTGGGGGCGTCGAGCGAGGTGCGCAGAACCAAGGTGACCTCCTCGCGAAAGGCCGGCACCGCTTCATCGGGGAGCTGATAAAAGGAGTAATAAATCTGCGGTTTCTCGCTGGCCGCGCCGTCCAGCCCATAGTGTTTCACATGGCCCACAACGCCCACAACGCGGGCAGCGATGTTCCGAGCCGCGCCCCAATCGGGCATCGTTATAGTCTGGCCCACAGCGTCGCGACCCGGAAAATACATGCGCGCGAGCAAGCTGTCGATCAGCACGACCAGTTCGGAATTGACACTATCCGCGGCGGAGAGCAGACGCCCGCGAAGCAGCGGTATTTTCATCGTGGAAGGGTAATCGGGTCCAGACGGATAATAGGTCGCCCGAGGGATTTCAGCCAGGGATGCGGGCTGGCGCGAGCCGATCCAGAAAGGGCCGGAGTTGTCTCGATGGCTTAACGGGAGGAGCGCAGCGATGTCAGCCGCTTCAATACCGGGAATTTGACGGATTCGCGCAGCCAACTGCTGATACGCAACCCGCACCTTCGACGATGTGTTCACCGAGGACGAAAGTCCGACCTGAAAACTAATGATGTGCCGCGTGTCGAAACCCGGATTGACAGACCGCAAATTGCGCATAGTGCGAAAGAGCAAGCTGCCGCCTGTTAGCAGGACCACAGCCAGCGCGATCTGCACAATTACGAGAATGCCTTGGGAGCGATGATGGCCGCCCGCCGCGCCGCGCCCGGCAACCTTCAACCCCGCTTGCACATCCGTGTTCGAACTCTTCAGCGCGGGCAAGAGACCAAACACAATTCCAACCGCCGCCGAAATTCCCAGTGCGAAGAGCAGGACCGGAACGTTCAGCCCGATGTTATCGATGCGCGGCACGTCCGGCTCCATCGCCCGCACGGCATTGAGTCCCCATTTCGCGACTATCAGTCCCAGAGCGCCGCCGGCGAGCGAGAGAACTACACTCTCGGTGACCAACTGCCGCACGATTTGCGCGCGGCTTGCTCCGAGCGCGAGCCGAACGGAAAACTCGCGAGTCCGTCCAGCGGAGCGAGCGAGCAACAGATTGGCGACATTCGCGCTGGCGATCAGTAAGACCAGCGCGACCGCTCCCAGCAAAAGAACAAGCGTCCCGTCCAGGTCGCCAACGAAGAATTGCTTCAGGGGCACGATGTAGGCTCCCAAGCCACGTTCGGTGGCCGGATTGAGCTGATCGATTTGGTCCTGCAAGGTGTTCATCTCAGCACGCGCCTGGCCCATGCTCACGCCCGGTTTCAGGAGCGCGACCGAGGCCAGGTCGTGATACGTACGATCGTTGCGGGTCAGCGGATCACCGCGTCCCAGCGGAATATAAACGTCCGCTGCATGGTTAGCAAAAAGAAAGCCCGCCGGTAGAACGCCCACGATTGTATAGTCAACGCCGCTCAGCGTGATGGGCTTGCCGAGCGCCGCGGGGTTCCCGGCAAAACGGTCTTGCCACAAGCGATGGCTGATGACGGCTGCCGGTGCGCCGCCGAAGTGGTCTTCTTCCAGCGAAAACTGCCGGCCAAGAGCCAGATTCACGCCTAGCGTGCTGAAGAAGTTTGAAGACACTTCGTTGCCATCCAAATGCTCAGGCCTGCCGGGATTGGAAAGATCGAAGCCCCCTGGCTTAAACGCCGCCAGTTGCTGGAAGGAACGCGAACTCCGCTGCCAATCCAGAAAATCGGGATACGAGGTGGCCGTCGCGTAACCGAGAGAGCGATTGTAGAGGGCCATCAGGACCAGCCGATCCGGATCGCGATACGGCAGCGGCGCCAGCACTACGCCGTCCAAGACACTAAAGATAGCGGAGTTGGCTCCGATGCCCAGCGCAAGAGTGAGGATGGCGGTGATGGTGAACGCGGGAGTTCGCCGCAATGACCGGAAACTGTAGCGGATGTTTCTCAATCACTCCCATCGTAGAGCAATCTCGGGATTCACGCGGGCAGCGCGCCACAGTGGAATGGACGTCGCGAGCAGCGCCGCCAAGGCCAGCACGATCACGCTAATAAGCAACGTGAAAGGATCGGTGGCGCCGACGCCAAATAGCAAAGTTCTGAGCGCGCGCGCGGAGATCAGAGCCACGGGTGCGCCGATGATCAATCCAACCAACACTAAGATCAAGCTCTCGCGCGCAAACAGGCCGGCGACGTCGCGCCTTTGCGCGCCGATGGCGAAACGGATTCCGATCTCACGCGTGCGGCGCGCGATGGAATAGGCCAGCACTCCATACAATCCGATGCCGGCCAGCAGCGTGGCTAGCGCGGCAAACAGCGTGGAAAGATAACCGAGAATCCGTTCTGTAGTCAGGCCGGCCTCCACGTCCATATCGAGAGTGTGAACGGAAAAGACAGGCATGCGCGGGTCGATGCTTTGGACGATCCCAAGTAATGAGGGAATGACGCGCTGCGGATCGCCATCGGTTCTCACTAAAAGCGTCAACCCAGAGGTCTGTCCTTGTTTCTCGGGCATGTACACGGTATCCCTGGGACCAGTTCTTACGCCGTAATCTCGCGAGTCCGAGACCACTCCGGCAATCTCAATCTCGCCACCCCCCTCCAGAAATTTCCGTCCAACCGGATCTAGTCCGGCGAAATAGTGGCGCACGAATTTCTGGTTCACAATGGCCACACGCGGACTGTTCCGGTTGTCGCGCTCGTCGAAGAATCTGCCGCGGAGCAGTGATTGTCCCAAGGTCTCGAAATAGTGCGGGCTGATGAAATTGAAGACGGCCCCGGCGGACTTGGCATCCTTGGCGTTATAGCCGGGCACCTCGATGACACTCGTGATCTCCATGGAGCCGTTGGGCGTGCCGGCCGCGAGGCTGGCTGCCCGTACGCCGGGCAAAGCTTGCGCGCGCTGCAGGATATGATCAAGGATCGTCGTGACCTCGGCGCTGGAATGGCCGTTCGCCGCGGGGTCAACTTGCAGCGCGATCACTCGATCCGGCTGAAACCCGAGATCGACGGTCCCGAGCGTTCGCAGAGTTCGGGTCAGCAGACCCGCTCCAAAAACGATCACGAGCGATAGGGCGATCTGGATCACAACTAGACTTCTGCGCAACATCACCCGGCTAGTGTATCCGCTCGCAGCGGAATCTTGCTTCAGGCCGGGCAGGAGGGTGGGATGCGTGGCTTGCCAGGCCGGGAGCAAGCCGAAAAGGATCGCGGTCGCACACGACAAGAGAATGGAGAAAGCAAGAACGCGAGCGTCCGGAGCGACGTGGATGGCCATCGATGCGGATCGGCCCGTATTCATGAAGGCGAGTAAAGTACTGTTGATCCACAGCGCCAGCATAACGCCGGCGATACCGCCGCCAATGGCTAGCAGCAGGCTCTCCACCAACAATTGCCGAATCAGTCGTGCGCGGGACGCGCCGATCGACAGACGCACCGCGAATTCCTGCGCGCGCGCCTGCGCTCTTGCCAGCAGCAAGTTGGCGAGATTGGCGCAGGTCACCAGCAGCACCAGCGCGACGACTGCCATCAATGCCACTACGGGCCGGCCGAACTCCGATCGCATGCTGTTGAACCCCTGACTGCCGTCCTCCAAGAGCAGATCCCGTTGCTTATCGGGATCGATTTGCCGGAACAACACTTGCGCCTGCTGTTGTGCCTCAGCTCTCGTGACCCCGGGTTTGAGGCGAGCCATAGGACTCATCCAGGACAGCCTGTTCAGCCAGTCTACGCCACCAAAGGCAGGCATGACATCGCCGACGCGCGTGGCCGGCATCGCGACATCGAAACGCCGTTGTAGGACTGCGCCATAAAACCCGCGCGCGGTGACTCCGAGAACGCGATAGGCGTGCCCATTCAGGAACACGGATCGCCCAACTACACCGGGATCGCCCGAGAATTCGCGCTGCCAAAGCTCGTAGCTCAGAACGCACGCGGGATTTCCCCTCGCATCCCGAACGTCATCCTCGTTCAACAATCTCCCGACGGCCGGTTTCACTTGGAACGTTTGGAAATACTGGCCGGTAACCAGCTCGCCCATGACCCACTGGGCTGTCTCGCCGGTGGAAAAGCTGACGGGCTTGGCAAACCAGCCAAACATCCCGTCAAATGCAGTGGCTTGCTTGGCGAATTTATCAACGGTGTCCAAGTTCCACACCTCGGTGAAGGTCACCAGTCGCTCCGGCTCGGGGACGGGCAGCCGCTTCAGCAGAATCGCATTCACGAAAGAAAAAATGGCCGTGTTGGCCCCGATGCCGAGCGCCAGTGAAGCGATTGCTATGGCCGTGAATGCAGGGCTGCGCCGCAAACCGCGCAGGGCATGGCGCGCGTCTTGCAGAATCCACTCCAGCGCTTGAAACGTCCACATATCCCGACTCTCCTCTCGGGCGAGCGTGATGTTGCCCATCAGTTTGCTCGAATTGCCGCCGTCTCGCGCCAGCAAAATGCGATGGGTCTCCATCTCTTCAGCCAGCTCGCGATCCAGCCTCCGGCGGCGCCAGAGCAGCATCAGTTTGCGGAAGAATACATTCACCATGCACCTACGCCATTTCGAGAACTCTGTGAATAGCCGCGATCATACGAGAGAATTGCTCGCGCTCGCGCGCGAGTTGTTTACAGCCGGCCGCAGTGAGCGTGTAATAGCGAGCCCGGCGATTGCTGTCGGAAACGCCCCACTCGGCCTTCACCCACCCGTTAAGCAACAGGCGCTGCAGAGCCGGATAGAGCGAGCTTTCGCCTACTTGAAGAACTTCATCGGAAACTTCCTTCAGACGCTGCGCGATACCGTAACCGTGCATGCGTCCGGGCGCGAGCGTGCGCAAGATAAGCAGATCGAGCGTGCCGGGCAGCAGTTCGGTAGGGCTGGATCGTTCACCCATCGTCTATCGATGGAAGTATGCCAGATCCGGCGGGACTACGTCAAGGCCCGGTGAGCTTACTGCGCCGGGGGTGAGTTTTGCGCGGTGGTTTTCTCCGTCGACGCCGAGGCTGCCATCAACTTCTTGAGCAGCTCCGCGGTGCTGTCGTGCGCCCGGCCGGCACGCGCGCCCACGCCCAGCGCGACATCCAGCGGCGTCCGGCCCTCTTTATCCTTGACATCGAGCTTGGCGCCCTTTTCCACCAGGAACGCGACCACTTGATCGCGACCCGAGGTCGCCGCGCCATGCAACGCAGTCTCGCCTTTATCATTCGCCGCGTTGACATCCACGCCCTGCTCGATGCAAATCTTGATGGCTTCGAGGGCTTCCTTCTCGTCAACATTGGTGATCCCCATGGTCCAGCTCAAGCCGGCCGCGAGAATCATGGCGGTAGTGTGATCCTTGGTGACAGCTTTTGCGTCGGCGCCCTTGTCCAACAAGAGCCGCATCACGGCCGCGTCGCCGGTCTTCGCCGCACGCAAGAAAGGCGTCGCGCCCATACCGAGGTAGTGGTCGGGCACATCCAGCGATCCTCGGCCAGGAGCCGATTCCTTCAGCACTGCGTTGGGATTCGCACCGTGCGCGAGCGCAGCCTTTACAACATCCAGGCTGGTGGCTTTGTCGGTCTCCTTTGGATCGGGCCGCGTGGCCGACTTCTCCAGGGTGTGCATATCGACGGCCGCGTACAACGCGGTGCGCCCGAATTTATCCGCGATGTTCGGATCCGCGCCATGCTCCAGCAGATAAATCGGGAGATCGTAATGCGCGTTGATAATCGCGATCACCAGCGCGCTGGTTCCGTCCGGATCGGCAGTGTTCAGATCCGCGCCCGCCTTCACCAGCATCTTCGCGGCCTCGAGCGAATTTTGGCGCGCGGCATAGAGCAGGGGCGTAAACCCGCCCTTGGGTGGGGCCGACACGACGTTCGCGACAAACCATTTGTTCTTGATCTTCTCTTCTCTGATGGTGGAGCGCGCGTTCACGTCCGCACCGTGCGCGATCAGCATCTCGACCACGGCCGGATGATTCTCCGACACGGCCCACATCAGAGCCGTTTGTCCGAGCCACTTCTCCCTGGCGTTCACGTCCGCGCCGTGATCCAGCAGCGCCTTCACCGATTCCAGACTGCCCGTACGGGCTGCGGTCATGAGCGCTGTCTCGCCTTCGGACGACATTGCGTTCGGATCGGCGCCGGCCTTCAACAGCTTCTCGATCATCGCCGCATCACTGTTCGTACACGCTTCAGAAAGAGGTGTTGCGCCGTAGGCGTTGGTGGTTTTCGGATTCGCGCCCGCGCGGATCAGCAGGTCGGCCATCTCGCGATCGTCCCAATGCGCGGCCCAGTGCAGCGCGGTGGTGCCGTCGGCCTGTGGCGTATTGACGTCGATGTGCTCCGCTACGAGCTTGCGCACGGCTTCGGTATCGGGCTTCGCCGCAGCGTCGACGAGACGCGTGTCGGGGCTGTTGCCGGCGAGTGCAATGGTCGCCAATGCAGACGCAATAAATAGGAATTTTATACGCATGAAACGTCCTTTGAATGCCGCTTCCTTACGGTCGCGGTTCAGTAGTGGCAGCTCAGAGATCCATCAACTCGCCGGTGCTGTCGCCGACGTGATCCTCTGGAACGCCGATCTTGTCCAGCATGGTCGCGAGCAGATTGGTCATCGGGGTCTTGTCCGGGTACTTCAAATGCCGCCCGCCCTTGATCTGCCCAGCTCCGCCCGCCACCAGCACAGGCAGCGGAAAATGATTGTGTAAATTGCTGTTGCTCATGTTGCTCCCGTACAGCAACAGGGTGTGATCCAGCAGCGTGCCATTGCCATCCGGAATGGAGCGCAGTTTGTTCAGGTAATAAGCAAACATCGTGATGTGATAATTCTGAATGCGCGTGAGCGCCTCAATCTTCTTCGCGTCGTTCTGATGATGCGAAGTGGCGTGGTGCGGATCGGGCGCGTTCACCTGCGGGTAGGTCCGCTGGCTCAGCTCACGCGCCATCATGAATGTGGTGACGCGCGTGATGTCGGCCTGCAGCGCCAGCGCCTGAAGATCGAACATCAGCTTGACGTGCTCTTCATACGACTCCGGAATTCCAACCGGCGCCGACGGCACGTTGGGATTACTCGCGGCCTGTTTCTCCGAGCGTTGAATGCGGCGCTCGATTTCGCGAACGTTGTCCAGATAATCCGCCACGCGAGTGCGATCATCGGAACCCAGCTCGTCTTCCAGATGACTGACCTCTAGCGTGATCGCATCCAAAATACTGCGATCCTCGCGCATTCTGCGCAACCGGTCGGCCCCGGTTCCCCCATCGCCGAACAGGCGCTCAAACACCACGCGCGGATTGATCTCCATGGGCAGCGGCGTGGTGGGCGTGCGCCAGCACAGCGTGTTCAGATAGGTGCAACTGTAACCGCTGTCGCATGCGCCAATCAGCCCCGAATGATCTTCGGTAGCAACTTCGAGGGATGGAAACGGCGTGTCCTGTCCGATCTTCTGCGCGGCCATCTGATCCACGGTGGTGCTGGCGTAAACATCCTCGCCCTCGGTGGCCTTGGGACGAACGCCGCTCAGCCACGTGGTGGGACTGAGCGCGTGCGGGCCGGCATTATCGGCGGTCTTGTGCGCCAGGCCGCTGACGATCACCAGGCGCTCGCGAAACGGCTCCAGCGGCTTGAGGATGGGCGTAAATTCGAAGCCCGAACCGACTACGGCGGGCGTAAATTGATCCATGATCATGCCATGCGGCACGTAGACGAAGCTCATGCGGGAGATCGGCTGCGCGCCCGATTTCGCGAGAGGGGTTTGGGCCGGAAGCATGGCATCGAGCAACGGCAACGCCAGACTTACGCCCACACCCCGCAGCAACGTACGCCGCGACAAGTGCGTCTTCGTAATCAAATTCATTGGATCCTCCCGACTGACTCTTTGGCCGCCGCGCTTGCCACCGACTCCGGCTGCGCTTCGCCCTTCTTCACTCGCATCTGAAATGGCGCGCTCTTCACGATGCCCAGCACCAGCGACGAGAAATGATAATCGTTGGCCGACATTTCCCGCACGATCTCGCGCACCACCGGCATGTCGTAATATTCGATGCCGCGGCCGAGCGCGTAGGTCAGCATCTTCTCTGTCATGGTTCCAGCGAACGTCTCGGGCCGTTTCGCGATCGCATTGCGCAACGCCACGGGGCCATCCACCTTGCTTCCGTCTACCAATACGCCCGAGGCGTCGATCGGATTGCCGGCGTCGCTATCGCGCCATTGGCCGACCGCGTCGAAATTCTCCAGCGCGAAACCAACCGGGTCCATGATTTTATGGCACACGGCGCAGGCCGGGTTCTTGCGATGCTCCTCCAGCCGCTCGCGCACCGACAGCGGCTTGGCGCCCGGCGCATTCTCTTTCAGCGCGGGCACGTTGGGCGGAGGCGGCGGAACGGGCGTTCCGAGAACGTTCTCGAGAATCCATTTGCCACGCAGCACCGGCGACGTGCGGGTGGCGTAGGAGGTGACCAGCAGAAAACTTCCCTGCCCCAGCAGCCCGCGCCGGGCATCGTCGGTGATGGTGACGCGGCGGAAGCGGCTGCCATACACGTTCGGAATTCCATAATGCCGCGCCAGGCGCTCGTTCACGAAGGTATAATTTGCGTTCAGAAGATCCATAACGCTGCGGTCTTCATGAATGATGCTGTCGAAGAACAGCTCGGTCTCGCGCCGAAAGCCCTCGCGCAGATTGTCGTCGAAATCCGGAAACTCCTCGATGTTCGGGTTCGCGCCGCGCACGTTTCGCAAGTACAGCCACTGGCCGGCGAAGTTGCTCACTAGCGCCTCGGAGCGCGGATCGGCCAGCATCCTGCGCACTTGCGCTTCCAGCACGGCCGGATCTTCGAGCTTGCCCTGCGCGGCTACGGCAAGCAATTCGTCGTCTGGAATGCTGCTCCACAGGAAGAACGACAGCCGCGACGCCAGTTCGAGATCGCTGACGCGATAGGCAGCGCCGGACGCTACGTTGGCCGGATCGCGCTCGAAGCGGAACACGAATTTCGGATCGGTGAGCATGAAACGCAGCGCGCTTTCGATGCCCTGGTCGAAACTGCCTTCGTTGCGGCCTTGTTGATAGAAGCCCAGCAGCCGCTCCATCTCCCCATCCGTGACCGGTTTTCGATATGCCCGGCGCGCGAGGTTCGCGATAATCTTCTTCGCGCACGGAACCTCGTCGGAATGCGATACGGGGCGGCAAACGAAAATCCGGCGACGGCTGGGCGTATCGCCGGGGCCAGTGGCATCAAATGGACCGCCAATGCTGACGTTGTCGATCAACGGCACGCCGCGCTGCTCCAGCGGATCCACCGTGCTGCGCAGGTACGGCTCCATCACGCCGTCGGGCTGCGCTGAAGTTTTCTGGATAAACGCGATACCGACCGTGTGCGGACCGGCCTGGATGGGCACCTTGGCTTCAAGGCGCGCCAAAATCGCATTCTCGCCATCCGACGAGTTGTCGTCCGACGCGTCTTCATCCGCTTTGCCGCCGATGGTAGCGCGATGCACGATGGCGCCATCCACGGTGATCACGAAATCGTTGGGATAATCCAGGCCGCGCACTTTCGCCGAGGTGTTCAAGGCGAGCTTGGTCTTGAAATCGTACTGGCCGTCGAGCGCGAAATTGTGATGAATCAGGATGCCGCCGCGCGTCCCCAGCGGCAAGCCCTCAATATGCTCGTCCTGTCCGAGATCGGGCCGCACGCGATAGGTGTCATAGGACGGAATGATGTTGGTGTCGCCGACCGCGAGCCGGCTGATTTTGCGCGCCGCCGACAGATAGCGCTCCAGCAGCACCGGCGACATGCGCAGCGTTTCGGCAATATTGTCGAAGCCGTAGCTTTCATCGTCGGCCGGCAGGAGCCCGGTGACATCGACGTCGATGGTGAGGAGATCATGAATGGCGTTCGCGTATTCGGCGCGATTCAGCCGGTGAACCGGTGTGCGGCCGGGGTTGGGCTTCCGAGCGGCGGCCTGATCGAGTGACGTTTCGAGCGACACCGCGAAGCGCTCCATGGCCGCCTGGTCCGGACGCGGCATGCCCTGCGGCGGCATCGCGCCCGCACGCACCTTACGGACAACTTTTTCCCAGGTCTCGGGATCGAGCGAAACATTGCTTGGATCGGCCTTGTCGAGTAGCAATCCAGCGGTCTTCAGCTTTTCGTTATGGCAGGTGACGCAGTATTGATCGAGGAGCGCGCGGGGGGTGGGAGTCGCGGCCTGCATGCAGGCGAGGCCCGTCCACGCGAAAATCGCAGCGAATGTCCGGCATCTTGGCACGAGACAGGCTCCTCAGTCGGGATTATTTCGGAGGGCCGCGAACGGCTTCCCCTGTGACATCAATTATATATCAGCGCCAGCCTGGTTGCATGCAAGGTAGAGAATCCAACCGGTATCAGCGCAGAAGGCTACCCGAAAGACGTGCATGGGTGTCATACCATCCCGGCACCGCGCCGTGTGTGAAGAGCCTGAGAGCCGAGCGCGCCATGGTGCGGAGTTTGCCGGCTCCCCAAAATTTCCACCCCTTCATGACGCCGTCATCGCCGAGGAGAAAATAGCCCATACGAATAAAGCGATATTGACGCAGGATCTCGCCCTTGGGTCTCCATTTACCGTCCAGCTCCGATCCAAAGAGTCCGGAGGACCCTGCCTCGAAACGCTGGGCAACGTACGTCCCTTCCCTTGGTGGGCGCGGAGGCGATTGTGACGCAGGTATGCCGGACTGTTCGACAGCCTGAAAGGAAGCGTAGCCCAGTTCGACGAGCCGGTGGATTTCACGTTCGATATTCGGGAAACTGGTCTTATCCGATTCGATGGAAATATAACTGGGGCGTTCTTCGAAATCGCTCAGCGCGCTTATGCAGACCCGATCGGAGCCCTCGATATCGATCTTCACAAAATACGGCACGCCGTGCTTCCTGATCGCATCCGCGAAATGAATCGCATCCACCTCGGTGACGAAGCTGGACATTCCCAGTTTCGTATTGCGCGCGGCCCAGTCGGCGCAGACCGTTCCCCATGCCGACACGTCGCGATTCTTGTAGAACCGAACTCGCTGGTGGCTGGGCTTTATTGACTCGGGGTCCATGATCGCGCCTTCAATGATCGTCAGTTGTCCACGATCGAGAAATTCTTTCAGTCGCTCCCTGCAAAGCGCTGCGAGGTCCGGGTCGGCCTCGAATCCAACAACGCGAAAGCCTTTGCGCAGGTAGAATTCCGCGTCCTCTCCTTGGTGCATGCCAACGTCGTAAATAAGGTCGCGGTGCTTGGGTACCCGCATGCAAGAAGTGGCGCTAAAAGGGCCACAGTTCTAAAGCTTGCAAGAAGCGACGTTGATCGTCGAGCATCTGTGCCGTTTTCGCCTGGGACCAATGAGAGCCGACTTGCATTGGATAATTGGCGAACCAAAGGCCGCTGATCGCGAGCGCGGCTGAATCACGGATGAGCACCTGCGGGTC
>Ga0302326_10016173_pt1 | contig 15623 bp, 12 predicted proteins | sample Palsa_T0_3_FD_202264 | JGI IMG/M metagenome (GOLD analysis project Ga0302326, IMG submission 202264) | Peat permafrost microbial communities from Stordalen Mire near Abisko, Sweden - Palsa_T0_3 | ecosystem: Environmental > Terrestrial > Soil > Palsa > Peat permafrost | place: Sweden: Abisko...
TAGCCCAGAATGGCCCGAGCGAACCGAAGATGCCGATGGCGGCGAGCGTGAGCGCGGCGATTCCCGATATCGGGGTGTGCATCCAACCGATTGCGGCCAGTCCGATCGCGCCGATCAGAGCGCACGCCGCGACATGATTTCGCCGCTGATTTGCTCGGTCGGCGTGGATGCCAATCAGCACCATTCCCACGGCCGCGATCCCGCAGGGGATTGCCGAGAGCAATCCAACACCGAAATCTGTCGCATGGGTCGCTTCCTTCAAAATCGTTGGCAGCCAATAGATGAATCCATAAAGTCCCATGATCAGTAGAAAATAGATGACGCTCAGCAATGCCAAACACGGATCGACGGCAGCCGAGCGCAAATCGGCCACATGATTCACATCCGGATGCTGGCCATCGGCGACCAGTTCGGTTTCAATCCATCGCTTCTCATCTTCATCGAGCCACGTCGCCGCCGCCGGCCCATCCGGAAGAATCGGTAGCACCAAAATTGCAATCCCCAGCAGCACCGGCGGAAATCCTTCGACTAGGAAAAGCCATTGCCATCCGTGGAGCCCCGCGATTCCTTCCATTTTCATTACCGCGCCGGCCAATGGATTTCCCACCGCGCACGAGACAGCGGTGGCGGTGAGAAATGCGGCCAATATCCGCGATCTTCGCCTCGCCGGAATCCAATACGTCAGATACAGCACGATCCCCGGGAAGAATCCCGCCTCGGCCAATCCGAGCAAAATCCGTAGCGTGTAAAAACTTTTCGCTCCCGTCACCAATGCCATTCCCGACGAGATGATGCCCCAGGAGATGATGATCCGTGCGATCCACCGCCGAGCGCCGATTTTGTGGAGGATCAGATTGCTCGGCACCTCGAACAGAAAATATCCCAGAAAAAACATCCCCGCCCCCAGGCCGTAGGTGGCATCATCGAGATGCACATCCGATAGCATCCGCAATTTCGCCATTGCGATGTTGGTGCGGTCGAGATAATTGACGAGGAAGAGCAGGCAAAGAAACGGCACCAGCCGCCGAACCACTTTGGCGATGATAAGGGGTTGGTCCAGCGCGGCGGTCAAGCGGGGGGAAGTATAACCACGAAGGCACGAAGACACGAAGCGAGATTCGACGTTCGACAGTAAATCTGCGTAGTTCGGACTGAAGCGGATTGAAAATAAAAATATATGAAATGCCAACGTCGCCGGATCATTTTGGAATCGCGAGAGTCGCTTCGCGGTTCACTTTCTTCCCCCTCCTTCGGTACTCCGGGGGAGGGTTGGGGTGGGGGTTGGGCCGCTAGCGCCCGCGAATCCCGGTCCGGATTCCAGCCGGACTCGCAACGAACCCCCACCTCTGTCCTCCCCCGGAGTACCGGAGGAGGAAGTGAAAAGCCTGTCGCGGAAGGAAAAATCTGTGACAATATCCATTGGAAGGCTTCATGTCCGAGACCGACAAATCATCCAATCCCCACCCGCTGGATTACGCCCCGGCAAGATCCAACCGCCGCCGATTGATCATGCGATCCGCCGGCCTGCTGATCCTCATCGCCCTGACATACTCCGCCTGGCGCTGGGGACCCGGCGTCGCGCGGCAAGCCGAGATTCTTTACTGGCAGCGGCAATGCATGAATTACTCGCCGGGGCCGGATGTGGTGGCGTATGAGGAAGACCCAACCGCCGCCGCGAATTTGATGAAGAAGGGGTCGGATTATTTGCCATATAAGATCGACCGAGGACCGCCCACCGGAGCGACCGTAAATGCCGCGACACTGCAACCGAAATGTTGGAAGGATTATTTTTCCTTCATCCCCGGGGCAGTGGCACTTAATCTTCTCTTCAAGGAAAGTCTACTGAGGCCGGGCACTGGGGCGATCATTTTCATGCATGAGAGAATCTCACCCGCCGGACATCGACGGCTGGTTTGGCTTCGCTATGCTCCCGATCCTGCCACGTTCTGCCAACGTCTTGTTGAGGGCTACAATGTTGATGCCGAAACCATGACCCTCGCCACTTGGAAATTGACTCCAACCTCGCAGGTCAACGGATACACTACTTCAATAAGGGGTTTGCATATTCCATCGACAGTTCCGAAAGTGCTAATTTTCGTCGGACAAATTGATCCAAGGGATGCATCACATTTCACGATTCGTTATCAAATGTGGGGGCAGGAAGATGTTCTTGACGGGTATCTTTGCGACAACGAATATGTCAATTTAACGCCACGTCACCCAATATCAGAACCTCGAGCATCAGATCATTCCCGTTGATATTCCCACCGCATCAAACATCGCTTTCGCCTTCACAAGCGTTTCCTCATATTCCTCCATCGGGTCCGAATCGGCGACGATGCCGCCGCCGACGGGGATGTGGATTTGGCCGGACTTGGCGATCATGGTGCGGATGGCGACGTTGAATTGGATTTCGCCGGTGGAGTCGAGCCAGCCGATGGCGCCGCAGTAGGGGCCGCGGCGATGCGGTTCCAGTTCGTCGATGATCTGCATGGCGCGGATTTTGGGCGCGCCGGTGACGCTTCCGCCGGGGAACATGGCAGCGAGAAGTTCGACGAAGCCGATTTCCGCGCGGAGTTGGCCTTCGATGGTTGCCACGCCGTGATAGACGGTTGGATGCGATTCGATGATGCGCGGCTGGGTGACGCGGACGCTGCCGATCTCGCAGACTCTTCCCAGGTCGTTGCGTTCCAGGTCGATGATCATGTTCAACTCGGCCTGATCTTTGATCGAATCCCGCAACTGTTCTTCCATTCCCGGTCCAATCGGCCGAGTGCCTTTGATCGGGCGGGTGATGATTCTTCGATCAGGAGTCACGTGCAAAAATAATTCCGGAGAATTGGAGATCAGTGCGAAGTCTCCGAATCCGAGATACGCCCCGTAGAGAGCGGGGGATTGGCGGATGAGATCGCGATAAATATTCGCCGGATGCGTGGTCAGCCCGGCGGTGAATCGCTGCGCGAGATTCACCTGGAACACATCGCCGGCGGAAATGTAATTCAACACGCGATCGACCGCCGCCAAATATTGCTCGCGAGAAAAATTCGATCGCAGCGGCGCTTTATCCCCTCCTCCGGTACTCCGGGGGAGGGCGAGGGTGGGGGTTATTCCTGGGCCGACCGAATTTCGGCCCCCACCCCTGCCCTCCCCCGGAGTACCGGAGGAGGGGGAAAGAGGTTCTCGCGATCCATAATCCGGCTCCGGCGCGTAGGATCGCTCGGACACAGTTCGGCAATATGTGAACGCAAACAGCGGCAAATGCAGATCGTCAACCGCATTGCACGATAGTCTCTCGAAGATTCGCCCCAAGTCGTAGCCGAGATATCCGATCCACCGCCCTTTGCCGGGCCAGAATGTCTGTGACATCCACCGCAGCGCCTCCAGCGGACTGGTCCACTTTCGAATAACGCTTTCGCCGACCGTCGCGGTGGAAACAAGCGTTTGCGAATCACATCGGAGCGTACAAACCGGGGCAAGAAATCCGCTGGCCCATGGATCGTTGCGGTCGGGAATGCTGGAGAGATTAATCCGAACGGACGGCATGCGGCGTCTTAGCATTTCCCCCTCGCCCGGTACTCCGGGAGAGGGTAGGGGTGAGGGTCTTCGTTCTGGCGAAGCGCCTCTATGCAATCAAAAAACAACCCTCACCCTAGCCCTCTCCCGGAGTACCGGGCGAGGGGAGAAGAGGTGACATCCTAACGGTAAACGGAATTTTTTCCGACGCAAGTGCCTCCAGGGCCTCCTGCGGCACCAAGTGTTCGCCGTTTGGGAGTATGCGCCCGGAGAATCGGCCCAACAGAAATGCCAGGGCCTTTTTCTCGGCTGCTTTGTTTGAAAACTTGATCGCGACCACCACACCATTATATGGCAGTGCCAACCGCAATAAAAAAAGCCCCGGGTAACCACACCCGGGGCCTTGAGAACGCAAATTGTCACCTGCTGTTTGACTTACTCCTACTTCAGGAACAGCAATTCCCGATACGTCGGCAGTGGCCAGAGGTCGTCGGCGACGACGGTTTCCAGTTTGTCGGCGGATTTGCGAAGATCCGCCATGGCTGTCACGATGCCATCGCGGGCATGTTTGGCGTGGGCGAAGATGTCGCCTTCGGAATGGTGGCCCAGCGCTTTGTCCAGCTTGTCGATTCCCTTTTGGAAATCGCTCACCATCACCAGGTAAGAGCTGAAGAACTTCTGCTGCTCGGGCATCTCGGCCCCGGCGGCTTTGGTCTGGGCAAGCGTCTCGGCAATCTGGCCCTGATACCGAATCGCCGCCGGAAGGATCAGCGACTTGGCAATGAACGCGGCCATGTTGCCTTCGATCGTCACCGTCTTGATGTAATTCTCCGCCAGGATGTTGAATCGGCTCTGCAGTTCCTTCTCGGTGTACACCTTGTACTTGGTGAGAAGCTCAACCGTCTCCTTTTTGGTGATGACCGGGAGACAATCGACGGTGTTTTTGATGTTGGGCAGGCCGCGCTTTTCGGCTTCCTTGTGCCATTCCTCGGTGTAGTTGTCACCGTTGAAGATGACCTTTTTGCTCTCCTTGATGATGCCGGGGAGAAGGTCTTGAATGGCGGCGTTGAGGGACTTGCCCCCCTTGAGAGCGCCTTCAAGTTGGGTGGCCATATAATCCAAACTCTCGGCGACGATGGCGTTGAGGATGGTGTTGGGCCCGGAGATGTTGGCCGATCCGCCGACGGCGCGGAACTCGAACTTATTGCCGGTGAAGGCAAACGGGCTGGTGCGATTGCGATCGCCCGCATCTTTGGGAAGTTTCGGAAGAACCGAAACGCCGGTCTCGAACAATCCACCCTGTTTGGTGCTCTTAGCGCCGCCTTTTTCGACTTGCTCGATGATGTCGTTGAGCTGATCGCCCAGGAAGATGGAGATAATCGCCGGCGGGGCTTCGTTGGCGCCGAGGCGATGATCGTTGGCGGCCGATGCGATCGACATGCGGAGGATATCCGAATATTTTGCCACCGCCCGGATGACCGCGACGCAGAAGACGAGGAACTGCGCGTTTTCGTGCGGGGTGTGGCCGGGTTCGAGCAGATTTTCGGTGTCCGTGGACATCGACCAGTTATTGTGCTTGCCGTTGCCGTTGATGCCGGCGAATGGTTTTTCGTGGAGCAAACATGCCAGGCCGTATTTGTCGGCGGTCTCTCGCAACGTCAGCATGATCAGATTCTGGTGATCGGTGGCGAGATTGCTGTTCTCATAGATAGGGGCCAATTCGTATTGGCTGGGGGCGACCTCGTTGTGGCGCGTCTTGATCGGCACGCCAAGCTTCACCAATTCCGCCTCCGCATCGGCCATGCAGGCCAGCACGCGCTCGGGGATGGTGGCGAAATATTGATCCTCCATCTCCTGTCCCTTGGGCGGCTTGGCTCCGAAGAGAGTTCGGCCACAGTTGATCAGATCGGGACGGAGGGTGTACAGCGTTTTGTCGATCAGGAAATATTCCTGCTCGGGTCCGACGGTGGTGAATACCTTGGGGACGTCTTTTCCGAAAAGTTTGAGCACACGGATGGCCTGCGTGCTCAGGGCGTCCATCGAACGCAGCAGGGGGGTCTTCTTATCGAGGGCTTCGCCGGTCCAGCTTAGGAATGCGGTTGGGATGACGAGGGTGGAGCCATTGGGATGCTCGACGACGTAGGCGGGGCTGGTGGGGTCCCAGGCGGTATAGCCGCGCGCCTCGAAGGTGGCGCGAAGGCCGCCGGAGGGGAAGCTACTGGCATCGGGCTCGCCTTTGATCAGTTCCTTGCCGCTGAATTCCGCGATGGCTCCGCCGGAGCCGGTGGGGGTAATAAAGCTGTCATGCTTCTCGGCCGTGATGCCGGTCATGGGTTGAAACAGGTGCGTGTAATGCGTCGCGCCCTTTTCCATCGCCCAATCCTTCATGGCCGTCGCCACGGCATCCGCAATGGCCGGATCAAGCGGGGCACCCTGGCGTATTGTTTTTTGCAATGCTTTGAAGACCGGCTTGGGGAGCCGGGCCTGTTGCACCGCTTCATTGAAGACATTGACCCCAAACAGGTCCTTTACATGAGTCTTCTTGAAATCGACGTAATCCATTTTGTGCTTTGCAGTTGCGATAGATGCAATAGCCGCGTAGCGAGCGTTCGAACCCATTGGGATCTCCTTGCGAATTAAAGAAACGACACATGAGCGACCGCCTAAATAGGCGGCACGAGCGCGGAATTGCGAGGATACCGATGCGCACGAAACAGTCAAGTATTTTTTTCTTTTGCGAAAATCGGTGCTCTTTGTGGGTCTGGGCAATAACGAGATGGGATTGGGAAATACTGGCTTATCGAGCGGCGGCCGGCACGGATATGCCGAGTCTTTCGCGGATTTCAGATTGAACGTCATTGGGAGGTTTGGAACCATCGACGGCAACGATCAGTTCCTTCCGACGAAATAGATCCAAAATCGGCTGAGTCTTGGCGTGATAATCCGCTAGACGCTGCGCGACGGCTTCGGCATTGTCATCCGCGCGGGATGTGAGCTTGCCGCCACAGACATCGCAGATCGCTGGATTGACCGGGCGATGGAAGATTAGGTTGTAATCCAGTCCGCATCGGGAGCAGAGGCGGCGATTGAGCACGCGGTCTCGGACCACCTGATCCCCGAGATCAATTTGAATGACCGCGTCGATGTCATAGCTTTCGAGAAAGAATTCGGCCTGTCTGCGATTGCGTGGAAAACCATCGAGGATAAAGCCGAAATTCCAATCATGTTGGTCGAGACGACCTCGGACGATTTCCTCGACGATGTCATCGGAAACGAGTTCGCCTGCCGCCGTGCTGCGCGCAATGCGTGCAGCTAATTTGGTGTGGCTTTGGATATGCCAGCGAAAAATATCGCCGACGCTGATGTGGACGAGGTTGAAGTCTTTGCTGAGCATCTTCGCTTGCGTCCCCTTGCCGCAGCCCTGGATGCCCATGATGACGTACTTAAACATGAAGCAGTTTTCCGAATGAAATTCTAGTAATGATGCGGCACAAAGGTCTGATCCTCCAGCGGAGGCCTGACATAATTCGCCGGCATCTTGGGCCGCTCGGGCAAAGTTGGCGGGGTTGCCGGTGTGAGGTCCTCATAGGGGATCATGCTCAGCAGATGGCGGATGCAGTTGAGCCGCGCGGCTTTCTTATTGTCGGCGCGCACGACTCGCCAAGGCGCCTGCTTGGTATCCGTATGTGCAAACATCGCATCCTTGGCGTGCGAATACTCCACCCATTTGGAGCGAGATTCGATGTCCATCGGGCTCAGTTTCCAACTTCGGGTGACATCATTCATCCGGCCCTGAAATCGCTCTTCCTGCACCGCATCACTCACCGAGAACCAATATTTAATTAGCATAATCCCCGAGCGGATGAGCATATTTTCAAATTCCGGGCAGCTCCGCAGAAACTCCTGATATTCCGCTGGCGTGCAGAATCCCATGACGTGCTCGACCCCCGCGCGGTTGTACCAACTGCGATCGAACAGCACCATTTCGCCGCCCGAGGGGAGATGCGGCACATATCGCTGAAAATACCAACTCGTCTTATCCCGTTCGCTCGGACTCCCCAGCGCCACCACCCGGCAGATGCGCGGATTGAGGCTTTCGGTGATGCGCTTGATCACGCCCCCCTTGCCGGCCGCATCGCGCCCCTCGAAGATCACAACGACCTTCAGACCCTTGTGCTTGATCCATTGCTGAAGCTTCACCAGCTCGATTTGCAGCCGCTTCAGTTCCTTCAGATAGAATTTGTTACGAATCTTTTTTCGTTCGGCGCGCAGATCACCATGATGGATGCCTATCGGATCGCCGTTCGAATGCCCATTGGAAGACTTGTCCTTCTTCTTTTCTTTCGTTTTCATGTCGGAGTCCTTACCTGAACGTTAGCGAGAAAAGGTAAGCGACGGTTGGCCCCACCTGATTCCGTACCGGAACCGGGGGAACCAGTCCGTTGGTAATCGAGGCTCCGAATGCGAATTTTTTTACGACTGGACGATGTGCGCGCTAACCCAAAATCATTTCGGAAGCGGCACGGTGGCAATCGTCTCGAGAATTCGGCTGGCGATCTTGTACGGATCACCCTGCGAATTCGGACGACGATCTTCCAGATATCCCTTGTAGCCGTTCTTCGGCATGTGATGCGGGAGACGGATGGAAGCGCCGCGGTTCGAGACACCGTAATTAAATTTATCAATGGCCTGGGTTTCATGCAGGCCGGTCAGACGCATGTGATTGTCCGGACCATAGACCAGAATGTGCTCGGCTTTGTATTTGTCGAAGGCCTTCATCAGCTCTTCGAAGTAATCCTTTCCGCCTACTTCGCGGAGGTACTTGGTGGAGAAGTTGGAGTGCATGCCCGAGCCGTTCCAGTCGGTGGCGCCGAGTGGTTTGCAATGCCAGTTCACATCCACCTGGTACTTCTCGCAGAGGCGCATGAGCAGATAACGGGCAACCCACATCTCATCGGCGGCCTTCTTGGAGCCTTTGCCGAAAATTTGGAATTCCCACTGGCCCTTGGCCACTTCGGAGTTGATGCCTTCGTGATTGATGCCGGCGTCGAGGCAGAGATCAAGATGTTTGTTGACGATCTCGCGAGCAATGTCGCCCATCAGTGCGTAGCCAACACCACAGTAATACCTGCCTTGGCCTTCCTTGGGGAAGCCTTCCGCCGGGAAACCGAGCGGCTGGCCATTCTTATAGAGGAAGTATTCTTGCTCGAATCCGAACCACGTCTCTGGATCGTCGAGAATGGTGGCGCGTGCATTGGTCGAATGCGGCGTGAGATCGGGATGCAGCACTTCGCACATCACGATCACGCCATTCTTGACGGTGGAATCCAGATATCTGGCGACTGGTTTAAGAATGCAATCCGAGCTATGGCCCTCGGCCTGCTGGGTCGAGCTGCCGTCAAAGCCCCAATTAGGGAGCTGCTCCAATGATGGGAAGCTCTCAAAATCTTTGACGAGCGTTTTGCCGCGGATGTTCGGAACGGGCTTGTAGCCATCAAGCCAGATATATTCCAATTTGTACTTTGCCATGGGATCAGTTGTCCATTTTCTAAGCAGGTCGCGCCGATTCGACCGCTTGTGGTTAATTTTTAATGTGTCTTGGGACAGGTTTTCGGCATAAAATGTGAATCGCAAATATGATGCCAACCTCGTCCATCGTGCGTTTTGCACACTTTGCGTTTTCCAGCGCTTCTGTCAGATGCGCAGTTTGATTGCATTGCCCTCCAACCTTACTGTATCAAGTCTTCCGATGACTCACCTGCTGGCGCTCATTCCATACCCGAATATTGACAAAGACATGGTCCGGCTCGGGCCGATCCGAATCCGTTGGTATGGCATGGCATACCTGACTGGATTCGTCCTGGGCTACTGGGTGCTCAGCCGCCTCTCCAAAAACGGATTCCTGCGAATCTCCCTCGATTGGCTCGGCGATCTGGTCGGTTGGCTGGCTCTTGGCGTCGTCGTCGGCGGTCGCGCGGGGTGGTGGATTTTCTATCACAATCAGGTTCTCGCCTCCGAACATCCCGAAAGTTGGTGGGAACCCATCGCGATCTGGCATGGCGGGATGAGCTTCCACGGCGGATTGGTCGGCGTGATCCTGGTCCTATGGGTCTGGTCGCGCTATCGCAAAGTTTCGTTTCTCAATCTGGCCGATTGCCTGGCATTGGTCACCCCTTTGGGCTTGTGCCTTGGCCGAATCGCCAATTTCATCAACGGTGAACTCGTCGGCAGGCCCACCAACGTCCCCTGGGCCATGATCTTCCCCGGCTATCCCGAACCGCGTCATCCGTCGCAACTGTACGAGTCATTTCTCGAGGGCCCGGTCCTCCTGGCCGTCGTCTGGCTCGTCAAATGGCGAAGAAACCGCCGCGATGGCCAAATCGCCGCGGCATTCGTCGTCGGCTACGCCCTGTTCCGCTTCCTCGTCGAATTCACCCGCCAACCCGATGATCAACTCGGCTTCATCGCCTTCGGTTGGCTGACTATGGGCCAACTATTGAGCTTCCTCATCGGAATCGTCGGCATCATTTGGTGGATCATCCTGTCGCGCAAGCAACCGACCGAAGTTGAGCATTCCAAAAAATGATTCTACCCCGCGCCATTTTGTTCGACATGGATGGCACCCTCACCCAGCCGATGCTGGATTTCTCCAAGATTCGCGCAGAGATGGGAATCGGCGATCGCCCGATTCTCGAAGCCCTTGCCGAATTGGCCCCTGATTCCCAGGCCGCCGCAAAAATCATATTGGAACGCCACGAAGACGATGCCGCCCAGAATTCCACCCTGAATTCCGGCTGCCGAGAACTGCTCGCATGGATCGAATCGCGCGGTTTGCCCACCGCTCTGATTACTCGCAACAGCGAACGATGCACCAACATCGTGCTCGACCGCCACGGCATCACTCTCCACACCAAAATCTGCCGCGAGCACGCCCCGTTCAAACCCAATCCCGCCGGCCTTCGATTGGCGTGTGATCGCCTCGGAATAGAATATGCCGATGCTTGGATGGTCGGCGATGGAGAATATGATGTAGCCGCCGGAATCGCCGCAGGGATGCGAACGATCTGGCTCAGCCATGGCAGGGAAAAATGGTTTTCGCACCAGCCCTGGCAAACCGTCGCCGATTTGCACCAGCTTCTTGAACTTTTGAAAGGATGCAAATGATTCAAGCGTTGATCCTCCTGTCCCTGCTGGCCCTCTCGCCCACATCTTCCGTGGACGACATTCTCAATGCCCTCGACGCCCGCGGCCAGAATCTGACGGATTTCTCAGCCAACGTGAAACTATCCGAAACTGACAGCAATACCGGCGATACCACCGTCACCAGCGGCGAAGTCAGCTTCGCGCGCAAACCCGACGGCGAGGTACAAATGCACATCCACTTCGATAAAATACAGCGACCCGACGGCGCCACCCGCCCCGATGATCGTGATTACGTTCTAATCGATGGTTGGCTCGACGAACGCGACAACCTTCAAAAAACCGACGACAAAAGACAGATTGCGCAGCCGGGCGAGAAAATGGATTTATTCAAACTCGCCGGTCCGATCGCGCTCCCGATCGGCCAGAAACCCGAGGATGTGAAAAATCTCTTCGATGTGAAGAAAGTCGATCCCGCCAAAGGTGATCCGCCCAATACCGTGCATATCCAACTCACACCCATACCGCACACGCACTACGCCGGGCAATTCAAGACAATCGATGTTTGGGTTGATTGCAACACGAACATGCCATGCCGAATCGAAACACTCGATGCACAGGAAACCACCGACAAAACCACCGATCTCTCAAACGTAAAACTAAATCTCGGCCTCCCGAGCAACGTCTTCGATCTCCCCCCCATCCCCGAACACGGCTGGCAACAAATCGTCGAACCCTTCAAATAATCAATCCCCTCGTGCAGCCGGCGAGCTTGCTCGCCGATCCCCAAGCACGTCGTCATAAATCTCCGAAATCCGATCAATCTTCTGATTCCAATCATAAAAATTCGTCCGCACCCGCAACTTCGCCGCCCGCGACATCTCCCCGCGCAACTCCGGCGACCGCACGAGCTTGAGCATCGCCTCCGCCAACCCCTTCACAAATCCTTCCCGTGAATCCGGATTCACCCGAATCCCCGTCTCATCGCTTACATGCACCCCCGGCCCGCCCCAATTGGCCGCGATCACCGGCAATCCCACGGCCATCGCCTCCAGAATCACAATCCCTCCCACCTCGTGCAAACTCGGCAACACCAGCGCATCCGCCTCCCGCAACCGCTTCGCCCCCTCCGCCCCCGAAACCCAACCCACAAACGTCACGCGCTCCGTGAGATTCAGTTCCCGCTGCAAATCCTCCAGAAATTTTCGCTGATCCCCGTCGCCCAAAATATCCAACCGCGCCGTCGGCTCTGCTTCGGCCACCAGTGCAAAGGCCCGTAGCAGAAACTCCACACCTTTCCAATCCACCAATCGACCGAGATAGCAAAACCGTACCAAGCCATCATCCCGCGCCGGCGTGTCTGCTGAATCTTTCCAAACACTCAAATCCACACCTACATCCGGAATGGTGTAGATTTTCCCCGTCGTCCCATGCGGCAGGGCGGCGCGCGTTTGCTCATTGGCCACAATCAATCCCGCCGCCTTTCTTTTCCCCGGCATGAAAAAATTAAACGCATGTGACATCGCCCGCCCTAAACCCTCCATCGCCCCTGCCCCGAATGTCTCCAAATTCGCAAATGCCGGCGGATACGTCATGCCACCAGCTAGCGGCCCAATCACCACCGGAACCCCCAGCCCATACATCAAACTCACCTGCTTGGGCGACACCGGGCTGATCTCATGCACGATCTGAATATTTTTCTCCGCAATTAACCGCCGCACAATTCGTTTCTGCAATCGCTGATTGTAGATGTGACGAAGGATCATCAGTGTCTGCGCATCCAGCCGCCCCGGAAGAAATGATCCCATTCGCCAGAGCAAGCGGTCGATGCGCGTCTCCGGGATAAAATGCAACCGATCCAGATCATCCGGAAACCCCGCCTGCACTTCCGACCGAGTCCGTCCATGCACCACAAGATGCGCATCCACCCCGCGCGCCCGGAGATATTTAAAACACCACCAAGGCAGCGACGCCTCCCCGCCGAACTTCAGCGAAGCATTCTGCCCGACGATGCAAACGCGCGGCGGCATGGGGCGGTAGATTACCGGAGAGTGGGCGTGGGGGAGAGTGGGGGAGCGCGCGTCCACTTCAATGTATCAGGAAAAAACCAATTTCTTTCATCAAATCATCCGTATAATCCCGCCCATGTCACTTAACGAAGATCTCGAAAAACTCTTCCAAACCCTGGCCGCCATCATGGACATCAGGGGGGAAAATACGTTCAAGGCCATCGCGTTCAGCAAGGTCGCGCGGGTGCTCTCCTCAACAACAGCCGATATTCGGGAATTGGTGGAGACCGACCGATTGAAGGAGATTGAAGGGATCGGCCCATCGAGCCAGAAGATCATCGAAGATTATGTGAAGACGGGCAAAAGTTCGGATTTCGAGGAGGTGGCCGCCAGTGTGCCGCCGGGTCTCATTTTGCTCCTGGGTATTCCGGGCCTGGGGCCAAAAACAATCGCCCAATGTTGGAAAGAACGGAACATCACCTGCCTTGAAGACCTCGTGAAGGCAATTGAACAAGGCAAACTGGCTGGGCTGAAGGGGATCGGCGAGAAGAAAATCGAAACGATCAAGCAAGGGATCGCCATGCGCGAATCCGCAGGGCAGCGGATCGGCATCGTGTTGGCAACGCCGGTGGCAAAGGGATTAGTCCAGCGACTGCGGGAGCTGCCGCTGGTGCGTGCAGCCGAATTCGCCGGCAGCTTGCGGCGGGGAAAGGAAACCATTGGCGACGTGGATTTGGTTTGCGCGGTGAAAAAAGAATCCGATGGTCCAAAAATCTCCGAAGCCTTTGTCAAATTCCCCGAAGTCCAGCGCGTGCTTGGGCAGGGGACTACGAAAGCCAGCATCGTCACCGAGCGGGGATTGCAGGTCGATTTGCGAATCGTTCCCGAAGAAAATTTTGGCGCGACGTTGCTCTATTTCACCGGCTCCAAGGATCACAACGTGAAACTGCGAGGGATCGCGTTGGACAAAGAAATGACGCTCAATGAGTGGGGCCTTTATCGTCTTTCGGAATACGACAAGGCGGAGAAAAAATCCGGCGCCGCACCGGCAGCGCGTCCGGTGGCCAGTAAAACCGAAAAAGAAATCTATGCCGCGCTGGGTCTTCCATATATCGTCTCCGAACTCCGTGAAGACCGCGGCGAAATCGAAGCTGCCGAAGCCGGAAAGCTGCCAAAACTCATCGAGCAATCCGATATTCGCGGCGACCTGCACACCCACACCAACGCATCCGATGGTCAAGGGACCATCGAAGAAATGGCCCAGGCCGCGCTCGCCCTCGGATACGAATATCTCTGCATCACCGACCACTCCAAGAGTTCCGTCATCGCCAACGGCCTGTCGGTCGAGCGTTTGCTGAAACATATCCAGGAAATTCATCGAGTCTCGGACAAGTTGAAAGGCATTACATTGCTGGCCGGCTCGGAGGTGGACATTCTGGTCGATGGCCGGCTGGATTTTGAGGATGCGATTCTGAAGGAATTGGATTTCGTCGTCGCCAGCCCGCATGTGTCGCTGAAACAGGACGCTCAGAAAGCGACGGACCGAATTCTGCGGGCGATTGAGAATCGGTATGTGAACGTCATCGGCCATCCAACCGGACGATTGATTCAGAAGCGCGAAGGCTTGCCGCTGAATTTCTCCGCCGTTTACAAAGCCGCCGCCCAAAGCGGGACGGCGCTGGAAATCAATTCGTCGTATCCCCGACTGGATTTGAATGATATCCAAGCTCGCGGGGCGATCGCAGCCGGCGTTGCCCTGACGATCGACACCGATGCTCACAACACCGAAGGATTGGCTGACATCAGCTACGGGATACAGGTTGCCAAGCGCGCGTGGGTCACCGCAAAAGATGTCATGAACACGCGATCATTGGCGGAACTGAAAAAATGGGTGAAGAAAAAACGGGGAAATTAAACCGGGACGTACTCAATGTCCCGCGCGAACCTCGCCGCAAATGTTTTCGGAGCCTTGGCGCCTTATGACTATTCATCGAACAATTCCCAAGCGTCGGCCGCAAGCTGAAATTAGTGACGCGGCCGAGATTCAGAAGCAGATTGGTCTGGCCAATGATCTGCTTGCCCAGCGCCGTCGCGCCGCTGCGCTGGAATTTATGGAGAACTTGTGCGGGCTGCATCCGCGCTCGGCCGAGGCGTGGCTGGCATGGGCGATGATGCTCGACGGTCTGGGCCGTGAATCGACGGCGATTCCGATATACGAACGGGCCTTGCGTTTGGGTTTGCAGGGAATGCCGTTGCGGGACGCGCTGGTTTGCTGCGCCTCATCCTATCGCAACGTCGGCAAATTGCCGGAAGCGATTCGGATGCTCAAGCGCGCCTTGCGTGTTTTTTCGCAGGATGCGGTGGTCAAGCTGTTTCTGGCATTGGCGTTTCACGATGTGGGCCAATCCGCGCGGGCAATGAAGCTCGTCGCTCTGACCTGTCTGCCCAAACTGGACGAAAAAGTTCTATCGGGATTTCGCCCGCCGTTGATTCGAAAATTCAGGGCATTGGTATAGTGGGAAAGGCCTCGTATCTACTGCTATCACCCCGGATCCATCTTAACCACGCCGCGTTGCCGTTTGACGGCAATCACGCGCTGTTTCAATGTTTCATATAACGGCCGCGGATTGGGCAATCCGAAAAGTTCCAGCGTTGGCATGGAATCATCCTTGGACAACACCGTGATCGTCCCCACATCCAGCATGCGGTCGAGCAGGGATTGGTGGAAATGCAAATCCTCGACGTGCCAGAGTTCCATCGTGTCGATGTTCTTGGCCAGTATCCCGCGCTCATAATCGATGCGGTAATTGCTGATGCGATAACGAACCGAGCGGGCAAGGATCATGGGAAATGCCGGCAACACGAAGGCGATGAGAATCAGGATCAGTTTCAGCGATGTCGGTCCATGATGTTTCATCGTCAGCCAGATCGCCAAAATGATCAGCAATAGCGAAACGAAAT
>Ga0302326_10016174_pt1 | contig 15622 bp, 12 predicted proteins | sample Palsa_T0_3_FD_202264 | JGI IMG/M metagenome (GOLD analysis project Ga0302326, IMG submission 202264) | Peat permafrost microbial communities from Stordalen Mire near Abisko, Sweden - Palsa_T0_3 | ecosystem: Environmental > Terrestrial > Soil > Palsa > Peat permafrost | place: Sweden: Abisko...
GAGGAATTTTCGCGCGCCGACGACCACCGCGCCGGCCGTCGGGTGAAGCCGCTGCTCGCCGAAGTCGGGCGCGCGAGCGGGGTTGCGCGGGACTTCTTCGAGCAAGCCTTCGAACTGGCCCTTGCGAATATTTTCGAGATTGGCGCGTTCGGGGCGTTGCGCTGCGGCCTCGTAGAGATAAACCGGAACTCGATAGCGCTCCCAAATGGCGCGGCCGACCTTCCTGGCGAGAGCGATGCAATCTTCGATGGTGACGCCTTCGATGGGAATGAATGGCACCACGTCAGTGGCGCCCATGCGCGGATGCGCGCCGGAATGTTTTGTGAGGTCAATCAGCTCCAGCGCTTTGCCAACGCCGCGAAGCGCGGCCTCGCCAACAGGCTCGAGTTCGCCAGCGAGAGTGATGACGCTGCGGTTGTGGTCGGCGTCGCTTTCGCGATCGAGGAGATACACGCCCTCAACCTCGCGCATCGCGGCGACGATAGCGTCGACTTTTGCGAGATCCCGGCCTTCAGAGAAGTTTGGAACACACTCAATCAGGGTTTTCATTTCGAGCGAAGAGGCGCATCGTGCGCGTGTTGTAGAGAATTTTCAATTCTCGGCTTTTTCAAAGATCACAGAGCCGCGCTTCATCACCAGGCTGCAATGATTCACGCCGAAATAGTAAGGGATTTCGCGATAGTCATCCACATCGAAAGCCGCGATATCGGCGAATTTGCCAACCTCGAGCGAGCCGACGCGCGAATGACGGCGCAGAGCGTAGGCGCCATTAATTGTGGCAGCCGCGATTGCCTCGGCCGGCGTCATCCTCAATGCGGAGCAGGCGATCGAAAGAATCATTTGCATATTCGGCGTGGGGCTTGTTCCGGGATTGAAATCCGTGGCGAGCGCTACGGCGGCGCCGGCATCAATGAGCGCACGGGCTGGCGCGTAATGCTTAAGCCCGAGGTGAAAAGAGCATCCGGGAAGCAACGTGCACGCGACTTTGGAATCGGCCAGCGCGCGAATGTCGCCGGCATTTACTTTGTCGAGATGGTCGGCGCTCGCGGCCTGAAGGCGGACGGCAAGGCGCGCGGCGCCCGTGCGAGCGAGTTGCTCGGCGTGGAGACGCGGCGTGAGGCCGCAGACGAGGCCGGCCATGAGAATGCGCGCGGCCTGATGAACCGTAAACGCGCCGCGATCGCAGAAGACATCGCAAAATTGCGCCAGGCCGGTCTGAGCGATGTAGGGAATCCAAATGCGCGCGACGAGATCCACGAAATCTTCCGTGCGGCCTTTGTATTCGGGCGGAACGACGTGCGCGCCGAGAAACGTGGTGGCAATGTCGAGCCGCTGCTCGAGACGCAACTCGCGAACGATCTCGAGAGTTTTCACCTCGCTCGAGAAATCGAGACCGTAGCCGGTTTTTGCTTCGAGGGTTGTTGTGCCGTGCTCGGCCATTTGCCGCAGATGAACGTGAGCGCGCACTTTCAGCTCATCGGGGCTCATGCGGCGGAGTTTGCGAACGCTGGAGACGATGCCGCCGCCGGATTTGGCGATTTTTTCGTAGCTGACGCCGGCGATTCCTTTTTCGTACTCGGCGGCCCGACTCTCGGCAAAAATCAGGTGCGTATGTGAATCGACGAATCCGGGGAGAACAACGCGTCCGCCGAGATCGAGTTTCTTGGCGCGCCGCGCCTGGCGAAGGCGTTCGACGTTTTTGCGCGTTCCCACGGCGTGAATTTCGCCCTCGCGAACCAGGAGGGCGCCATCGCGGATGATTTCGAAATCGCGCAATTCGCGGCCGCGCCGAGGAGCGGGCCCGCGCAAGGTGAGAAGCTGCGAACAGCCAGTAATGAGCAAGTCGGGCACGATGCGAGGGAGAAGTTTAGCGTGTTGGCGCGCGAACTGCCACTACGAAGCGCAGTTTCTTGGAGCGGGGGCGAATGTGGCCTATTATTTCGCGCGGGTGCGATTAAGAGGATGGCGAGGTGCAAGGATGAAGCGAGCCGTTGTGGAGATTCTCGCGGCGCTAGCGGCTGTGGCGGCGTTATTTATGTTGTTCGCAGGGCGCGACATTTTGGCGGGCGCGAATTCCATTGACGCCGGGGTTGCGCCTTTCGATATCGTGATTCTCGATGGCCGGATTCTCGATGGCACCGGCTCGCCGTGGTATTCGGGCGATGTGGCGATCCGCGATGGGCGAATTGTGGCGATTGGGCGTCTTGGCAAAGTTTCCGCGAAGCGCGTCATTGACGCGCATCGGCGCGTGATTGCGCCGGGCTTTATTGACATGCTCGGACAGTCGGACCTGACCATTCTTGTCGATCCGCGCGTGCCTTCGAAAATATATCAGGGGATCACGACGGAAATTACAGGCGAGGGCAATTCGGTGGCGCCTGAGACCGACGACCTTCTGCAAGCCGATCATCTGACCTACGAGCATTTCGGCATTACTCCCGACTGGAAGACATTTCGCGAATATTTTGCGCGGCTTGATAAGCAGGGAATCGGAATTAATTTCGCGAGCTACATTGGCGCGACGCAGGTGCGGCGGTATGTGATTGGCGAGGAAGATCGCGCGCCCACGGCCGACGAGCTCGATCGAATGCGCGCACTTGTTCGGCAAGCGATGGACGAGGGAGCGATGGGCGTCTCGACGGCGCTCGAATATGCGCCGGCGCCGTATGCCAAGACAGACGAACTCATCGCGCTGGCGAGTGAAGCGGCCAAATATGGCGGCATTTACGCAACACATATGCGCAGCGAGGGCGATGGCGTGATGGATGCGCTTGAAGAGACGTCGCGAATTGGGCGGGAAGCGAAGGTTCCGGTGGAAATTTGGCACCTGAAAGTGGCCGGCAAGGCGAATTGGGGACGGATGCCGGAAGTGGTCAAGTTCATCGAGCGGGCGCGCGCTTCGGGCCTCGACATTTCGGCGAACACTTACGCGTATACGGCGTGGTCGAATACATTTTCCGCTTTCATACCGCCGTGGGCGCATGACGGCGGCGATGAAAAACTTGTCGAACGATTGAAAGATCCGGCGATGCGCGACCGGATCAAGAAGGAAATGGATGAGCCATCGAAGGACTGGGACAACGAGTGGAACGAAATTCCTGGGCCGGAGGCGATTTTGATCAGCGCCGTGCACAATCCTAAGTTGCGGCCGTTGCAAGGAAAAAACTTGGCTGAGATCGCGAAGATGTGGGGGAAAGATCCCAAGGACGCGCTCTTCGACTTTTTGATTCAGGATGATGCGTATACGTATGTGTCTGTGTTCGGCATGCAGGAGCCGGATGTCGCGCTGGCGTTGAAGCAGCCATGGGTTTCGATTGATAACGATTCCGAGGGAACTTCGCCGGAGGGAATTCTGGGCCAGGAACATCCGCATCCGCGAGCTTATGGCACATTTCCAAGAATTCTTCGAAAGTACGTGCGCGAAGAGAGATTGCTGACATTGCCGGATGCGATTCGGAAATTCAGTTCGCTACCCGCGCAGAAGATGGGGCTGACGGATCGCGGCGTGTTGAAGGTGGGAATGTGGGCGGATGTCGTGGTGTTCGATCCGGAGACGGTGCACGATGTGGCGACGTACGAAAATCCGAATCAATTTTCAGTGGGGATGGACTACGTGTTGGTGAACGGCGTGCCGGTGATTGACGATGGCAAGATGACCGGCGCGCGGCCCGGCAAGGTTCTGCTGGGGCCGGGATATGGTCGCTCCAAGTAATTCTCTATGAGGCCGCGCGAAGAGAAGCGTTATGCTCCCGCGGCTTGACCTTTGAAGCGCGGCGCGAATTCCTCCGTGGCGAAAACTTCTATTGATGTCGGCGTGGTATTTTCGGGAGAGCGCGCTTCGAGCGGCTTCATCCATCCTGAATTGAGCGACTCGAGCATTTCGAGCAATAGCTTCACGTAGTCGGCGGGCATGCCCATTTGCTTCATCGCCATTTCGACGGCGAAGGCAGGGAACTGCGAATATCCGAGATTCGGTTTTCCGATGGCTTTGCCTAAGACAGCAGCCGTCTCTTTCATGGAGACATCGCGCTGGCCGAGGAGCTCGCGCGTGCGCTGGCCAGTGAAATTCAATTTTAGGAGAGCGTCGGCGGCGTACGCGCCGATGTCGCGCGATGCGATCTGTGGCAGCGGAAGGTCAGGCTTCAGGACGCCTCCCATTGTGCCCATGGACTGAATCGGCTTGATCTGCGCGAAATTATTCTCCATGAAATAGGTCGGCCGGAGGATGAGGGCATTGAGTTTCGGGATGGCGTTGATCTTCTGCTCGAAATAATGCAATCCATTCACGGGGCCGACGCGCTCGGGCTTATCGGCGCCAATGCTGCTGAGGCAGACTGCGTGGGACACGCCAGAACGTTCGAGCGCTGCTGCAAGCGAACTGCTGGTTCGATCCTGCGACTCACGCATGCTCTTGGCTGTATGGTCGGGAGGAATCATGGCGTAGACGGCCTTTGCGCCGGTGAATGCGCGAGTCATGACTTCCGGATCGTTCACGTCCGCCACGAGGGCTTCCGCGCCCTTCTGCACGAGTGCATCGAGGCGTTCTTTGCTGCGGCCAATCACTCGCACTGGCTGGCCCTTGGCGAGCAGCTGTTCCGCGATTACATGGCCGGTGTTGCCGGTCGCTCCGGTGATTACGTACATAGTGCGCCTCCGTTCATTTCGACCGATGACTTCGTTCGAACCATGCTCTTGGATGCGCGAAGGCATCCCGGTGATTCATAGCATCGGAATTTTGATATCGGATTTGCGCGCGAAGTCGATGGCTTCGGGATAGCCGGCATCCACGTGGCGCGCCACGCCGATTCCGGGATCGTTGGCGAGGACGCGCTCAATGCGCGTGGCCATTTCTTTTGTGCCGTCCGCGACGGTCACTTGGCCGGCGTGGAGTGAGTAGCCGATTCCAACGCCGCCGCCATTGTGGATGGAGACCCAACTTGCGCCGCTTGCAGTGTTGAGTAGCGCATTGAGAAGCGGCCAATCGGCGACAGCGTCGGACCCGTCCTTCATCGATTCCGTTTCGCGATAGGGAGATGCGACCGAGCCGCAATCGAGATGATCGCGGCCGATCACGATGGGCGCCTTCAGCTCGCCGCGAGCGACGAGATCGTTCAGCGCCAGGCCGAATTTATCGCGCTCGCCGTAGCCGAGCCAGCAGATTCGCGCGGGGTAGCCTTGGAATTGCACGCGTTTTTGCGCCAGGCGAATCCAGCGCGTGAGGACTTCGTCGTGCGGAAACATTTCGAGCACGAGCTGATCGGTGCGGTGAATGTCCGATGGTTCGCCGGAGAGCGCGGCCCAGCGGAATGGCCCGCGGCCTTCGCAGAAAAGCGGGCGGATGTAGGCGGGCACGAAGCCAGGGAAGTCGTAGGCGTTTTTTACGCCTTGCTGGAAGGCGAAGGTGCGGATGTTGTTGCCATAGTCGAATGTGACCGAGCCGAGCTTTTGTAGAGCGAGCATGCCTTCGACGTGGCGCGCGATGGATGCGAGTGAGCGCTTTTTGTAGTCGTCGGGATTTTTCTGGCGCAATTCTGACGCTTCTTCGACGCTAAGGCCTTGCGGGATGTAGCCGTAGAGCGGATCGTGCGCGCTGGTTTGATCGGTGAGAATGTCCGGGACCACGCCGCGTTTCGCGAGTTCGGGAATCACGTCGGCGCAATTTCCGATTAGGCCGACGGAGACAGCCTCGCGCTTGCGAACGGCGTTTTTGAGAATTCGCAAAGCTTCGTCGAGATCGTTCACCATCACGTCGCAGTAGCCGGTCTTGACGCGGCGCTTGATACGCTCGGGGTCGACATCAATTCCGAGATACGCGGCGCCATTCAGAGTGGCTGCGAGAGGTTGTGCGCCGCCCATCCCGCCCATGCCGCCACTCGCGATGAGCTTCCCCGCGAGATCGCCGCCGAAATGCTTTCGTGCCGCGGCGGCGAAAGTTTCGTACGTTCCCTGGAGAATTCCTTGCGAGCCGATGTAAATCCAGCTTCCGGCGGTCATTTGGCCGTACATCATCAGGCCCGCGCGATCGAGCGCGTCGAACTGCTCCCAATTGCTCCAATGGCCGACGAGATTCGAATTGGCGATCAGGACGCGAGGCGCGTAGTCATGGGTGCGGAAAATTGCGACGGGCTTTCCGGACTGGACGAGAAGCGTTTCGTCAGTGGCAAGCGACTGCAGCGACTTCACGATGGCGTGATAGCAATTCCAATCGCGTGCGGCTTTGCCACGGCCGCCATAGACGATCAGATCGCTGGGTTTTTCGGCGACATCGGGATCGAGATTATTCATCAACATGCGCATCGCGGCTTCCTGCTGCCAGCCTTTACAGGTGAGCGAAGTGCCGCGCGGGCCGCGCACGACGGTTGCGCCTGTCTCGTCTTCCGTTGCCAAATTGCCCATCACTCGAACCCCAATCCACAATTCGTAGCATCGCCATCTTATCGCAGGCGGCTTGCGAATTCATATCGCGCACACTCGCGGTGTTGAAACAGTCCGAAAAGCGGCCTCAGCATTCATGGATCTCGCAGGGCCTTTCATTGAGTGACGCCGTCCGACGGTGTTACTATTCCGGCCGTCATCTCTGAAGAGCTCCGGGCAGGGTTTAGATCGTTGGAGACGGATGGACACGCGCTTCAAGACCGCCGACGTCGCGGGCCTCAAAGTCTTCTACCGCGAGGCCGGAGATCCGTCCAAACCGGCCATCATCCTCCTGCACGGTTTTCCCTCGTCGTCGTACCAGTTCCACGACCTCATTCCGCTTCTGGCGGATAAATTTCGTGTCATCGCGCCCGACTATCCCGGCATGGGATATAGCGACGCGCCGGACCCGTCCGTCCTGCGACCGACCTTCGACGAAGTGGCCAAGGTCATCGACGCCTTCATCGCGCAGTGCGCGCCCGGCCCAGTCATCTTGTACATGCACGACATCGGCGGTCCGATCGGAATGCGGATCGCGACGTCCCATCCCGAGCGGATCGCCGGCCTGATTTTTCAGAACATGACTACTTCAGTCGAGGGTTGGAACCCCGATCGTCTGAAAGTCTACGAGCGGCTCGGCGGCCCTGAAACTCCGGAGAACTTAGCCGAAACGGAGCAACTTACCACCGTGGACCGCGACATGTTTCTTCACAAGAGGGGCGCGCGCCAGCCCGACGCGCTGAATCCGGACAATTGGGCGATCGATGCCTATGCTTTCTCGATCGCGGCGAATCGCGCCTTCATGGCGAGGTTGCTTATGAACTTGGCGACGAACATCCAGCACTATTCGGAATGGAACGCCTATCTGAAAGACCGGCAGCCGAAGACGCTCATCGTCTGGGGACGCAATGACCCTCTCTTCCTGCCGGCGGCCGCGGAATTCGTGAAGCAGGTTGTGCCTACCGCCGACCTGCGCTTTTTCGACGGCGGCCACTTCGCGCTCGATGAGTACGCCGGCGAGATCGCGGAGGCGATCGTCGAGACGTTCTCCCGCTAGGCCCGGCGCACGAGAAACCTTGACCGCAGGCATGTAGTGACCTAATATTCGCGCCCGGAATCGGAAGCCAATCCCAAACTTCCAAACAGCAGCGGAGGCACCAGCCATGAAGGCAAGTCTACCGGGCGTTGTGGCGACCGTCGCATTAGTGCTCGCCGGCTTGGGCGGCAGCTCGAGCTCTGCCCAGGTCAAGCAGGACAAATACACTCTGCAGATTCCGGGCGGCCTCGCGTTCTCTGAAGTTCGGGGATACGAGACCTGGCAGGTTGTCGGCCCCAGTGTCACCGAGGCCGCAAACACGATCCGAGCGATCCTCGCCAATCCGGTGATGATCAAGGCCTACCAGGACGGCGTTCCCGGCAACGGCAAGCCTTTCCCCGACGGCTCCAAGATTGTGAAGATTGAGTGGAAACCGAAAAAGATAACGGATCCGCCTTTTTCGGCGAACGTCCCGGACACAGTGCCTGGTGATCTGACGCAGGTCGAGTTCATCGTGAAGGACAGCAAGAGATTCTCCGACACCCACGGCTGGGGATATGCGATGTTCGACTACGACCCCGCCTCCGGGACGTTCGCTCCGGCCACGAAGGACAGCAAGCCTCCGGTGCATAATGACGCCAAGTGCGGCGCCGCATGCCACACGATAGCAGCGTCAAAGGATTACATTTTTACGGCATACCCGAAAAGGTAAGCTCCATCAGACGCTCTCCACTTCTCGATCCGTCGGCAATCCGGAACCGGGTCTCCGTATTTCGCAGTCGGCGGAGCGCTTCGAACGCGATTTTACGAGGAGGAACAATATGAAACGTCTCGCTTTCTTCTTGCTTGCTGTCTTAACCGTGGCCGGCATTGTCGCCCACATGGCGCACGCGTCTGGACAGTCCGATGGAGATTCCTCCCCGATCTATGGCGTCAAGATCCCCGCCGGATATCGCGATTGGCAATTGATCGCCGTGAACCAGCTCGAATTCGCCGGCCACGGCGAGCAATTGCGCGCTCAACTCGGCAACCCTATCGCGATCAAGGCCTTTAAGGAAGGGACGCTCCCGTACCCGGACGGCGCCATCATTGCCGCGATTCATTGGACTCGCGTCCCGTCGGAAGCCAACAACAAAGTGCTTGACGTCCCGTTCCCCGGCACTCAATCGTTCGTGATCGGGTCACTGGTGAATCTGCAGTTCATGGTCAAGGACTCAAAGAAGTACGCCGCGACGGGCGGCTGGGGGTTCGCTGACTTTACGGATGGAAAGGCGGGCGACAAGGCGCTGCACGAGACGTGCTTTCCCTGCCACAAGCCTGCGAAAGATCGGGACTACGTCTTCGCTCGTTACGCACGTTGAGGCGTTTCGTCTGCGATCAGGGGATCCCCGTAAGATCAACTGCGGTGGCGCTCGATCACCACGCCTGTTTACGATTATCACGTCAACTCCTGAGTGGCTTGGCGCCCGGAAACGGGCCAGAAACGGGGTTCTGGGATGCCGGTCGAATGCCCAAGTCCCTGAATGACGCGTTAATCGGAGAGTGATAGATAACGCGGGTGAGCGGCGCGTTGCGTGGCATGACAGGTGTGGGTTAGAGTGATTTCAGGCGATGGCTTATCCTTCCACGACGAAGTGTTTCCTCGATGCGGTGGATCGCTACGCGTGCCCCCGCGCGCAGATGTGTCGGACGGACGCAGGATGGCAGAGCATTTCCGCCGGCGAGATGCTTCGGCGCGTCGCGGGACTCGCGAAGGCATTGCAAGAGCTCGGTGTGAAACCGGGCGATCGAGTGGGACTGCTGGCGCCGAATTGCCCGGAGTGGCATGTCGCGGACTTCGCGATTCAGGGCATCGGCGGCGTCAACGTGCCGCTCTATTACAACGAGTCGCCCGATCGCATCACATACATCTTGAATGATTCGGGCGCGAAGATTGCCATAACAGCCGGCGAAAAGCAGGCGCGAACGTTGGAATCTTGCCGGGACCATCTGCCGGGCCTCGAGCACGTGATCGCCGTTTCGTCTCCGCCCGATCTTGGTGGCGAGATTTTGCGATACGAGACGCTGATTGCCGCGGCAGGCGAGGCGGATATTGCCGAGTATCGCCGCACGGCGTCCGCGGTGACCTCTGACCAGCTCGCGACGATCATCTACACCTCAGGGACGACGGGCGAACCGAAAGGAGTGATGCTTTCGCACGCGAACCTGACTTCGAACGCGCTCGACGCTCTTGCTTGCCACGAATTCCTGACGACGGACCTCGCGCTTTCTGTGCTGCCTCTGGCGCATGTTTACGAACGCACGATCGACTACGGCTATTTTTTTCGCGGCGTGCCCGTTGCATACGTCGAACAAATCGACACGATCGTGCAGGCGCTGATGGAAGTGCAGCCGACGATCGTCGCCGCGGTTCCGCGTTTCTTCGAGAAGATGTACGCCAGCATTCTCGAAAAGGGGCGCCAGACGACGGGGCTCAAGCGGAAAATGTTCGAGTGGGCGCTGCGAGTGGCGCAAGAAGCGACACCGTGGCGCGCGTATGGGCGCGAGGCGTCGGGCTGGACGCGGCTGAAATGGAAAATAGCCGACAAGCTGGTGTATTCAAAAATTCGCGCCGGGCTTGGCGGGCGCGTGCGGACGTTCTGTTCCGGCGGCGCGCCGCTGGCGGTGGAGTTGGGTGAATTTTTCGCTTCGATCGACGTTCCGATCTTTCAGGGATACGGGCAGACGGAAACTTCTCCCATCGTTGCGGCGAATGCTCCGGGCGCGAACAAGGTCGGGACTGTCGGGCGTCCCATTCCGAATGTCGAAGTGCGGATTGCGGAAGATGGCGAGATTCTTGTGAAAGGGAATTGCGTGATGCAGGGCTACTACCGGAAGCCCGACCAGACGCGCGACACGTTCACGCCGGACGGTTGGCTGCGAACCGGCGACATCGGACATTTGGACGCGGACGGATATCTCGTCGTCACAGACAGAAAGAAGGAGCTGCTCAAGACTTCGGCTGGGAAATTTGTGGCGCCGCAACCGATTGAGAATCGGCTGAAGAGCAGCCCGTATATTGCGAATGCGATTGTGGTGGGAGACCGGCGCAAGTTTATCAGCGTGTTGCTGGTGCCGAATTTTGCCGGGCTCGAGGCGAAAGGGCGCGACACGGGACATGACATCGGAACTCACGATGAAGCTGTGGCAAATCCGTGGGTGCGCCAGTTCGTGAATGATGAAATGGAGCGGCTGACGGCTTCGTTTGCGCAGTACGAGCGGCCGAAGCGTTTCGCGCTGATATCCGAAGATTTCACGGCGGCGAATGGACAGCTTACTTATACGCTGAAATTGAAGCGGCGCGCGATCGAACAGCGCTACAAGGATGTGATCGATGGCTTGTACGCGGATGTCGAAGAGCCGCGTCCGCAACGGCTTACCTGAACGGCTTGCGCGACGATAAAAAGGCTGCCGGGCTGAAGCCCGGCGCTACAAGTGCCACCCCGCGCGAAAGTGGCAGGCGCGCGCAGGAATCCTCAACGCGGCGCTACAAACGATTTCTCGCACAGAGTAGAATTGAATCGGGAGAACATTTATGGCGGATGAACTCGTTATTGCCGGGCGCGCGTTCCGATCGCGCTTGATTGTTGGAACGGGAAAATATCGCAGCTTTCAGGAAATGAAGCGGGCGCATGAGGCGTCGGGCGCGGATATGGTCACGGTTGCGGTGCGGCGTGTGAACCTGACGGATCGCACGAAAGAATCGCTGCTCGACTACATTGACCGCTCGAAGATTTTTATTTTGCCGAACACGGCTGGCTGCTATTCCGCCGACGAGGCGATTCGGACGGCACGATTGGGACGGGAAGCGGGATTGTCGGAATGGGTGAAGCTCGAAGTGATCGGTGATGAGCAGACGCTTTTTCCGGACACCGAGGATCTCATCCGCGCGACGAAGGAACTTGTGAAGGACGGTTTCGTCGTGCTGCCGTACACGAATGACGATCTCGTGGTCGCTAGAAAGCTCATTGATGCGGGAGCCGCTGCGGTGATGCCGCTTGGCGCGCCCATTGGATCGGGAATGGGAATTCAGAATCTCGCGAATCTTCGAATTTTGCGCGAGCGAATCACGGAAGTTCCGCTGATCGTGGACGCGGGCGTTGGAACTGCTTCGGACGCGGCGGTCGCGATGGAGTTGGGCGCGGATGGCGTGCTGATGAATACGGCGATCGCGGGCGCGCAGGATGCGGTACTGATGGCTGAGGCGATGAGAGAGGCTGTTTCCGCGGGACGGAAAGCCTTTCTCGCCGGGCGCATTGAGAAGAAGCTTTATGCGACGGCGTCCAGCCCGCTCAGCGGAGTTGTGCGGTAGCGATCTTCGTTTGTTGTTCTGAATTGCTTCAGCGAAATAGGATGTGCCACAGGACGTCTACGAGCGCGTGAACGATTGCGCCGGGAAGCAACGAACCTGTCTTTATCCACGCCCGGCCGTAAAAAATTCCTGCGATGGTCGCGAGAATGCCGTAGCGCCAGTTCGGGAACCCGCCGTTGTTGAGATGCGACGCGCCAAAAACGAGCGAAGCCGCGATTAAACCTGCCCATTCGTTCTTGAGCGATTTCGCCAGCAAGTTTTGAAGCAGGCCGCGGAATAATAATTCTTCGGGCCATGCGGTGAAGAAGAGAATGCCGATTGCGGCGAGCGGGACCGAACGCAATCGAGTGAGACTTGGAGCAAAGTGCAAGAAGCCAAGGGCCTCGCCGAGCGGAATCGCGATGGCGATGAAGACCAGGAAATTAAATGCAACGGCCATTGAGAATCCGCGGCGCCATTCCGCCGCGTACCCGATGCCAGAAAGCTGGCGCGTGAATAAGAACGCCGCGAGAGCGGTGTTCACGGCGAGAAGAATGGTGAGGGTGTGCGTCAGCGGCGGCGGATAGGGCAGCAGCTTGTACATCCAGCGAAATTCGACGGGCAGCCAAATCAGAAGGACGGCGACATAGTCCACGAAGGTTGCGTTCTCTTTTCGTGCTACGCCGATCAGAACGAGCGTGGGCAAGAGGACGTAGGCCGCGCCGCACAATGCCGTTTTCCAGTTGCCTGCGACAGCCGTCGAGTAGACGATGAATGCGCCGAGCGGAATGAGTACAGCGAAGACGCCACCGCGCTTTGCGAACCAGCTGAGTAACTGATTTCGAACGCGCGGCGCCGCTGGGAAAATATGCCCGGCCAGCAGCACGCTGCAAACCGCCATCGCGGCGGCGAATCGAAATCCACCGAAACCCAGGTGAATACCTAACGCGACACCGAGCGCGATCAGCGCGGCCCAAATTATGGCGGCGGCAATGGGCGGCATCTCTCGGGTTTGCGATTGCGCATACATCGCCAGAATATTATCGCAGGCGACTCACCAGCTTTAAAAAAGTTGATTTGGCGGGATGGCTCGGCGATGCTTGGTGCGTTTTGGCCGATGCCTGAGCCGTCGACAAATCGCCTGGAGTATATTGATTGGATGCGCGGACTCGCGTGCGTCGCGATGTTCCAGACGCATTGCTACGATTCGTGGCTGGGAGGCGCGGCGCGGCAATCAAAATTTTTTCAGCTTTCGCAGCTTGGCGGAACGCTGCCCGCACCGCTGTTTCTTTTCCTCGCTGGAGTTTCGTTTGCTCTCATCACCGATCGCATGCGGCAGAAAAATGTGCCAGCGAACGAAATCGGAAAAATGACGATACGCCGCGGGGCCGAGATTTTCGGGCTCGGCATTCTTTTCCGGGCTCAGGAGTTCATCCTCGGCCAGCCTTGGGCGCCGTGGACCGATCTGCTGCGCGTGGATGTTCTGAATACGATTGGCGTTTCGATCATGTTGATGGGGATCGGTTGCTGGTTCACCCGAACGCGCATGGCGAATATCGCGCTCGCTGCAGCGACTTCGGCCGCAGTCGCGCTCGCAACTCCGCCGCTGTGGACGACGTGGCGGCCGCACTGGCTGCCGTGGTATCTCGAGTCCTACATCAACGGCGTGCACACATTCGACAAGCCGCAGCCGTGGCTCTTCCCGATATTTCCGTGGACGGCGTTTGCGTTTGCGGGATTGGCGGCGGGATTTTTGCTATTCAGCGAGTGGTCGCGGAAGAATTTAGGACTCGCTACGGCGGCGTTTGGCGTGGGCGGCGTGATTCTATACAAATTGGCGCTGTGGCTTGACGCGCGGCCCGCGCAGCTCTATTCCGTTTACGATTTTTGGCATACGAGTCCAAACTTTTTTCTCGCGCGCGTGGGCGTTCTATTTATGATTATCGCGATTAGTTATGCGTGGTGCCGGTGGGGACTGCCGCGCTGGATTTTCAGCCCGGTCGCACAGCTTGGTCAGACTTCGCTGCTGGTATATTGGGTGCACATCGAGTTTGTCTACGGCCGCTTTTCGATTCTCAAGAAGCACGCGCAGACAATTCCGATGGCAACGCTGGGGCTCGCTATCATTTTCACGGCGATGGTTCTGCTGTCCATCTTCAGAACGAAGACCAAAGGACGTGGCGCGGAAATATGGGCGGCGCTGCGGAGGAAACTACAGCCCGCCTAACAACACTCGATATTTGATATTAGATTACGGTGATTGTTTTGCTGGGGCTGAAGACGAAACTGGCGGGTTCAGGTTCCGTGAAGTATCGCCGGACTGTGGCGTTACTTTGAATATGATGTCGCCTGGCCGCGCAAGTCCCACGTCTTTGCGGGCGATTTCCTCGATGGCGTGCGGGTCTGACTTCAATTCCTTCACGCGTTGGTCGAGTTGCTTATTTTCGTCGTCGAGCTGCTTGATCTCTTTGCCAATCTGCGCGGCCTCCTGCTGAGAGCGGCGCATGGCCACCACGCCGTGCGTCCCGAAAACATCCTGGAGCAACAACAAAACGAAGCCGAGAATAAAAATTGTGCGCACGTTGGCTTTGGCGAATTCGCGAAGCCGCGCGAAATAGCCTACTGATTGATCCACTTGCGAGCCTCCTCCGCCAATTGTTGTGCGGCACGATCGGACGTGGATTCGGAATAAATACGCACGAGCGGCTCGGTTCCCGACGGACGCATCAACACCCAATCGCCACCATCGAGAATAACCTTGAGGCCGTCGGTGCGGTCAATTTTTGTGACGCGTTTACCGGCGAGTTCCTTAGGCTCCGATTTCAATTTGTCCATCAGCCGGCGCTGAACGTCTGCTTCCAGATGCAAATTCACGCGGATCGGCCAATATTCGCGCCCGACCCGGCGAAAGAGATTGGCGCGCTGCTCGGCGATGGATGCGCCTCGCGCCGCGATCATTTCAGCGACGAGCAGGCACGCGAGGACGCCGTCTTTTTCGGGAACGTGTCCGCGAATTGTGAGGCCGGCGCTTTCTTCGCCGCCGATTACGATTTCGTCCTTCTTCAGAAATTCGCCGACGTATTTGAAGCCGACCGGGGTTTCGTAGAGCGGAACGCCGTGCAACTTTGCGACGGCGTCGACGAAGTGCGAAGTTGCAACGCTGCGGGAGGCTCCGAGCTTCCATCCGCGCGACTCGATCAAATAGTCGAAGAGCATCGCAAGAATGTGATTGGGCGAAATGAATGCGCCATCGCGATCGACGATTCCATAGCGATCGGCGTCGCCGTCGGTGGCAAGTCCGGCGACAGCTTTCTTTTCGCTTACCGCTTTCCGCAGCGGCGCGAGATTTTCATCTGACGGATCGGGGCCGTGGCCTTCGAAAAGAACATCGCGGCTGCCTCGGATCGCGGTCACCGAAATTCCGTGATCGGAGAGGACGCGATCGAGCCATCCGGCGCCGCAGCCATGGACCGCGTCGCAAACGTAAGCACCTTTCACAGCGGCGAGAGTCTTGAAGCGCACGAGTTCGGCGAGGCGGGCGAGATAAGGCGCGCGAATATCAATTGTTTCGAAATCGCTCGCAGGTTGCTCATCGGGCGCCGAGAATTCTTCGGGCGGATATTTCGCCGCGCGGGCTTCGATGTCGTGAGTAATTTCGGGAAGGGCGGGGCCGCCGTTGGCGCCGGAAAATTTCAGGCCGTTGTACTCCGCCGGATTGTGGCTTGCGGTGATGTTGACCGCGCCATCAAATTTTCGGCGAACGAGTTCGTAGGCGATAGCAGGCGTGGGTGCGGGGCCATCGCAAAGGAGCACGGAGCAGCCGCGCGATCGCAAAATGCCGG
>Ga0302326_10016175_pt1 | contig 15622 bp, 14 predicted proteins | sample Palsa_T0_3_FD_202264 | JGI IMG/M metagenome (GOLD analysis project Ga0302326, IMG submission 202264) | Peat permafrost microbial communities from Stordalen Mire near Abisko, Sweden - Palsa_T0_3 | ecosystem: Environmental > Terrestrial > Soil > Palsa > Peat permafrost | place: Sweden: Abisko...
CACCAGGCCAATTTTTCTGGCTGCGGGTCTGAAATAGTCCTGCTGGATAGGTCCCGCATAATAGCAGCGACCCGTGATATGCGACGGAAAGACCAGCCCACTGCCCGAAGCCTTTTTCCGCCATTCCAATAAACTTTCCAGCAAAACAGGGTCCATGGGAAACGGCCCATCGGAATCACCAGTTTTAAGGATTCCGCCATTCGCAACCCGTGGTTGTATAAACAGCAGGCCGTTTTCCAGGTCCAACTGGTCCCACCTTAGCCCAAGCACTTCGGAAACTCGCATTCCGGAGCACATGGCCGCTACAACCATGGTCCTGTGCAGGTCGGAGAGGTGCCCGGCGAACGCTTGATATTGCTTGATCGTAAGAACGAGCGGCTTTCGTTTCGCCTTGTTGGCGCTCTTGATCTTCGCCAATTCGATTTCGAGGTGCTCGGAACGGGCTTTCAAGCTGTTGCTGTGAAGCTCCATTTCCTCAGCGTCACGCATCACCTTCTGACTCTTATTGATCCACAAATGGATCACGGCTGTAATGGAAAGAAGGACCGCAATGAGAAGTCCATGGTTTACCGAAGCGACCCACGGGCTGGGTAGCGCGATACGATGGAAACCCCAAATTTCGGCGGCGACACTTGACAGAGCAGCGATGGCAGCCGTGGTCCAGAGCAGCCACCTGGAAGGCCGCGTGATGCATAGGACGAGTGGAAAAGTGAACAACGCCGGTCCGGCAAGTTCCGCGGGGATCCAGAAATCGAGCATGGCGATCAACGCGGCAATCCCGACGATGATGACTACCAGTGGTGTGCGATTCATTCGTCACAGTAACTGTAATGACCATTCGCTTGTTCAGGCATGAGAGTTCCCTCGAAACACTGCCGTCGGAACAAGAAGACGCCCCAATAACATCAACACATTTGCGCTCCCCCGGCTTAGCCATCTAGACAATTTCAAGCTGGAGACTTGTCGTGATGAACCGCCCTTAGGTTCGCATTGGCCCTCGCTATCCTTATATATCGGCTTCACAAAGGAAGACCATTAGGGGCAGTTTGCTGCGATCCTGTCGGAAGGTCCAGGCGCCGTCGTATCCCAAACCCAATCCCGTGTCCCGAAGCCCCTGGCCGCAGGCGGACAGAAAAGTGATCAGGCCAGACCTTTGTGGCGTTGTCGTGCAACCCACGTAACTAGAGGACGCGGCAGTCCGTCCCGATGTGCTTGGTGAGGACGAAATGGTATGAAAACCAAGCTCATGGAAGAACCGCAGGTTTGCTCTGCTTGCACTCCACGAATGACCGGTCTCGCATTACAGGGTGACTCCGCTGAAATTCCTTGCTACCTGGGGATCGACGCGAAGAAACGCACCGATGAGCAGATGCGGCTGCAGCGAAGCTGGGAGGCTGTGCTCACAGAGATCGGCTCCAGGGAAGTAGGAGCTAGCCGATGGTAAGTCCGCAGAACGACGGGCTGGTGGACGGCGCTCGCCCATCGCTGGATGCAAAGCGGTCCCCATTCCCAGAACCGCATCAGCCGGCGCGACGATTGTCGCACACCCCGTGCCCGGAGTGCGGCAGCATGACAGTGCGTTCCAGAGATCGACGCGATATGTGCCTCATCTGTGGCTATCTGCAATCACACGCATGATTTGTGCCGGTCAGCAGTAGGTCGCGAACCGCGGCATGGATTCGGTCCACCGCCGCACGCCGGTAATCCCAACGCGCGTCTCCATCCGGCTGCTCAACTACCATGGTCGCGTTGGCTTCAAACACCAGAATTTCGCCCTCCTGGTTCAGGGCGAAGTCGATGCCCCCATAGTCGAGCCTCATCACAGCCCACAGCCGTCCCAGTGCCGCCATTGCTTTCGCCCCCAGTACCCCCGGCATATCGGCCAGGAACTTCGCTTCCTCCTCGCGATGCTCGGGATGATCCCGCATGTCGGCGCTGAAATAGTGAACCTTCCACTGTTTCGAGATCGCCAGATGAAGCGGATAGAGTCGCCCGCCAACCATCATCACCCGGTACTTACGTACCCATCCGTCAGCCCCACGGGCGTCGAGATACTCAATCGCCGTCACTTCGCCCGCGGCATCTCCGGGTCCACGCAGTTCTGCCACTCCATCGCCCAGAGCCGCCACCGACTCGACGCGGACAAAATTCTCTCCCCCGTGAAAGCCCGGAGTGCGGAGCAGCAGAGGAAACTTGAAGCCGCATCTTGCCAGTACAGCGGCTCCATCCTGCCCGGCAATCGATGCGTGCGTAAAGGTAACCATAAGGGGAGCTTTGATCCCCGGCAGCGTTTGCAATCGGCCGGCATTCTCGCAGCGGCCGGTAGTACGTACCGCTGCGGGGTGGTTCAGCACCGGAGCCGTGGTGACGGCCAACAACGACTCGGCTGCCCGTAACGCTTGCCCAGCCGCATCGCAGTCGCCAATGCCGTTGATAACCAGCCGATGCGGCGGCAGTGGCGTCTTGCTATCGTAGAAGTCCGCGACGACTACATAGGTTTGAAAAATGCGCTCGTCGATCAGCTTCTCGATGGGGGTATTGCCGCCGGTGGAGGAAACCAGCAGCAGCACCGGAATGGGTTCCCCGTCGCCTCGATACGAGGACGGAAAGAGTGCCTTTGCCGAAAAAGCCTTCTCCTGGTGCAGTCGGGCCCGCTCTGGCTCGCCCAGCCGGGTGAGCGCGTAATACATGCCCCCATGCGCCTGGAGAAATTCGGGGTCAATGGCGAGCGCTCTTTCGTAATAGAAGCGGGCTTCCGCGGGACAGTTCGTTTCCAGCAGCACGCTCCCCAGGTTTACCAGGAACGGGACATCGTCAGGATAGTGCCTCACCGCCTCTGCATAAACCATTTGTGCGGCCTTGCGCTGACCCATGCTGACCAGCAACCGGCCCAGCCCGAACAGGTTCAGCCGATGGGCGGGTTCGAGTTCGAGCACTTTCAGATGGTCGCTTCGGGCTTCCAGGTTGCGCCCCATCTCCGTCAGCAAGCTCGCACGCTCGAGGTGCAGCGCGACGGCAGCGTCCTGGTGTACCCCGCCGGCTGAATCGAGTAGAACATCGAGTCTCTCTATCCTGTCGTTTCGTTCGCGCCATGGTTGCCACTTGGGTTGTTGTGTCGAGCGTAAAGCCCGGCCGGCGGACAGCGTTCCGGCTACCAGGCTGTCTATCTCCGCTCGGCTGGTGCGATGGTTCACTACGGCCGCGCGAATCGACAAACGGCCCCCGATCATCGTTGCCGAGGGTGCAACCGCGCCTGCTTCCTGCAGTTGAATCACGATTTGCCGATTTAGCTGGTCATTCAGCTCGTCCTCAGGGACGCGGTAGCGGAAGCAGACGATGTTCAGCTCCACCGCTGCCATCAACTCCAGCTCCTTCGAGTCCAGGATGCGGCCCTCCAGGTATCGCGCCAGTTCGCAGCAGCGCAGGATGATCACCCCGATGGCGTTCGTGCCATAGACCTTGAGGGTCGCCCAGGTTTTTAACGCACGAAACCCGCGCGAGAGATCAGGGCCCAGGTCGCAGGGCCATGGTGAACCGGCAGACATCCCTCGCTGTTCCCGCATCAGGTAGGCGCAGGAGGAAGTGAACGCCTGCTTTTGCCGTTGGCCATCTCGTACCAAAATGAAACCCGCGTCGTAAGGTACCTGGGCCCACTTGTGGAAGTCGAATGCCAGCGAATCGGCTCGCTCGATGCCTTTGAGCCGAGGCGCCAGCTCCGCAGTCAGCATGGCCAGCGCACCGTAAGCGCCGTCGACATGAAACCATAACTGATAGCGATCGGCCAGCTCGGCCATGCCATCGAGATCGTCAATGGCGCCGGTATCCACCGTTCCTGCGGTGCCGACGACGAGAAGTGGGGTGAAGCCATCGGTACGATCGGCGCAGATGGCACGCTCCAGTGCGGCCAGGTCGACCCGCTGTCGGCTGTCAACCGGGATCTGCCGCAGCGAGTCGCTCCCGAGCCCGGCGAAATCAAGCGCTCGACCAAAACTTCCGTGCACGGCGACCGAGGCATAAGTGGTCAGTCTCTGAGCGCAGGATGCCACGCCCCGCGTGCGAACATCGGGGCCCAGACGCGCGTCCCGCGCGATCAATACCGCGAGCAGGTTGGCCATGGATGTGCCGGTGACGAAAAGGCCGGTCGCCGTTGCGGGAAAGTGGAACAGGATGCGCATCCAGAGGGTTATTTGTTTTTCAACCTCCAGTGGAATTTGGTCGCGGCCGCCGGCATTGGCGTTCAGCCCCGCAGCCAGCATTTCCGCCAGCATGCCTACCGCGGTCCCGCCGCCCTGCACCCAGCCGAGAAAACCGGGGTGGGCATTGCGCGCCGCGAAAGGCAGAATCGAGGTCATGAACTCCGCGTGGACCTGCGCCAGTGGCGTGGGCTGCGCGGGAAGGTCCTCACAAAAGCGCGCGCGGACCGCGTCCGGGATCGCCTGCCACACGGGAAATTCGCGCATGGTTTCCAGGTACCCGAGCATGTCGTCGAGCATCTGGTGGGCCTGCTGGCGCAGGCCTTTCCAATCCTCGGGGTCGAGTGAGGAGCTTGCTGCCGGTGTGAGCCAACGCTGATCTGCGGCGCCGGCGTGGCTCATTCTTTGACTGTCTTCGTTTTCTCTCAGAAGGGTCCCCCTCTGCAGTACCAGCAATCGGAATGCCAGCTTGTACAGCGGACACTCTGATAGAAGTCGCTTTCGAGTCACGCGATGCCAAAATGGGAGGTCAAGGGGGAGCAAGAATTGCCGATAAACGAGGTGTCGGAAGGAATGTAATCAATCGGTCGCCTTTCGTTTATCGAACAAACGAATACGCGGTTCAGTATTGAGTATCAAGTTGTAACGTAGTTACGGGCGCCCCATCCTACGCGCTCTCTACGAAGGGTCGGCTACAACGAATCTGAACGAAATGTGCTTATTGGGCTCGAAAGTACGCAGGTTGAAAGCTGTGGTACCCAGCCTTGGCAAGAAAAGCGCGAAGCATGGGGCGCCCGTAATTTTGTCAGCGGAGCGAATTGGGACAAGCCTGATTCTCCCCACTCTTCTTCGTGATCGCAGATTCCTGGACTCGCCGCACCCCCTCCTTCCCGCTCGAGTGTCATTGCTGCTTCCCATTGGTTGATCTCCGCTACCCTGATTCGCTCCGTCGGCGGTTTTCTTCGCGCGACGCTCAATGAGACCTTTTTCGCTGCCGATACAAGGGAAGGAAGGGCCCTGTTCATCGCAGGCCGATGCGCTGCCTCTCGATCGACCGCAACTTGGCAGAAGATTGGTTCGGATGGGATGGAATAGAAAATGTTTTCGATTATTGGGATCCTGGTTGTGTTTGCCTGCGTCATCGGTGGTTTTCTCATGGAGAAAGGCAAACTTGCCGTTCTTGTCCAACCCGCTGAGTTGGTCACCATAGGCGGCGCGGCGATTGGCACGGTTCTGGCGGCCAATCCAATGCACATCCTGAAGAAATTGATCGGCGGCCTCCTGGGTGTAATTAAGGGATCCCCGTTTTCCAAACAGCGATATGTGGACACCCTGAAAATGATGTTCGACCTGTTTGCAAAATCGCGAAAAGAAGGTGCAATCGCTATCGAAGGCGATGTAGAAGATCCGGAAAAGAGTCCCATATTTTCCCGCTACCCGGTCTTCCTTGCAGATCATCACGCGCGCGACTTTGTTTGTGACACCATGCGCATGGCGATCACCGGAGGAGTGAACCCGTTTGATGTAGACCAGATGATGGATCTTGATATGGAAGTCCATCATCATTCGTCCAATCAACCCAACCAGTCCTTGAGCAGCGTAGCCGATGCATTGCCCGGCCTGGGCATCGTAGCCGCAGTACTCGGGGTGGTGGTGACGATGGGTTCGCTCGGTGGACCGCCGGAGGAAATCGGACACAAGGTAGCCGCCGCACTGGTAGGAACCTTCCTCGGAATTCTGCTCTGCTACGGAGTGTTCGGCCCGCTGGCCGCGAATATGTCGAAGATCGTGGAAGAGGAGCACAGCTTCTATTCTGTTCTCCGCGTGGTGATGCTTGCCTTTATCAAGGGTACCTCGCCCATCATGGCAGTTGAAATGGGCCGCCGGGCGATTCCCGGGCATGCTCGCCCCAGCTTTGCCGAAGTCGAGAAAGCTTGCAGAGAGAAAGCCGGTGAGGCCGCGGCCGTACCCGCCGCATAGGTCGATCAAACCATGGCAGACGAACAGCCGATCATTATCAAGAAGAAAGGCGGCCATGCTGGGCACCACGGCGGTGCCTGGAAGGTGGCCTATGCCGACTTTGTCACCGCCATGATGGCACTCTTTATCGTGCTCTGGCTGATGAACAGCAGCAAACCCATACAGCAGGCCGTTGGGGGATACTTCCGCGACCCCAATGGCCGGGCCGAAAAGAAAGGATCCGCGGTGGACGGCGCCGGACAACCTGCTCCCGCGATCCAGCAAGTGGACATGGGGAAGTTGAAAGCAGACCTGATGAAGGCCATGCAAAAGCTAGCGGATTTCGAGAAGCTTAAGAAGCAGATTGAAATGACCGTCACCCCCGAAGGTTTGAAGATCGAGATGATGGAAAATCCCAACGGAACCTTCTTTGAAAACGGCAAGGCTCAGCCCACTCCAGACCTGCAGGAACTCTTGAAAGTACTGTCTGTCGAAGTGGGTAAGTTGCCCAACCCGGTATCGGTCGAGGGTCACACGGATTCCAAGCCTTTTTCCGATTCCCAGACCTATGGCAATTGGGAGCTTTCAACAGATCGTGCCAACGCTGCCAGGCGTCTTATGCAGAACAGCGGTTTACGGCCAGATCAAGTTGTGCAGGTGCGCGGTTACGCCGATCAGACCCCGCGCAAGCCTCTTCAGCCGGAGGATGCTTCGAACCGAAGGGTCACATTGATTGTTCAATATATCAAGACGGAACAGCCGGCCACGTTCACCAGCAATGGCTCCTTACCACCCGCCAAAGAGCTCAATGCGGCTCCCCCACCCCCGCCGGCCAAGCTACCGGCGCCAACTGCCAAGCAAGCAGGACCGGAGAAGTAAGATTATGAAGCCCTCAGGATCGAACAATCGGCGACCTACCTCCGTCGTTGCCAATAGCAGCGATAAACTCCATGGTCATCCTGCGTTCCCAGGATGTTTCAAAAAGGAACAAGAGCCCGACCTGTTCCTTCTCGATATAAGCGACCTGGGCCCGCAACTCGAGCACTCCGGTTGGAGGGCGAAGGATGAGTAATCCGGCGCCGCCGACGTTGAGGGGATCATCAAATTCTGCACGAATCCCTGCGTCGCTGACATCCCGGCATAACCCACGAGAGGGCGAGCCCGCGGTAACGAATTCCACGCGGAAGCCGGCCGCCATACGGGGTTCGCGATATGTGAATCTGCGGATACCGTCCAAGACTCTCATTCCCGCCGGTCCGGCGCGGGTGGCGCGCAACCGACATATAGATCCAATCGACCCTTCGTATGTATCGGCGCGGAGCCCTCATCTGTTCAAGGAATCGGGGTCCGTTACGAGGTCTGTCGAAACCGGGTGCAGTGAATGACAGCGCAAGCCATAGCCCCGAAGGGGGCGGTCGGCGATGGGGCTTCTAGCGGCCCCTTCGCGACCGCCGGCAACGGAAACCGCGATTTATCCAAGGCGCCGCCGGGCGAGAAGATCCTGATTGTCGAAGATGATATTCCTCTGGGCAAATTTCTCAGTCGTGCCCTCAAGCTCAAGCTATTTTCTGTCGAAGTCGCGCTTGATGGCGAGGCCGCCTGGGAAGCACTGCAGAACTCCATTTACGACCTGGTGATCCTTGACTTGAACCTGCCCAGAATCGATGGAATGGAACTACTGAGGCGGGTGCGCCCGATTCAGCCCGGGCTGCGCATGCTGGTGTTGACGGCGCGAAATCGCACCGAGGACCTGGTATTGGCGCTGGAGCAGGGAGCCGACGATTGCCTGATCAAACCATTCTCATTCCTCGAATTGCTGGCGCGCATTCGTGGTTTGCTGCGCCGCGGTTCCTATCCTGCGGTCAGTTCCTCAAAGGTGGGCGAGTTGAGTATCGACCGGGAACAACGCCGGGTGGTGCGTGGCCAGCGCACCATCGATCTGACCCCCCGTGAGTTTGCCATTCTCGAATGCCTGATGGATAACGCCGGAAAAACCGTATCGCGCATGACACTCATGCGCGATGTTTGGAACATTCCGTCCGATTCCACAACCAACATTGTCGACGTGTATATGAAATATCTACGCGACAAGATCGACATCGAGGGAGAAGTGAAATTGCTCCGCACCGTTCGCGGCGTGGGATACGTCCTAAGAAATGATTAACCACACCACGCCCAGCGCCTCGTCGCCGGCATCGGAAATGCTTTGGACGACATTGGCCCAGGGCATCCATGCCGTTGCTCAGCCGTTGACCGTCCTGCAGGCCAGCCTAGGTCATACTGATCGGATGAGCTGCGACGAGCTTCGAGAACTTGCCGCAAGCTCAGCAGTGGAGGTGCAGCGGGTGTGTACGTTGTTCAGCTGCCTGCAGCAGCTGGTCATGGCCGAGAGCATCAAGCCCCAATTATCCCCAATGCCAATACTCCCTCTCCTCGCCTACGCGGTTGACGGAGTCAACCTCTTGTTCCAGCACGACGGGATGGCCCTTAGCCTGGTGGTCCCCGATGCCTGTCCGCCAGTGCTCATCAATCAGACCCGAACCCTGGAAGCTCTATCGAGGATGCTGCTGGTTATCCATCGGCTATCCGTCGCCCAGGACACGATCGACCTCATTGCTTCCTCGTCACCCGATGCGGTTCAAATCGTAGTGCGAAACTTGCACCTGTCCCTTTCCCGAATCGACGCGGAAGCGAGCCTCAGTATAGCCGTCGCCGAGGCCAACATGCGCAGCCAGCATGCCGTCCTTTCTCTAAGCCTGCAGCCATTCACTCTGCGCATGGATCTGCCGATCGCGCCGTTCGCGTCCTAGTACCCAAGCTGTGTCATTGCGAGAATCGTTCGCAGCGGAAAGTAACTTTATGAGCGCGCCCCCACTGCCGAAGTCTCGTGCGGATGAGAGCAACACCATCAGCGTGTTGCTCGTCAGTCCCAACAGCAGGCTTCGCCTCCAGCTGCGAGAAAAGCTTCGTCAACCGCGCTGGGATTTGACCGAAGCTGCCAGTGGCGCCGAAGCGCTGGAGTGTCTCCACGAAGTCTTCAGCGAGATGCTCTTGCTGGATCCGCTGCTCCCAGATCTTGAATCAAGCGAGTTCAGCTCCATGGTTCGGGAACAGTTTCCCAGTGTGCAGATTCTCACCGTGAATTCGCACACCGGGCAGCTCATTCTGGGCGCATCTTCACCCACGACACTTTCCGCCCAGCTGACTGAAGTTCTCTATTGCGGCGGAAATTTGCAACCCAGTTCGACCTCGCCAGTTCAGTTGCGTCGCGCTCTGGCAGACAATGACGGTGCAAGCCGGGGCATTCGCGGTATGGTCGGAGACACGGAACCAATGCAGCGCGTTTATGAGCTGACAAATATGGTTGCCCGCCGCGACACGACCGTCCTGGTGACAGGGGAGAGCGGCACCGGCAAAGATCTCATTGCACAGGCTATCCATCTCATCAGTCCGCGCCAGAAACAGCCCCTGGTGGTGATTAATTGCGCTGCCATTCCTGAGCCGTTGCTGGAAGCGGAATTATTCGGCTACGTGAAAGGTTCATTCACCGGTGCTGTGCAGTCGCGCATAGGGCGCATCCACGCGGCGCACGGGGGAACTCTCTTCCTTGACGAGATTGGAGACATGCCCTTGTCTCTGCAGAGTAAGATACTGCGTTTTCTGGAGCAGGGCGAAGTGCAGAGAATCGGCGGCAACGATAATCTGAAGGTGGATGTTCGGGTCGTTGCCGCTACGAATGCCGACCTCCACGGATTGGTCAAGCAGCACCTGTTCCGCGAAGATCTGTATTATCGCCTGGCAATTTTTCCCATCAAGCTACCACCTTTGCGCGAGCGTCTGGGAGACGTCGAGAAGCTCGCCCAGACGTTTCTGCTCAAGTTCTGCCCGGGTGCAACGCTGAGCGCTGGAGCGGTGGACGCTTTGTGCCGACACGACTGGCCAGGAAACGTCCGCGAGCTGCGAAACGTGGTTGAGCGAGCCAGCATATTTGTCCGTGGTGAACGCGAAATATTGCCCCAGCACATTCTTCTCTAGCCTCCGCGCTCTGGACAGGGCATCGCCTACAACGATATCCCTGTCTCCGGCCGCAAATCGAATTGGCCATCGCCGTGCTAACCAATAGGCAGATGCTGCCTAGTTCTCATCTGGAACCAATGAATGGCCTGCTCGCGAATAGCCAGGCCCGCGGGCAAGTCCATGAGCGGATGCCGCAGGACGAATCTGCGATGCAGGCAAGAAGTGCCGTGCTCCTCTCCTCTGCGTTTACTGAATTCATCTCCGCGTCCTCACGACTGGAGAACTCCTATCGCGAGTTGCAAGAGGAGGTGTCCGAGCTTCGCGTCGAGTTGTCGGCGCGGAATGCGGCCCTGCGTATCAGCCTTGCGGAAAATGAACGTATGCGGCTGGATCTGCAGCAGATTGTGGACTCGATGCCTTGCGGTGTATTAGTGCTCGACCGCAAGGGAGAAGTCTCTATGATCAACCCGGAAAGCGAACGGCTGCTGGGACTTGATACGGCGCATTCCCCTAAAGGATCGAAAGCGACTTTGCAGCAGATATCGGCGTTTAGTGGTCTCAATCTCGAATCCTCTTATGAAAATGCATCCCGCGACACCGGACTGGAGTTCTGCGTCAACGAACCTGGGGGGAAACGTTGGCTCGAAGTTCGCAATCGATCACTCGTTCACCCGTCAGGCCGGGGCGGCAAGCCCAACCGCACGATCCTGATTCTGCGCGACATAACTGCTCAGAGACGTGCTGAACAGGAGCGTGGGGCGGCGCGCGAGGCCACGGCCATGGCTGGGGTCACAACCATTCTCGCCCACGAAATTAGAAATCCATTAGCCAGCCTGGAACTGTTCGCCGAATTGATAGAGAACGACGAAGATCGTCGGCAGCAATGGATTTCCAATTTGCGCGTTGGCATACGCACGCTCTCCGGGACAGTGAACAATGTCTTGAGCTTTCATGGCTCCGGTTCATTGAAGCTTGCTCCAGTGTCGTTGTCTGCGGTGATTGGTAACGCGGTTCAGTTTGTGAAGCCTCTCGCACATCAGGCAGCGGTTTCATTGGATTGTATAGTCGGTCCCCGCCAAAATCCGGTAATGGGCAATGAGTGCGCGCTGCAGCAGGTGGCCCTCAATTTGATTTCGAATGCGATTCGTCATACGCCGGCAGGCGGCAGCGTCGCTGTTTCGTTGCGCACCGAACCAGGTACGTCAGGGGATGAGAAACAAGTGATCGTCGAATTCACCGATACTGGCTGCGGCATCCGGCCTGACCAAATTGAGCATATCTTCGAGCCGGGCTTCAGCGGCAGTGGCGATACCTCCGGGCTGGGCCTCGCGGTTTGTGCCCGGATCATGAAGCAGCACGGCGGTCAGATTCACGTTTCCAACCGAATCCACCGCGGCGCTCGATTCACGCTCTCTCTCCCCTTACTCCAACCGGAAGTCGGTTCCGCATGAACGCCGTTTCCTTGCGTAGCGGAAACTCTTCCGTGCTCGTGGTCGACGACGAGCCCGGGATGCGTACTGCGCTTGAGGCTAATTTCCAGCGTCATGGTTGGCTTGTAGAAACTGCAACCGGCGTCGCCGACGCTACCCGCGTACTGGATCATTCAAGATTCGACCTGGTGGTGAGTGACATTCGTATGCAGGATGGGGATGGATTTGAAGTCATGTGCTCCGTTCTCAAGAACTCGCCTTCCACCGCGGTAATTCTGCTGACGGCGTTTGGAAGTGTTCCTGAAGCAGTAGAGTCGATGCGCAGTGGTGCATTTGACTATCTGACCAAACCAATATCGTTTGCCCAGCTCGAGGCAGCGGCTGCTCGCGTGATGCGGCGGGTTAGCGAAAAAATATCCCATGGCCGGAATACCAGGAAACAGGTAACGATCGAAGTTGCTGGGGCGGGGATAGTCGGCCGTTCTCCCTTGCTGCTTCAGGCCCTGCAACGTGCCCGCGCCGCTGCCAGCACTGGCGCAGATGTGCTCATCGAAGCCGAGAGCGGTACCGGCAAGGAACTGCTGGCGAAGTTTATCCATGAAAGCAGCGACCGGAGCCGCCAGCCTTTCGTTGCAGTCAACTGCGCTGCTCTCCCGGAACACCTGCTGGAGAGCGAGTTATTCGGGCACGCCAAGGGCGCCTTCACTGGTGCCAGTATCGCCAAAGCCGGGAAGTTTGAACTAGCTGATCGAGGCACACTGCTGCTCGACGAAATTGGTGAAATGCCGCTCAACCTGCAGCCTAAACTCTTGCGGGTTCTTCAGGAACGCGAGTTCGAGCGGCTTGGTGAGACCCGATCGACGCATGTCGACATCCGGGTCATTGCCACTACCAATGCCTCCCTCGGCGCGATGGTGGAACAGGGCAGTTTTCGCAGTGACCTGTACTATCGGTTGAACGTCATTCCTCTCTCTATCCCCGCTCTTCGTGAGCGCGCCGAAGACATTCCACTCCTGGCCAGGTACTTTGCCGAAAAATTCACTATCGGGACAGACAGTGCGGTGCCGGTTCTCGATCCGAGCTTCATTGATAAGTTGCAGGCTCATAGCTGGCCCGGCAACATACGCGAGCTGTCTAACTTCATGCGCCGCGTGCTCTCCCTCAACCCCGGGGCCAGCATCGACGGAGCATGTTTCTCCAAAGAGTTTCGGCCCTTGGGAAAGGCCGGAGCCGTTTCGCTCCCCATGCCCGTCCCGGGAACGCCCATATCCGTCCTCGAGAAAATGCATCTCGAGAACACGCTCGCCCTGGCACATGGCAACCGGACTCACGCCGCTGAGATGCTGGGGATCAGCTTGCGCACCATGCGAAACAGGATCAAGGAATACGGACTACCCCCAAGGAGATACGCATGACAAGCGGACCACCGATGATGTCGATGTTGGAAAGCTATTTGAAGTTGAACGCGAGCCGCGAGCAGACGATTTCGGCCAACATGGCCAACATCGATACACCCGGTTACCGCACGCGTGACATTAACGTCGAGAGCGAGTTCAACAAGGTTCTTACTGGGGCATTGCGTCCATCGGAGGAGGGTGCCGACGCCATACATCTAAGCCCTGTCTTTCACCAGGTTCAAGGGCTGATGGAGCGCCCGGATGGCAACAACGTGAGCCTTGACCATGAGGGGCTCATGCTGGCCAAAACACAATTGCAGTATCAACTTGCCATCCAGTTGATCCAGAATCATTTTCACCAAACCTTGAGCGCCATCAACGGAGGAAGCTAATTATGAATCTCTTTGACTCATTATCAATCAGCGGTTCTGCCTTGCTGGCCGAGAGGCAACGTTCCGAGGTCATCGCGGCAAACATGGCTAACGCGCAGACAACACACACCGAGGCCGGCGGCCCGTATCGGCGTAGGGAAGTCGTGTTCGAGACGCGTGGTCCTTCCGCTTTCCGGCTGGCGCTTGCCAGCAACAGCGAGGATCATGGGCCGACGCCTGGCAGCGTGCGAATCTCTGACGTCGTCGACGATCCCTCCCCTCCGCAGATGCGTTATGAGCCAGGCCACCCAGACGCCAACAAGGAGGGCTATGTCGCCTATCCGGCCATCAATCCAACGGCGGAGATGGTAGATCTCATGGATTCTGTGCGCGCCTACCAACTAAACGCCTCCGCGGTCGCTGCCACCAAGCAGATGATCCAGCTGGCGATCGGAATCCTTAAGAGCTAGGCAGGAGAGTCAAAAGATGAGCGGTGTAGTTCCAGGTCTAGGCAGCATCGGCACCATCAGTCCGCTCCCTAAATTGGCGTCCCTGCAGCCGGAGGAGGGGCACGATGGTGGTGGATTTGGCGCGATTCTATCAAGTGCGCTGCACCATCTTAATCAGCTGAGCGGCGGAGCCGAACAACAGGTTGGTAACTTGCTGAAAGGCGTAGGCGGCGACGTGAGTACGGTAATGATCGCGGTCGAAAAGGCAGACGTAGCTTTTCAGATGATGATGCAGGTTCGCAACAAGATTGTGAGCGCTTACCAGGACATCGAAAAAATGCAGTTCTAGCCACTCCTCTTCTCCGATCCAGGAACGCGGCGACTTTAAGGACTTATGGCAGCCAAGACCCAAATAGCGGTTACCAAACAAGCGGTGGGTCCAGGCCAGGCGATGGATCGCGTGAAGCAGTTCTGGGCAGGCCGCAGCTCGCAGCAGCGTATTTACCTCGGGTTGGGTCTTGCTATGACCTTGGGTGTCGCGGCTTTTTTTGTGAAGATGATGGCAACGCCCGAGTACAAGCCACTGATGTCGGGCCTCGACCCAGCCGACGCACAAGCCATCACCGCGCAATTGGCGGCGAAAAAGATACCGTATCTTGTTGGCCCCGACGGAACATCCATAACTGTCCCGGCGGACCAGGTCGACGCCGCACGGCTCGAAGTCGCCTCCCATGATGCACCCCACAGTGGCCGCCTCGGCTTTGAGATTTTCGACAAGGTCTCATGGGGACAAACTGAGTTCGATGAGAAGGTGAACTATCAGCGGGCGCTCGAAGGCGAACTTGAGCGAACCATTCAAACCATGAGCAACGTCAAAAGCGCTCGGGTCCACCTGGTAATGGCGACCGATTCCGTCTTCATGGACCGGGAGCGTGGCGCCAAGGCTTCGGTCACTCTACGGCTTCGCGGCGGAAGTCTGTCCCGAGCGGAGATCTCGGAAATTTCACGGTTGGTCGCCGGCGCGGTGGATGAACTGAAGCCCGCGGATGTTGTGATTATTGATGCAGATTCGAATAAATCGCTTGGGTTGACTGGTGGCCCCACCGATCCGGGCGACGGCATCGAGCAGGAATTGACACGACGGCTGATCTCGACCCTTGCCCCCGTCGTTGGAACCGACCGCATGCGTGCATCGGTCAACGTGGAATACGAAACCGGCAGCAGCGAAGAAAGCCAGGAGAAGTACGATCCTGCCGTGAGCGTTACCCTGAATATGCAGCGCTCTGAAGACTTTACAGGCCCGGGCGCAGGCGTTGGCGGAGTGCCTGGAACCTCGAGCAACGTTGCCGCGGCCAAGCCGGTTCCCCCGCCGGCGGCAGGCGCACCCACTGCCGTTCCGCCGTCAGCTATCGCCAAAGAGCCGAGCCAATCATCAAAGACAGAAAGCGCCACCTACGGTGTCAATCGAACTACTCGCCACGTGATTGAACCAGCCGGGAGTATCCGCCGCGTCACCGCCGCAGTGCTGCTCGATGACGCCGTCGAACGCAAACAGGAAAAGGGCAAGTGGGTCGAGACTCACCGCAAGAGGAATTCTGAGGAGCTGAAGAACATCAGCGAACTCGCCCAGGCCGCTATCGGATTCAACAGCGCCCGCGGCGACGTGATCAGCGTTCAGAACCTTAGTTTTGACCATCCCGCAGCCGCCGAAATTCCCCCCATCACTTTTATTGATAAGGCACGGAAGGGAGTCAATGACTATTCCTCGATCATCCGTTACGCCGGGCTGCTGGTGCTCTTCCTCCT
>Ga0302326_10016176_pt1 | contig 15621 bp, 15 predicted proteins | sample Palsa_T0_3_FD_202264 | JGI IMG/M metagenome (GOLD analysis project Ga0302326, IMG submission 202264) | Peat permafrost microbial communities from Stordalen Mire near Abisko, Sweden - Palsa_T0_3 | ecosystem: Environmental > Terrestrial > Soil > Palsa > Peat permafrost | place: Sweden: Abisko...
CGATAGCCGGTCTCCATGATATGCGACATCAGCGTCTTGATCTCGATGATCTCGCCGCGCTTGGCCTTCTTGGGAACATTGATCAAAGCGGAGGCCATCAGATCACCTCCTCGGTACAGGCCGCGAGCGTCACCACGACATCGGCGCTGACCGACCAGAACGAGCCGTCCGACAGTCGCGCGATGGCGACGATCTTCTGGCTGTCGGCGAGCCGGATACGGGTCGAAATCTGGGCGCGGCCGGCCCGTGGCCCGAGATAGAAATTGCCGACATTCGGCTGCGGGTTCTTCTCGTTGAAGACGTGAATGCTCTTCACATAATCATCCGCCGTCATCGGATTGGCGACACTCACCGTCATCGGCACGGTGTTGCCGTTTTCGACCAGCGGCGGCACGTCGATCTTGACCCGGCCGGTTTGCACCACGGCCGTGCCGACGACATTCCTGATCGCGCCGGCCAGCATCGCCGGTGTGGCCTCCGCTGGCCGCACCATGACTATGGGAACGGCACCCATCACCGCCGCGCTGCCGGCGAGACCCAGGAATTGACGGCGTGAGGAATTTTTCGAATGGCGCATCTTTGTCGGGCTTTCTTATTCGCGCAGCGTTACGAGATACGCCACGATATCCTCGATCTGTTCGGCCGACAGGATCGGCTTGCCGCGCCATGCCGGGCCGACGCGATCGAGCCCGTCGACGCGATAATAGGACGGCATGATCGTCGCGGGATTGAGGCGGGAGGCGGCCACCAGCCGCAGCCGAAGCTGGCCCGCCGAGGATCGGTTGCCCGCCCCGGCGAGGCTCGGCGCGAGATCGCCCTGAAACTTCTCTTCCGGAAACGGTCCGCTGTGGCAAAGGATGCAGGTGCTGGTGCGCTCGAGCACCAATGCGCGTCCCCGCGCCGCATCGCCGGACGCGCCGGTCAGCGATTGCGGAATCGAATCTCCCGATATCACATAGGGCCGCAATTCCTGCGCGCTCGCGGCGCCTGTCAGCGCGAGCGCCGCGGCGGCGAACCACATGGCTTTGATATGGATTGCTGACCTAGCCAAACGTTTCCGCCGTGATGCTGTGGTACCAGGATTGAGCAATATCGGCTTCCCGCTGGCGCGCTTCGAGCGGCGCATCGACCGGGCTGGTGAAGCCAGAGCCCTCGATCTCGGCGAAGATGTCGTCCTTCGGCTGATAGCTGCCGGACAGCGAGAATGCATAGCCGGGCGCGACCGTGTTGTAGCAGGTGCCGTCCAGCTTCGGCATGACGGGAACTGCGCCTGCGATCAGGCTTGCCACCGCGCCGGCGCAGGCCTTGGCCTCGGCATTGGCGGCGGACGCGGATTTCGGGATGGCGCCGCCGATGCAGGCGTCGCCGATGACGTGAATGTTGGGCACCAGCTTTGAGGCAAAGCTGACCGGGTCGATCGGGCACCAGCCGGTGTTGTCGACCGCGCCGGCGATATCCGCGATGCGGCCGGCCTTCTGCGGCGGAATGACGTTGGCGACCTTTGCCTCGTAGTTGCCGAAATCCGTGACCAGCGTGTTGGTCGAAGCATCGACCGAGACGACTCGTCCGCCCTGCGACAGCGATATCCGCTCGATCATGCCGGGGTACAATTCCTTCCAGGCCTTCTCGAACAGGCGCTGTTGCGGAATCGCGTCCTTGGCGTCGAGAATGATGATCTTGGAGCGCGGCTTGTTCGCTTTCAGGTAATGCGCGATCAGGCTGGCGCGTTCATAAGGCGCGGGCGGACATCGCGACGGGCTCGCGGGGACCGCCAGCGCGACCAGGCCGCCATCGTCCATGGCTTCGAGTTGCCGGCGCAGCAACATTGTCTGCTCTCCCGCCTTCCAGGCGTGGGGCATCTTGGTGGCGGTTACCTCGTCATAGCCGGGCAGGGCGTCGAACCGCAGGTCGATGCCGGGCGCCAGCACCAGACGCTCATAGGCGAGCGAACTGCCGTCGGCGAGACCGACCGTCCGCGCCTGCGGATCGATTGTCACGGCTGCCTGCGCCATGACGCTGATGCCGTCGGCGGCTATCCTGTCGTAGCGAAATTGCTGCGCGTCGATCTCGCGCAGGCCGGCGATCACCTCGTTGCTGAACGGGCAGGCCGTGAAAACCTTGTTCGGCTCAACCAGCGTCACCTGCAGTTTCGGATCGATCCGCCGCAGCGCGCGCGCACACGCGGCGCCGCCGAAGCCGCCGCCGATCACGACGACGCGCGCGGCGGATTGTGCGCGCGAAGGGCATGGGAAGGTAAACGACGTCGCCGCCGCCGCGATGCCACGAACGACGTTTCTCCGCGTCATCAGGCGCAGCGCGTCCATGAGCATGATCCGGGGGTGTGCGGCGGCCATTGAGGCCGCCGCTTTGTAAGGTCAGGCAAAGGTGATGTTTTGATCCCTCAGCGGTACCGAGCGCAGCCGTTTTCCCGTTGCCGCGAAATACGCATTGAGCACGGCAGGCCCCGCGACGCAGATCGTCGGCTCGCCGACGCCGCCCCAGAAGCCGCCGCTCGGCATCACGATCGACTCCACCTTCGGCATTTCGGCGATCCGCATCGAATTATAGGTATCGAAATTGGCTTGTTCGATACGGCCGTCCTTGACGGTGCATCCGCCATAGAACAGTCCGGTCAGGCCGTAGACGAACGAGCCGGCGATCTGCCGTTCGATCTGCGCCGGATTGACCGCATAGCCCGGGTCGGTCGCGGCAACGATGCGATGCACCTTGATCTTGTTGCTGTCGGTGACCGACACCTCCGCGGCGCCGGCGACATAACTGCCGTAGCCCATGTGCTGCGCGATACCGCGGAACACGCCTTGCGGCGCGGGCTTGTCCCAGCCGATCTTTTCGGCCACGGCATTGAGCACGGCGAGGTGTTTCGGATGTGTCGCCATCAGCTTGCGCCGGAACGCGAGCGGATCCTGGCCGGCTGCATGCGCGAGCTCATCCATGAAACATTCGAGGTAGATCGCGTTCTGGTTGACGTTGACGCCGCGCCAGAATCCCGGCGGGACGTGCGGATTGCGCATCGAGTGATCGATCAGGAGATTAGGCACCGAATATCCGATCGCGGCTTCGCCGGTGGCATTGAGGCCGGCGAAGGTCGCCGGATCCTTGCCGTTGACCAGCGCCTCGGGACGCAGGCTGAACAGGATCGACTGCCCGGAGATCCGCATCCGCAACGCGGTCAGATTGTTGTCGGCATCGAAGGCGCCGGTCATCTTGACCTGCGTGATCGGATGATAGGCGCCGTGCTGCATGTCCTCTTCACGCGACCACAACAGCTTGATCGGCGTGCCCGGCATTTGCTTGGCGATGGCAACCGCCTGCCGGACATAGTCGGTCTGGCCGCGACGGCCAAAGCCGCCGCCAAGGATCTGCTTGTGCACATCGCATTTGTCGGCCGGCAGCCCCGATGCTTCCAGCGTCGCGGCAAACGCCGCTTCGCCGTTCTGTGTTCCGCACCAGACATCGCACCTGTCGCCGGTATAGAGCACGGTGGCGTTCATCGGCTCCATGGTGGCATGGTTCTGATAGGGATAATTGTAGACCGCCTCGACCTTCTTGGCGGCCTTGGCGATCGCGGCCTTGGCGTCGCCATTCGCATTGCCGACAAAGGCCGGCTGCGAATCGTCGAAACCTTCCTCCAGCCACTTCGCGATCGACGCGCTCGAGACCTTGGCATTCTCGCCTTCGTCCCAGGCGATCGGCATCGCCTCCAGCGCGGTCTTGGCGTGCCACCAGGTGTCGGCAACGACGGCGACGGCGTAGTCGCCGACTTTCACCACCTTCTTGACGCCCTTCATGCCCATCGCTTTGGCTTCGTCGTAGCTCTTCAGCTTGCCGCCGAATACCGGGCAGGCCTTGATCGCGGCGTTGAGCATCCCCGGCAGCTTGATATCGATGCCGTAGGTCATCTTGCCGGTGGTCTTGTCGGCGGTATCGAGGCGCTTGACGCCCTTGCCGACGAGTTTCCAGTCCTTCGGATCCTTCAGCTTGACCTCGGTTGGCGGCTCAACCTTGGCGGCGGCTTCGGCGACCTTGCCATAGGTGGTGGTGCGGCCGGACGGGGTGTGGGTGATGATGCTGTTGGCGGCGGTGCATTCCGACGCCGGCACCTTCCACTCGTTGGCCGCGGCCTGGATCAGCATCATGCGCGCGGTGGCGCCACCCTTGCGGACATATTCATTCGAGGTTCGGATACCGCGGCTGCCGCCGGTCGAGAAATCGCCCCAGACGCGTTTGCGGGCCACGCTCTGTCCCGGCGTCGGGTATTCGGTGGTGACTTTCGACCAGTCGCATTCGAGTTCTTCGGCGACCAATTGGGCGAGGCCGGTCAGCGTACCCTGGCCCATTTCCGACCGTGCGATGCGGATGACGACGGTGTCGTCGGGCTGGATCACGACCCAGGCGTTGATTTCGGGCGAGCCGTCGGCGGCGCGCACCACGGTGGGGCCGCCAAAGGGAATATCGAGGCCGAGCGCGAGGCCGGTGCCGACGGCGGCGGTGCCGATCACAAAGGCGCGGCGGTTGAGTGCGGGCATATGGTTCATGGCCATCTCCTCAAACGTTCGCGGCGGCGTGAATCGCTTCACGCACCTGTTTGAAGGTCCCGCAGCGGCAAATATTGGTGATGGCGTCGTCGATGTCCTGGTCGGTCGGCTTCGGATTGTCCTTGAGCAGGGCGGCCACCGCCATGATCATGCCGCTCTGGCAATAGCCGCATTGGGGGACATCGTTGGCGATCCAGGCCTGCTGCACCTTGTGCAGGGCTCCGTTGCCGGCCAGACCTTCGATGGTGGTGATTTTCTTGCCGACGGCCTCGCTGACCAGCACGCCGCAGGAGCGCATCGCAACCCCGTCTACGTGGACGGTACAGGCGCCGCATTGTGCAATGCCGCAGCCGTATTTGGTGCCGGTGAGGCCGATATTCTCCCGAATCGCCCATAACAGCGGCGTATCCGGCTCGACATCCACGTCGAAAGACTTTCCGTTGACGGTGAGGTTTGCCATCGCGTTCCCCTGGTTTGTCCAATCCATCGATTGGGACTTCTGGTTAGTCCAATCCATCGATTGAACTTCAGGGCGATGTTGGACCGGAATCTGGAACAGTTCAAATCAAGAATCTGCGTTTGCAGCGGGGAATAATCGGCCGGTCGGGCGTTTTGTTGTGCAGGGCTGGAATGCATTGCGGCTATGTCTCGATCGCCGCTGTCAGGGCACGCAAATCGTCTACAAGTCGACCCGTTCGGCCGGCGGCCGGGGGTATTCGGGGCTTGGGAAATCATCATGCGCATAGTCGTTCTGCCGGGTGACGGCATCGGGCCGGAGATCGCCGCCGCGACGTCGAATGTCCTGCGGGCCGCGTCCGAGCGTTTCCAGCTCAAGGTCCAGACCGAGGAGCACGCGGTCGGCCACGCCAGCCTGGAGCAGTTCGGCTCGACGGTTCGGCCGGGACTGCTGGACATCGTGCGGGCCGCGGACGGGCTGATCCTCGGACCCGCCGCGACCTTTGATTTCAAGGACGAACAGAGCGGCGAGATCAACCCGTCGAAATATTTCCGGAAAAACCTCGATCTGTTTGCGAATGTGCGGCCGGCGCGAACCTATCCGGGTTTGCGCAACCGGCTGGGTGCGTTTGATCTGGTGGTGGTGCGGGAGAATACCGAAGGTTTCTACGCCGATCGCAACATGGAGCAGGGCAACAGCGAGCTTCTGGTCACGCCGGACGTCGTGATCTCGCTTCGCCGCATCACGAGGCACTGCTGCGAGCGAATTGCGCAGGCGGCGTGTCAGCTGGCGATGCGCCGGCGCAAGCACCTCACCATCGTTCACAAGGCCAATGTGCTCAAGATCGGCGACGGCATGTTCCTCGACATCTGCCGCGAGGCGGCGCGCGCCTATCCGGGCCTGGTCGTCGATGACATCCTGGTCGACGCCATGATGGCCCATGTGGTGCGCCAGCCGGACCGGTTCGACGTCATCGTGTCCACCAACATGTTCGGCGACATTCTCTCGGACCTGACCGCCGAATTATCGGGCAGCCTCGGCCTCGGCGGTTCGCTCAATGTCGGGGCCGATCACGCCATGGCCCAGGCCGCGCACGGCTCCGCGCCCGACATTGCCGGGCAGGATGTCGCCAATCCATTCTCCCTGATTTTGTCGACGGCGCTGCTGCTGGCCTGGCATGGCGAGCGTTCCGGCGCGGCGCGATTCGAGGCGGCGGGGCGCGCCATCGAACAGGCGGTGGCGACCGCGATCCAGGGCGGCCGCGCCACCCGGGACGTCGGCGGCACCCTCGGCACCGCCGCCACCGGCCAGGCCATCGTCGACATTCTGCAATCCGACGCCGCTTAGGGCCGTCAGGGCTACGCAGCTTCAAGTGTCGCGAGCGGCTCGTTCCAGGCGTCGTAGCCATAGACCCAGTCCGGATCGGTGCGGGTCTTGAGCCAGGTATTGGTGCGCGAGCTCAGTTGAACGCGCGAGGTCCGGGGCTTGCGGGTGGCCTCGAAGCGGCGGAAGGCGGCCTCGACGCCGTCACGATCGACGCCTTCGAGACAACGCGACAGCACGGCGGCATCCTCGATCGCCATCGCCGCGCCTTGCGCCATATAGGGCGTCATCGGATGGCAGGCGTCACCCAGCAGGGTGACATTGCCTTTGCCCCAATGGGTCTGCGGATCGCGATCGACCAGCGCCCATTTGTGCACCGACGGGCAGGCGGCCAGCACGTGGCGAACCTGCGGATGGAAATTCTCGAAAGCTTTGCGCAGCTCCGTGACGTCGCCCATCGCCGACCAGGACTCGACGGTAAATCCGGGTTCGGGCTGGCTGGTGACGAAATAGACCTCGCTGCGATCCGGCTTGACGTAATAAATGACAATGTGACGATCCGGCCCCCACCATTTGGTGCAGTCGTCGATCTGATATCCGTTCAGCAGCGCCGCCGGAAATACCGTGCGGTAGGCGATCCGGCCGGTGAAATTGGGTTCGTCCTTGCCGAACAATCGTTCCTTGACGAAGGAATGAACGCCGTCGGCCGCCACCACAGCGTCGGCTTCGATCGATTGTCCGTTGGCGAAGGTCAGCGTCACGCTTTGGTCGGAACGTTGATCGATGCCGGTGACGCGGTGGTCGAGGTGAATGAGTTCTTGGGGGACGGCGCTGGCGAGCGCCGAATGCAGGTCGCCGCGGTGGCCGAGCAGATAGGGCGCGCCGTAGTGCAGCTCCGCCGTCTCGCCGAAGATCATGTCGAAGCGCACGTCGCCGCTGTCGTATTCCCGGTTGTTCCAGGAGCGCGGATAAAACGCGCTGGCGCGCATCAGGGGCTCGAGACCGAAGCCGCGCAACACCTTCATGGCGTTGCAGCCGATCTGGATGCCGGCGCCGAGCCGGGCGAATTTCGACGCCTGCTCGTAGACGTTGACGCCGATACCGGCCCGGTGCAGCGCGGCGGCGGTCGCGAGCCCGCCCATGCCCCCTCCCACAATCGCAACGGAGAGTTTTGTCATATCGCGGCCTCGTAGGGTTGTTGACGTGCAGCAGCTTGGGTTCGACGGGTCCGCGCGCATTATCCAACGGGATTGCAGTGGTTCGCAAAGGAATAATCCCGGCCGGCTGCGCATGCCCGCATCGGCAAGGTTGCGGTAGACGCCGGGAGTGCCATGCGGCAAGGTAAGGCGAACCAAGACCAAGAAATATGGGGCAAGAATTGGGGGATGCGATGTCAGGGAATAATTCATCCGGTGGTGCGGACGTCAATCGCCGCACGCTGCTCTCCGGCACCGCCGCGCTACTGGCAGCCCCGTTCGTGCTGTCCTCGGCAAGGGCTGAGGTATCGGCCGTCAATGTCGGCGTCATCATGCCGCTGTCGGGGGCGAATGCCCAGTTCGGCATCAATGCCCGCAACGGCATTGAACTCGCCGCCGACGAAATCAACGCCGCCGGCGGCATTGCCGAGCTCGGCGGCGCGAAAATCAATCTGATCGTGGCGGATGCGACCTCGACGCCGACCACGGCGGGTAACGTCGCGCAGCGGCTCATCACCCAGCAGGACATGACGGCGGTGCTCGGGGCTTTCGTGTCGTCGCTGACGATCGCGATCTCGGAAGTCACGGAACGGCGTGATATCCCGCTTTTGACGATGTCGTTCGCCGATCAGATCACCGGGCGCGGCTACCAGAATATCTTCCAGGTGGTGGCCAAGGCCTCCGTGATCGGCAAGGCGCAGTTCGAATACACCGCCGCGATCGCGCAGGCCGCCGGCAGCAGGATCGAAAAGATCGCGATCATGTACGAGGATACGGCCTATGGCACCGCGCAGGCCAACGGCCTGCGGGCCGGCGCCAAGGCCGCCAATGTCGAAATCGTCATGGACGACGCCTATCCGCTGGGCATCACCGATACGACGCCGTTGATCAACAAGCTCAGGGGATCGGGCGCGCAGGCGGTCTTCCCGGTCTCGTATTTGAATGATAGCCTGCTGATCATCCGCACCATGCGCCAGCAACGGCTGACGATCCCGGCGATCGGCGGCGCGGCCGGCTACGTCATCCCGGATTTCGAAAAGGGATTAGGCGAGTTCGCCGAAAATGTGCTGTCGATTGACACCTCGAACTACGACCTCGCGCCTGAATTGACCGACCGCTTCCGCAAGCGCTACGGATATTTCATGGTGCACGAAGCGCTGGAGCATGCGGTTTGCCTCGAAGTGCTGGTGCAGGCGATCAGGAAGGCCAAATCGACCAAGGCGGAAGACGTTGCCGCCGCGCTTCGCGGCGCCAGATTTACCGGCGGCTGGATCAACGGCATGACCGGCGGCGCGGTTCAATTCGACCAGACCGGATTGAACGTGCTCTCGGTGCCGCTGATGGTGCAGTGGCGCGGCAAGGACATCGTCACCGTCTGGCCCAAGGACATCGCCAAAAGTCCGCCGGTCTGGCGATCCTGAACGCGAACCGGCGCGAGCAGACGTGACCTTGCTCCAGGCCATTCTCGACGGGCTCCTGATCGGTGGCGTCTATGCGGTGATCTCGATCGGCCTGACGCTGGTGTACGGCGTGATGGGCATCGTGAATTTCGCGCAGGCGGAATTTCTCACCATCGGCATGTTCGTCGCGTGGTTCGCCTGGGCCTTTCTCGGACTCGATCCGGTGCTGGCCGCGCCGCTGTCGTTTGCGGTCGTCTTTGCAATCGGCTGGCTGGTGCAGGGGCAATTGATCGCGCGGGTGCTCAAGGCGCCGTCGGTCGCGCAGATATTCCTGACCGTCGGGTTGTTGATTGTGATCGAAAACGGCTCGCTGCTGCTGTTCGGCTCGCAGTTTCGTTCGGTCACGACCTCCTATCAGACCATGTCTTTGTCATTGGGTCCGCTCTTCATCAGCGTGCCCTATCTGATTGCGTTTGCGATGTCGCTGGCGTGCGGGGTTGCGCTGTGGTGGTTCATGCGCGCGAGCTGGTTCGGCCGCGCGATGCGCGCGACCGCGCAAAATCCGTCCGCCGCGCAGTTGATGGGGATCGATACCGATTTGATGTACAAGATCGCCTTCGCGCTCGGCGTCGGACTGACCGCCTTCGGCGGCGCCGTGATCCTGCCCTATGTCACGGTATTTCCCGGCGTCGGCGGCCAGTTCGTGGTGCTGATGTTCACCGTCGTGGTATTGGGTGGACTCGGCAGCATCGCCGGCGCCGTCGTCGGCGGCTTGACGGTCGGCGTGATCCAGGCGCTGTCGTCGCTGTTCTTTCCGATTCAATTGCAGAACCTGGTGCTGTTCATCGTCTTCATCCTGGTGCTGGCGGTTCGCCCGCAGGGCCTGATCGGAGCTCACAGGTGAAGCGTTGCCTCCCGCTGGCGCTTGTGATCCTGGCGGCGGCCTTGTTGCCGCTGCTGCTCGATCCGCGCGGATACTGGATCCGCGTTCTGACCTTCACGCTGCTGTTCGCGGCGATGGCGCAGGCCTGGAATATCGTCGGCGGTCTCGCCAACCAGACCTCGCTCGGACACGCCGCGTTCTTCGGTATCGGCGCCTATACCTCGACCGTGCTGTTGCTCAAATTCGGCATCAGCCCGTGGCTCGGCATGCTGGCGGGCGGCGCGCTTGGCGGCGTCGCGGCACTGGTGATCGCCATTCCGACCATGCGGCTGCAGGGACATTATTTCGCGCTGGCGACGCTGGCGTTCGGCGAGGTGATGCGCGTGATCGCGAATGTGTGGACCTCGTTGACGGGCGGTCCGGGCGGGCTGTCCGTGCCGTTCGTGCCGCCGAGTTTTGCCGCCTATTCGTTCAAGCTGTTGCGGCCGCACGCCTATATCGCGCTGGTGGCGCTGATCGTGGTGACCGTGATTTTCGAGATTATCCGTCGCGGCGCGATGGGCTATCGATTACGCGCCATCAAAGAGAACGCGCCGGCCGCCGAAGTCATCGGCATCGATACGACGAAGGTAAAACTACAGGCCGCGGTGATTTCGGGGATTCTGACCGCGATGTTGGGAACGCTCTATGCCCAGATCGCGGTGTTTTTCGACCCCGATACGGTGTTCGGCATCGCCAGTATTTCGATCCGGATCGCGCTGATCGCGATCATCGGCGGGGTCGGGACCGCGGCGGGGCCGATCCTGGGCGCCTTCTTCATCATCCCGCTGGAAGAAATCATGAATGCGTGGCTGTCGTCGCGCGCCGCCGGATTATCGCAACTGGTGTTCGGCGTCATCCTGATCGCTGTCATTCTGTGGCGGCCGCGCGGCTTCATCACCGTGATCGACGCATTGCGGGCGCGGCTGTCGCGCACGGTGAAACCATGACAGGTGAAGCCATGACGGTGGAAGCCATGACGGTGCTCGATATCAAGGGCGTATCGCGCCGGTTCGGCGGCCTGCAGGCGCTGTCCGGCGTGACGTTTTCCGTGAATAAAGGCGAGATCGTCGGCCTGATCGGCCCCAATGGCGCCGGCAAGACCACCTTGTTCAGCACCCTGGTCGGACTTATTCGTCCGGACAGCGGCACCATCACGCTGGATGGCAAGGACCTCGCGGGTCTGAAGCCGCACAGGGTCGCGGCACTCGGCATGACCAAGACCTTTCAGAACGTGGCGTTGTTCGCCGAGAGTTCGGTGCTGGACAATGTGCTCACCGCCGGCCTGCTGCACCACGGCGTGGAGGCGGCCCGCAGCGAGGCGCTGAACTGCCTCGATCGCGTCGGCTTGCGCGCGGTAGCGCACAAGCAGGCCGGCGATCTGTCGTTTCCGGAACGCGCCCGGGTCGAACTTGCCCGCGCGCTCTGCACCGCGCCCAAGGTGCTGCTGCTGGACGAGGTGATGGCGGCGCTCAATCACGCCGAGATGCAGGAGATCATGGCGCTCATTCGTTCGCTGCGCCGGGATGGCGTCACGCTTCTGATCGTCGAGCACCACATGCGCGCGATCATGAACGTCTGCGACCGCATCCTGGTTCTGAACTTCGGCCGGCTCCTGGCCGATGGCACGCCCGAACAGGTCGCCCATGATCCCCACGTCATCGAGGCCTATCTCGGCCGATCGCTTAGGAAGCGCCGATGAGTTCGCCGCTGCTCGACATCAGGCAGTTGAAGGCCAGCTATGGTGAGGCGGAGGTGCTGCACGGCATCGATCTAAAGGTTTCGCAAGGCGAGTTCGTCTGCATCATCGGGGCCAACACGGCGGGCAAGAGCACGATCCTGCGGTCGATCTCGCGGCTGGTGCCAAAGTCCAGCGGGACCATTCGCTTCGGCGCGGCCGATCTCACGACGCTGGCATCGCATGACATTCCGGCGCTCGGCATCGCCCATGTTCCCGAAGGCCGCCAGATTTTTCCGGATATGACGGTGGAGGAAAATCTCCTGCTCGGCGCCTTCACCGCGCGCAAGGCCAGCGATTTGCCGGCGCGGATCGAAGACGTATTGGAGCTGTTTCCGCGCCTGCGCGAGCGCTACGGCCAGTTGGCGGGAACGCTGTCGGGCGGCGAACAGCAGATGGTCGCGGTCGGGCGGGCCCTGATGCTGCGGCCGAAGCTGTTGCTGCTCGATGAGCCGAGCCATGGTCTGGCGCCAAAAGTCGTCGAGGAAATGCACGAGGCGTTCAAGATCATTCACGGCCGCGGCACGTCGATCCTGCTGGTGGAGCAGAATGTCGAACTGGCGCTCGAAGTGGCGACGCGGGGCTATGTGCTGGAAAGCGGCACAGTGACCCTGGAGGGAAGTGCCGCGGAGCTTCATGCGAACCCCGCTGTGGTCACGGCCTATCTCGGGCTATGACGGAATCGAGGTTTCGCTTGTTCCAGACGCGCCGGACCCAAGACCCAGGCTGTCGTAAATCCGCCTGGCATAGGCGCCGAATTCATCGGTGGTCTTGATCGGCAGCGCGCGCGGAAACGGCAGATCGATCGGGAAATATTCCGCCATTCTGGCCGGGCCCGACGTGAGTACGGCGCAATGCGAGCCGAGGAACACCGCTTCCTGGATACTGTGCGTGACAAAGATGATGGTCTTGCCGCTCTCGCGCCAGATCCGCAGCATTTCGAGATTCATCTGCTCGCGGGTCAGGGCGTCGAGCGCGCCGAACGGCTCATCCATCAGGATCAGTTTGGGGTCGTGGATGAAGGCGCGCGCGATCGCGGTGCGCTGCTGCATTCCGCCGGACAATTGCTGCGGATATTTGTCCTCATGGCCGGCAAGCCCGACCAGATGCAGCAGTTCGCGCGCGCGGGTCCGCGCCGCCTTGATCGGCAGGCCGACAATCTCGGCCGGCAACAGGACATTGTCGAGGATGGTTCGCCATTTCAGCAGCAATGCCTGCTGAAACACCATGCCGATGTCGCGCGCGGGATCGAACGGCGTGCGCGCGTTGCCGATCTGGACGGTGCCGCCGTCGGCGTCGTGAAGCCCGGCCAATATCTTCACCACGGTGGTCTTGCCACAGCCGGAAGGGCCCACCAGCGAGATCAATTCACCCTCCTGCACATCCATGGTGACGTCGGAGACGGCCAGAAATTCCTGACCCTGCGAACGATAGACCTTGCGGACGTTGCGCAGCCGGATGAAGGGTTGGTCGGGCGCCGTCATGCGAGCCATTTGTCGAGGTTGGCGGCGACGAAATCGTCGTCGCTGAGATCGGCGTGCTCGTTGCAGACGCGGTCGATCTCCTCGATCTGGCCCGGGCTCAGGCCCTCGGCGGGATCGAGGCACCAGATTCCATCCAACAGCCCCTGCCGCCGCAGCACATCGTGACAGCCGGCGATGCAGCCGTGAAAATTATTGATGACATCGAAGAATGCGCTGTTGCAGTCGGTGACACGGGCGTCGAGCGCCAGCAGGTCGGCCGGCACCGTGGCCTTGTGGCGCGCGGCCCGGCACATCTCGAACTGCCTGACCGCGCTCGCGGTCCACACCGACCAATGCCCGAGCAGGCCGCCACGGAAATAGGTCCTCGTCGTGATGCCGCGGTCGCGCAAATCGAACGGCAGCACGAGGTCGAGCAGGATGTGGTCGTCGTTACCGGTATAGAGCGCCACGCGATCGAGGGCGTTGGCGGCGGCGACGCCACGCAGGACGTCGAGCGTCCGGTAGCGATTGAACGGCGCGATCTTGATGGCGATGACGTTGTCGATTGCGGCAAACCGGCGCCAGAAATCTGCGCTGAGGATGACGCCGCCGACCGCCGGCTGCAGATAAAACCCGACCAGCGGAATTTCACGCGCCACCGCCTCGCAATGGGCAATAAGTTCGTCTTCCGAAGCGGATTTCATCGCCGCGAGACTAAGCAGTCCGGCGTGATAGCCGATGCCGAGCGCCGTCCTCGCCTCGGCCACAGCTTGCCGTGTTGGCCCGACCAGCCCGGCGACCAGTGCCAGCGGCCGCTTGGTCCAGCCCACGGCCGTCTCCGCGGCCAGTTCCAGCACCGGCCGGTACAGGCCGGCCTCGCGGATCGCGAACTGCGTGGTGTGGACGCCAACCGCAAGGCCGCCGGCGCCGGCGTCGATATAGTAACGCGTCAGCGCGCGTTGATGGATGCTGTCGAGCGCGCGATTGGCATCGAGCGCCAATGGATGCGCCGGGATCACCGTGCCGTCAGCGATCAGGCGCCGCACCCCGGCTTCGATCTGGCTATGATGCATGGCGTTGATCCCTATCCATATTCGGGGCCGGCGACGGCGAAAGGCAGTTCCGCAGGCGGGTTTGTCGCGCGTCCGAATCGCATGCGCTGAAACGGCCGCTCGATGGTCCACCCCATCTGCGTCAGGCCCTTCAGAAAGACGTCCTGGTTGGCTACCGCGTCAATCAGCAAGGGGCTGGTCTCGCTGGCCGCCAAGTCACGCACCATGGCGAGGGCACGCGCCGGGCCGTCCGCAAACAGCGGACCGATGTGGCGGGCGATGCGGCCGTCGCGGATCAGCGCCATCGCGTCACCATTCGATACCAGCCGTGAGCCCGGGCGTCCCCCGAGCTCGCGCAGCAAATCGCGGCGATCAAACCCCATGGCGCTGATGTCGCAGGTGATGAACTCGGTGGGGTGACCGGAAGGCAGTGGCGCCGCGCCTGCCGAGGTCGAACCGTGTTCGAGACGAAGCCGTCGCAGCTGAATGGTCGGCGTAAATCCCAGCGGTCCATAAACCGCGGTGCCGGCGGACGTGGCATCGAGCCATGCGGTGAGGCCCAGTCTGGTCGCGGCATCGAGGCAGCTATCGACCAGCCGTGTGGCGAGACCGCGCCGCCGCCAGCTTTCGGTCACCAGCACCATGCTGATCCAGGCATTCCCGGATGCGTAGGGCAACAACGCCGCGGTAGCGACCAGACCGCCGCTTTTGTCGCGCACGCCGAACACGGTTCCCTTGCCGAGGAAATAGCGCCAGTCCGCCTCGTTCTGATTCCAGTGGGCCTCTGTCGAAAGCGCCAGTCCGGCAATCGCATCATCCGGACCGAGCTGCACGATCTTGATCTGGTCAATATCGGCCATCGCGCACCTCATATTTGGTGGGTTTGCCGAGGCTCGGCATCGCGCGGGCGACCCAGTCCGCGGTCCAGGCGATCAATCGCCCGGTGTCGACAAGCGGCAAACCGAACAGTTTGACCGCCTGCGATGTATCGGTGAGCCAGGCCGTCGGCTGCTCGGTGCCGACGATGACGGGCTCACGGCCGAGCCGGGCGCCGATTTTGGCCGCGAGGTCGCGCACGCCGAGAATCTCGTGACCGCTGACATTGATCGGCGAGGTCGGCGTGTCGCAATGCGCGAGACACCTCAGCGCCTGCGCCGACGCATCGCCTTGCCAGATGAAATTGACATGGCCGAGGCTGACATCAATCGGCTTGCCTGCGAGAACCCTGGTCGCGATGTCGTGCAGCACGCCGTAGCGCATGTCGATCGCATAGTTCAGGCGGAACAATCGGCCGGGCGTCGAAAACTGGCGCGAGAAATATTCGAACATGCGCTCGCGTCCGACGCAGGATTGGGCGTATTCGCCGGGCGGATCGGGCGGAACGGCCTCGTTGGCGCCGTGTCCGTTCACCGGCACGAAGGGATAGACGCAGCCGGTCGAGAACGCGACGATTCGCGAGCCGGCAAAGGCCTGGGCGATCAGGGCAGGGACGTAGGCGTTCATCGCCCAGGTCA